>Ga0153956_1000696_pt1 | contig 35109 bp, 32 predicted proteins | sample TSFL040MetaG_FD_104704 | JGI IMG/M metagenome (GOLD analysis project Ga0153956, IMG submission 104704) | Attine ant fungus gardens microbial communities from Florida, USA - TSFL040 MetaG | ecosystem: Host-associated > Fungi > Mycelium > Unclassified | place: USA: Florida, Wekiwa Springs... | reverse complement strand
GGGAGCATGGCGTGATTCCACCAGGCATCATCCCGCTCTAAAATCCCTTCCTGGCGGGGGCATGGGCGACCTCGCGCGCTCCCCCTGGCGGGGAAGATCGGTAAATGTCGATCCGTCCTAGAAGTGGAAACGCAGCCGCCCCTCAGCGCAGTTCATCCTCCGGGATCGGTACGATCTTGATCTCCACCCGGCGATTGGCGGCACGGCCCTCGGGCGTGTCGTTGGGCGCTATCGGCTGGGTCGCGCCGAAGCCGCGCGTACCGAGCCGCGCATGTTCCACGCCGCGCGATACCAGATAATCCGCGACCGAATTCGCGCGACGCTCCGACAGCACCTGATTGTGCGCGTCGCTCCCGGTCGAATCGGTATGGCCGTACACATCGACGTACGTGCTGCGATAATCGCTGAGCACGCCGGAAACCTGATCGAGCGTGCGGCGGAATTCCGGGCGCACGGCCCAGCTGTCGGTATCGAAGGTGATGCCCGAGGGGATGTTGAGGACGAGGTCGTCGCCCTGCCGGATCACGCGCACGTCGGTGCCGGCGGTGCGGGCGCGCATATCGCGCTCCTGCTTGTCCATGTAGGCGCCGATCCCGGCACCGGCGAGGCCGCCGATCCCCGCGCCGATGATCTTCGCGTCGCGATCGTGCCGTCCGCCGACGATGTCGCCGAGCAGATAACCGCCCGCCGCGCCGCCTATGGCGCCGATCCCGGCCTTGGACAGATGCCGCTCGCCGGTTTCGGGATCGGTGACGCAGGCGCTGGTCGCGAGCAACGTGCCGATCGCGGCGATGCTCAGAGCTCTGGTGACGGCGGTCATGGCGGAGTCCCCTCGATAGTCCACTGGCTAAACCCGGTCCGATATGGACTTGTTCCGGCTCCGGACCGAATGATCGTCGAACGGGCGGTTGTGAAGCGCGTCATTTCCCGCCAAAGGAGGGACACGCAGCGCCATGGCACCGCTTCCCCCCTTCCCCTGGATCGACGTCGCGATCATTCTCGCGCTCGTCATGCTCAACGGCTGCTTCGCGATGAGCGAGCTGGCGATCGTCTCGGCGCGCAAGGCGCGGATGGAGGCGATGGCGCGCGCCGGGCGGCCGGGCGCGCGCGTCGCGGTGATGCTGGCGGCCGATCCCGGCAAGTTCCTCTCGACCGTGCAGATAGGCATCACATTGATCGGCATCCTCGCCGGTGCCTATTCGGGCGCGAGCCTGGGCGAGCCGACCGCGCTGCGGCTCGAACGGCTCGGGCTCGATCACGAACATGCCGAGACGCTCGGCTTCGCGATCGTCATCGGGCTCACCACCTTCGTGTCGCTGATCGTCGGCGAGCTGACGCCGAAGCAGATTGCGCTCCGCTCGCCCGAGCCGATCGCCGCGTTCGTCGCGATCCCGATGCTGTGGCTGGCGCGGATCACCGCGCCGGTCGGCTGGCTGCTCAATGCGACGAGCGCGCTGATCTTCCGGCTGATCGGGCTGAGCCGCAAGAACGAGGAGCATGTCACCGCCGAGGAGCTCCACTTGATCGTCGCCGAAGCGAGCAAGTCGGGGGTGATCGAGGAGCATGAGCGCTCGATCATCTCGGGCGTGGTACGGCTCGCCGATCGGCCGGTGCGCGAGGTGATGACGCCGCGCACGGAGGTCGAATGGATCGACGTCGATATCGATCGCGAAGGCCTGCGCAAGATCCTCGCCGAGAGCGCGCACAGCCGGCTGCCGGTGGCCGAAGGATCGGTCGACGGGGTGATCGGCGTGGTGCAGGCGCGCGACATCGTCGCGGCGCTGATCCGCGGCGATCAGCTCGATCTGCGCGCGCTGATGCGCCAGGCGCCGGTGGTGATCGACCAGATCGACGCGATGGACGCGCTGAACGAACTGCGCGGTGCCGAGGTGCCGATGGCGCTGCTGCACGACGAATACGGGCATTTCGAGGGGATCGTGACGCCCGCCGACCTGCTCGCGGCGATCGCCGGCGAATTCGCCTCGGATGCCGATCCCGACGAAGCACCCAATGTCGTCGAGCGCGACGACGGGTCTTTGCTTGTCGCCGGCACGATGGCCGCCGACGCATTGGCCGAGCGGCTCGGCATCGATCTTCCCGAGGATCGCGATTACGCGACCGTCGCCGGCCTCGCGCTGGCGGTGTTCCGACACCTGCCGGGCGAGGGCGAGAGCTTCGTCGAACAGGGCTGGCGCTTCGAGGTGGTCGATCTCGACGGCCGCAAGATCGACAAGCTGCTCGTAAGTCCGGCGCGCAAGGGCGCGGTCTAGAGCTTGCCGAACTCGGCCTCAAACCCGGCGCGGTCGCCGACGGCGAGATATCGGGCCTGATCGATCCAGCGGTCGCGCGCCATGCGGCCCTTGAACGCGCCGAGCTGGGCGTCGAGCGCTTCCGCCTCGACCGGAGTGAGCGCGGCGATCTGGCTGATCCGGGTAATGCCGAGATCGCCGAGTTGCGCGATCAGCTTGGGGCCAACGCCCTTGAGCAAAGCCAGATCTTCTTCGCCGGTAGCAGGCGTTGGCTCCGGTGCCTCCGCGGCGAGCGTGGCCGGGCTCGCTTGCAGCGGCGCGGCGGCGGCGATCGGCTCGTCGGCGAGCGGCGGCGGAGCGGGCGGTTCGGCAGGCGACGGCGGGCTGGCCGGGCCGGCTGCCTCGCGCCGCGCCGCCAGTTCGCGCTCGGCCGCGACGCGGCGGCGCTTGAGGCGCATGCCCGTGATGATGCCAAAGATCACGATCAGCGCGATCACGCCGATCAGGATCAGTTGCGCGAGCGACCAGCCGCCATAAGTGATCGCGGTTCCGGCGGCTTGCTGTGCGGCGGTGTCCATGTCCGCGAGCCTAGCCGATCGCCTTGCGCCGCGCCACCTCGCGCCAGCCGATATCGCGGCGGCAGAAGCCGCTCGGGAAATCGATCGCATCGACCGCGCGATAGGCGGCCGCCTGCGCTGTTTCGATATCCGCACCCAGCGCGGTCACCGCCAGCACGCGCCCGCCCGAGGCGACCAGCCCGTCGCCCTGCGCCTTCGTCCCGGCCTGGAAGACGATCGCGCCGTCCGCCTCGGCCGCGTCGATGCCACGGATCGCGCCGCCGCTTTCCGGCGTGCCGGGATAGCCGTTCGCGGCCATGATCACGGTGAGCGCCGTATCGGATGAGAAACGTGGCAGCGGCTGGTCGGCCAGCCGTTCCTCGGCGACGGCGAGCAGCAGGCCGAGCAGGTCGTTCTCCATTCGCGGCATCAGTACCTCGCATTCGGGGTCGCCGAAGCGGGCATTGTATTCGATCAGTTGCGGCCCGCTTCCGGTCAGCATCAGCCCCGCATAGAGCACGCCGGAATAAGGTATGCCTTCCGCCTTCATCGCCGCGATCGTCGGGCGGACGATCTTCTCCAGCGCGCGCGCCTCCAGCTCGGGCGTCAGCACCGGCGCCGGGCTGTACGCGCCCATGCCGCCGGTATTGGGGCCGGTATCGCTTTCGCCGACGCGCTTGTGATCCTGCGCGGTGCCGAACGGCACGATCGCCTCGCCGTCGGTCAGCACGAACAGGCTCGCTTCCTCGCCTGCGAGGAATTGCTCGATCACCGCCTCGCCGCCGGGCTCCGAGAAGAGCGCATCGATCGCGGCCTCCGCCTCGCTGCGCGTCATCGCCACCGTCACGCCCTTGCCCGCGGCGAGGCCATCGGCCTTGATCACGATCGGAATGCCCATGCGGTCGAGCGCGGCGAGCGCGGTCGTCCTGTCGGTCACGCGCTCGTAACCCGCGGTCGGGATATCGTGGCGCGCGCAGAGGTCCTTGGTGAAGCCCTTCGAGCCTTCGAGTTGCGCGGCTGCCCGCGAAGGGCCGAACACGCGCAAGCCCGCCTCGCGCAGGCTGTCGGTCAGGCCATCGACCAAAGGCGCTTCCGGCCCGATCACGACCAGATCGATCGCATGCTCCTGGCAGAACGCCGCCACCGCGACATGATCGGTCACCGTCAGCGCGACGCATTCGGCATGCCGCGCGATCCCCGGATTGCCCGGCGCGGCGAACAATTTGGTCAGGCGCGGCGATTGCGCCAGCTTCCATGCGAGCGCATGTTCGCGTCCGCCCGATCCCACCAGCAGGACGTTCATGCCCGATCCCTCGTTTCCCGAAAACCCGCAGCTGGTAGCCGAGGACGTGCCCGGCGACAATTCCGCGCCGCTCTCGGTCGGCGAGCTGGCCTCGAAGCTCAAGCGCTTCGTCGAGAGTGAATTCGGCCATGTCCGCATCCGTGGCGAGATTTCGGGCTACAAGCGCGTCGCCTCGGGCCATGCCTATCTCAGCCTGAAGGACGGGAATGCCGTGATCGACGGCGTGATCTGGAAAGGGAGCGCCGGCGCGTTCGCCTTCCAGCCGCAGGACGGGATCGAGGTGGTCGCGACCGGCAAGCTGACCACCTATCCCGGGCGCTCGAAATACCAGATCGTGATCGAGCGGATGGAGCTGGCCGGGGCGGGCCAGCTGATGGCGTTGCTCGAAAAGCTGAAGGCGAAGCTCGCGGGCGAGGGGCTGTTCGACAATGCGCGCAAGAAGCGCCTGCCGTATTTGCCGCGCACGATCGGCGTGGTGACCTCACCCACCGGCGCGGTGATCCGCGATATCCTCCACCGGCTGGAGGATCGCTGCCCGACGCATGTCGTGCTGTGGCCGGTCAAGGTGCAGGGCGAGGGCGCCGCACAGGAAGTGGCACGCGCGGTGCGCGGGTTCGACGCCATGGCGGCGGACGGGCCGATCCCGCGCCCCGAGCTCGTGATCGTCGCGCGCGGCGGCGGCTCGATCGAGGATCTGTGGTGCTTCAACGAGGAAGAGGTGGTCCGCGCGGTGGCGGAATGCTCCATCCCGGTCATTTCGGCGGTGGGGCACGAGACCGACACGACGCTGTGCGACTATGCCGCCGATCTCCGCGCGCCGACTCCCACCGCGGCCGCCGAGCTGGCGGTACCGGTTCTTGCCGACCTGCGGCTGACGCTCGCCAATCACGCCCAGCGCATGGAGCGGTGCGCGCGGCGGTACCACGAGCGCGCGAGCGAACGGCTGGCGGGGGCGGTGCGCGCGCTGCCGAAGCGCGATGCTTTGCTCGGCCCACAGCGCCAGCGCGCCGACGAGGCGGGGCAGCGGCTCGATCTCGCGCTCGAACGCCGGCTGAATACCGCGCGCGGCGCGCTCGACCGCTCGGGCGCGGCGCTGCGTCCTGCGATGCTGGAACAGCGGCTGGCAGCGGCGCGGCAGCGGCTGGAAGGGCTCGGACGGCTGCTCGACGCCGCGCATCCCGAACGCCCGCTGGAGCGCGGCTATGCCTGGGTCCAAGGCCGCATGAGCGGCAAGGTGATAGGTACCGCCGCCGAGGCGCGCGCGGCGGCCGCGCTGACGCTCCATTTCCGGGACGGAGCGATCGATGCCAGGGTTGAGCGCGGCGGCAAAACGCCCGATAAGACAATACCCGAACAGCCTTCGCTCTTGTAACGAAGCATCAAAGCCGGAAAGGAGGCGCGCATGCTGGTATCGAATAGCGATCGCGCCGCGCGGCTGCATTACATGGCCAACGGCTTCCGCGTGCTGACCCCCGGGGATCACGTCACCTGCGCGCTCTCGGGCGCGCGCATCCCGCTCGAAGAGCTGCGCTACTGGAGCGTCATGCGGCAGGAGGCGTACGCCACCGCGGCGCTGTCGATGCAGGCGCATCAGGGCTAGCATGCGGCGGGGGGGACGCTGGATCGGGGGTTTCGTCGTAATGCTGGCGCTCGGCAGCTGCGCGAGCGCACCGCAGCGCCCGCGGGTCCAGCCCGCCCCCGTCACCACCGCGCAGCGCCCGATTCCGCCCGCGCCGGCCCGGCCGGTACCAGCGCGGCCGCTGAGCTTCAGCTATCGCGGATCGATGACGCAGGGCGGGCTGGTGATGGGCACCGCGCCCGCCGGGACGGCGATGCTGACTTTCGACGGCGCGGCGGTACCGGTGCTGTCCGACGGCCGCTTCCTGATCGCGTTCGACCGCGACGCCGGGCCGTTCTCCGATCTCGTCGCGACGCTCGACGACGGCCGCGTGGTGCGCGATCGCCTTTCGGTGGCGCCGCGCGCCTGGGACATTTCGCGGCTCGATACGCTGCCGAAATACCCGGTACCGGCCCCCGAATTCGCCAGGGTGCGCCCGGCCGAGCTCGCGCAGATCAACGCCGCGCGCAAGCTGGCGACCGACGCGGACGGCTGGCGGCAGACCTTCCTGTGGCCGGCGACCGGGCGCATCTCCACCCTGTTCGGCTCGCAGCGTATCTACAAGAACGGCGAGGCGGGCTCATACCATTCGGGTACCGATATCGCGGTCCCCACCGGTACTCCGGTATTGGCCCCCGCCGACGGCGTCGTGATCCTCGCGACCGACCATCCCTTCACGCTCGAAGGCAATTTGCTGATGGTCGATCACGGCATGGGATTGAACAGTGCTTTCATGCACTTGTCGCGAATCACCGTGCATGTCGGCGAGCATGTGAAGCGCGGCGAAGTGATCGCGCTGTCCGGTGCGACCGGGCGTGCGACCGGGCCGCATCTCCACTGGGGCCTGAAGTGGCGCGATTCCCGGATCGATCCGCTGCTCGTCGCCGGGCCGATGCCGGCCGCGCGCTGACAACACGCAAGCAAGCGTGCGTAAGAATATTGCGCGTAGAAAGCTTCCGTTACATGTTCATGTCTCGTCTGTGACTTTTGAGATACAGCCGGTCCAAAAGCCGAGCGTGAGGATGAATGCCAGCTTTACAGCGGCCCCGCGCTTGTCCCATCCAGCCAACCATGTCTCTGGGGCCGTTCGCGCGGTTGAAAGGGGCTTGGCAACCGCCCGAGCAGGCCGCGAACGCGTGGATGAGCGGGTCAAGCGAGGGAAATTTTTCGTGATCAAAACCAATTTCAAGCAGAAGAGCCTGCTGCTCGCCACGGCCACGCCGCTGGCGTTTGCGCTCGCCGTGCCCGCGTTCGCCCAAGACGCGCCCCCCCCCCCCCCGGCACCGTCTGACGCTGCCTCGCAGGCCCCGACGTCTGATGCGCAGAGCTCGACCAACGACATCGTCGTTACCGGCACATTGTTCCGTAACGCGTCGGCTGAAACCGCTTCGCCCGTCACGAGCCTGACGTCTGTGGATCTGTCGAACCGCGGCATCAACACCGTTTCGCAGGCAATCCAGACTCTTTCGGCCAATAACGGCGGCACGCTGAACACCAACTGGGGTCAGCGCGGCTTTCCGAAGGGCGCAAGCGCTCCGTCGCTGCGCGGCCTGACCGATGGTCGTACGCTGACCCTGTTCGACGGCCTGCGTAGTGCGCCTTATCCGCTGGCCGACGACGGTTATCGTAACTTCGTCGATTCGAACACGATCCCGGACTCGATCGTCGATCGCGTCGATGTGCTCCAGGACGGCGCGTCCTCGACCTACGGCGCCGACGCGGTCGCCGGTGTGGTCAATATTATCGTCAAGAAGGAAATCACCGGCGTTCACTTGAACGCGTCGGGAGGCATTTCGCAGCGCGGTGATGCGGGCGAGCAGCGCCTCGACGCCACGGTCGGCTATGGCAAGCTCTCGGAGCAGGGCTTCAACGTCTACGTCAACGGTGAATACCAGAATGACGATGCGCTTTATCTGCGCGACCGTGGCGCGCCGTACGGCACCGCCAATCATTCCGATCAGTGCGGCAAATCGATCCTCGACGGCTCGACCACCTGCCGCACCAACGGCATTGTGAACGGTATCCAGTTCGACAATACCTTTGGCACATTTGGTGCGACCAGCGCGCCAGCCAGCCGCCCCTTTAATTCAACCCCGCTCACGTTCACTGACCCCTCGGGCATCACTCACACCTATGCCCCGGGAACCGTGGCGGTTGGTCCGTATCAATATGCAAACGGATGCGGCAACCTGACCGGCCAACCGCTGACGGCTGCGCAGCAGAAGGCCACCGCGCCAACCTATACGCCGATCCTAAACGACGACGGCACGCCCAAGCTCGATGGCAATGGCAATCCGACCTATTCGTTCAACAATGTCGGTTATACCGGCAACACGAACCCGTCCGTGGTCTGCCAGCAGGACATGGTCAATCAGTATTACCAGTATCAGGGTCGTGTTCAGCACATGGGCGCCAATGCCCACCTGACGGTAAATGTTGGTTCGCGTGCTCAGGCTTACGCGATGTTCAACTGGTATCAGACCAAGACCTATAACCCGGGACCCGGGCCAGAGAACTATGCCGGCCAGACCGCGGCGGGCGGTACGCAGATCACGATCAGCCCGCTGTTCCTGCCGGTTTACGTCTGCCCGCTTAACGGCGCCCACGCGACGCTGAACGCCGATGGCGTTCCGACGACGCCGGGTTGCACCGCGGCCAACGGTACGCTCAATCCGCAGAATCCGTATGCTGCGGCGGGCGCGTATTCGCAGGTTGTAGCTCGCCTGCCCTACCCGACCGAAGACGATACGGTTGCCAACAGCTTCCGATATTCGGCAGGTATCAGCGGTTCGTTCGGCGATAACTGGAACTACACGTTCGACGCCACGCATTCGGAAGTGAAGCTGAAGTATACGAGCAAGGGTTACATCCTGCTCCAGAACCTGATGGATGCGATCGCGGACGGTTCGTACAACTTCGCGAATCCGAGCGCGAATTCGGCGGCGCTTCAAAACTTCGTGACGCCGACCCAGGTGAACAACTCGACCTCGCGGCTGACGCTGTTCCAGGGCACCTTGAGCAAGGCGCTGTTCCAGTTGCCGGGCGGTCCGTTCCAGGTCGCCGTCGGCGCAGCTTGGCGTCGTGAATCGATCGACAATCCCAGCTCCAATCCGGCGAACGAGGTCAATCCCTACGATCGCTATTACGGCATCAACGCCGTGGGCGTGGAAGGCGCACGCGATGTGCGTTCGGGCTTCTTCGAAATCGACGCGCCGATCATCGATCAGCTTCAGCTGAACGCATCTGGCCGGTACGACAATTATTCGTCGGGCCAGACGAACTTCTCGCCGAAGTTCGAAGCGCAGTTCAAGCCGATCGAGCAAGTCAAGCTTCGTGGCACGTTCTCGAAGGGTTTCGCGATCCCGAGCTTCAATGAAGCTTATGGTCTGCCGACCACGGGTTACATCACTACCCAGATCGACGGCACGACGCCGGGCGGGGCCAAGTTCCTGCAGGAGCATGGCAACGACACCTATGCGACAAGTTCGTATAGCTACGGCTTGACCTCGATCGGCAACCCGGCGGTGAAGCCGGAGAAGTCGACCAGCTGGACCTTGGGTATCGTGCTCGAGCCCACGCACTGGCTGACGCTGACTGCCGACTATTACAACATCAAGGTCAAGGATTTGATCACGACGCCGGATTGTTCGGCCGTGGTTGACGAATATTACGAGAATGACGGCGTTACCAGCAATCCGGCCTGCGTCACGGCCGGCGGGGCGCCGGATCCCGATGCGCAATATCACAGTGCGACACCGTTGCTCGGCACCATCACCAGCTTCTATACCAATGGTGGTGAGTTGAAGAGCCGCGGCTTTGACTTCACTGGCGAAGCGCGCATCCCGCTGAGCAGCACCATCCGTTGGACCAGCAACTTCAACGCTACGCTGATGACTTATTCGGCGCTGATCGAACCGAACGGCACTGTCCAGCGGTACGACAATTCGCTCGGACCCTGCGAGATCACCTCCTGCTCGGGTTCGCCGCGTTTCAAGGGTAGCTGGCAGAACACGCTCGACTTCAACCACAAGGCGACGCTTTCGGCGACCGTCTACTACACTAGTGGCTATGATCTCGCAGGTGCCGATGACGGCGGCATCCCAGGCGATTGCTTGGGCAGCATCGGTGCCGAGGTCGTGACTTATCGCGACAACGCGACGCCGGTTCTCTGCCATGGCAAGCGTTTCGTCGATGTCGATCTGACGGGCTCGATCAAGGTGGCGAACAAGTTCACGCTCTATGTGAACGTCCTGAACCTGTTCGATGCCAAGGCACCGTTCGATCCCAGCGCCAACTATGGCCTGTCGCAGTTCAACCCGGCTTGGGCCGGCGCGGGCTTTGTCGGCCGCTACTTCCGCTTCGGCGCCAAGGTCGATTTCTAAATCGATCCGGATATCCGGACAAAACCGGGGCGGTTCCTTCGGGAACCGCCCCTTTTTTGTTTGTCGGCGATATGATGCGATCGGCAGACCAGCTCGGATCGCCTGTCAGGCAACGCTCAGCGCCAGTGCTCCATCGCCTTCCTCCGCCGTCACCGTCGATCCGTCCTTCACCTCGCCGCGCAGAATCAGGTCGGCGAGCGGGTCCTGCAGATACCGCTGCACCGCGCGCCTGAGCGGCCGCGCGCCATAGACCGGATCGTAGCCGACCCGCCCCAGCCAGGCCCGCGCCGCTTCGCTCAGCGTGAGCGTCACCTTGCGGTCGGCAAGCAGCTTCTGCACCCGCGCAACCTGCAGATCGACGATCGGCGCCATCTCGCTCTGCCCCAGACGGTGGAACAGGATGATCTCGTCGAGCCGGTTGAGGAATTCCGGGCGGAAATGCGCGCGGACGATCTCCATCACCTGCGGCTCGACCGCGCTCACCGGCTCACCGTCGGGCTGGTTGGCGAGGAACTGGCTGCCCAGGTTCGAGGTCAGCACGATGATCGTGTTGGCGAAATCCACCGTGCGGCCTTGCCCGTCGGTCAGCCGTCCGTCGTCGAGCACCTGCAGCAGCACGTTGAACACGTCGCCATGCGCCTTCTCGACCTCGTCGAACAGCACGACTTGGTACGGACGCCGCCGCACCGCCTCGGTCAGCACGCCGCCCTCTTCATAACCGACATAGCCGGGAGGCGCACCGATCAGCCGCGCGACCGCGTGCTTCTCCATGAACTCGCTCATGTCGATCCGCACCATCGCGTTCGGATCGTCGAACAGGAATTCGGCGAGCGCCTTGGTCAGCTCGGTCTTGCCGACGCCGGTCGGCCCGAGGAACAGGAACGAGCCGAGCGGCCGGTTCGGGTCCTGTAGGCCCGCGCGCGCGCGGCGCACCGCCGTCGATACGGCCTTCACCGCATCGCCCTGGCCGATCACGCGCTTGCCGAGTTCGGCTTCCATGGCGAGCAGCTTCTCGCGCTGCCCCTCGAGCATCCGGTCTACCGGAATACCGGTCCAGCGGCTCACCACCGCGGCGATATCGTCGGCAGTCACTTCTTCGCGCAGCATCGCGCCCTTGGCCGCGCCCTCGGCGTCTTCGAGCTGCTTCGTCAGCTGCGGGATCGTGCCGTAAGACAGCTCGCCGGCGCGGGCGAGGTCGCCCGAGCGCTGCGCCTGCTCGAGTTCGAGCCGCGCCGCGTCGAGCTGCTCCTTCAGCTTCGCCTCGGCCGAGATCTTGTCCTTCTCCGCCTGCCAGCGCGTGGTGAGCTCGGCCGATTGCTGCTCGAGATTGGCGAGCTCGCCTTCCAGATTGGCGAGGCGGTCGACCGAGGCGGCGTCGCTTTCCTTCTTCAGCGCCTCGCGCTCGATCTTGAGCTGGATGATGCGCCGGTCGAGCGTCTCGATCTCTTCGGGCTTCGATTCCACTTCCATGCGGATGCGGCTCGCCGCCTCGTCCATCAGGTCGATCGCCTTGTCGGGCAGGAAGCGGTCGGTGATATACCGATTGGAAAGCGTCGCCGCCGAGACGAGCGCGCCGTCGGTGATCCGCACGCCGTGGTGCAGCTCGTATTTCTCCTTCAGCCCGCGCAGGATCGAGATCGTATCCTCGACCGTCGGCTCGCCGACGAACACCGGCTGGAAGCGCCGCTGCAGCGCCGGGTCCTTCTCGACATGCTTCCTGTATTCGTCGAGTGTGGTCGCGCCGACGCAGTGCAGCTCGCCGCGCGCCAGCGCCGGCTTGAGCAGGTTGGAGGCGTCCATCGCGCCTTCGGTCTTCCCGGCGCCGATCAAGGTGTGCATCTCGTCGATGAACAGGATGATGTCGCCCTCGGCGCCGCGCACCTCGTCGAGCACGCCCTTCAGCCGCTCCTCGAACTCGCCGCGATATTTCGCCCCGGCGATCAGGCTGCCCATGTCGAGCGCCATCAGGCGCCGGTCCTTCAGCGTGTCGGGCACGTCGCCATTGGCGATACGCAACGCGAGCCCTTCGGCGATCGCGGTCTTGCCGACGCCTGGCTCGCCGATCAGCACGGGATTGTTCTTGGTGCGTCGCGCGAGGATCTGGATCGTGCGGCGGATTTCCTCGTCGCGGCCGATCACCGGATCGAGCTTGCCGTCATGCGCCGCCTGCGTGAGATCACGGGCGAACTTCTTCAGCGCGTCATAGCGATCCTCGGCGCCGGCCGTGTCGGCGGTGCGCCCGCCGCGCAGCTGGTTGATCGCGGCGTTGAGTGCCTCGGGCGTCGCGCCTGCGGCCTTCAGCGCCTTGCCCGCCGCGGTGTTGAGGCTCAGAGCCAGTGCGACGAGCAGCCGCTCGACGGTGACATAGCTGTCGCCCGCTTTCTGCGCGATCTGCTCGGCCTGATCGAGCACGCGCACGGAATCGTTATCCAGCCCCGGCGTCTGTTGCGCGCCGCCGCCGGAAACGGCGGGGATTTTCGACAGCGCGAGATCGGTCTCGCTCGCCGCCTTCTTCGGATCGCCGCCGGCGGCCTGGATCAGCCCCGCCGCCATGCCCTGCTCGTCCTCGAGCAAAGCCTTCAGGATATGTTCGGGCGATATCCGCTGGTGCGACAGGCGGATCGCGACGGTCTGCGCCGATTGCAGGAAGCCCTTGGCGCGGTCGGTGAATTTCTCGAGGTTCATGCTGGCCCCTTAGGTTCGAGCCGGCAATGTAGTGTTGCACAATGGCAACACAAGCCTCAGGATATTGGCCGGGCGGTCGCGATCGTGTGCTGGCTCACTCGTCCTCGCTGTCGCCGAAATAATTTTCCTCGTCCGATTCTTCGGACGAACCTTTCGCGATCGGCAGGAAGGTCGCTTCCTCCTCGCCGGTATCGTGCATGGTGCCCGGCTTGGCGGCGGTCAGCATCCGGCGCTTGTGCTCGGGCGAGGTGGATTTCGGCATCGCGCGCTTGCCGGCCCGCGACGCGTCGAGGAGTTCCTCGTCGGTTTCGGTCTCCGAATCCTCTTTCTTCTTTTCCTCCTCGAGCGGCAGGGTCAGCGGGGGATATTCGGTCTTCGGATCGATATGCTGGTATGTATAGGGTTCGTAATCCGAATGATCGCTTTCGGAATCGGAGCCATGGAACATGTGCTGGCGCAGCGCGAGATAGCGCTCGGCTTCCTTGGGGTTCTTCGCGCTCTTGAGGAAATCGGGATCGATCGAGTTCTTGCCGTGCCGCGCGTTCTTGCGCTCGCCCTTGCCGGATGATCCGACGCCCACGCCATAGGTGGTGTAGGGGTGCATCTGCATGATCTGCCGCGCGATCAGGTGATAATGGGTGTCCGGCCCGTGCGGGCCGGAGGCATGCAGGTCCTCGAACTTGTCGTGCAGGCTCTTGTAATCGAGCTTCATGCGCTTGCGGTGATCGCTGCTCGCCCAGTTGTCGGGGCGCTCGTTGTCCATCACGGATTCGAACGCGTCCGGCGTCAGCACCTGGCGGCGGATGTTGGCCAGCGCGTGCCTGCCCTTCTCGCCTCCGCCCTGCGCCTGCGCGAGGCGTTTCTGCAGGCGATATTCGGTGGAGGAAAAGGACAGCGAGTGCGGGCCCTGCGCGCTTTTGTTCGGCGCGGCCGAAACCGATATGTCCTTCTTCCGGCCCTTGCCGGGCGTCTTCATGCCGTAGGAATAGGGCGTGTTGCTGCGCCGCGGTTTCGGGTCTTCACCCTTCTTCTTGCTCGAATGGTAGAGCGCGCGTTTGATCCGGCCTTCCTTGGCCAGTTCGTCCCGATCGTCCTTTTCGGCCTCGTCGCGCGTGGCGTGATGACCCTTGCCCGATTTGAGGTCCGAATAATAATGCACCGTTCCGTCGATGATCTTGTGCAGGACGACGCGTTGCACGACGCCTGAGGGCCGGGCGTTGAGCAATGCCGCCGTCGCGCGGAGCTGGCGAACCGGAGCGCTCGCGTCGAGCCGCGCCGCGGCGGAAGACGCGGCCGTGCCCGGCTCATCGGCGGCTCGCGCCTGTCTTGCGATGCGGGGAGCGTGGTCGGCCAAGGCGGGTCTCCGGGGAGGATCGCGTGTCGCGATCGGCGTTCACGAATACAAATCGGGATCCATGTCATCGGACTCGGGGCCACGGGACGACCGGGTCATGCCGTAATCCTCATCCCAGAATTTCTTCTGCTCGGCCTTTCGCGCCTCGGGTCGCGCCAGCGGGATCCGGGGCGCGGTGCTCTCGTGGGGCGCGGGCTCCTCGTCGTCGTCCGATTCCGCCTCGGAATCGCTGTCGTGCATGTCGTGTCCGTCATATTTCAGGAAGCGCGGCGGGATGAAATGGCCCGGATCCTCGGGCGAGTGGAAATCCACGACGCTGTGATATTCGCGATCCTTGCGGGCATAGCTCTGGAACTTCTGGCGATCCTCGCGATCGATCGTCCGGTCCCGGTCCAGTTCGCCGACGATCTCGTCGGTGGTGAGCGTGCGGACATGCTGGGCATCTGGCTTGCCGCGCAGCCGCGCGCGTTCCAGCTTGCGCGCCTTGATGCCGATCCGCTGGCCGCCATAGCTCTGCGAGCGATCTTCCCCCCTGCCGACCGGCGCCTTGGAGGAAATGCGGTTGCCGCGCTCCTTGCGGACCGAATCCTGATTCATCTGCTCGGCCGCGGCGATCGGCGCGCCGCCCGGCGCCATCAGCCCCTTGTCGGTGAGGTGCGCCTTGCGCCGCCCGGTCTGGCCGGTGGTCGAGCGCAGATCGTGATCCTCGCGCACCAGCAATTCGGGCATCGCGTCCAGCCGCCGCCGCGCATCGCGGGGAATATCGCGCCGACGAGTCTTCGGAACGGCGCGGGCTTCCGCTGCCCGCCGGAGCTGATCCTGCTTGTCTGCCGCTTCGCGTTCGCTGGCTTGCCGTTGCCCCTCCATTACGTCGGGATGAGCGAAGACCGGCGATCCCTTCCTGGTCCTTTCGGTCCGCTGATACCCCTCTGGCGCCGCGCCGTTGACCCAGGTCACTTTTCCGTCATGGCCCAATTCCCAGAAGGGCTGGAGCACCTGGCGCGCGTCGCCGGCACGCAACCGGTTCACCATCAGTCCGGCGGGCGCCGCCCGGCGTTGCGCGACCGGCCCGGCCGGTGCGTTGAGGAGCGCGGCGGTTGCCCGCAGCGCCGCGACCGCCCGGCCCGCGTTCGGGCCGGTACCGCGCGCCGGCCGCGCGGGCAGGGCATTGGGGCTCGCCAGCTCGACGGGCTTGGGCATGCGAGGCGGATGGCCGGCCACGATGATCCTTCCGGTAAGGGCGACGATGGGTCGACGCGGAGCATGAACCCTCGCGGGGACACCTCAAGCGCAAATCGGGCATTCCCTCCGATGCGGTTGCATCTCCCCGCGTCGATCGGGCTCGCGCCGGCCGCTGCGGACCGCTAGGCTGATCGAAACGAATGTGAGGACGGGGATGCGGCGTTGGGTGAAGCGAGGCGCGATCGGTCTGGTCGCGTTGCCGGCGCTGGCGGCGATCGGGCTGGCGACGTGGGAGCCGTTGCTCGCCACCCGCGCCGCGCCGCCGCCGGATCATCATTACGACACGGTGATCGTGCGCGACCGCTGGGGCGTGCCGCACATCTACGGCAAGACCGATCCCGACGTTGCCTACGGCATCGCCTATGCGCAGTCGGAGGACGATTTTCCGACCATGCAGGACGTGCTGGCGATGACGCGCGGCCGGCTCGGCGCACTCGACGGCGCGGACGGGGCCAAGACCGACTACGTCGTCCACTTGCTTGACGCGCGGGCGACGGTCGACCGCGATTACATCAAGCAGCCCGCCGACGTCCGCGCTCTGCTCGACGGCTATGCCGCGGGCATGAACGCCTATGCGCGCCGGCATCCGGGTGAGGTGAAGCTGGCGAAGCTGTTCCCGGTCAATGGAGAGGATGTCGCGACAGGTTTCGTGGTGCGCTCGCCGTTCTTCTTCGGGCTCGATCAGGTGCTGGGCGCGCTGGCCGGCGATATGCCGCTGCCGAAGGAGAATGCCGGCCCGGTGCCCGATGCCCCCGACGTGACGCCGGTCGGGCCGAACGGGCAGGATAACGGCTCGAACGCCTTCGTGGTCGGCCCGCGCCGCGCGAGCGACGGGCACACGCGGCTCGTCTCCAACTCGCACCAGCCGTGGACCGGCGGCGTCGCCTGGTACGAACTGGTGGTGCATTCGGGGCAGGGCTGGAACTTCGCCGGCGCGAACTTTCCTGGCGCGCCTTATCCGCTGCTCGGGCACAACCAGACGCTCGGCTGGACCAACACGGTCAACCGGCCCGATCTGACCGACGTCTACAAGCTCGCGCTCGATAGCGACGGCACGCATTACCGGTTCGACGGGCAGTGGCGGGCGCTGGAGCGGACGCGCGTCTGGTTGCCGGTGAAGCTCTGGGGGCCGTTCGTGCTGCCGGTGCCCAGGACGGTGCTGCGCGCGGTGCAGGGGCCGGTGATCGAAACCAGGAACGGCGACTACGCGCTGCGCTATGCCGGTGCCGATCAGCTCAAGATGGTCGAGCAATATTACCGGCTGAACAAGGCGCGTGACTTCGCCGGATGGCAGCGCGCGATGGCGATCCAGGGCGTGCCGGCGACCAATTTCCTCTACGCCGATGCGAAGGGCAACATCGCCTATTTCTACAACGCGATGTTCCCCAATCGGAAGCCGGGCTACGATTATGCCGGCGTGCTGCCCGGCGACACGTCGCGCGATTACGCAGCCGGTACGGTGCCCTGGGCGATGGTGCCGCGCAACGTGAACCCGGCCTCGGGCTTCCTCGAAAATTCGAACAACACGCCGTTCATGGCCGCCGGGCTGGGTTCGGAGGTGAACCCGAAGGACTGGTCGCCCCTGCTCGGGATCGAGACCGACACGACCAATCGCAGCACGCGCGCGCTCGAATTGCTCGGTGCCGATCCCTCGATCAGCGCCGACGATCTGTATCGCATCAAATACGATGTCGGGGTGAGCAAACGGAGCTGGTTCGGCAAATGGCTGGGCGAGATCATGGCATCGGACAGCAGGGGCGACGCGGCGCTCGACCGCGCCAAGGGGCTGCTGACGCGCTGGGACTGGCAGTTCGACGGCAAGAACCCCGCCGATGCGCTCGCCGCGCTCCTGATGCATACCGGGCAGAACTGGCATTATTTCCGCAAACCCCAGCCCGATCCGCGCGCCACGCTGAAGGATGCGACCGATTACCTGACGCAGCATTTCGGCCGCATCGATCCGCCCTATGGCGACGTGCTGCGCTTGCGCCGCGGCAACGTCGACCTGCCGATGGACGGCGGACCGGACACGCTGCGCGCGGCGGCGAACTGGGACGAAGCGCCCGACGGCCGGCTGGTCGTGAAGCATGGCGACAGCTTCATCATGTTCGTCGACTGGGACAAATCAGGCCGCGTCACCTCGCGGTCGATCCAGCCATATGGTGCTGCGGTTTCGCGTCCGAATTCGATCCATTACGCTGACCAGGCGCCGCTCTTCGTGCAGCACAAGCTCAAGCCCGTATGGTTCTCGCGCGACCAGCTAAAGGACCATATCGAGCGGATTTATCGCCCTTGAACCGCGCGCGAGACCCGCGCACACTCATTCATCGTTTCAATCGGGGATTTGCCTACATGATCAAGACCATCGCGCTGTCCGGCGTGGCGCTGTTCGCGCTTGCCACACCTGCTTTCGCGGCTGATGCACCCACGCCCAAGCCGGCGCCGGTCTCCGCGCTCGTCGATGCGGTGAACATCCCCTATCAGCAATTCACTCTGCCCAACGGCCTGCGCGTGGTCGTCTCGACCGATCGCAAGGCGCCGATCGTCGCGGTCAGCGTCTGGTACAATGTCGGCTCCAAGTTCGAGCCCAAGGGCAAGACCGGCTTCGCGCACCTGTTCGAGCATCTGATGTTCTACGGCAGCGAGAACAATCACGGCGAATTCTTCAAGCCGCTCGAGGAAGTCGGCGCGACCGACTATAACGGCACGACCTATTTCGACCGCACCAATTATTTCGAGACGGTGCCGCGTGCCGCGCTCGACCGCGCGCTGTTCCTCGAGAGCGACCGCATGGGCTGGCTCACCGGCGCGATCACGCAGGGCGTGCTCGATCAGCAGCGCGGCGTCGTGCAGAACGAGAAGCGCCAGGACGACAATCAGCCTTACGGCATGATGCAGTACAAGGTGACCGAAGGGCTGTTCCCGGCGGATCACCCCTACGGCCACACCACGATCGGCTCGATGTCCGACATCGATTCCGCCTCGCTCGCGACGGTGAAGGGCTGGTTCCACGACCATTACGGCCCGAACAACGCGGTGCTGGTGCTGGCTGGTGACATCGATCTCGCGACCGCGAAGACCCTGGTCACGAAATATTTCGGCGGCATTCCGGCCGGCCCGAAAAGCGTCGCCCCGCCCGCGCCGATCCCGACCTTGCCCAAGGCGGTGAGCGAGACGATGAAGGATCGCGTTGCCGCGACGCTCATCACGCGCAACTGGGTGGTGCCGGGGCTGAACGACAAGGAATCGGGATCGCTCGACGTCGCGGCCGGCATTCTCGGTGGCCTGTCCTCGTCGCGGCTCAAGAACGAGCTTGTCCGCAAGGAACAGCTCGCCGTGCAGGTCGGCGTCTCGAACGAGAGCTTCTCGCAGCTCGGCAAGTTCACCATCTACGTGCTGGTCAAGCCGGGCGTCGATCCGGCCGTGGTCGACAAGCGCATCGACGCGATCCTCGGCGATTTCCTGAAGAACGGCCCGACCGCCGACGAGGTCGAGCGCTATGTCGCCAGCACCGCGGCGCAGACGATCGCGGGCTATGAATCGGTCGGCGGGTTCGGCGGCAAGGCGGTCGCGCTCGCTTCGGGCGAACTCTATTCGAACGATCCGGGCTTCTACAAGAAGCAGCTCCAGGAGCTCGCCGCGCAGACGCCGGCCAGTGTGAAAGCCGCGGCCGACAAGTGGCTCAGCCGCCCCGTCTATGCGCTGACCATCGTGCCCGGACCGCGCGACGCTTATGCCGAGGCGGCCGAGCCCAAGCCCGTACCCGATACGGGCAAGGACGATCGCGTGAAGGGAACGCGCGGCCCGCTCCCGGCCGTGGGAGAAATCCCCGCGCTCGCCTTCCCGAAGGTCGAGCGCACCAAGCTCGATAACGGCATCGAGCTGGTCTACGCGCAGCGCACCACCGTGCCGCTCACGCGCATCAACATGAGCTTCGATGCGGGCACCGCCGCCGACGTGCCGGGCAAGCTCGGCACCGAATCGCTGACGCTCGGCATGATGGACGAGGGCACCGCTACCCGCGATTCGGAGACGCTTGCGAAGGACGAGGAGAGCCTGGGCGCGAATATCGGCCAATATGCCGATGCCGATCGCTCGACGGTCGGCGTGTTCACCCCCAGCGTGAACCTCGCGCCCGCGCTTGGCCTGTTCGCCGACGTGGTGCGCAATCCGGCGTTCGCGCCGGCCGAGGTCGCGCGCGTCAAGAACCAGCAGCTGGCGCAGATCGCGCAGGAGTTGGCCGATCCCAACGGCCTCGCCGCGCGCGCCTTGCCCAAGGTCGTGTTCCCGGCCGGCTCGCCTTACGCCAAGGAGAATGGCAGCGGCGATCCCAAGGCGGTGGCGGCGCTGACCCGCGACGATCTGGTCGCGTTCCAGCAGGCATGGCTGCGGCCCGACAAGGCCAAGATCTTCGTGGTCAGCGATCGTCCGCTGGCCGAGATCAAGGCCGCGCTCAACGCGAACTTCGCCGACTGGAAGGGCAATGGCGCACCGGGCGTGAAGAGCTTCCCGCCGAGCGCCGCGAATCCGGTCAAGCCGCGCATCGTGCTGGTCGATCGCAAGGATTCGCCGCAATCGCTGATCATGGGCGGCGCGCCGAACACGCTGAAGGGCACCGACGACCTGCTCCCGCTGCAGGTCGCCAGCAACGGATTGGGCGAGAGCATCCTGTCGCGGATCAACGAGGATCTGCGCGAGACCAGGCACTGGAGCTACGGCTCGTACGGCTATTTCGACCGCAAGGAGATGGCCGCGCCTTACGAAGTGCAGGCGCCGGTGCAGGCCGACAAGACCGGCGAATCGATCACCTCGCTGCGCGGCGACATCAGCGCCTATCTCGGCGACAAGCCGATGACGCAGGAGGAATTCGATCGCGCGACCGTGGGCACGATCCGCTCGCTGTCGGGCAGTTTCGAGACCTCGGACGCGGTGCTGCGCGGCATGCAGAGCAACGACCTGTTCAAGCGTCCGGACGATTATTACGCTACGATCGCCGCGCGGTATCGCGCGATGACGCTCCCGCAGGTGATGACGGCGATCAAGGGCACGCTCGATCCCAACGGGTTCGTCTGGGTGGTGGTCGGCGACATCGACAAGGTGAAGCCGCAGCTTGACTCGGTCGGCCTGCCGGTGGAGGTGATGCCCGCCGAAAGCGTTGCTAGCGGCAACTGATTTTTCAGGAGAGAGACGATGGCTGGAGTGGATGGCACCTACGAGACGGTCGTGAAGTCCCCGATGGGTGACCAGAAAGCGACGCTGACCGTGAAGAGCGACGGCAACGGCTGGACCGGCACGCAGGCCGGCGCGATGGGCACCGCCGAGATCACCGACGGCACGGTCGACGGCAACACGATCAAGTGGAAGATGTCGATCACCGTGCCGATGCCGATGACGCTCGATTGCGAAGCGACGATCGACGGCGACACGCTGACCGGCACGGTCGGCGCCGGCGCGTTCGGCAGCTTCCCGATGACGGGCAGCCGCACCGCCTGACCGCTGGTAACCGATCCGAATACCAAGGCCCGCTTTCCGAGGAGGAAGGCGGGCCTTTTTTGCGCGATTCGAGCCACATCTCCGAAGAGGCTGAGCCTGTCGAAGCCCTGCCCTTTTCTTTTGACGAAGAAAGTACGACCCTTCCCCCGGATCAAGTCCGGGGTCAGGATGATCGGCGTTGGGGGATGGCGATGATGAAAAAACTTCTAGCGGGCTTGACGCTCGGAACGCTGCTCGCGGGCGGCGCGCTGGGGCAAACCTATGATGAGCGCCCGGCGACGCTGAACGCGCCCACGGCCGGCTGGAATTACGAGAAGCGCGTGGTCGATATCCCGGCGCGCGACGGGGTGAAGCTCCACACCGTCATCCTGATCCCCAAGGGCGCGCATGGCGCGGCGATCCTGATGACGCGCACGCCCTACAATGCCGAAGGCATGGCCAAGGAGCAGAATTCGGGCGATCTCGGCTCGGCGATCGACGGATACGACAGCGCGCCCGATGTGGTGACGCAGGGCGGCTATATCCGCGTGTTCCAGGACGTGCGCGGCAAGTACGGCTCGGGCGGCAGCTATGTGATGAACCGCCCGTTCGTCGGCGGCGGGCTCAACCCGACCAAGGTCGACGACGCGACCGACACATGGGACACGATCGACTGGCTGGTGAAGCACCTGCCCGAATCGAACGGGCGCGTCGGCATCCTCGGCATCTCCTATGACGGCTATACCTCGCTCGCGGCGCTGGTGAACCCGCACCCGGCGCTCAAGGTCGCGGTGCCGATGAACCCGATGGTCGACGGCTGGCGCGGCGACGACTGGTTCCACAACGGCGCGTTCCGCGAGACCAACGAGCCCTATATCTGGGAGCAGGTCGCGACGCGCGACAACAGCGCGCCGTGGGTGACGACCACCGCAGACGATTACGATCTCTACATGCGCGCCGGATCGGCAGGCGCGCTGGGCAAGGCGCAGGGGCTCGACCAGATCGGCTTCTGGCAGAAGATCACCGCGCATCCTGCCTATGATGAATTCTGGTCCAGCCAGGCGATCGATCACGTGCTCGCCGCGCAGCCGCTCAAGGTGCCGACGATGCTGGTCCATTCGTTGTGGGACCAGGAGGATATCTACGGCGCGCCCGCGGTCTATCGCGCGCTGGCGCCCAAGGACCCGGATCACAAGATGCTCTTCATGTCGTTCGGCCCGTGGCATCACGGTCAGGAGATCGGCGACGGCACGCGCAACGGCATGGTCAGTTTCGATGCCGACACCGGCAAATGGTGGCGCAAGAACGTGCTCGCGCCGTTCCTGTCGCATTATCTCTACGACACGCCGATGAATGTCGCGCCGGTCACCGCGTTCGAGAGCGGCACCAACGAATGGCGGCGGATGCAATCGTGGCCGTCGCCGGGCGGCGACGCGAAGCTCTATCTGAAGCCCGGCATGACGCTCGGCTTCGACGCGGCGGGCGACGGCGCGGAGACCGCCGACTACGTTTCGGATCCGGCGCACCCGGTGACCTTCTATCCGCGCCCGGTCCAGCCGGTCGGCTACGACAACAATCCCTGGCCGGGCTGGCTGTTCGGCGACCAGCGCCCGGTCTCGAGCCGCCCCGACGTGCTGACCTTCACCAGCGACGTGCTCGCCCAGCCGGTCAAGATCACCGGCCAGCCGATGGTCCATCTTACGGCTTCGACCAGCGGCACCGACAGCGACTGGGTGGTCAAGCTGATCGACGTCTATCCCGATCAGGTGCCCGGCGACCGCGCGATGGGCGGCTATCAGTTCGCGGTCGGCATGGACATCTTCCGCGGGCGTTACCGGGAGAGCCTGAGCGAGGCGAAGGCGCTGACGCCCGACGCGCCGCTCAAATACCAGTTCGCGCTGCCGCCGGCGAACCACGTTTTCCTGCCCGGCCACCGCATCATGGTGCAGGTGCAATCGAGCTGGTTCCCGCTCTACGACCGCAACCCGCAGACCTTCGTGCCCAACATCTTCTTCGCCAGGCCCGCCGATTACGTGAAGGCGACGCAGAAGGTGACGGTGAGCGGCGCGGACGAGAGCTATATCGAACTGCCGGTGGTGAAGTGAGAGAGCTTTGGATTGCACTGTTCTCCCGCGAAAGCGGGAGTCCAGTGTCGCGCCGCCATTTCGCGCTTGGCTCCGGACCCCCGCCTTCGCGGGGGAACGCTTTGTAACGGCAACTCTGGGCTCCTGCTCTCGCAGGAACACGGCAGCTACCGCGTCACCCGCGTCACATGCCCCATCTTGCGCCCCGGGCGCGCATCGGCCTTGCCGTAGAGGTGGAGGTGCGCGCCGGGTTCGGCAAGGACCGCCTGCCAGCGTTCGACCTGGCCGCCGATCAAATTCTCCATCTCGACGCGTGATCCCGTGAGCGCGGTGTCGCCCAATGGCAGGCCGCAGATCGCGCGGATGTGATTCTCGAATTGCGAGCAGGCCGCGCCCTCGATCGTCCAGTGGCCGCTATTGTGGACGCGCGGTGCCATCTCGTTGAACACCGGGCCGTCGAGCGTGGCGAAGAACTCGCAGGTCAGCACGCCGACATAATCGAGCGCGTCGGCGATCCGTCCGGTCAGCGCCGCGGCCTCGGCCCAGTGCAGCGCGATCTCCTGCGGCGCGGGCAGCGTCGAGCGCGCGAGGATGCCGTCGACATGCTCGTTCCATGGCGGCGGATAGCTGACCATCCCGCCGTCTCGCCCGCGTACCAGCATGATCGAGAATTCGTGGCTGAAGGACACGAAGCCTTCCAGGATCGCCGGCCGGCCGCCGATCGCGTCCCACGCTGCTTCTGCCTCTTTCGCGTGGGCAATCCGGACCTGTCCCTTGCCGTCATAGCCGAGCCGGAGCGTCTTCAGGATCGCCGGCGCACCGATCACGGCGAGCGCATCCTTCAACTCGTCGAGCGTGGTGACCTTGCGCCACGGCGCGGTGCGCCCGCCGAGCTTGCCGACGAACGCCTTCTCGATCGCGCGGTCCTGCGCCGCCGCCAGCGCCTGCGGCGCGGGACGCACCGGCACGTTCGAGGCGAGATACTCGACCGGATCGAGCGCGATATTCTCGAACTCGTATGTCACCACGTCGCAGCCCGCCGCCATCTCGTCGAGCACGATGCGGCTGTGATAATCGGCGCGCGTGAAGCTGGAGGCGGTCTGCGCAGCCACGCTCTCGGCATCGGGCGCGAGGATGTGCGTGCGATAGCCGAGCTCGGCCGCCGCCGAGGCGAGCATCCGCCCGAGCTGTCCGCCGCCGAGAATGCCGATGGTGGAGCCGGGGGGGAGGGGGTTCATCGGTGCATCCCAGTCCGTTCCCCCGCGAAGGCGGGGGTCCAGAGCCAAATGCGGTGTCGGGTGTGACTCTGGACCCCCGCCTTCGCGGGGGAACGGTAAGATATCAGCGACGCCGTCGAGAACGCCATCATTCCGGATCGGTCGCGACGCTGTCGGTTTGCTTCGCGCGCCATGCTTTCAGTCGCTCGGCGAGTTCTGCATCACTGGTCGCGAGGATCGCGGCGGCGAGCAGGCCGGCATTGATCGCGCCGGGCTTGCCGATCGCCAGCGTTCCCACCGGCACGCCGCCCGGCATCTGGACGATCGAATAGAGGCTGTCCGCGCCCTTCAGCGCCTTGCTCTCGACCGGCACGCCGAGCACCGGAAGATGCGTCATCGCCGCCGCCATGCCGGGCAGATGCGCCGCACCACCAGCGCCCGCGATCACGACCTTCAGTCCGCGATCTGCTGCCGATGTCGCGTAGTCGTAGAGCCGCTTCGGCGTGCGGTGCGCGGAGACCACCTTGGTCTCGTGCGCCACGCCCAGCTCGGTCAGGATGTTCGCGGCATGGCGCATCGTCTCCCAATCGGAGGTGCTGCCCATGATGATGCCGACCAAGGGTTCCATCGCCCGGCGTTAGCGATGCCGGGCGTGGAGGGCAATATCGACGCGCTTACAGGCCGCGACAATGGCGTGACATCGCCAAGCCGCGCAGGAAACCGCGCCGTGCGAAGCCCGCCTGCTGCGCCGTGAGCAAGGCACGGTCCGCGGCGGCCGCTCCGCTCACCTCGCGCACCACGCCCCGGAACGGGATCAGCGAGTTGACCACCGCCGCGCCGCCGACCTTGGCGAGGCTGGCCTTCCTGCCCGGCTTGCCCGAATCGAAATCGGGGCCGATCTCGTGGCTGAGCGCACGCACCTCGTTGGCGATCGCGCCGCAGCTGCCCATGCCGATCAGGTCATACGGACCGTCGCTCGCTTCGAGCAGGACCGGCGGAATCTTGGTCTTGGCGAGCCCGACATCGCGCACCGGCTGCGTGGCGACCTCACCGGCATCCTTCATGGTCGAATCGTGCTTGTCCTGTGCCACCGCCATCGCGGGCAGCATCGCTACCGCTGCCATCATCAACCAGGTCTTGTTCATCGCCATCCCTCCAGATCGAAGGCGTAACGATGATGCGGCAATCGGGTTGCGTCGGCAATGCGGGAGGTACGTCAGCGCTCGCTCAGATAATAGCGGTCGATCGCCTTCAGGTTGTCGTCGAGCTGGTAGACGATCGGCTGGCCGGTCGGGATTTCGAGGCCGGTGATCTCGTCGTCGGGAATGTTTGACAGATGCTTGACCAGCGCGCGCAGCGAGTTGCCGTGCGCGGAGATCAGCACGCGCTGCCCGTCCTTCAGCGCGGGCGCGATCCGTTCGTCCCAATAGGGCAGCACGCGCGCGATCGTGTCCTTCAGGCTTTCGGTCCGGGGGATTGCGATGCCCTTGTAGCGGCGATCGTTGGTCAGATCGAATTCGCCGCCCGCTTCCATCGCCGGGGGCGGGATGTCGAAGCTGCGGCGCCAGATGTGAACCTGCTCGTCGCCATGCTTCGCCGCCGTCTCCGCCTTGTCGAGCCCGGTCAGCCCGCCATAATGCCGCTCGTTCAGCCGCCAGTTTTTCTCGACCGGCAGCCACAGCCGCCCCATCGCCTCCAGCGCGAGGTTGAGCGTCTTGATCGCGCGCGTCTGGAGACTCGTGAAGGTCATGTCGAAGTCGAGTCCCTTCGCCGCCATCAGCTCGCCCGCCGCCTTCGCCTCGGCCGCGCCTTGCGCGGTCACGTCGACGTCCCACCAGCCGGTGAAGCGGTTCTCCAGATTCCAGGCCGACTGGCCGTGGCGGATCAGGACGAGCGTGGGCATCGCGATTTATCTCCGGCGAAGGGCTAAACCCAAACCCGTTCGGGCTGAGCTTGTCGAAGCCCTGTTCTTCTTGCTCGCGCCGGGTAAGAGAAGGGCAGCCCTTCGACAAGCTCAGGGCGAACGGATGTGGAGAATTTCGCATGGCCATCACCCGCCAGACCATCGCGTACGAGGGGCCGGGCGGCCCGTTCGAGGGCATGCTCGCGTGGGACGACGAAGTCGAGAGCGCGCGGCCCGGCGTGCTGGTCGTGCCCAACGTGCTGGGCCAGAAGGAAGAGGATAACGTCCACGCCGAGAATCTCGCGCGTTTGGGCTATGTCGGCTTCGCCTGCGACGTGTTCGGGCAGGGCAAGCGCACCACGCGCGCCTCGGAGAATCCGGGCGTCTATATGGGCGAGCTGAACAACGACAGAGCGTTGTTGCGCGACCGGTTGGCTGCGTCGCTCGAGACGCTGAAGGCGTTCCACGCCGTCGATGCGGCGAAGACCGCGGCGATCGGCTTCTGCTTCGGCGGCAAGTGCGTGCTCGACATGGCGCGCGCGGGGCAGGACGTGCTGGGCGTGGTGAGCTTCCACGGCGTCTATGACCGGCCCGATTACGAAACCGTCGATCCGATCAGGGCCAAGGTGCTGGTGTGCCACGGCTGGGACGACCCGATCGGTCCGCCCGAAAGCGTCGTCGCGCTGGGCAAGGAGCTGAGCGACGCGCACGCCGACTGGCAGATTCACGCCTACGGCAATGCCGGCCACGCCTTCACCGACAAGGAACTGGCGGGCAAGCCGCCGCTCCGCCCCGGCGTCGCTTATGACGAGAAGGCCAATCGCCGTTCGTGGCAGGCGATGAAGGATTTCCTGACGGAGCTGTTCGTCTAGAGCGCCATCGTCATGAAGCGGTTGTGCGCGCTGGCCGGGTAACCGCCGAAAGGCGCGCAATCGGTGAAGCCATAGCCCTCGTACATCGCGATGGCGGGGGCGAACATCGGTGCGGTCCCGGTTTCGAGGCTTAGCCGCGTGAAGCCGCGTGCGCGGGCCTCGGCGATGAGGTGATCGAGCAGCACGCGTGCCACGCCCTTCCGTAGATGCTCCGGTGCGGTACGCATCGACTTGAGCTCGGCATGGCCGTCGTCGATCGCCTTCAGCGCGCCGACGCCGAGCAGGTCTTCGGCGTCCCATGCCGAGAAGAAGGCGACGCCCGGCGCGGCCAGTCCGGCGGAATCGAGCGAATGCGCGTTGTCGGCGGGCGTCGTCGCACGCGATTCGTCACGATGGTGGCGGATCAGCGCCTCGACTCGCGCATCGCCGAGTCCGCCTGCGCGAATCTCCATCAGATCGTGCCGATCACCTCGGCGAGCGTCGCGAGGCAGGCATGCGCCAGCGCCTTCGATCGCGCGCCGGACCAGCCGAATTCCGGGTCGGGGCTGGGATCATGGTCCTTGAACGGCATCTCCAGCGTCATCGCCACCGCGCCGTAGCGCTCGGCGAGCTGGTTGGTCGACATCGAGAGATTGGCCTTGCCCGGCGCCGATTTCTCATAGCCCTGCTCGGTCTGGAACAAGGGCGTGTTGGCGGCGAGGCGGCGGGCATAATCGTAGAATTTGCCGCCCAGCGCGTCGCTCCAGCGCGGGATGCCCTCGAAACCTGCCAGGAAATTGGCCGGGATCGCCTCGTCGCCATGCACGTCCATCGCGAAGGCGACGCCGGTCTCGTCCATCGCATTACGCACGCACAGCACTTCGGGACTGCGCTCGGCGGAGGGCGCGTGCCATTCGCGGTTGAGATTCACCCCCGCGGCATTGGTGCGCAGATGGCCGCGGAAAGACCCGTCCGGATTCATGTTCGGCACGATGTGCAGCGTGCATGTCTCGCGCAGCGCGCGCGCCATCGCGTTGGCCGGATCGGTCAGCCATTCCAGCGCGCCTTCCATCCACCATTCGGCCATGCTCTCGCCGGGATGCTGGCGCGCATAGAGCCAGACCGGCTTCGAGCCGCTGCCCATGCGCAGATAATCCATCGCGCGTCCGTCGAGCGTGGTGCCGAGCTGGCGGTGCGTCACGCCCTCGGCCGCCGCGAACTTCGCGATCAGCGCGTCGTGGCGCTCCATCACATAGGGCTCGAAATAGGCGAACCAGGCGAGATCGCTCTCGCCGGCCCATTGCCAGGCGAGCACGCCGTCGGTGTAGCTGGTCGGCACCATCCGCCACGCCAGCCGGTCGGTCGAGGCGCGCACCTTGTAGCCCGGCCAGCCGAAGGGATAGGCCGATCCGCCCGCATTCACGATGCGGAAGGTCAGCGTGCGCCCCTTCGCGCCGGCGACGCGGAACGAGAACCATTGATAGAAGTCCGACTGGTGATCCTTCACGATCTCCAGATCGACTCGGTCGCCCTCGATCGCCACGAGGCGGATGTTGCCGCCGTCGAAGGCGGCGTTGATCTCGATGCTCATTTTACCGTGCCAAAGTTCATTTCACGGTAATAGTGCGGCCGGATTCGCCGGGAAAGCCCGTGAACAGCGCATGCGCCATCTTCGCCGCGTTGTTCTGCGCGAGCGCATCGGGCGCATCCTCGTCGGCGGCGGTCTGCGCGCGGCCTTCCCAGATCACCGTACCATCCGAGCGCCGGTGAATCTGCACCGAGAGCTGGGTGAGCACCACTTCGCGCGGACGGCTCTTGCCGATGGGGAAGGACACGCCGCCGCCGAGCCCGACGCCGCCGCCGTGCCGGCCCCCGCTAAAGCCGCCACCACCGATGCCGATCTGGAACGGTGATTGGCGCGGCGGGCCTTCGCGCGTGGTGCGGGTGAAGGCGACGCTGGCGTAGAACTGGCTCGCGCCGCCCGATGCCGGCGCGCTGTAGCCGTTGCGATAGGCCTCGGTCTCGATCGCCGCGGCATAGGTCTTGAACTCCAGGCTCGCATCGCCGCCGCTGGTGGCGGGCTCGGCGATCAACGTGCCGCGCTCGAGCGGCTCGCCGAGATGGTAGCGCATGACATCGACCGGCGCCGACATCGGCGTCGTCGCGCAGCCGCCGAGCGCCATGGCCAGCGCGATCCCGATCCCCAATTTGCTCTTCATTGCGACCGCTACTCCTCATACGCGCCTGTATCGTTGCAACGCGCTACCCGTGCGGCAGGTCCATGACCATCCGGGTTGACTTCGCTGCCCCTCGACTATAGGCGGGCGCCTCTTTTCCAGCACCAGAAATTTGAAGAAGCGAATCGATCATGAAGATCCGCAATAGCCTGAAGTCGCTCAAGGACCGGCACCGCGACAACCGCGTGATCCGCCGTCGCGGCCGCACGTACGTCATCAACAAGACCAACCGCCGCTTCAAGGCCCGCCAGGGCTGAGCGTGGGGGCCGCGCGCCCCACCGCCGTCATCTTCGATGTCGGCAAGGTTCTTTACGACTGGGACCCGAGGTTCCTCTACGCCAAGGTCTTTAAGGAGCGCCTGATCGAGGACGATCGGGCGCTCGAAGCGTTTCTGCGCGACGTCGTCACCAAGGATTGGCATTTCCAGCACGATGCCGGCCGCCCGTTTGCCGAGACCTCGGTCGAACTGAGCGCGCAATTTCCCGAGCATGAAGCGCTGATCGCTGTCTGGGGGCCGCGCTTCCTCGAAAGTATCGGCGCGCCGATCCCGGGGATGCACGAGCTCGTCTTCGAGCTCGATGCGCGCGGCGTGCCGCTCTACGCGATCACCAATTTCTCGGGAGAGTTCTGGCCGCCCTTCCGTGAGCGCGAATCGGCTTTGTTCGATCGCTTCCGCGACGTGGTCGTCTCGGGCGACGAGAAGCTGACCAAGCCGGGCGCGGCGATTTACCACCTCGCGCTCGACCGATTCGGTCTGCGCCCCGAAGACGCGGTGTTCATCGACGACAGCCTGCCCAATGCCGAAGCCGCCCGCGCGCTCGGCATCCACGCGATCCATTTCAGCGACGAGGCCGCGACACGCGCCGAGCTCGTCCGCCTCGGATTGCTTGCCTGACCGCGCCGAATCGTGTACACCGTGTACACGAAAGGTCGCGTCATGAAGCTCTCCGTCCGCGAAGCCCGTGCCCGGTTCGCCGCCGCGCTCGCCGCGGTGGAGAAAGGCGAGCGCGTCACCATCACCAAGAACGGCCAGCCGGTGGCCGAGCTGGGGCCGCCTTCATCCCCGGTCGTCGAGCAAGAAGGGTTTTGGGAGCGCAACGAGCGTGTTCGTAAGGAACTGGGGCTCGACAAATATGACGGCCCCCCGCTCGATGAAAAATGGCTGGAAGAATTCAACGATCCGGCGTGGGGGCGAGAGCTTTTCGGGCTCGGTGATGACTGGCATCCGGAGCGAGGGCTGGACTGAGCGCGATGCGCCTGTTGTTGGACACGCACATCCTCGTCTGGCTCGCACAAGCACCGGACGCGCTCGTGCCGAACGAACGCCGGCTTCTGGAGGATGCGAACGGCCCCCTCATCGTGTCGGCGATATCGCTCTGGGAGATCAGGATAAAATGGGAAAAATTGCATCCCAGCGGAGAGCGTAAGGGGACGATCAGCCCTGCGCAGGCGATGGCACATATCGAACGAGCGGCCTTCGATCTCGTTCCGATATCCGTGGCGGATTGCGCAGCGATGCTCGATCCGCCGTGCGAAAGCGGAGATCCGTTCGACCAGATGTTGCTGATCCAAGCCGGCAACTTCGGTGCACGCTTGTTGACGCGCGACAGGCGATTGGCGGATCATCCGCTGGCGATCTGCGGCTAGCCCGAATAACCCTTCAGTTCGTCGCCGATGATCCGCACGACGTGGAGCACGTTGGTCGATCCCGGCGTCTTGAACGGTACGCCGGCCATCACGATCACGCGGTCGCCCGCCTTGGCGAGGTGATGGCGCAGCGCCATGCGCTTGGCCTTGGCGACCATCTCCTCGAACGAATCGACATCGCGCGTGTGGACGGCATAGGCACCCCATAGCAGCCCCGAGCGCCGCGCGGTGTCCATCCGCGGCGTCAGCACCATCAGCGGCACCGCCGGGCGCTCGCGCGCGATGCGGCGCGCGGTCGATCCGCTGCTGGTGAAGCAGATGATCGCGGCGGCGCCGACGGTGCGGGCGATGTTCTTGGCCGATTCGGACAAAGCGTCGGCGGTGGTGGGATCGGGCCGCGTCACGGTGAAGTGGATGCGATCGCCGTGCATCGGATCCTGCTCCACCGCGACGCCGATCGCGTTCATCATCGCGACCGATTCGATCGGCCATTTGCCCGCGGCGCTCTCGGCCGAGAGCATGATCGCATCGGCGCCGTCGTAGATCGCGGTCGCCACGTCGGAGACTTCGGCGCGCGTCGGCGAGGGGCTTTCGATCATCGATTCGAGCATCTGCGTCGCCACCACCACCGGCTTGCCCTGGCGGCGCGCGGTCTCGACGATGCGCTTCTGCAGCGGCGGCACCTGCTGCGGCGGCAGCTCGACGCCGAGATCGCCGCGCGCGACCATCACGCCGTCGCAATTCTCGACGATCTCCTCCAGCCGCTCGATCGCCGCCGGCTTCTCGATCTTGGCGAGCAGCGCGGTCTTGCCGCCGATCAGCTTGCGCGCCTCCATCAGGTCTTCGGGCCGCTGCACGAAGCTGAGCGCGATCCAGTCCACGCCCTGCTCGACCGCGAAGGCGAGGTCGCTCCTGTCCTTTTCGGTCAGCGCCGCCATCGGCACCACCACGTCGGGGACGTTCAGGCCCTTGTTGTTGCTGAGCGGCCCACCGACCTCGACATTGGTGACGATCCGCTTGTCGTCATGCTCCAGCACGCGCAGCACCAGCTTGCCGTCGTCGAGCAGCAGCCGCGCGCCGGGCTCGATCGCCGCGAAAATCTCCTTGTGCGGCAGCTCGACGCGGCTGGCATCACCCGGCGTCTTGTCGCGGTCGAGGATGAACATGGTGTCGGTCTTCAGCTCGACCTTGCCGTCGGCGAACTTGCCGACGCGCAGCTTGGGCCCCTGCAGGTCGGCGAGGATCGTGGTCGGGCGGCCGTAGATCTTCTCCAGCCCGCGGATCGCCTCGATCACCGCGACCTTCGATTGCTGGTCGCCATGGCTCATGTTGACGCGGAACGCGTCGGCGCCCGCCTCGAACAGCCGGCCGATCATCTCCGGCGTGTTGCTGGCCGGACCGAGCGTGGCGAGCACGCGGACTTTGCGCGATCGGGGGGTGAGCGCCTTCGTCATGGTCTGTCCCTCGCCTTCCAACCGGTGTGCGCGCCCGTTCCTAGACCCTATATCGTCCGGATCAACCATGGAGCACGCGAAAATGACAACGCTGGACGATATCGACGACGCTACGGCGGCCAAAGCGTTCCGTCGGCTGGTCCGACATCTGCGTCATCGCGGCGATGCGCAGAATATCGACCTGATGGGGCTGGCCGGATTCTGCCGCAACTGCCTGTCCGACTGGATCGCGGAAGCGTCGGACGGGCGGCTGGACAAGGATCAGGCGCGAGAGGCGATCTATGGCGAACCCTATGGCGAATGGAAAAAGCGACAGCCCCCAGCGACGCCCGAGCAACTCGCGCGCATGAACGAAAGCATGACGTTGAACGAAAAGCTCGACCAGGCGCTGGAGCAGAGTTTTCCGGCGAGCGACCCGCCCGCAATGACGCAACCCAAGTGACGGCACCCAATCGCCGGCAGCCCGTCGATAGCGGGTTGCGGCGGGCGGCGGGCATCGCTTACACGCCCGGGTTTCCGCTGCGGCGGTGTTCCAACAGAGTCGGGGATTTATGACGGACGAGCGTGGCGAAGGCATGGGTGGCGGGCGCGTGGCGGCCGATGAGTTGCGGTTGCTGATCGAGCGCGCCGAGCGGCTGGAAGAAGAGAAGAAGGGCATTTCCGACGACATCAAGGACGTGCTGGCCGAGGCGAAGAGCCGCGGCTACGACACCAAGGCGATCCGCAAGATCATCGCGATCCGCAAGAAGAAGCGCGAAGAATATCAGGAGGAGGAAGCCATCCTCGAAACCTATCTCCACGCGCTGGGCATGATCTGACGCACAAGCGGCGGGGAGACTGAGCCATGATGCCGTCACAGGCCGATCTCGCCCGCCGGTTGCTGGGCAAGGATCCCGCCGCGCTCGACGAGGAAGAGCGCAACGTCCTGGAGGACATCGCGCTCGGCACGCCGACCACGCGCGACGCGGCCGACGTTGCCGATGAACGTTCGACCTTCGGTGACCGGCTCGCCGACCGCGTGGCGCAGATCGGTGGCTCGTGGGGGTTCATCATCGGGTTCAGCGCGGTGCTGCTGGCCTGGATGCTGCTCAATACCGGCGTGCTGGCGCATTTCGGGCTGCAGTTCGATCCCTATCCGTACATCTTCCTCAACCTGATGCTCTCGACGCTGGCGGCGATCCAGGCGCCGGTGATCATGATGAGCCAGAACCGGCAGGCCATGAAGGACCGGCTGGCCGCGAGCCTCGATTACGAGACCAATCTGCGCGCCGAGCTCGATATCCTCAGGCTGCACCACAAGCTCGACCACCAGGTGATCGAGCGGCTGTCGGCGCTGGAAGCGAAGATCGATCGCCTGGCCGGCGCGGACGATCGCGCGCCGCGGTGAGCACCGCCGAATTCGATGCCATCATCCTCGGCGCGGGCGCGGCGGGGATGATGGCGGCGTCCAGCGCGGGGCAGCGCGGGCGGCGCATCCTGCTCGCCGATCACGCCGATCAACCGGGCAAGAAGATCCTGATCTCGGGCGGCGGGCGCTGCAACTTCACCAATCTCGGCGCCGCACCCGAACGGTTCCTGAGCGCCAACCCGCATTTCGCGCGTTCGGCGCTGGCGCGCTACACGCCGGCCGATTTCCTGGAGCTGGTCGAGCGCTACGGCATCGCCTGGCACGAGAAGACGCTCGGCCAGCTGTTCTGCGATGGTTCGGCGAAGCGGATCGTTGCGATGCTGGAAGAGGAATGCGCGAATGGCCGGGTGGAATGGTCGCTCGGCCAACCGGTGTCGGCCATCGATCATGCCGATGGGCAATTCCGCGTTACAATCGGTGATCGAACATTCTCCGCGCCGCAACTGGTACTCGCGACTGGCGGCCCTTCGATCCCGCAAATGGGCGCGACCGGCTTCGCGTATGACGTGGCACGCCGCTTCGGCCTCAAGATCGTCGAGCCGCGCCCGGCTTTGGTGCCGCTGACGCTCGGCGGCGACGAGGCGTTGTTTCGTGAGCTTTCGGGCGTCGCCACCGAAGTGGTGGCGAGCGCGGGCCAAGGACGGTTTCGCGAGGCGGCGCTGTTCACGCATCGCGGCCTGTCCGGTCCGGCGATCCTGCAAGTCTCGTCTTATTGGCGGCATGGCGAGCCGGTCGCGATCGATTTCCTGCCCGATCGCCCGCGCGACTGGCTGGTGATGGAAAAGCGCGCCAGACCGCGCGCGACGCTGCGCTCGACACTTGGCCAGGCACTCCCCGATCGCCTCGCCGAAGCACTGGCCGAACGCCTTGCGCTATCCGGCAATCTCGCCGATCAGTCCGACGCGAAGCTCATCGCCGCATCCGCGCAACTCGCCGGCTGGACGTTCCACCCCAACGGCACCGAAGGCTTCGCCAAGGCCGAGGTCACGATCGGTGGCATTGCCACCGACGGCCTCTCGCAGCAGACGATGGAGGCGAAGCGTGTCCCCGGCCTCTACGCGATCGGCGAGGCGGTGGACGTGACCGGCTGGCTCGGCGGCTACAATTTCCAATGGGCCTGGGCGTCGGGTGCGGCGTGCGGCAACGCTTTGTAATAGCCGTCACCCCAGCGCAAGCTGGGGTCTCATGCGGCACGAGATTCCAGCTTTCGCTGGAATGACGGCAGGACTTTGATCTAGAGACGCGCCACGATCTCAACGAGGACCCGATGGCAGGCCATTCCAAGTTCAAGAACATCATGCATCGCAAGGGCGCGCAGGATAAGAAGCGCTCGGGCATGTTCTCCAAGCTCAGCCGCGAAATCACCGTCGCCGCCAAGATGGGCTTGCCCGATCCCGACATGAACCCGCGCCTGCGCGCCGCGGTCAACGCCGCCAAGGCGCAGTC
>Ga0153956_1000695_pt1 | contig 35110 bp, 33 predicted proteins | sample TSFL040MetaG_FD_104704 | JGI IMG/M metagenome (GOLD analysis project Ga0153956, IMG submission 104704) | Attine ant fungus gardens microbial communities from Florida, USA - TSFL040 MetaG | ecosystem: Host-associated > Fungi > Mycelium > Unclassified | place: USA: Florida, Wekiwa Springs... | reverse complement strand
CGAGGTCGAGCTCCGCCGCGAGCAACGCGAGTTCGAGCAAGGTCGCGTCGCCGAGCGCGGCGACGATCAGCAGGATCGCGTCGGCACCGAGCGAGCGTGCCTCGTAGACCTGGTACGCGTCGATCGTGAAGTCCTTGCGCAGCACCGGCACGTCGCACGCCGCACGCGCCTGTTCGAGGTACGCCTCGCTGCCCTGGAAGAAATCCGCGTCGGTCAGCACCGAGAGGCAGGCCGCGCCGGCTGCCGCGTAGCTGCGCGCGATCGCGGCCGGATCGAAATCGGCGCGGATCACGCCTTTCGACGGACTCGCCTTCTTCACCTCGGCGATCACCGCCGGCGAACCGGCTTCGATCTTCGCCTCGAGCGCCGCGGCGAAACCGCGCGTCGGCGCCAGGTCGGCCACGCGCGCGGACAGTTCGGCCAGCGGCATGCGCGCGCTGCGCGCTGCGATTTCCTCGACCTTGCGCGCGAGGATTCGATTCAGGATGTCGGTCATCGGTAAGCCGGAACTGGGGGTTGGGGAGTCGAAGGAACGGCGCGGGCCAGAAGAGCGATCCAAGGGGAAGTCGATCGTCCGAGGCAAGCTTGGCCGGGCGAGCGATTCCAGCCGTGCTTCGGAGGCGCGGAGCGTGCGACGGGCATCGTCAACCGTCCTGCCGGGCGGCCAGGCGCTGCGTCACTTCGATGAAGTGTTCCATCTTCGCCAGCGCCGCGCCGCTGGCCACCACCGCGCGCGCGCGCGCGATGCCGTCGGCGATCGACGCCGCGGCGTCGGCCGCGTACAGCGCCGCGCCGGCATTCAGCAGCACGATGTCGCGCGCGACACCGGGCGTGTTGCCGAGCGCTTCGAGCAACAGGCGCCTGGACTCGTCGACGTTGGCGACGCGAAGGTTGCGGCTGGACGCCATCACCAGACCGAAGTCCTCCGGCTCGATTTCGTATTCGCGCACTTCGCCATCACGCAGCTCGCCGACCAGCGTGGCCGCGCCGAGCGAGATCTCGTCCATGCCGTCGCGCCCCCATACCACCATCGCATGGCGCGCGCCGAGCTGCTGCAGCGCGCGTACCTGGATGCCGACCAGGTCCGGATGGAACACGCCCATCAGTATGTTCGGCGCTCCCGCCGGATTGGTCAGCGGCCCGAGGATGTTGAAGATCGTGCGCACGCCCATCTCGCGCCGGACCGGCGCGACGACCTTCATCGCCGGATGATGGTTCGGCGCGAACATGAAGCCGATGCCGGTCTCGGCGAAGCACTTCGCGACCTGCGCCGCGCCGAGGTCGATCGCAGCGCCCAGCGCTTCGAGCACGTCCGCGCTGCCGGACTTCGACGACACGCTGCGATTGCCGTGCTTGGCCACCTTCGCGCCGGCCGCCGCGGCGACGAACATGCTCGCGGTGGAGATATTGAACGAATGCGCGCCGTCGCCGCCGGTGCCCACGATGTCGACGAAGTTCGGCGGCGCGCCGACGTCGACCGTCGTCGCCAGTTCGCGCATCACGCGCGCGGCACCGGCGATCTCGCCGATCGTCTCCTTCTTCACGCGCAGGCCGGCGGTGATCGCCGCGACCATCGTCGGCGACACCTCGCCGCGCATGATCTGGCGCATCAGGTCGACCATCTCGTCGTGGAAGATCTCGCGGTGTTCGATGGTGCGCTGGAGCGCTTCCTGCGGGGTGATCGGCATGGGGATTCCGCGACGGCGCTAATGCGCCAGATAGTGGATGGCATGGATGTCGGCACGACCCTGGCCGCCTTCGCGCAGGCCCGAAAACAGCAGCGTGCCGGGATGCGCGCGATCGTCGGACGGACCGAGGATCGCGCCGCCGTCGACGTTGACGCGCGCATCGAGCCGCTGCGGGCGGATGTAGCGACCGCCGTCGCGTACGGCCGCCCACAACGCGATCGGCGCATTCTCGACATCGTCCGAGCGCGCGAACACCAGCACGCGACCGTCATCGACGAAGGCCGCGTCGAAATCGTCGCCGGCACCGTTGACCTCCCCCGGCAACGGCTGCGCGGCCTGCCAGGCGCCGTCGCGCCAGGTGCTGGCGAACAGGTCGTGGCGGCCGGCTCCGCCGCGGCCATTGGTCGAGAACAGCAGGATTTTGCCGTCCGGCGAGGGCGAGGGCGCCCATTCGTCGCCGGCGGAATTGACGGCTGCGCCGAGATTCGACGGCGCGCCGAACGTCGCGCTCGCCGGATCGAAGGCGACCTGCCAGATGTCGTCGCCGCCGAAACCGCCCGGACGATTCGAGAAGAAATAGACGGTGCGCCCGTCCGCGCTGAAAGCGGGATCGAAATCGTTCTGCGCCGAATCGAACGACACCGCGACCGGTGCGCTCCAGCCGTCGCCGTTGCGCCGGCTCATCCAGATGTCCCAGCCGCCGGCGCCCCCCGGGCGGTTCGTGCTGCCCCACAACACGGTCGCGCCGTCCGGACTCGTCGCGGCTCGGACTTCGGAGTATTCCGATGAGACGATACCCGGCAGGAACAGTCGCGCCTCGCCTTCCAGCACGAACGCGGCGTCGCGCGGCGCCTGCGTCGCGCAGGCGGCGACCAGCGACATCACGGCGGCCGGCATCAGGAAGGCCGTTCGCTTCATTCGGCTCACCGTCGTGCTCACGCGGCCTTCGGCAACGCCTGCGCGATGAAATTGCCGAGCATCGCGTGGCCGTGCTGGGTCAGGATCGATTCCGGATGGAACTGCACGCCCTCGACCGCCAGCGTGCGATGGCGCAAGCCCATGATCTCGTCGATCGAACCATCGGCGTTCTGCGTCCACGCGGAAACTTCGAGACACGCCGGCAACGACGACTGCTCGACCACCAGCGAGTGGTAGCGCGTCGCCTCGAACGGATTCGGCAAGCCGCCGAACACGCCCTTGCCGTCGTGATGGATCAGCGAGGTCTTGCCGTGCATGATTTCCTTCGCGCGGATCACCTTGCCGCCGAACGCCTGGCCGATCGACTGGTGGCCGAGGCAAACGCCGAAGATCGGCACCTCCCCGGCCAGCTCGTCCAGCACCTGCAACGACACGCCGGCATCGTCCGGCGTGCCTGGCCCCGGCGAAATCACGATCGCGGATGGCGCCAGCGCGCGCAACGCGGACAGCGTCATCTCGTCGTTGCGGATCACGCGCACGTCCTCGCCCAGCTCGCCGAAGTACTGCACGAGGTTGAACGTGAAGGAGTCGTAGTTGTCGATCATCAGCAGCATGGATGAAACAACCTGTTGATATTAAACGATTTTTATTCGAACCATCTGGGGAAATACCCGCATCCGCGCCCGCTTTTCCGGCCCGGCACTCTCGACCAGCCGGACTCTACCCCAGCAGCCCGAACCCGGCCGGCGCACGAGCCTCATCGAAAGGCACACGCATCCGGACAAGCCTAGGGGCGACGGGTGTATCGGGCAAGCTCGCCCCCCCGCAGTGAGCGGCGTCGCGCGCACGAGGCGCGTCACCGCTAGCTAAGCGCAAGACGACGCCGATGCCCAATGCCGAATCGGCATGAGACTTGAGGAGTCAGCGCCGCGCCCGTCATCCTCCCGACCAGCCGAAGCTACCGTCGGCCTGCGAGCCCGCACTGCGGCGGAGATCGCCTCTCCGCCAAACCTCCACATCTGACCAACACGCCACTTGAGCCGCAATCGGTCTTCTGCGCGAAGTGCAGTCGCATCGCCGGATTCCGTGAGCCGCCGGCACCGACACGCAACTGCAGGCGTCGAAGCCGCCGCTGGATCCAGCGGCGCCGAGCAATCCGTAGCGAGAGATCGCCTGCGACCCAAAGCGGCCAGATGAAGGTGGCCACGCATTCCCGGCGATGCCTTAGGCTCCTGACCCAAGGGTCCGTGGAAACGGAACAGAACCCGGCTCGCCGCCAAAATGGCCCTCAATGCTCGGGCCCTCCTCGCCCTGACCCAACGCTCGAAGAATGCCGGCGTGAATTTCTTGAGGAGACATGACGTTTGCCCCAGTTGCGAGAGTCGCGCCAGCACGATGGCGCGATCTGTCGGGTTTGGCGTGATTCTGGCGCGACTACGATTTGGCGGAGAAGCAGTCCTGCGCCGCCAGTCGACAACATTGGCTCGATGACATGCGCCGATGGCGGCGAAGCACCCCTTGCGTGCCCGCCACCAATTGCTCCATACTGAACCATATGGTTCAGTGTTATCCGGCACATTTCAACGCTTCCTTCGCCGCCCTCGCCGACGCCACCCGCCGTGGCGTCCTCGACCAGCTCGCTCGCGGCGACGCCTCCATTACCGACCTTGCCGACCAGTTCGACATGACCCTCACGGGCATGAAGAAACACGTCGGCGTGCTCGAATCGGCCGGCCTCGTGACCACCGAAAAGGTCGGCCGCGTACGCACGTGCCGCATCGGCCCGTGCCGTCTCGAGGAGGAAATGGCGTGGATCGCCCGTTATCGCCAGGTGTGGGACGCGCGCTTCGAGGCGCTCGACAGTGTCATCGACGAACTCAAACGGCAGGAGAAGGCTCGTGGTCGCAAGAAAAGAAAGTGAATCCCGACGCACGACGGTGCAGAAGACGTCGGAACGCGAGGTCGTCGTCACGCGGACGTTCGACGCACCCGCGCGGCTCGTGTTCGAGGCGTGGTCCAGGCCCGAGCTTTTCAGGAAGTGGTGGGTTCCCCGCTCCATGGGCATGACGCTTCGCTCATGCGAAATGGACGTGCGCACCGGCGGCAAATACCGTCTGGTGTTCGGCGACGATCCCGCGAACACGATGGCGTTCTTCGGCAAGTATCTCGAAGTGGTGCCCGACAAGCGCATCGTCTGGACGAACGAGGAAAGCGGTGACGCGGGATCGGTCACCACCGTGACGTTCGAAGAGCGCGATGGAAAGACGCTGGTCGTCGTGAGCGAGCTGTATCCCACGAAGGAAGCGCTCGACGAAGCCGGTACCGGCGCGCAGGAAGCGATGCACGAGACGTTCGGACAGCTCGACGAACTGCTCGCTGAGCTATCCGTGCGTTGACTCGGTTCGCGGTGAACCCGGGATGACGGCCTTGGCACAAGCCGCGCTAGCGGCAATGTTTCGACGAAACCCGACCTTGTGCCGGGTTTCGTCGCTTCGGAGCAGGCCTCTTACTTCAATGTCCGCAAACGGCCAGAAGCAGGCATATCCGATAGCATCGACAATTCCGTGTTGACGTCGGAGTTCTTCGTGCCCTCGTTTTCCGATCCCGAAGCTGTCGCCCGATATGCTGAAGGCCCTGTCAGACTGGTGCCGGGGTTTCATGCCCTCCAACAGATGGCAACCCTGCTTCTTGCCGAATCCGTCCCCCGCGATGGCCACGTCCTGGTGCTCGGTGCCGGTGGCGGTCTGGAGCTGAAGCTGTTCGCCGAACAGCAGCCTGGGTGGCGATTTGTCGGGGTCGATCCCTCGGCCGAGATGCTGAAGCTTGCGAATGCCACGTTGGGATCGCTCGCGTCGCGTACCCATCTCATCGAAGGGTATATCGATACAGCGCCAGAGGGTCCGTTCGATGGCGCCACCTGCCTGCTCGTCTTGCACTTCCTGTCATCCGAGGAGCGCCTCTGCACACTCAAAGAGTTGAAGCGTCGCCTGAAGCCCGGAGCTCCCCTCGTTGTCGCCCACCACAGCTTCCTCCAGACCGAACGCGAAAAAGCGCGCTGGCTGAATCGATACGCGGCCTTCGCAGCAGCTTCCGGGGTTCCCGTTTCGGACGCAAAGAATGCGATCAAAGCCATCGGTGCCCGACTTCCTTTGCTCGCCCCCGAACAGGAAGTTGCGCTGTTGCAGGAGGCCGGCTTCGAATCCATTGAGCTGTTTTACGCAGGCTTCACGTTCAAAGGCTGGGTCGCCTATTCGCCTTCCTAGAAACGCGATGTCCGCTCAGGGTCGAAAGCAGACTTCGAGCTTCGTCCTGCCCGGAGATCGAGCGCGTTATCGACTTCGACGGTGACACGGCCATCGGCGAGCGCCGCTCGACTTCTCCGCTCCTTCCAGCATGCCGCCCCACTCCCGCATCGTCTTCCGCCGCTCGCTCGAGCATGTCGCGTGGTTGTAGCTCGCACGAACGCCGTTTCGCTCCTGGTGCGCGAGTTGCCGCTCGATCACGTCGGGACGATACGGACTCGCGCGCAGTCAGGCCTGAGCGCGGACCATCCCTGGCTTGCGCAAGACAGCGGACTTCGACCCTCCCGACGAGGCTGATCGACGATTCGGCCTTCCCTGCAGTCTTATCGTGCGCGCTTGAAGCGGCGGCACTTTCCCGCGCCGAAGCGACGTCTCGAACCGCCCGGTACGCGAACGAGGCCTCGGCGCGCGGCGCTCAAGCCGCCGATGCCGGCGGTGCGTCGTCGTCGAGCCGCTTGAAATAGCGCGCCAGCCCGCCAACCGCCTCGCACATGCTGCGCGCGATCTCGCGCTCGCCCATGATCGCGCCGTCGGCGCCGTTGCCGAGCAAGTAGGCGACCTCGTCGTCCGAGTGCGCGCGCGCGAGCACGGCGATGCCCGGGTTGAGCGCGCGCGCGTGCTTGATGATCTGGCCGGCCTCGATCGTCTGCGGAATCGCGATCAGCAACGCGCGCGCATCCTGCGCATGCACGGCGGACAGCACGTCTTCGGCCACGGCGTTGCCGAGGATGCCGGCGATGCCCACCTCGCGCGCCTGGTCGAGGAAATCGCGGTTGGTCTCGATCAACGCGATCGGACTGCCTTCCTCGTGCAGGCGCCGGCCGACCAGCGAACCGACGCGGCCGAAGCCGACCAGGATGATGTGGTTGCGTTCGGGCAACGGCGGCCCCGGCGGGAGGTCCGGCTCCGGTTCTGCGGCGGCAGGCGCGACCGCGCGCCGCGCCTGCCAGCGGTCGAGCGCGGCGAACAGCAACGGATTGATGCAGATCGACGCGATCGCGCCGGCGAGCACCAGGTCGCGGCCGGTCTTGTCGAGCAGGCCCAGCTCGATGCCGAGCCCGGCGAGGATGAAGGCGAACTCGCCGATCTGCGCGAGGCTGGTCGCGATCGTCAGGCCGACTTCGAGCGGGCGTCCGAACGCACGCACGATCGCCAGCGCCGCGAGCGACTTGCCGATCACGATGATCAGCACCACGCCGAGCACCGCCAGCGGCTGGCGCACGAGAATCGCCGGATCGAGCAGCATGCCGACCGAGACGAAGAACAGCACCGCGAACGCATCGCGGAACGGCAGCGAATCTTCGGCCGCCTGGTGGCTCAGCTTCGATTCGTTCAGCACCATGCCCGCGAAGAACGCGCCGAGCGCGAACGACACGCCGAACAGCATCGCCGAGGCATAGGCGACGCCGAGCGCGATCGCCAGCACCGACAACGTGAACAACTCGCGCGAGGCATAGCCGGCGGTGCGTTCGAGCAGCCACGGGATCACGCGGCGGCCGACGATCAGCATCAACGCGACGAACGCGGCGACCTTGCCGAGCGTCAGCGCGAGCGTGCCCCACAGGCTGCCGCCCGCGGGACCCGACGCGTGGCCGCCGAGCAACTCCGCCAGCGCCGGCAGCAACACCAGCGCGAGCACCATCGCGAGATCCTCGACGATCAACCAGCCGATCGCGATGCGCCCGCGCTGCGTTTCGAGCAGGCGCCGCTCTTCCAGCGCGCGCAGCAGCACCACCGTGCTCGCGGTCGAGAGCGCGAGGCCGAACACCAGGCCGGTGCCGAACGACCAGCCGAGCAGCCATGCCAGCGCCATGCCGAGCACGGTCGCGATCGTGATCTGCACCGCGGCGCCGGGTATCGCGATCGCGCGCACGGCGAGCAAGTCGCCGAGCGAGAAGTGCAGGCCGACACCGAACATCAGCAGGATCACGCCGATTTCGGATAGCTCCGGCGCCAGCGCCTGGTCGGCGACGATGCCGGGCGTGAACGGCCCGATCGCGACGCCGGCGAGCAGGTAACCGACGATCGGCGGCAGCCGCAGCCGGTGCGCCAGCATGCCCGCGACGTACGCGAGCACGAGCGCGGAAACGAGGGTGGCGATGAGTGGCGTATGGTGCGGCATTCGATTTCCGTAGGTGGCTGCGCGGGGCATAAACCGCGTATCGCCGGCCGTGCTCCCGCAACGTATCGTGATCCGGGCCGTCGCGCGAGTCCCGTGCGTCGTCGCGTACATCGTTCCGGACCGGGCTCGACTTCGCATCGGCGGACGCGGTCGCTGCGGTACGCTTCGGAAAACCGCGGGTACCTGTCGGCGACGCGGCTGTTTTCGCGCACTGCCGCGCGCGGATTTTGCCGCAACCTGAACGCGGATACGCACGTTCTCCAGTAAGGTAGCTGCGGGAAACGCCGCGTCCACGCACGATTCCGCGACCGTTCCGCGCCATTTCCGACGACAGCCCGCGCACCGCGTCCCATCGACGAAGAATCGCATCATAGCCAGCCAGACCGTGAAGATCGTGACACCGCCGAGTCGACGCTCCCCCCGACGTTTCGCGTTTCGCGTCATGGGGCTGTTCGCGATCCTCGGCATCGTGCTGGCGATCGTCGGAGTACAGGTCTATCGCACGGTCGGCGAACTCGTCCGCGCCAACACGTGGGTCAACCACACCTACCAGACCCGCGAACGGATCGTCACCACGGTCGGCGCGCTGCGCGCCGCCGAGGCTGCGCAGCGCGCCTACATCATCGGCGGCGACGCGGCCCGGTTGGCCGAAGCCTACGCGACGCTGCCGCGCCTCGCCGAACAGATGGCGCTCCTGCACGGCCTGGTCGCCGACAATCCGGCACAGGCCGACAACGCCGCCGATCTGGAAGCCCTGCTCGGCCAGCGCAAGGAACTGATGGCGCGATCCCTCGCGATCTACCACGACCACGGCCTGCAGGGGCTTCGATCCGACGCGCAGTTCGCCCTGGCGCGCGAACAGGACACGAAGGTCGACGACATCGCCGCACGCATGGTGGCGCTGGAGGATGCCTTGCTCGCGCAGCGGCAACGCTCGAGCCAGGTTTCCGTGACGCTGTCGCGCATGCTCACGCTGATGGCGATCGCGATGTGCCTTGGCATGCTCGCGCTCGCGCTGTTCCTGATCCTGCGGGAGCAGCGGCATCGCCTCGCCAGCGAACGCCACGTGACGACGACGAACGTGGAGCTCGCGCGCAGCCTCGAGGAATCGCGCCGTCTCGGCGATACGCTGGGCCAGTTGTCCAACCTCGGCCACATGCTGCAGGGCTGCCGCAGCCTCGACGAGGCCGCGCTCGGGCTGGCCGCCACGCTGGCACGGATGTTCGAAGGCACGCGCGGATCGGTCAACCTGGTCAATGCCTCGCAGAACCTCGTCGCGCCGATCGGCCAATGGGGCGACGCGGCCGCCGTCGACGCCGCGTTCGCGCCCGACGAATGCTGGGCCCTGCGCCTCGGCCACGCCTACCCCGACGAGCCGTCGTTCGCCAACGCATTCACCTGCCGGCACCTGCACTCGGAACCCGCGCGCGACGTGCATACCCAACTGTGCGTGCCGCTGCTCGCGCAAGGCTCGGTGCTCGGCACGCTCGTGCTGCTCGACGACGCCGCGATCGCCGCGGAAACCCGCACCGCCGCGATCGCCGCGGCCGAACAGATCTCGCTGGCGATCGCCAACCTGCGCCTGCAGGAAACCCTGCGCACGCAATCGCTGCGCGATCCGCTGACCGGCCTGTTCAACCGCCGCTATCTCGAGGTGTCGCTGGCGCGCGACCTGACCCGCGCGATCCGCCGCAGCCAGCCGCTGGCCGTGTTGATGCTCGACGTCGACCACTTCAAGCGCTTCAACGACACCCACGGCCACGATGCCGGCGATGCCCTGCTGACCCAGTTCGGCGAGCTGCTGATGACCTCCATCCGCACCGAGGACGTCGCCTGCCGCTACGGCGGCGAGGAATTCACGATCATCCTGCAGGAAGCCGACGCCGCGCTCGCGCTCGACCGCGCGGAAGACATCTGCCGCGCGGTGCGCACGCTCAAGGTCGGCTATCGCAACCAGGACGTGGGGCCGGTCACCCTCTCGATCGGCATCGCCTCGTATCCGCAGCACGGCGATGCGCCGGACCAGTTGCTGCGCCGCGCCGACCGCGCGCTGTACGTCGCCAAGGAAACCGGCCGCGACCGCGTCTGCGTGGCGGACCGGGCCTAGGGAGTTCGCGCCGGCTATAGCCCTCCCGCCGCCTGCGCGACCGCGCGGAACAGCGCGCGGCCCTTGTTCATCGTCTCCTCCCATTCCTTCGTCGGATCGGAGTCGAACACGATGCCGCCGCCGGCCTGGACGTACAGGCGGCCGTCCTGGATCACCGCGGTGCGGATCGCGATCGCGGTGTCGGCGTCGCCGTTCCAGCCGATGTAGCCGATCGCGCCGGCATAGATGTTGCGCTTGTGAGGTTCGAGCTCCTGGATGATCTCGATCGCGCGGATCTTCGGCGCGCCGCTGACGGTGCCGGCGGGGAACGTCGCTTTCAGCACGTCCATGTACGAGAGCCCGTCGCGCAGTTCGCCCTCGACCTGGCTGACGATGTGCATCACGTGCGAATAGCGCTCGATCACGAAGCTCTCGGTCAGCTTCACGCTGCCGGTCCTGCTGACGCGGCCGACGTCGTTGCGACCGAGGTCGATCAGCATCAGGTGCTCGGCGCGCTCCTTCGCGTCGGCGAGCAGTTCCTGTTCGAGCGCGAGGTCCTCCTCGACCGTCCTGCCGCGCGGGCGCGTGCCGGCGATCGGTCGCACGACGACCTTGCCCTGCTTCAGGCGCACGAGGATTTCCGGCGAGGAGCCGACGATCTGCGTGCCACCGAGGTCGAGGAAGTACATGTACGGCGAGGGATTGAGCGCGCGCAGCGCGCGGTACACGTCGACCGGCCGCGCGCGGAACGGCACCGACAGCCGCTGCGACGGCACCACCTGGAAGATGTCGCCGGCGCGGATGTATTCCTTCGCCTTCTCCACCATCGCCTCGTACTGCTCGCGCGTGAAGCTCGACTTGAAATCGGTTTCCTCCAGCGCCTTCGGATCGAGCACGTCGGGGTAGCCGGAACCGGAACGGCGCAGGCGGAACGCGAGTTCGTCGAGCCGGCGCACGGCGCGCGCATGCGCTTGCGGCTGCGCGGGATCGGCATGCACGATCAGGTACAGGCGCCCCTTGAGGTTGTCGAACACGGCGACTTCCTCGCTCAGCATCAACAGCGCGTCCGGCGTGCCGAGCAGGTCGGGCTTGCCGGCGCGCGCGAGGCGCCGTTCGATCCAGCCGACCGTCTCGAAGCCGAAATGGCCGACCAGTCCGCCGCTGAACGCCGGCAGATCGGCGAGCTGCGCGACCTTGTAGGTCGCGCGGATCCTTTCGATCTCCGCGAGCGGATCGGCCAGCTCGCGCTTCTCGACGACCTCGCCGAGCTCCTCGACCGTCAAGGTGTTCCCGCGCAGCGCGTACACGCGCCGGCACGGCAGGCCGATGATCGAGTGCCGGCCCCAGTTCTCGCCGCCCTCGACCGATTCGAACAGGTACGAATACGGCCCGTCGGCGAGTTTCAGGTAGACCGAGAGCGGCGTGTCGAGGTCGGACAGCACCTCGCGCACGACCGGGATGCGGTTGTAGCCCTCGGCCGCGAGAGCGGCGAATTGTTCGGCAGTGATCACGGCGGGAGTTCGAGCAGGAAAGCGGGACGCGACGATAGCAGGACCGAGGCGGCGGATCGCGTCGAAAGGCATGCCTTGGGCTCCTCGTCCCGGTGCGAGCCGGGACGATGGCACGGCACGTTCAGAACGCGGGCAACACCGCGCCGTGGTACTTGCGCTCGATGAACGCCTTCACCTGCGCGCCGTGCAGCGCGGCGGCGAGCTTCCTCACCGCCGGCGCATCCTTGTCGTCGTCGCGGCCGACCAGCACGTTGACGTAGGGCGAGTCCGCATCCTCGATCGCCAGCGCGTCGTGCGCGGGATCGAGCTTCGCGTCGAGCGCGTAATTCGTGTTGATGACCGCGGCATCGACCTGGCCGAGCACGCGCGGCAAGGTCGCCGCCTCGAGTTCGCGGAACTTGAGCTGCTTCGGGTTGCCGACGATGTCCTTCAACGTCGACACCGGACTGGCCGGGTCCTTCAACGTGACCAGCCCGGCCTTCTGCAGCAGCAGCAAGGCGCGACCGGTGTTGCTCGCATCGTTCGGCAGCGCGACATTGGCGCCGTCGGCGAGTTCGGCCAGCGTCTTCACCTTGCTCGAATACAGGCCGAGCGGCTCGATGTGCACGTCCTCGATCGCGACGAGGTGCGTGCCGCGGTTGCGGTTGAATTCGTCGAGATACTGCCTGGTCTGGAAATAGTTCAGGTCGATGCGCTTCTCGGCCACCTGCACGTTCGGCTGCACGTAGTCGCTGAACACCTTGATCTTCAGTTCGACGCCCTCGGCGGCGAGCGCGGGCTTCACCGCTTCGAGGATTTCCGCATGCGGCACCGCGGTGGCCGCGATCGTTAGGGTCTCGGCCGCCTGCGCGGAAAATGCGGCGAATGCGCCGAGCGCGGCGAGCAGGAAATGGCGTTTCATCGTGGTGTTCCCGTCATCGAAACGCGTGATTGTGCGTGCACGGCTGATGCGTCGCCATGCACATTGCGCGCAAGCTCATGCCGGCACGGCATAAGCGGATCAGCGTCGGCTGAAATGCGCGACCAGGCGGTCGCCGAGCATCTGCAATACCTGCACCAGCACCAGCAACAGGACCACCGTGACGACCATCACGTCGGTCTGGAAGCGCTGGTAGCCGAAGCGCACGGCGAGGTCGCCGAGGCCGCCGGCGCCGATCACGCCGGCCATCGCGGTATAGGAGACCAGCGCGATCGCGGTCACCGTCGCGCCGGCGATCAGCCCCGGCAACGCTTCCGGCAGCAGCGCGCCGAACACGATCTGGCGCGTGCTCGCGCCCATCGCCTGGCTCGCCTCGATGATGCCGCGATCGACCTCGCGCAGCGCGTTCTCGACCAGCCGCGCGAAGAACGGCGCGGTGCCGATCACCAGCGGCGGAATCGCGCCGGCGACGCCGAGCGAGGTGCCGACCAGCAACACGGTAAACGGGATCATCACGATCAGCAGGATGATGAAAGGCACCGAGCGCAGCACGTTGACCACGAACGACAGCACCGCGTACACCAGCGGCTGCGCGAGCAACTGGCGCTTGCCGGTCAGGAACAGCAGCACGCCGAGCGGCAGGCCGAGCACGATGCTGGCGAACAGCGACCCGCCGAGCATCAGGAACGTGTCGAGCGTCGCCTGCCGGATCTCGGCCCAGTCGACATTGGCGAACAACGCGTCCATCAGGCGACCTCCTCGACCTGCACGCCGGCGTCGGCGAACGCGCGCAGCGCCTGCTCGACGTCGCCGCCGCTGAGCGCGATCGTCAGCTGGCCGTACGGCGTATCCTTGATGCGATCGATGCGGCCGGCGAGGATGTTGTAGTCGACACCGCTCGCACGCGCGACCGCACCGAGTACCGGCGCGTAGGTCGCTTCACCGCGGAAGGTCAGGCGCACGACGCGGCCGTGCGCGTGTGCCAGATCGATGCGACGCTCGCGCTCGTCGACATGCTCGGCCTCGAGCACGAAGCGGCGCGTGGTCGGATGGCGCGGATGCAGGAACACATCGGCGACGCGTCCCGTTTCGACCAGATGCCCGCCGTCGAGCACGGCGACGCGATCGCAGATACGGCGGATCACGTCCATCTCGTGCGTGATCAACACGATGGTCAGGCCGAGCTCGCGGTTCAACTCGCCGAGCAGGTGCAGTACCGATGCAGTCGTCTCGGGATCGAGCGCGCTGGTCGCCTCGTCGCACAGCAGGATCGTCGGCGCACAGGCCAGCGCGCGCGCGATGCCGACGCGCTGCTTCTGGCCACCGGACAACTGCGCCGGATACTTGTCCGCATGCGCTTCCAGGCCGACGCGCGCGAGCAGTTCGCGCACGCGCGCGTCGATGTCGCCGGCTGGCCGACCGGCCAGCCGCAACGGGAACGCGACGTTCTGCGCGACGGTTTTCGACGACAGCAGGTTGAAGTGCTGGAAGATCATGCCGATGCGCCGGCGCAGGTCGCGCAGGCGCTCGCCGGCGAGCGCGGTGACGTCCTCGCCGTCGATGCGCAGGGCACCGCCGCTCGGCCGTTCGATCAGGTTGATCGTGCGCAGCAGGGTCGACTTGCCGGCGCCGGAATGGCCGATCACGCCGAACACCTCGCCGCGGTCGATGCGCAAGTCGATCGGCTGCAGCGCACGCACGCCCGCGTAGTCCTTGTAGATGCCGTGGAATTCGATCATGCGGCGAGTATAGGCGCGTACACATTGCGCCGAATCGGCGCATCGGGCGATCAGATGCCCTCGAAGCCGTCCGCGAACAGCGCGTCGTCCGGCGCGACCGGCACGTCCGCTTCGCGGACGATGTCGTAGGACTGGCCGTCGGCGGCGTCGCGCCCCCAGTACAGCTCCACCGACGTCGACGACGCGCCGACGAGCGGGTGCGGTTCGACGTCGTCCTGCGCCGGCGTGTCGGTGACCGCCAGTGCATCGCTCCAGACCGTGCCGTCGAGCGAGCGGCGCACCGCGACATCGAACCGGTCGCCGGCCGCACGTATCCAGAACAGCGCGAACGCGCCGTCCGGCATCACCACCGGCAGCGAGTCGTGGTTGTTGCCGGTCGTCGCGAACTCCTGCGGCGCGGCGCTCCAGTCGCGCACGTCGACCGTCGTCTTCACGTACATCGCCAGCGCGCTGCTGCCGACCTGGTAGCTCGCCAGATACAGGCCGTCGCTCGCGCGCCAGGCGATGCGCGGCAGCTGGCTGCCGAGCGCGATCGGCGTCTTCAGCGTGTCCCAGGTCGCGCCGCCGTCTTCCGACTCGGCGACGTAGCTGCCGCTGCCGAGTCGCTGGTAGCTCATCGTCAGCGTACCGTCCGCGCGGCGGATCGCGTGCGGATTGATTTCGCCGCCGCCGGCCCAGCCGAGGTCGATCGGCCCCTGCTCGGCGAACGCGACGCCGTCGCTGCTGGTCGCGCGCCAGATGCGGAAGCTCGACGACGCACTGCCGCCTTTCAGGTAGAACAGCACGTAGTTCGCCGGCCCGAGTTGCAGCAAGGCCGGATGCCGCTCGTTCGCGGCGCTCGCGACGACCGCCACCGGCGCGCTCCAGGTGAGTCCGCCGTCGATCGACCGGGTCAGCCAGAGGTCGCCGTAGAGCGAGCCGGGATCGAGCCTTTCGAACACGACGATGCGCGCGCCGTCGTCCGCGGAGCGGATCACGGCGGCCTGATAGTCGAGTTCCGGACCGCTGGTCACGTTCGCGGTCGCCGCGGACGCCAGCGTCGACGCCACGGCCAGCACGCATCCCGTCCATTCGCGTTCACGCATGGTTCGCTCCCTCCGACAGGCGCCGCCTCGGCATGCCCTGCATCGCGAGGCTGAACTCCACGCCGCTGCCGTCGGCGAGGTTGCCGGCAGAGGCGCGACCGCGGTGCAGCTCGGCGACGAGCTTCACGACATACAGGCCGAGGCCGAGATGCGGCGCCTCGCCGCTGCGCGCCGCGCGCTCGCGCACCGAGACCAGCGAGTCGAACAAGCGCTCCTGCATCGCCGCCGGCAGCAGCGGCCCGGCATTGGCGACGCGGATCACGGGCGCCGCCTGCGCGACCCCGACCAGCGACAACGCGATCCAGCCGTCCGTCGGCGCGAACGAACACGCATTGTCGAATAGCTTGTCGAGCGCCTGCGCGACCAGCTCGGGCGCGCCGTGGAACGGCAGCGGCGCCGGCGGCAGCTCGAGCCGCAGCTCGCGCGGAGCGGCGAGCGCGCGATAGCTCTCGGCGCAACCGGCGACGAGCGCGCGCAGGTCGAAGTCCTCGGCTTCCGCGCCGGCGATCGCGCGCTCGATGCGGTTCGCCTCGCTCATCGCGCGCACGATCGCGCCGAGGCGGTCGGCGCCGTCGCGGGCGCGCGCGAGGTACGGCCGCGCCGTCGCCGGCAAATCGTGGTGATCGAGGTTGTCGAGCGAGGACTTCACGATCGCCAGCGGCGTGTTCAGCTCGTGCGACAGCTTCGAGGCCAGGGTGCGCAGGTAGTCGGTATACGCCGCGACCTCGTCGACCAGCTTGCCGAAGCTGCGGGCGAGGTCGCCCAGTTCGTCCGGCGCATCCACCAGAGGAAGCGGGCCGTCCAGGCGTCCGGACGTCCGTACCGCGCGCTCGGCCGCGTTGCGCAGGCGGCGGATGCGGAACGACAGCGAAGCGCCGAACACCAGCAGGATCGCACCGGCGATTGCCAGCGCGGCCAGGGTCGCGACGGCGAGTCCGACCAGCGCGCGGTTCGCCAGCAGCGGCAGCGCGCGGCTGGCCTGCTCGAGCACGAGCGCCCCGCGCACGCCGTCCGCCCCGGGCACCGGCACCGCCGCGGCCAGCACGACCACGCCGTCCTGCTGAGCGCCGCGCCAGCTCGTCGCGGCGATGCCGGACAACGCCTGCCAGACTTCCGGCGCGTCGATGCGCGGCGGATCGCCGCCGAGCGAGGCGGAGCCGGTGAACGCCGGCGCGATCGCGAAGCGGTAGATCAGGCCGGCGAAGCTGCTGCTGTCGTCCTGCGGCTTTTCGTCGGCGGCGACCAGATGGCCGCCGCCGGCGAGGAGCCAGCCGTCCGGCGCGACGAGGCGCACGCGCGAATGCCCGGGCACCAGCGGCTGCAACACGCGCTCGGCGGCGGCGTCGTAGCCGGAAAGCGCATGCAGCTCGGGTTGGTCCGGTCCGGGTTGCGCGGCATCGTGCACGCCGATGCCGATACGCTCGATTTCGACGCCGCGCGGAATGCGCAGCTCGATGCGATAGCCCGAACCGTCTTCCTGCAGCACCCCGGACACATGCTCCGGCAGCGTTTCGCCGGGACCGAGCGCGGGCGCCACGAAGGCGCCCGGCGCCGCGCTCGACAGCAGGTAACGGCGCGTTTCCGCGCCCTGCGCGAGCAGCAGCGTCACGTGATCGCCGAGCGCCGCGCGCGGATCGGCCGGGTCGACGCGCGTGCGCGTCGCGTCGCGCACGTCGGCCAGCAGGTACAGCCCGTCCTTGCCTCGCGCGAGCATCACCAGCAGCTTGCGCGCGTCCTGCGCCGGCCCGAGCGCCTGCGCGAACGGGCGCAGCGCGCTCCAGTCGTCGGCGTAGCCGTCGACAACGATCGGTTCGTCGGCACGATGCACGTAGAGGGTCGCGCCGACCGCCGGCCATTCGATGCCGCGCGCGTCGAGCGCCTTGGCGAGCATCCCGGCCGACGCCAGCAAGGCCTGCTCCTGGCCTTGCCGCAGCAACGCCTCGGTCTGTCGCACGAACTGCCAGCCGGCCCACGGCAGGGCCAGCGTCGACAGCGCGACCAGCAGGAGTTTGAGGCGTAGCGACATGCGAGGGCCTGGACGGGAGAGTGGGAATCGGAACCGCGACCGCAGGCGGGGTCCTGTGCAAAAGACCGGCGCGGATCGCGGCGGCGCCGTCCGTTTCCCCGACCCCTAGTCCCCGGTCCCGGCTTTCCACCGATACCCGGCCCCGTGCACCGTGTCGATCGCATCGAACGCCGGGTCGATCACGATGAACTTCTTGCGGATGCGCTTGACGTGCGAGGTGATCGTGGCGTCGTCGACGACCACTTGCGCGTCGCGCATCAGCTGGTCGCGGCTTTTGACGTGGCCGGGAAAGCGCACCAGCGTGTGCACCATCCAGAACTCGGTGACGGTCAGCGGCACGTCGATGCCGTTCCAGGTTACCCGCATGCGCTCGGTTTCGAGTTTCAGCGGACCCTGCGCGATCAGGCTGTCGGCGGTGGCCGGCTTCTTCAGCGCTTCCATGCGGCGGAACAGCGCGTTGATGCGCGCGGCGAGCTGGTGCAGCGAGATGTCCTTGGCGAGGTAGTCGTCGGCACCGAGGCGCAGGCCGGAGATCACGTCGAAATCCGAATCGCGCGCGGTCAGGAACAGGATCGGCAGCGCCGGCGCGCGCGAGCGCAGGCTGCGGCAGAGCTCGAAGCCGCCTTCGGGTTCGTCGCCGAGGCCGACGTCGATGATGACCAGTTCCGGCAGGCGCTGCGCGAACGCGCTTTCGGCTTCGCCGCGCGAGGCGTAGCCGCGCACGTCGTAGCCGAGCCGGGTCAGGGCTTCCGAATAGTTCGCGCGGATCAGCGGCTCGTCCTCGACGATGGCGATGTGGCGTGGCATGGGCGACTCCGTGGATGTGCGGCCAGCTTACGCAGGCGCGCGCGAGGCATGCAACGGCAGACGCGCAGGCGCCCGCGCTTCGCCACAAACCGTCGCCGAATCGGCCGCAAGCCGGCGCCGTCCGCGCCCGCGCCGTGGTTGCAATGCAATCGCACATCCACGGGAGGAAGGCCATGCTCGCACGACGCCATGCCATGTGTTCGCTGTTCCGCGGAAAAGCCCTGCACCGGCTCGCCCTGCTCCTGCTGCTCGCCGCCAACGGCGCGCAGGCCGGCGAAGGCGGCTTCGGCGGCATCACCGCGCAGGATGCGCAAGGACACGCGTTCGAGCTGGTCGCGCTCGACAGCACGGTCGACTACACGGTCGGCGGACTCGTCGCCGAAGCGCGCATCCACCAGCGCTTCGCCAACCACGGCAGCGGCTGGATCGACGCGCAATACCTGCTGCCGCTGCCGGAAGGGGCGGCCGTGCACGACCTCGAACTGCACATCGGCAAGCGCACGATCGTCGGCGAAATCCACGAGAAGGAAGAGGCGCGCGCGATCTACGTCGAAGCCGCGGCGAGCGGACGGCGCGCGGGCCTGGTCGAGTCCGATCGCGCGCAGCTGTTCCGCACCGCGGTCGCGAACATCGGGCCGGGCGAGACGATCGACGTCGAGGTGCGCTGGTGGCAGCAGGTCGCGTTCCGCGACGGCCGCTTCGAACTGGTGCTGCCGCTGACCTACACGCCGCGCTTCGTGCCGACCGCGGCGTCGAACGGCGACGAGGTCGAAGCCGGCCACGCGAATCGCGACGACGTGCATGCGGCCGAGGCGCCGCGCGTGCGCGTGCACCTCGACATCGACGCCGGCTTCGCGCTGGCGCAGGTGGAAAGCCCGAGCCATGCCCTGAAGGTCGACGGTTCCGGCTCGCGCCGCACGATCGAACTCGCCGACGGCACGGTACCGGCCGACCGCGACTTCGTGCTGCACTGGACGCCCGTGCCCGCGGCAACGCCGCAATCGAGCGTGCTGGTCGAGCGCCGCAACGGCGAAACGTATGCGCTGGCGATGCTGCTGCCACCGACGCGGTTGGCCGACCCGTTGCCGCGCGAGCTGGTTCTCGTCATCGACACGTCCGGCTCGATGCACGGCGCGTCGATCGACCAGGCCAAGGCCGCGCTCGACCTCGCGCTGCAGTCGCTGCGCCCGCAGGATCGCTTCAACGTGATCCAGTTCAATTCGACGGTCGAGACGCTGTTCGACGACGCAGTCGCGGCGACGCCGAAGGACGTGCTTCTCGCGCGCGAATGGATCGCCAACCTTCGCGCCGAAGGCGGCACCGAGATGGGCGCGGCGCTGGCGCGCGCGCTGGCCGGCCACGCACCGGCCGGCTACGTGCGCCAGGTCGTGTTCGCGACCGACGGCGCGGCCGACGACGCGGCCGGCCTGTATGCGGGCATCGACGCGTCGCTCGGCGAGTCGCGCCTGTTCACCGTCGGCATCGGCAGCGCGCCGAACGCACATTTCATCGAGCGCGCGGCGCGGCTCGGCCGCGGCAGCGCGGTCGTGATCCGCCAGCAGGGCGATGTCGGCGCGCGCATGCGCGAATTGTTCGCCAAGCTCGACAGCCCCGCCCTGCGCGACGTCGCGCTGGATTGGCCCGGCGCCGCCGAAAGCTATCCGCAACGCCTGCCGGACCTGTACGCCGGCGAGCCGCTGGTCGCGGTCGCGCGCATCGCCGAGGCGCGCGGAACGCTTGCCGCGCGCGCGGACGGCCGCGACGCGCCGTGGTCGGCGAGCCTGCGCCTCGACGGCGCGCGCACGGCCGGCGGCATCGCGCGTCTATGGGCACAGCGGAAGGTGGAAGACCTGCAACGGCAACAGGAGCTCGGCGCCGACGCGGATGCGACGCGCAGCGCGATCGTGCAGCTCGCGCTCGACCACCACCTGGTCACCGCCCATACGAGCCTGGTCGCCGTCGACCACACGCCGGCGACGACCGCGGACGCGACGCCGGTGCGCATCGCCAACGGCCTGCCGGCCGGCAGCGACGGCTTCGCTCAGACCGCGACGCCGGCGACGCTGGAAGCGCTGCTCGGCCTCGCCCTGTGCGCGCTGGCCGCGCTGGTCGCGTTCGCACCCCGCCGCGGCCGTGGAGCACGCGCATGCGAACTGGCGTAACAGCGCGCCGCGGCCCGCAGGTGGGCGGGGCGAGCCGGTCGATGCGCATCGCGTTCGCGCTCGCCGCAGCCGGCCTGCTGCCGCTCGGACATGCAGCGTACCTGCACGCGAAGGCCGGGCTGGCGCAGGCGCTGCTGGAATGCGCCTGGCGGCAGGCCCGGTCCGAGGGCGGCAACCCTCGGCCGTGGCCGTGGGCCGACACGACGCCGGTCGCGCGCATCGGCGTCGCGCGGCTCGGCGTCGAGCAGATCGTGCTCAGCGGCGATTCCGGCCGCACGCTCGCGTTCGGACCCGGCTGGGCGCCGTCCAGCGCGCGGCCGGGTACGCACGGACTGGTCGTGATCAGCGCGCATCGCGACACGCACTTCGCGTTCCTGCGCGAACTGGCCGAAGGCGACCGCGTGACGCTCGAGGCGCGCCACGGCGAGCGGCACTATCGCGTCGTCGCGGCGCAGGTCGTCGACATCCGCCGCGACGCGCTGCCGGCATCCGACGCGGTCGACGGCCTGTTGCTGGTGACCTGCTATCCGTTCGACGCGCTCGTGCCGGGCGGTCCGCTGCGCTACGCCGTCAGCGCGGTCGCCGACGACATTGCCCGCGATTCGCCACCAGCCATCGCCGGTTCGCCCCGCGGCATGCGCGATGCGGCCCTCGCGTCGCGCTGAAATGAAACCGCACCACGACCTCGAGGAAACGCCATGAACCCCGATCGACCCGACCCGAACGCCGAGCTGTACTCGCGCGAACCGCTGCGCGTCGTGTTCGCCCTGCTCGCCCTCGCGCTCGGCCTGCTGGCCGCGGCGCACGGCTGAAAGGAGAAGCCCATGGACCGTCGTCACGACCCGGCGCGCCGGACATGCCCCGGCGCGGAAGAAACTCCCCGCGATGCGCTGGTCGACGCGCTCTGGCTCGGCGGAGAAGCGATCGTCGCGCCGGAATGCCGTGCCGCGGAAGACACGCGGCGCAGCGGCGACGACCCCGATCCCGACTGGCAGGTGCTCTGATCCCCGTTTGCTGCACCCGCGCCGGGCCTGCCCCCTCCTCCCTCGCCCGGCGCGGCCTTTCCCTGCGGCTTCAGGCCGCCGCGATCGCCGCATGCATCTTCGCGATGACCGCGCGGTAGTCCTTCTCGTTGAACACCGCGGAGCCGGCGACGAAGGTATCGGCACCGGCGCGCGCGATCTCGCCGATGTTGTCGGGTTTCACGCCGCCGTCGATCTCGAGGCGGATGTCGCGGCCGCTGGCGTCGATGCGCTCGCGCGCGAGGCGCAGCTTGTCGAGCGCGGCCGGGATGAAGCTCTGCCCGCCGAAACCGGGGTTGACCGACATGATCAGCACGAGGTCGAGCTTGTCGAGGACGTAGTCGAGGTAGTTCAGCGAGGTCGCGGGGTTGAACACCAGGCCGGCCTTGCAGCCGTTGTCGCGGATCAGCCCGATCGTGCGGTCGACGTGCTCGCTCGCTTCCGGATGGAAGCTGATCAGGCTCGCGCCGGCCTTGGCGAAGTCCGGCACGATGCGGTCGACCGGCTTGACCATCAGGTGCACGTCGATCGGCGCGGTGACGCCGTGCTTGCGCAGCGCCTGGCAGACCAGCGGGCCGATCGTCAGGTTCGGCACGTAATGGTTGTCCATCACGTCGAAGTGGATCCACTCGGCGCCGGCGGCGATGACCGCATCGCATTCCTCGCCGAGGCGCGCGAAGTCGGCGGAGAGGATCGACGGTGCGATGACGGGCGACTGCTTGGCCATGCGGAATTCCCTTCAACCAGTTGAGACGGCTCGCGCCACTTTCGCATCGACGGCGGCGCGAGGACAGCGATGCGGTTGCGGCGTGGTGACGCGGCCGGCCGCCGGATGCCGGCAACCATAGGGCATGACCCGCCGGATCGCCTACTTCAATCCGCGCTCGCTCTTGATGCGTTCGTAGGCCGCGTTGATCTCGCGCGCGCGCTCCTCGGCGCGGCGCTTGAGTTCGTCCGGCACGTCGCTGCCGAGCTTGTCCGGGTGGTGCTGGCTCATCAGCTTGCGGTAGGCGCGCTTGATGTCGCGCTCCTGCGCGCCGCGCTCGATGCCGAGCACCGCATACGGGTCGACTTCGGAAGGACGCGACGGCGGCGGTCGCGGACCGTAACCGCCGTTGCCATAGCCGGCGCCGCGCGCCGCGGAGGCGTAGCCGCGCATCGCCGACAACGCAGCGAGCTCGTGGTCGCTGACGCCGAGCGACCCGCACAGCCTGCGCACGAGGGCGAGCTTGGGCTGGGCCAGCGCGCCTTCGGCGTGGACGAGGTCGAGCAACAGGTCGAGCACGATGAAGGCGAGGTCGCGGCGGCCGCTGCACCAGGCCTTGAGCTCCGCGATCGCGATGCCGATGTCGAAACCGTCCTGCTTGCCGGCGGTGAAGCGCGTGATCGCGATCTGGCGCTGCGCGGCGTCGAGGCGCAGGCGCGTCATCAGCGCCTCGGTGGCGGCGATCTCGGGTTCGGAAACACGGCCATCCGACTTCGACAACGCGCCGGCGAACGCGAACAACGGCTCGATGAAGCCGCGTCCCATCGACGGCGGCCGCATGCGCGTGACCGCACTGTCGTAGAAATGGCCGAGCACGGCACCGACCAGCAGGCCGATCGGGTTGTGGAACAGGATCAGGCCGACGATCGCGCCGACCAGCTTGCCGGCGATGCTCATCGGCCGCGCACCGCGCAAGGCGCGCATGCGCATGCGCGCGGGATGGTCGCGACCGGACCTGCTGCGTATCGCATCTGCCGCATGGGCGCTCCACTCGAAAGGCCGCGGATTCTAGCAAGTCGCGGCTGAAGGCCGATTCAGCCATCCCGATCCGCCGGTATCGGGCGCGCCGGGCCGCTACAATCCACGGCACTCCATCCACGGAATTCCGTCGTGCCGACCGTCCTTTCGCAATCGAATCTCCCCGGCCTCGACCTGGTCCATCGCGGCAAGGTGCGTGACGTCTACGCGCTCGGCGACGACGAATTGCTGATCGTCGCCAGCGACCGCCTGTCCGCGTTCGACGTCGTGCTGCCCGATCCGATCCCGGGCAAGGGCGAGATGCTGACGCAAATCTCGAACTTCTGGTTCGACAAGACCGCGCACCTGCTGCCGAACCACCTGACCGGCCGCGCCGTCGCCGACGTGCTGCCGCCCGGCACCGACGTCGCGCTGTACGCGCGGCGCAGCGTCGTCGCGAGGCGGCTCAAGCCGGTGCCGGTCGAGGCGATCGCGCGCGGCTACCTGATCGGTTCCGGCTGGAAGGACTACCAGGCCAGCGGTTCGTTGTGCGGCATCGCGCTGCCGGCCGGACTGCAACAGGCCGAACGCCTGCCGCAGCCGATCTTCACCCCGTCGACGAAGGCCGCGGTCGGCAACCACGACGAGAACATCGCGTTCGACACCGTGGTCGCGACGATCGGCGCCGACCTCGCCGAACAAGTACGCGCGGCGACGCTCGCGATCTACGCATTCGCTGCCGCCTACGCGGCCGAACGCGGCCTGATCATCGCGGACACCAAGTTCGAATTCGGCACCGACGCGGACGGTACGCTGTACGTGATGGACGAGATGCTGACGCCGGATTCCTCGCGCTTCTGGCCGTCCTCCGAATACCGCATCGGCACCAGTCCGCCGAGCTACGACAAGCAGTTCGTGCGCGACTATCTCGAAACGCTGGACTGGAACAAGCAGCCGCCGGGCCCGCTGCTGCCGCGCGAGATCATCGACGGCACGTCGGCGAAGTACGCCGAAGCGCTGCAGCGGATCGCCGGCATCGCGCTCGACTGAAGCGCCGATGGGCTGGTTCTACCTCGCCATCGCGATCGTCGCGGAAGTGATCGGCACGTCGGCGCTGAAGGCGGCCGAGGGATTCACGCGACCGTTGCCGTCGCTGTTGGTGGTCCTCGGCTACGGCATCGCGTTCTGGTTCCTGTCGCTGGTGCTGCGCACGATCCCGGTCGGCGTCGCCTACGCGGTCTGGTCCGGCGTCGGTGTCGCCCTGATCGCGCTGATCGGCTGGGTCGTGTACCGCCAGGCGCTCGATGCCGGGGCGATCGCCGGCATCGCGCTGATCGTCGCCGGCGTGCTGGTGATCCAGCTTTTCTCGCGCAGCTCGGCGCACTGAACCGCGGCTGCTGGCACCCTCGCCCGCGACGCTGCGGCGCGACTTTCATCGCGCCGCGACTCGCCCTAGATTGGCGCTCGTCATTCCATCTTCCGGGGTCACGGCCATGCGCAGCGTCAACGACTGGTTCGGCAGCTACAGCGGCGATCACCAGAACCCGACCAACCGCCTGATCCACTGGATCTGCGTGCCAGCGATCCTGTGGGCGGTGATCGCCGCGTTGTGGCTGGTCCCGGTATCGGCATCGATCGGACGGCCGGGATTCTGGTGCGGGCTGGTGATGGTCGGCGCGTTCGCGTTCTACTGGAAACTGTCGCGGCCGCTCGGCGCCGCGATGCTGGTCGTGTTCGTGCTGTTCGGCCTGTTGACCGAGGCGCTGTACCGCACGCTCGGGCCGCACGACTTGCTGTGGCTGGCGATCGGCGTGTTCGTGGTCGCCTGGATCGGCCAGTTCATCGGCCACCTGATCGAAGGCCGCAAGCCGTCCTTCCTGACCGACCTCGCCTACCTGCTGATCGGCCCGGCCTGGCTGACCGGCAAGATCATGCGGCGGATCGGCATCGCCTACTGAGCGACCGCTCGCGGAGACCGCGCCGCTGTCGGCCGGATCCGGCGCGCGCGTGAGGAGTCCCGCCTGGTCGCGAACCGGAGGCAGGCGGACTCGCGGTCGCACGCGCGGCTGCCGTGTTCGCGGCGACGACGCGCACCGCGAAGCCGGAAACGAAAACGGCGCGGCAAGGCCGCGCCGTCCCGGCGGCATCAGGCGCGCCTGCGCCCGATGCCGGATGCGCCGCCCTCAGTCCTGCTTGACCACCGAGGGGTTGTTGACCAGCACGCCCAGACCGCCGTAGCTGAGGAAGCTGGCCATTTCGCCCTGCATTTCCTGCGTCACCAGCGGATAGTCGGTCGGATCGAGCAGCGAGCCGTGCTCGCCCTGCAGGAAGCGCACGGCGCCCTGCAGGCCGTTCGTCGTCAACAGCACGCTCTTGGTGATCGGGTACATGCCGAGCGCCGCGATCAGCGGTTCGGTACCGGACAACGGCGCGCCGGCGACGCGGTTCGGAATGACCTGGTCGCCCGGGAAACCGTCGCTGCCGACGACTTCCTGCAGCAGCAGGTTCTTGCCGTACTGCGTGATGTTGCCGCTGTCGTCCCGCTGCAGCAGCAGCTTCGTGCCGTTGCCGGCGAAGTTGATCGGATCGCCGGAATCGATGACCGTCTGCGTCGCGGCGAAATACGCGTCGTACGCCGGCGTGCCCTGCTCCAGCCCGGCCGCGGCGAGGCCGGCGTGGATGGCCGGACCGAACGCCGGCGACGCGTCGAGCAGGCGCGCGATGCCGCCGCCCGGTACGTTCAGCACCGCGTTCTTCACGTTCGGATCGATCGCGAGGAACGTCGTGCCGACGATGCTGCCGAGCGACTGGCCGAGGAAACTGACCTTGGCGCTGTCGAAGTCGGTGCCGGCGGAGACGTGCATCGCGGACACCGCGCGCGACAGCGTGAGCAGGTCGGCGGCACCCTCGCGCAGGTTGTCGCGCGATGTCAGCAGGCTGGTCAGGTTGATGAAGTAGCTGCCGGACGGGTCGATCTTGCCGTCCGGACCCGGGGCGCCGGTCGTGTTGTTCTGCAGGTCGAGGTCGAACGTGCGTTCGCGCGCGCCGAGCGCGCCGAACGGCGTGTTGCCGACGTAGAACGGGTTGGTCTTGTCGGTGAGGCCGTGCAGCGGCAGGTCCATCGCGATGACCGCGAAGCCCTGCGCGGCGAGCGTGCCGGCCACGGCGAACATGTCGGTGCGATTGCGCGTGATGCCGTGCTGGAAGATCACCAGCGGCGAGCCGGCGGACGGCTTGGTCTTGCCGGAATTCGCGTTCGGCAGGGTCAGCAGCAACGGCACGGACTGGGTCGACGTGGCGACCGGCAGCGGATTGGCGAAGGTGACATTGGTCGAGGTCGGGTCGAGGCCGGCCTGGTCGAACGGCGGCACGTAGGCACCGGGAGCCGCGTTCCAGTGGCCGGTCAGCGGCGCGGTCGGGTTGTCCTGGCTCGGCGCGTCGAGGTAGTACGGCAGGTCGATCGTGCCGATGTAGATGTCCGCCACGCCCGGCAGGCCGAGGCCCAGGTCGGCGAGCGTCTTGCCGGTCGGCGCCAGTACCGTCTTCGCCGCCGGCGACTGCGCGATCACGCCCTCGAGGGCGAGGAAGGTCGGCGTGATGCTCTGCGTGGTGGCGGTCCAGGACAGCACGATCGAGCCCGGCGCGACGCCGGCCGACACTGCCGCGGCTTCCTGCGAGTTGACCAGTTGGCGCAGCGGCTCCAGCGCGCAGGCGCTGGCGGCCGGCAACGCCGGATTGGTCGACTGTCCGTTCGAGCACAACGCGCTCGGACTCTCGGTGAAGCGATAGATCAGCGCCTGGCGCACATTGCCGCCATCGGTGTTCTTGATGCCGTTGGTCAGCACGGCCATGTACGAGGTCAGCTGCTTCAGCGGACTGGTCGGCACGATCGCGAGCGTGCGGCCGGTGGGGTCCGACGGCGCGAGTGCGACGACGAACTCGGCCGGCGACTCGAGCTCGCGCTTGACGCCGGTGACGCCGCCGCCGGGACCGGTCAGGCTGACCTCGAATACGCGTACGGTCTGGCCGCCGACGAGCGAGGCCGCGTCGATCGGCGCGGAGAACGTCGTCGACCACGGCGCCGTCGTGCTGAAACCGTCGAGCGCGTTCATCGCCAGCTTCGGGCCGGCATCGGCCGCGGTCGGATCGACCGGGATGTTGAGGGTCAGGTCGGTGGTGCCGCTGAGCAGCAGGTTGGTAGGGAACGGCACCTGCCCATTGCTCGGATCGAAGTTCGCTATCGTGTGGAACGGGACCGGCGCGGTGTAGTCGTAGGCCTGCGCGTCGTGCGCGGCGTACGTCGCGAACAGCGTCGTGGCGACGACGATCGCACTCGTAAGCAATCGAACCTGCATGGGCTTGTCCCTCTGATGGCGTAGACGACCTGAGCGCCGCATCTTAGGTCGTTCAAACGATCGTTGGCAACGCTGCACTGCGGCGAGGAATCCGCGCGCCGACGCGCTCGCGGAGCCTCTCAGGACGCACCGATGTCGAGCAGGTCCAGCGGTCGCCCGCGCGCGTCGCGCACGCCGTGCTGCAATTCCCCGAGGCGCCGGATCGACGGGCACAGCGCCTGGATCTGCGGCCGCAACGCCCGCATGCGCCGCTCGAGCCGCGGTTGCAGGTCCCCGCCCAGGCTCGCCGCTCGATCGCGCAACGCCGCCGCCGCGTCGAGGTCGCCCGAGACCGCCGCGGACACCGCCTGCTGGCCGAGATCGGCAGCGATCAGCGGCGCAATGTCGCTGGCGATGTCGTCGGCGTAGCGGTCGAACGCGTCGCCCCGCCAATCGTGCGTGCTGGTGCTGGCGTCGATGCGGCGCTTGAGATCGGCGGCATGCGCCGCGAGCCGGCGTTCGAGCTCGGTACGCGTGTCCGCGGCGAGACCGAGTCCGACGGTTTCCGCGCGCACGGCCTGCAACGCGAGATCGACCCCGTTGCGCGCGACCGTCTTCGCCTTCGGCACCAGCGCGCGCAGCTCCCGCTCGAATAACGCGAGGCGATCGCGCTCCTCCGTGCTCGGTGCGACGGCCGCGCCGTCGACGACGAGCCGGCCATCGCGCAGTTCGATACGGCGCGGCGCCGGCGTTGCGCGATCGAAGCGCAGCGCATCCGGCGCGATCGTCAGGTCGTAGCTGCTGCTCGCCCGGCACGTGTCGGCGAGATCCGGCGCGGACGCGGCACGGGCGTTCGCCGCGACCAGCGCGACGAGAAGAACGACGGGGAGCGGACGCATCGACGAATCCTCGAGCGGTTGACCGGACAGCGATAGCCGAGTGTGCGCCAATCCGCGCTGAACCGGACCGCGCGGCGTGGCGGCGATCAGTCGATGCGCCGCGGAATCCAGCTTCCCGCATCCGGCCGGAACATGCGCGGCGCCCAGCCGAAATCGGCCATCGCGGCCGCATCGTCGGCGACCAGGTCGCGTCGCATGCGAGCGACGGCCATCCGGTGCGGCGAAGGCAAACCGAGCGCATGCGCAAGGTCGAGCAACGCGCGCGCGGCGCCGACAGGAACCGGCAGCGGCACGGTGCGCAACGGCAACGACGCGCGCATTCGCCCGAGCATCGCATCGAAGGCGAGGCGTTCGCCGCCGCCGAGCGCATAGATGCGGTTGTGCGTGCGCGCCGCGCCGAGCGCGGCGACGCAGGCCCCCGCGAGATCGTCGGCATGCACCGGCTGGCGCAAACCGCTCGCGCCGCGAACCTGCGGGAACACGCGCCAGCGCTGCGCGAAGCGCGCGATCGGGGTCAGGCTGCGATCGATGCCGGCACCGTAGATCAGCGTCGGCCGGAACAGCGTCCAGGCGCAACCGGCCGCCTCGGCGGCGGCGTGCAAACGATCCTCGGCTTCGCCAAGACGCGCGGCCAGCGCCCGTTCGGCGGCGTCGTCGGAATCGCGCTTGCTTTCGCGACTCATCGAGCCGAACGCGATCACGCGCGGACGTCCCTCGAAACGGGCCTGCGCGAACCAGCGCGCGAACGCATCGAGCGGGCCGAGGCTGAGTACGCCGTCGAACGCCGGCAGCGCAGGCATGCTCGTGTCGAGATTGCCGACGATCCAGCGCAGGCGCGGATTCGCGCTCGCCCGCGGCACGCGGCTCGTCGCGACCAGCGAATGGCCGTCGGCGAGCAGGCGCGGCAGCAGGAAGCGACCGACCGCCCCGCTCGCGCCGACGACCAGCAGCGTCGCCATCAAGCCGCGGCGGCAGGCGCCTGCGCCGGCACCAACGGCAGGACCAGTGTGAACGTGGAACCCAATCCGCGCGTCGTGCGCACGCTGATCGTGCCGCCGAGGTCCTCGACCAGCTGTTGCGCGAAACTGAGGCCGACAGCCGCTTCGTCCGCGGCTTCGTCGACGAACAGCGCCGCCGCCTCCGCGGCCGGGGTGCGTTCGCTGCCGGCGCTGCCGGTTTCGGCGATCGCGATCTCGACGCCGACGTCGCCGCGGCGCGTGGTGGCGGTCAAGGTGCCCTGCGCTTCGATCGTGCGCGCGGCGTGGTCGAGCACGTGCAGGAACAGCTGGCGCACTTCCGCGGCCGGGACGCGCAACGCGGGCAGCTCGGCATAGGCGCGGCCGATGCGCACGCGGTCGCCGAGGCGCGGCGCGAGCACGCGCAGGGCGTCGTCCATGCAGGCGTTGACGTCGGCGGCCGGCGCCGCCGTCTCGTCCTGCGCCGAGAACGCCTGCAGGCTGCGCGAGTAGTCGGCCAGCGCGCGGATCTGGCCGAGCCCGCCGCCGAGCGCGGCCTGGCCCTTGTGCAAGGCGTGCGTGGTCAGCAACGCGCGCGCCTCGAACAATTTGCGACGCGCGCCTTCGACGTGCTGCATGAGTTGCTCCACGGTCGCCTTGTCGGCGCCGAGGATCAGCTCGACCGGCTGCAGGCAGTACTGCACGGCGGAGTCGTAGCGGCCGACGCGCTCGCGATAGTCGCCCAGCTCGGCACCGGCCGTTTCGAGCGTCGAGCGCGCCGAATCCAGCCTGCCGTGCAGATGCGCCGCCGCTTCCGCCAGCGGACCGCCGAATGCCGCCGCGCGCGCGGATTCCATCAGCTGCGCGTGCTTGGCGTGCAACGCCTCGACTTCATTCTCGGCCTCCAGCCGGGCGTAGAGCAGCTCGCTCGCATGCGCGCGCTCGGCGCCGAGGCGACGCCACAGAACGAACGCCGCGGCGATCGCCGCCAACGCCAGAACCCATCCGATCCATTCCATCGCTTCTCCCCCGCAACACCGCGCCGGAGCGCGCGGCCGATCGACCCGGCAAGCGCCGGAGCATAGAACGCCGTCCGCGCCGGCGCCAACGCAGGGTGTCGAGCAGCGCACAATCCGGCAGCGTCGCGCGCGCCGTTTTCCCGTCGCGGCATGTACCCTCCGCACAGGGGGCTACCGATAGCGACCATTCAGAGGAGCACACCGATGAATCGACATCTCGGCATGGCAGCATTGGCCCTCGGCCTGCTTGCCGGCTGCAGCCCCGGCGGGTCTCCTTCCGGCGATGCTGCCGCGCAGCACATGGAAATGCGCGTCTACGCGGTTCCGCCGGAGCAGACCGACGCGCTGGGCAACACGCTCAACACGGTGTTCGCCACCTCCGGGAGCGTGTCGATCGGCAAGGCTTCCAGCCCGGTGCCGGGCCAACTCCTCGTGCTCGCGCCGGCCAACCTGCACGGCAGCATCGAGGCCAGCCTGCGCGCGCTCACCAACGGCGGGGGTCCCGCCGCGGCCGCAGCGGCGCCGAAGCAGTTCCGGCTGTCGTTCTGGAGCGTGGACGCGCTGCCGGAATCGGGCAAGGACGACCTCGAGCTGGAGCCGCTGCAAGGCGCGCTCGGCGAGGCGCGCAAGCAGCTCGGCCCGGTGCGCTTCGTGCTGCGCGACGAGGTCAGCGCGGTATCGAGCGCCGGCCAATCGGTGCAGCGCAGCTGGCCCGGCGCCAAGTTGACCAACGACAGCGGCCGCCCCGTGCAGAAACTGCAGTACCAGTTGGAAGACGTCGCGCCTGCCGGCCTGAAGTTGACGCTGTCCAACTCCGACCAGGTGCCGGTCGTGCTGAGCCGGGACGGCCAGAACGACGTGCAGTACGTCAACGTCGGCTCGAACACGACCACCGCGATCCGCCTCGGCCAGACGCTCGTACTGGCGCGCAACCCGATCCCGCGCGACCCGGTCAGCACCGGCGAGACGACCGTGTCGAACCGCACCACGCGGCTGTACCTCGTCCGCGTCGACGACGTGCCGGCGGGTTGACCCCGTTCCGCTGCGACGGGCGCGCGGCGGCATCGCCGGCCGGGCGCCGGGCAGCGCGCGCATAACCCGCGGCCAACGCGCGCCGTGCGAAGATCGGCGCCGGGCCGGCGTGCCGCCGCTCCGGCGGCGCGAAGGGATTCCGGATGGATGGGGCGCCGGACGAGGCGCGGCAGATGGCCGTGGCGAAGCCGCGGCCACGACGAATGACGCCGGAATGGTTCGACGGTACTTGAGAGAACGGGCACCAGCGGAGGCTTTCCATGATCGCGCGTATCTGGCGTGGCATCACGCTCGCGGAAAAGGCGGACGCCTACATCGCCCACCTCAACGAGACCGGCCTCAAGGACTACGCGAAGACGCCCGGCAATCGCGGCGTCACCGTGCTGCGCCGGCAGCAGGGCGAGCACAGCGAGATCGTGCTGATCTCGCTGTGGGATTCGATGGATGCCGTGCGCGCGTTCGCCGGCGAGAATCCCGAGCGCTCGGTGTACTACCCGGAGGACGAGGACTACCTGCTCGAAATGGAACCCCTCGTGCGGCACTATGAGGTCGCCGACCAGATCGTGCCCTAGCGCCCTCTTCGCAAATGGCGCGCAGGGAACTCCCGGCCGCGCGTCGACTCTGATCCGGGCCGCACCCGGCGGCTCGGGAACAGGAGTGATGCGCCATGTTGAAACCGATTCTCCATGTCCTGCTGGCGACCGCGGCGGCGGCGGGTGCTTCGCTGGCCCATGCGGCGGACGCGAAAACCGACGTCGTCATGTACGCGACCAGGACCTGCGGCTATTGCGCCAAGGCGCGCGAACACTTTCGCGCGCGCGGCGTGCGATGGGACGAACGCGACGTCGAAACCTCGGCCCAGGCCGCGCGCGAATGGAAGGCGCTCGGCGGCGTCGGCACGCCGGTCATCGTGATCGGCGACGAGCGCATCGTCGGATTCCAGCCGCAACGCATCGACGCGGCGCTGGCGAAGCGCGAGACGGCACGCTGACACCGCCCGGGCAGGAGCGTCCGGCCGGCGATCCGGCGGACAATCCGGCTTTCGACCCCATGCCTTCGACCACCGGAGTTCCGCCATGCGTCTCGCGCTCGCGCTGTTCCTGCTGTTCGCCGCCCCCGCCTTCGCGCACGACCCTGCCGACAAGCCCGGGCACGGGAACGAAACCGCTCCGGCAACCGCGAAGCCCGTGCAGACCACGCCAGACGGCGCGGTCTACGGCGCCCGGCTGCCGGAAGCCGCGCCGGTCGCCGTCGACCTCGACAGCGTGGTCGCGAAACCCGACGCGCTGCTCGGCAAGGCCGGCGCGTTCGGCGGCCGCATCACGCAGGTCTGCCAGAAGCAAGGCTGCTGGATGGTGCTGAGCGCACGCAACGGCGAGTTCGTCCGCGTGGTCATGCACGACCACGCGTTCGGCGTGCCGAAGGACGCGAAGGGCGAAGCCGTCGTCTAAGGCACGCTCGGCGAGAAGACGCTGTCGGCGGAAGAGGTCGAGCACCTGGAGAAGGACGGTGCCGCTGCGCCGGCGAAACGCGAACTGCGGATCGATGCGACGTCGGTGCTGATTCGCGGCGCGGGTTGACGGAAAGGCGGCGGAAGTCCGAAAGCAATTTAATCGCAGGGCCGAAATACGCACGGAAGAGCAGCAGCGCCTCTTCCGTACGCTCGGCGGCCCCGCGGGAAGGGCGTTTGCCTTACTTCTTCTTCGGCACGTACAAATCCGTGATCGTGCCTTCGTAGACCTCCGCCGCCATGCCGACCGATTCGCTCAAGGTCGGATGCGGGTGGATGGTCAGGCCGATGTCGGCGGCCTCGCAGCCCATCTCGATCGCGAGCGCGGCCTCGGCGATCAGGTCGCCCGCGTTCGGCGCGACGATGCCGGCGCCGATGACGCGGTGCGTTTCCTCGTCGAACAAGAGCTTGGTGAAGCCCTCGGTGCGACCGATGCCGACCGCGCGGCCCGAGGCCGCGTGCGGGAACTTGCCGACGCCGTACTTCACGCCCGCTTTCTTCGCCTCGGTCTCGGTCAGGCCGACCCAGGCGATTTCCGGATCGGTATAGGCGACCGACGGGATCACGCGAGCGACGAATTCGCTCTTCTCGCCGGCGGCGACCTCGGCCGCGACCTTGCCTTCGTGCGTGGCCTTGTGCGCGAGCATCGGCTGGCCGACGAGATCGCCGATCGCGAAGATGTGCGGCACATTCGTGCGCATCTGCTTGTCGACCGGAATGAAGCCGCGATCGGTCACGGCGACGCCGGCCTTGTCGGCGCCGATCTTGCCGCCGTTCGGCGCGCGCCCGATCGCGACGAGCACGCGGTCGAACAGCATGGGCTCGGGCGCCTTCTCGCCTTCGAACGTCGCCTTCAGGCCCTTCTTCTCGGCCTCGATCCTGGCGACCTTCACCTTCAGGTGGATGCCGGCGTAACGCTTGGACAAGCGCTGCTGCAGCGGACGCACGAGGTCCGTGTCGGCGCCCGGCATCAACTGGTCCATCAGTTCGACGACGGTGACTTCGCTGCCGAGCGCGTCGTACACGCAGGCCATCTCGAGGCCGATGATGCCGCCGCCGACGACGAGCAGTTTCTTCGGCACGTCGGCGAGCATCAGCGCGTCGGTCGAATCCATCATGCGCGGGTCGTCCCACGGGAAGCCCGGCAGCTTCACTGCCTGCGAGCCGGCCGCGATGATCGCCTTCTCGAAGCGCACGAGCTTCTTGCCATCCTTGGTATCGACTTCGATCTCGTGCGGCGACACGAACGTGCCGGTGCCGGTGACGACCGTGACCTTGCGCTGCTTGGACATGCCGGCGAGGCCGCCGTTCATTTGCGCGACAACCTTGTCCTTGTACGCGCGCAGCTTGTCGAGATCGATCTTCGGCGCGCCGAACGCGATGCCGATGTCGGCCGAGTGCGCGGCCTCGTCGATGACGCGCGCGGCGTGCAGCAGCGCCTTCGACGGGATGCAGCCGACGTTGAGGCAGACGCCGCCGAGCGCGCCGTAGCGCTCGATCAGCACGGTGTTCTGGCCGAGGTCGGCGGCGCGGAACGCGGCCGTGTAGCCGCCGGGGCCGGAGCCGAGCACGACGACCTGGCATTCGATGTCGGCCTTGCGGCCGGACTCGCCGGCGGCCTTCGGTGCGGCGGCGGCCGCCGGCGGGATCGGGGCCGTGGCAGCCGCTACCGGAGCGGTCGCGGCAGGAGCGGCCGCCGCGGGTTTCGCCGCTTCGGCGCTCGACGCGCCTTCGACCTCGATCACCGCGACGACGGCGCCCTCGCCGATCTCGTCGCCGAGCTTGACGCGAATTTCCCGGACGATTCCGGCCGCGCTCGACGGCACTTCCATCGTCGCCTTGTCCGACTCCAGCGTGACCAGGCCCTGGTCCTTGGCGATGGTATCGCCGACCTTGACGAGGATCTCGATGACCGGCACGCCGGAGAAGTTGCCGATGTCGGGGACTTTGACTTCGATCGTGTTTGCCATGTCGTCCTCCGCCTCAGAGCAACACGCGGCGCATGTCGGCCAGCACCTGGCCGAGATACGCCGTGAAGCGCGCCGCGGCAGCGCCGTCGATGACGCGATGGTCGTAGCTCAGCGACAGCGGCAGGATCAGGCGCGGCTGGAAGGCCTTGCCGTCCCAGACCGGCTTGGTCGCCGACTTCGACACGCCGAGGATCGCGACTTCCGGCGCGTTGACGATCGGCGTGAACGCGGTGCCGCCGATGCCGCCGAGCGAGGAGATCGAGAAGCAGCCGCCCTGCAT
>Ga0153956_1000694_pt1 | contig 35173 bp, 28 predicted proteins | sample TSFL040MetaG_FD_104704 | JGI IMG/M metagenome (GOLD analysis project Ga0153956, IMG submission 104704) | Attine ant fungus gardens microbial communities from Florida, USA - TSFL040 MetaG | ecosystem: Host-associated > Fungi > Mycelium > Unclassified | place: USA: Florida, Wekiwa Springs... | reverse complement strand
GCTGAAGGCGCTCGGCGCTTCGATCGCGATCAAGGCCGGTGGCATCCATGCGACCTACCTGATCGACGACGCGAAAGCGAAGACGACGCGCTACGAGGAACTGATCGCCCTCGCCGACGCCGCGCTGGCCGCGCTGCCGGACGAAGCGAACAGCCACTACCGCCACGCGTTCGCGATCGGCCGCCTGAGCCAGACGATCTCGATCACCAAGGCGCTCGCGCAAGGCCTCGCCGGCAAGGTGCGCGCCTCGCTCGAGGCGACGCTTGAACGGGCGCCCAAGCACGCCGAGGCGCAGACCGCGCTCGGCCTGTACCACGCCGAGATCGTCGGCAAGGTCGGCGGCATGCTGGCCAAGCTGACCTACGGCGCCAATGCGGCCGACGCGGAAAAGCATCTCAAGCAGGCGCTGAAGCTGACGCCGGCATCGCCGATCGCCTGGGTCGAATACGGCAACGGCCTGATGTTGCTGCACGGCGACAAGCGCGAGGACGACATCGCCGAAGCATGGGACAAGGCCGCGAAGCTGAAGCCGCGCGACGCGATGGAAGCGCTCGATGCCGGCTGGGCCGCCGAGCAGCTCGAATAGGGCATCGCCGGCGCGGCGCATGACGCGAACGATCTTTACATTGCTCGTCGGTCACGCCGTTCGCGGACGGTCTACCATCGACGACCGGACCGGGGCGGCCATCGTCGCTCCGGCGCAAGGATGAACCGCAGCATCGGCGCGGAGCGCCCGATGCGACGTGGCGCGATGGCATCGCGACCACAGCGCCCGCGTCTGGCGAAGCAGGCGCGCATGACCGAGTCGGGTTGAACGCCCAGTCGCGGGAGGCGACGGGTGATCGTGGCGCGATACCCGGCCTTGCGAACCGCACACTGGGAACCCGAAGAATGCGCAAGAGTTTGCTCGCCGCGGCGATCGCGATCGCCGCCGCCAATCCCGCCGCGGCCGACGAATGGTTCGTCGACGCCCACTATCCCGACCAGGCCGCGCTGATCCGCGCCGCCGCGCTGTTCCAGCACGTGATCGTCGACGCGAAGACGCAGACCCTGCGCGTGGACACCGACGATGCCGGCATCGCCGCGCTCGAAGAAGCCGGCCTCACGGTCACGATTAACCAGGCCGATACCGCGCGCCTGCGCGATTTCGAGGCGACCTTGCGCGATGCGATCCAGTCGCGCCGCCCGTGGTTCACCGACGGCGGCTATCCGAGCATTCCAGGCTACGCCTGCTATCGCACGGTCGAGGGCACCTACCAGACGATGGACGACCTCGTCGCCGCGCATCCGAACCTCGCCCATGTAGACGAGATCGGCCCGAGCTGGCAGAAGACGCAGAACGCCGCGACCGGCTACGAAATGCGCGCGTTCCGCGTGACCAACCTCGCCACGATCGCGGCCGATCCGGACCGGCCGAAGATGGTCGTGTTCGGCTCGATCCACGCGCGCGAATACACGCCGGCGGAGCTGCTGACGCGCATGGCCGAATGGCTGGTCAACAGCTACGGCACCGATCCGCAGGCGACCTGGCTGGTCGACCATGTCGACTTCCGTTTCGTGCTGCAGGCCAATCCCGATGGGCGCAAGAAGGCCGAGAGCGGCATTTCGTGGCGCAAGAATACCGACACGGTCAACGGCTATTGCAGCAACACCAACAGCTCCGGCATCGACCTGAACCGCAATTTTCCCTTCCATTGGAACTCGACGAACGGCCAAGGCTCCAGTGGCAGCAAATGCGACGAAACCTATCGCGGCCCGACCGCCGCGTCGGAACAGGAAACGCAGAACCTTGTCGGCTATGTCGCCGGCACGCTCAGCAACGGCACCTACAGCGGCGGGGTATTCCCGGATCGCCGGCCGGATGATGTCAGTGTTGCCTCGCCGGACGACTATGCCGGCCTGTTCATGGATATCCACAGCTATTCGCAGCTCGTCGTGTGGCCTTGGGGTGATACGCAAAGCCCGGCGCCAAACCGCAATGCGTTACAAACCTTGGGAAGGCGGCTCGCGTGGTTCAACAACTACACGCCGTCGCAATCCTGGGCTCCTGGCGTCCTGTATCCGACCGACGGCGCCACCGACGACGGTTTCTACGGCTCGCTCGGCGTGCCTGCCTACACGATCGAACTCGGCGTCAATTTCTTCGAATCGTGCACGACGTTCACCAACACGACTTACCCGAAGAACCTCGCTGCGCTGAAGTACGCCGCACGTTCCACCAGCGCCGCGTTCAAGCTGCCGACCGGACCCGACGCCTACAACCTCGCCGCAACGACGCCGGCAGAGGGCGCCGGCGGCCTGTACACGACGGTCAGCGCGACCATCGACGACGTGCGCTACAACCAGACCAACGGCACGCAGGCGACGTACGCGATCAAGGGCGCGAACGCCTACGTCGACACCTTGCCGTGGGCCGCAGGCGCCGTGCCGATCGCACTTGCCGCGAGCGACGGCGCGTTCAATGCGACGACCGAAAACGTCACCGGCAACATCAGCCTCGACGGCCTCGCGCCGGGCCGCCACATCGTCTACGTGCAAGGCGTCAACACGTACAACGGCGGCAACGGCACGCCGGGCACGCCGGACGCGGTATTCGTCGACGTACCGGAACCGGCCGGCAAGGTCACCGTCACGCCGCAGGTCGCGGGCGACGGATCGATCGACCCGTCGACGCCTCAGACGGTCGCGGCCGGAACCGTCCTGCAGTTCACCGCGTCACCCGCGACAGGCCACCACACGACCAGTGTCGACGGCTGCCCGGGAACCTTCGTGGCCCCGGTATTCACCACCGATCCGCTGCAAGCCAGTTGCACGCTGGTCGCGACGTTCAACATCGACGAGTACACCATCGGCGGCACCATTGCCGGCCTGGACGCCAACGGCCTCGTGCTGCAGCTCAACGGCGGCGGCGATCTCGCCATCGCAGCAGGCACGACGACCTTCGCGTTCCCGACCCCGCTGACCTATGGCTCGCCCTACGACGTCACGATCGCAACGCAACCGGCGAACCAGCTCTGCACCGTCGCCGATGGCAGCGGCACCGCGAACGCGGACGTCGCCGACATCGTCGTCACGTGCGCAGCGGACCCCGGCGACACCATCTTCAAGGACGGCTTCGAAACGAACTGAAACGAGGGAATTCGTCCGTTGCGACCGGGTGTCCGCGCAGACGGGCATTGCAGGAACGGACGGTCCACGCCGAAAACGCGAGGGGCCGATGCGGTGGCTACCGCATCGGCCCCTCGCATTCCGCGGCGCGGGCGAGCGTCAGCGCGCCAGAACCCCGCTCGCCACGAGTTCGCACATCGCGCGCACCTCGCCATCCATCGCGCGATCGCGCGACATGAAGGCGATCGTCTCGCGGATCTTCGCGTGCGCGGCGCGCACGGCGGCGCCGGCATGGAAGTCCGCAGCGTCGGAAAGTGACTTCGCCAGCGCCCGCACTTCATCCTCGAACTGCGCCCGCGCGGGATGGTTCGCATCCGGCGCATTCGCGATCTTCGTGGCGAGCGTGCGCCAGTCGCCGCGCTGCGCGACGCGCCGCGCCGCATTCAGCATGTCCTGCCGGTAGTCGAGCGCCTGCGCGGCGGTGTACAGCTCCAGCGCGAGCACGTGGCCGAGGTCTTCGGTCATTTCGAGCACGTGGCGTGCCTCGTTCGCGCCCATCGAGACGTGGTCCTCGGCGTTCGCGCTGGTCGGGATCGAATACACCGAGGCCGGATGCGCGCGCGTGGCGAGATCGTTGACCAGCGCGGCGGCGGTGTACTGCACGATCATGAAACCCGAATCGGTGGCGTCCTCGTTGCCGATCAGGAACGCCGGCAGGCCGTCGTTGTTGGCCGGGTCGACGAGCTTGTTGAGACGGCGCTCGGAGATCGACGCGAGCACCGGGATCGCCGCCTTCACGTAGCTCATCGCCAGCGCGAGCGGCATGCCATGGAAATGGCCCGCTGAAATCACCTGCTCCTCGATGACCTGCGCGTCGACCGCATCGGGGAAGATCAGCGGATTGTCGGTGACCGCGTTCAATTCGATGTCGATGACGCGGCAGGCCTGCTCGAACGCGTCGCGCACGGCGCCGTGCACCTGCGGCATGCAGCGCAGGCAATACGCGTCCTGCGGCTGGTGCTTCTTGCCGCCCTTGAACGGCAGGAAGCGCTGGTAGAACGCCTCGCGGCCGTGGCGCTGCGACGGCGGCACCCAATCCCACGCGATGTCGAAATGCTGCTTCCGATCCTGCGCGTCGCTCCAGGAATCGGCGAGCCAACTACGGAAACGCGGCACGAGGTGGTACGGGATGTCGACCAGGGTCGAACCGTCGATCAGCTCGCGCACGTGCCGCGCGGTCTCGACCTGCCCCGGATGCGGGCGCAACGCATGCACTTCCTCGCGCAGCGCGCTGCCGCGGCCGGCGAACGCGTCGAGCGTCATCGCGGCGGCAAGGTCCGCGGTCGCGAGCAGGTTTTCCAGGCGATCCAGCGCAAGCGCCGCCGTTGCCAGCATCTGCGTCGTGCCGTTGTTCAACGCGAGCCCTTCCTTGAACGACAGCCGCACCGGTTCGAGACCGGCGCGCCCGAGCGCCTCGGCACCGGACATGCGCTCGCCCTTGAAGAACGCCTCGCCACCGCCGAGCAGCACGATCGCCAGATGCGACAGCGGCGCGAGATCGCCGCTCGCGCCGACGGAACCTTTCTCGGGAATCACCGGGATCACGTCGCGATTGAGCAGCTCGGCCAGCGCCTTCAAGGTCGACACGCGGATGCCCGAATGCCCGCGCATCAAGGTATTGATGCGGATCGCCAGCATCGCGCGCACGACCTCGGCACCGAACGGCTTGCCGACGCAGACCGCATGCGTGATGACGAGGTTGTGCTGCAGTTCCTCGAGCAGGGTGCCGTCGCGTTTTTCGGGATTCCCGCCGGGCAATTCGTCGCGCATGCGATGCGCGCCGAGCAGCTTGTCCGCGTTGCTGCCGAAGCCGGTGGTGACGCCGTAGATCGGTTCGCCGCAGCTGACCTTGTCGGCCAGGAAATCGGCGGCGCGCTGCACGCGCGCCAGCTGCGCTTCGTCGAGCGCGATGCGCTCGCCGCGATGCGCGATCGCTGCGACCTGGTCGCGGGTGAGGCTGTTGCCGTCGAGGCGGATGACGTTCTTTTGCATGACGATTCGTTTCCGTTTGCCTGCCGCTTCCAGCCTCCGCCATTCCCGCGCGAGCGGGAATCCATTGTGCTCGCGGGGCGGAAAGCTGCAATTGAGTGCCCGCTCGCGCGGGCATGAAGCCCGGCGCGTTCGAGCGCCGGCGCGCAGAAACCCGCGTTCCTAACCCCGCGGCATCACCGCCGCCTGCTCGATCTCCACGCGCAGGGTCTCGGCGAGTTCCGCCCGCGCGACCTCGAACTGGTCCTGCTTGCGCAGATCCTTGACGGTGACGATGCCCTTGGCGATCTCGTCCGGCCCGAGCACGAGCACGAAACGGATGCCGGCGCGATCGGCGTACTTGAATTGCCTCGCCAGCTTGCCCGGCTCGATCACGGCTTCGGTGTTGATGCCGGCGGCCCGCAGCTCGGTCGCGACCTCGAGGTAGCGCGGCAGTTCGTTCTCGTCCATCTGCGCGACCAGCGCCTGCACCGTGCTGCGCCCGCCCTTGAGCAGGCCGGCCTCGCGCAACTGCCAGTAGAGGCGCGTCGCGCCGATCGAGATGCCGACGCCGGGCAGGCGCGACTTCGTGTAGTGGCTGGCGAGGTTTTCATAACGGCCACCCGAGCAGATCGAGCCGATCTGCGGATGATCGTTCAAGGTCGTTTCGTAGATAGTTCCGGTGTAATAGTCCAACCCTCGAACGACCGACAGATCGAGCCGATAGAAGTTGCGCGGTATCCCCATGGCACCAATTGTTCGAATGACCTCTGCTAGTTCGGCAACGCCATCTTCAAGGATCTTCGGCCATTCATATGGCGGAATCACCATACCAAGGCTGTGTTGGAGAAACATCAGATCGGGATCCGTCGTGGTCCCCATAGGCGACTGTCCCTGCGCAAGATTCTTCGTGCACACGTCCAACCGTTTGTTCCTCTCGACTTCTCCACATGCGTCATAGAGAACGAACAAGAGCTCTGCTGCCGCGCTTTCAGATAGACCGAGAGACAGCAAAGCATCATGTGTGGCGTTGCGCCCACGCTTATCTGTCTTGTCGATTTCTCGAAGGACGTTCGCCTGCATTGTCGAGTCGACGATGCCCTTGGCATCCAGAATCCCCCTCAGAAGCTTCCTATTGTTGATTCGGATGGTGAACGCGCCAATGTCGAGATCGCGGAACACGTTGTAGATGACCGCCGGCAACTCCGCGTCGTAGCGCACCGACAACGCATCCTTGCCGACCACGTCGATGTCGCACTGGTAGAACTCACGGAAACGCCCGCGTTGCGCGCGCTCGCCGCGATAGACGCGCTGGATCTGGTAGCGTCGGAACGGGAACACGAGATCGTGCTCGTGCTCGGCCACGTAGCGCGCGAGCGGCACGGTCAGGTCGAAGCGCAGCGCCAGCTCCGGCACCTCGCCGTCCTTCGCCGCCTGCAACGCGCCGGTCGACTGCACGAAATAGACCTGGCGCTCGGTCTCGCCGCCCTCCTTCGTGAGCAGCACGCCGGAGAACTCCATCACCGGCGTCTCGATCGGCAGGAAGCCGAAGCGCTCGTAGTTGCGCCGTATCGCATCCAGCATCGACTGGAACGCCACCTGGTCGAGCGGCAACAGTTCGAGCACGCCGGGCATCGTGCGGGCTTGGGTGACGGCCATCGGTGTCCTTCGGATCGGGGACGCGGCAACTGCGCGCGCCACGGGGAACGGGGCCGCGTAGAGTAGCAGACACGCCCGACATCCCTGCCGATCGCGGCGCGCCGATGCCGCCGGCCGACGTCGAACATCCCGCGCCCGCACGGGCGCGGGCGGCACCTGCGGCGAAACGCTTGCACGTCCTCCGCGGCGTCGATAGAATGCGCGCCCCGCTACGGCGGTCCCGGTTCGGGGTGTAGCTCAGCCTGGTAGAGCGCTACCTTCGGGAGGTAGAAGTCGCAAGTTCGAATCCTGTCACCCCGACCAACTCGTTCAACGGAAAAGGCCACCTTCGCGGTGGCCTTTTTCTTTTCTGATCCGCAGGCGGACCAAAACGCACGCGCCGTCGCACGCCGGCCTCCCGTCCCGCGATCTCACGCGTCGCCAACCGTGAGACGCCGCACGCTCAAGCTGCGCGCTCCAATCCGGGAGGCGCCATGCAAACGATCTACGTGGTCGAGACATACAAGGAATCAGGCGGCGAGGTCCGGCCGGAACGGGCCGTGATCTGCAGGAACGACCAGGATGCGATCGGGCGCGCATGGGCGTTTTCCGCGAGCGCCGTCGGCGTCGTGGCCTACAGCCAGGACGTGGACCTCGATCTTGGCGAGTACGCCGAGCCGATCGTGCTCGCACGGTACGGCGAGGTTCCGCTCGAGAGTCGCGCGATCTGAGACGGCGCTAAGGGATACTGCGCCTGCCCGCCACCCCATCCCGACGGGCACCACCATTTGCGCGCAGTTGCCGTCGCGAGACGCTTGGACTGCGGGCGTTTTCATTTCGGCAACCGCTGCGGTGCGGTCATGCCATCCGGCGACGGCGACAAAGCCGATCCCGCGCCGACCGACCGTGTCGCCGGTACGCTTCCAGGAGGGAGCTGTCCGCCACGATACGCGGGTAACGACGACCGCAAACAAAAAACCCGGCAAGTGCCGGGCTCTTCGTTTTCGCTCTTCTAGCGACTCGCCTGCTTGCGATCGCCGCCGCGGCCGGACTTGGCCTGCGGACCTGCGGAAGGCTGCGGATCGAGGTCATTGAGCAACGCGCGCAGGTCGACCGAGATCGTTTCCCCGTTCCCGGCGAGGTCGAGCGCGGCCATCGAACGCTTCGACAAGGCTGCACGATCGATATACAACTCGCGATCGGCCTCGGGCGGGCGCGTGGCACTGCAGAGATTGCGATTCAGACGCAACAGGCTCGTGCCGGAACGCTGCCATGGACGATCCGGCGACAACCGCTTGACCATCACGCTTTCGAGTTTGACGACAACCGTGTCTTCACCCACTTCCGTGCAACGCCCGATACCGATATCGTAAGTCATCAATCTTGCTTCCTCTTGGAACGCTGGAATATCCAGCGAAGTGCCTCCGCGCGATACATGAACCAGCCAATGCGAATCGCTCCGAATTCGCAACGCCGAAAGCCAACATTCGATTATGACAGCGTGGTCGTAAGATTGTGTTAGCGGGCCGGGGCGGCTCGGCAGCAATTACGCGAAAAACATAGCGTAACTTGCTGAATAAAAAAGAAAAAGAAAGGCGTTTCCGCGCGCCCTATTGCCGCGAAGAACCGCTGCATTCACCGACAAACGTCGCGGGATTCAGCCCGGGCTCGCCGCGGGGTTCCCCGCCATGACCGGATCGAATGCGCGCAGCGGATTGCCCGCCTCGCACCAGCCGTCCTTGTCGAAGATTACCAATCGCGGGCCGACGCGATCGAGCTTGGCGTAAACGGCGAGCAACGGTTCGGCCAATACGGGCAAGGTCACGCGGATTCGAGCGGCCGACCATTCGATCGCCATGGCGTGCTGCTCCTCTCCGTCCAGCGGAAGCGCCCATGACGTTCCCTGCCGTTGCCCGGCAAGGTCGATGCGCAAGCGGAATGTCCGCGCGCGCGTCGCCAGGACCAGCAACATCTCGTGCCGGCGCGGCGGCCGGCCGCCGAACCGGTGCGCGACGTCGATCGACGCCAGCTCCCGATCCTGCACCGGCGAACCTGTCCCGCTGGCGTCGAAGCACTCGGGCTTCGAGGCGAGGTCGAGCAAGCGACGACGACTCAATGCGACCTGGCTCGCATGCGCCTGCATCGCCTCGCGTTTGCAGCGGTCCCATCCTGCGTCAGCCGCGACCCGGCGCGGATTCGCCAAGTGCGCGTTCCCATGCACGATGTAGCCGAGCCGTATCGCCGCGCTGCCGACGCGCAGCAGCGCAAGGTCGAGCATCACGCGCAGCGCACTGTGGTCGGGATGGCGGTCGGCGAGTGCCGGCAGCGCGACATGCGTCGGCGAAAAGCCCGCGATCTCGGCCGCCAGCGCGGCCGTCGCCGCGTCGTCACGCATCAGCGCATCGGTCAGGCCCTGGTCCGGCCAGCCCAGGAAACGCGCGTCGGCAACGTCGACGCCGAGCAGCGCGAGCGCAGCCGCCGCTTCGTGCCGCCGCCGCCGGCCCCAGCGGGCGCGTTCCTCCGCGCCAATGCGCCAACGCCGCTCGAGCCAGCGCTGCGGCCACGGGTTGTTGTCGCCATCGGTCGCGAACACCACGCGCAGGCTCGCGCCGGCGGCGCGCGCGGACTGCATCAGCGCGCCCGCGGCGAGCGTTTCATCGTCCGGATGCGGCGCGAACACGAGCAGGCGGTCATGCCGGGAAAGCTGCAACAACTTCGTCATCGATCTTCCATCGTGGCGAACGAGAATCGAGCCATGCGGCGTCCGCGTTCTTTGCCGCGCAGACTAGCGCAAGTGATGCGCCGATGGATGCGCCGGCACGTCCGCGCGGCGGCCGGATGCACTGGCGGCCGCGCCGATCCGGCACGCTGGGTTAAGAGAACATTGTTCACCCGAGGTTGTCACCGAGGCGGCAGAGTTGCCGCATTCCAGCGCCCGCATTTTCCCATGTCCAATTCCAGCCCAGCCTCGCCGCCGAGCAGCGCAACGCGCCGTCCCCACGACTACCACGAGATTCCCGGCGACGGCTTCTACCGCATCGCCATCCTGCTCGGCTTCGCGTTGTTGCTCTACGCGAGCTGGCATTTCAACGTGTTCCACGGCGTACTGCATTCGGCGCGCCATCACGAGTGGGGCCGCTTCATCGTCGGCCCGGCGATCCTGTGGGCGGCAATGGGCCTGCTCATGTTGTTGTTCCGCACGCTGCTCTGGTTCCGCTATCGCATGCCGCCGCTGGCCGGCATCGCCGAAGCGCCGACGATGACGGTGATCATCCCGGCCTACAACGAGGGCGAGATGGTCGCACGCTCGATCGAGTCGGTCGCGCTTGCACGCTATCCGCATGAGCGGCTCGAGATCTTCGTCGTCGACGACGGCAGCAGCGACGACACCTGGCACCACATCGAACGCACCGCCGGGCGCTTCCCCGGACTCGTCACCGCGTTGCGTTTCAATCGCAACCGCGGCAAGCGCGCCGCGCTCGAAGCGGGTTTCCGCCGCGGGCGCGGCGAGATCATGGTGACGATCGATTCGGACAGCGTGATCGAACCGGACACCCTGCTCGCGATGGCCGGCGCATTCCGCGACCCGAAGGTCGGCGCGGCGGCCGGCAAGGTCAGCGTGTTCAATCGCGAGGACGGCCTGATCCCGCGCATGCTGAAAGTGCGCTTCGCGCTGTCGTTCGATTTCCTGCGTGCGGTGCAGAGCACCTACGGCACCGTCTATTGCTGCCCCGGCGCACTCGCCGGCTACCGCGCCAGCATCGTGCGCAAGGTGCTCGACGCGTGGATCAACCAGCGCTTCCTCGGCCGCGCCTGCACCTACGGCGAGGATCGCGCGCTGACCAACGACATCCTCAACGAAGGCTACGATTGCGTGTACCAGCGCGCCGCTATCGTGCACACGCTGGTGCCGACCACCTACCAGCGCCTGTGCAAGATGTTCCTGCGCTGGGATCGCAGCTACGTCCGCGAGGAACTGCGCTTCATCGGCGGCATCGTGTGGAAGCGTCCGCCGGTGGCGCGCGCGATCGCCCTCGCGGAAATCGTCATCACCAACCTTCGCTATCCGATCGGCTGGGCGACCCTGGCGCTGCTCGCGTCGATGGCACCGATCCATCCGGACGTGCTGCTGCGCTTCTGCTGCGCGCTGCTGCTGGTCTCCGCGTTCAACATGCTCTACTACCTGCGCAGCGAGCGCAGCTGGGATTTCATCTACGGCATCGGCTACTCGTTCTTCTCCGCGTTCGCGCTGTTCTGGATCTTTCCCTACGCGCTGTGCACCGCGCGCGCGCAAGGCTGGCTGACGCGTTGACCGTCAACCCGCCGGCGGGTGCCGTACCTGCCCCTCGCCGCGCACGACGAAGCGCTCGATCGTCAGCGCTTCGGCGCCCATCGGGCCGTAGGCGTGCAGGCGCGTCGTCGAGATGCCGATTTCCGCGCCGAGCCCGAGTTCGCCGCCGTCGCTGAAGCGCGACGACGCATTGACCATGACGACGGCCGAGCGCAACGCCGCGACGAAGCGCTGCGCGGCGGCTTCGTCGCGCGCGGCAATGACCTCGGTGTGGTCCGAGCCGTAGCGGCGGATGTGCCCGATCGCATCGTCGAGGCCGTCGACGACGCGCACCGCGATGACCAGGTCGAGGAATTCGGCGGCATAGTCGGCATCGCTCGCCGACACGATGTCTTGCGCGAATTCTCGCGTGCGCTCGCAGCCGCGCACCTCGACGCCGCGCTCGCGCAAGGCATCGAGCGCACGCGGCAGGAACGCATCCGCGATGTCGGCGTGCACGAGCAGCGTCTCGAGCGCATTGCATACCGACGGCCGCGTCGTCTTGCCGTCGATCAACAGGCGTAGCGCGAGGTCGGGATCCGCGCTCGCATCGACGTAGAGATGGCACACGCCCTGGTAGTGCTTGATGACCGGCACGCGCGCGTGCTCGGCGACGAAGCGGATCAGGCTCTCGCCGCCGCGCGGGATCGCGAGGTCGACGAGGTCGCTGAGCTGCAGCAGTTCGAGTACGGTCTCGCGGCGCAGGTCCTCGATCAGTGTGATCGCAGCCATCGGCAAACCTTGCGCGCGCAATGCGTCGCGCAACGCGGCGGCGATCGCGCGGTTGCTGTTGAACGCTTCCGAACCGCCGCGCAGCAATACGACGTTGCCGGCGTAGAAGCACAGCGCCGCGGCGTCCGCGGTCACGTTCGGGCGCGCCTCGTAGATCATCGCGATCAGGCCGAGCGGGATGCGCACGCGCTCGATGCGGATGCCGTTCGGCCGCGTCTCGCGCCGCGTGACCTCGCCAACCGGATCGGGCAGTTCCGCCACCGTGCGTACCGCATTCGCCACGCCGGCCAGTCGCTCGGCGTCGAGACGCAGGCGATCGACGAGGTGTTCCGCGCGGCCGGCGGCACGCGCGGCATCGACGTCGAGCGCGTTCGCGGCGAGGATCGCCGGCGCCTGCGCGTCGAGTTCGTCGGCCATGCGCCGGAGCGCTGCCTGCTTTGCCGTGGTCGGCAGCGCGGCGACGATCTGCGCGGCGTCGCGCGCGGCCAGCGCGAGTTCGCGCACCGATGCGCTCATGCCGCCACCTCATCGAACGCGACAAGATCGTCTCGTCGCACCACCGTGTCGCCGTAGCTGAAACCGAGGATCGCCTCGATCTCGCGCGTGTGTCGCCCGGCCAGCCGGCGCACTTCGCCCGCCGCGTACTGGCACAGGCCGCGCGCCGCGACGCAACCTTCCGGCCCGACGATCTCTATCAGGTCGCCACGTGCGAATTCGCCGTCGACGCCGACGATGCCGCCCGGCAGCAACGACGCGCCGCCGAGCACCGCGCGCGCCGCGCCGGCATCGACGTTCAGGCGACCGCCCGAACCCGGCGCGTGCCGCAACCAGTACTTGCGCGCGGCGAGGCGCGTGCCGGACGCGGCGAAATGCGTGCCGTGGAAGCGACCTTCGGCAAGCATCGCGCAAGTCCCCGCCGCCGTGCCGTTGAACAGCACGGTCGCGATGCCGGCCTTCGCGGCCTTGGTCGCCGCTTCGAGCTTGGTGCGCATGCCGCCGGTGCCGACTGCACTGCCTGCGCCGCCGGCCATCGCGAGGACGTCCGGCGTGATCGCGACGACGCGATCGACCGGCCGCGCCGACGGGTCACGCAGCGGATGTGCGGTGAAGAGGCCATCGACGTCGCTCGCGATCAGCAGCAGGTCCGCATCGACCAGCGCCGCGACGATCGCGGCAAGATTGTCGTTGTCGCCGAGCTTCAGCTCCTCGACTGCGACCGTGTCGTTCTCGTTGACGACCGGCACCGCGCGCAGGCGCAGCAGTTCCAGCAGCGTATTGCGCGCGTTGAGGTACCGGCGGCGGTTGCGCAGGTCGTCGTGACTCAGCAGCACCTGCGCCACCGGCGCGTCGATCAGCGATTGCCACAGGCCGACCATGCGCGTCTGGCCGAGCGCGGCGAGCGCCTGCCGCAGCACGAGCCCACCGGTCTTGCGCAGATCCTCCGGCACGCGCGAGCGCCCCGCTGCGACCGCGCCCGACGAAACGATCACGACTTCCTTGCCTGCGGTGCGCGATGCCGCGATGAACGCGGCGAGCCCGCGGGCGTTGCGGCCGGACAGCTCGCCGTCCACACCGGTCAGCAGGCTGCTGCCGACTTTCAGGACCGCACGGCGCCAGCTCGGCAATGCTTGTTCGGCAAAGGTCGCCTGCGCCATCTCAATCTCCGAGATCACGGAGACGCGCGCGCAACTGGTCGAGTTGCAAATCCGCTGCTGCACCCGGCGACACACGTGCAGCGAGGCTCGATTCCGGCGTCCTACCCTCACCCGCGCTCGCGGCGGTTTCCGCAGCCTTGCGATAGGCCTCGCGGAACGGCACGCCGGCGGCGGCCTGCTCGATCGCGACGTCGGTCGCGTACATCGACGGCTCGATCGCGGCGCGCATCGCCGGCGCGTTCCACGTGAGGCGCGCCAGCAGATCCGGCAGCAGTGCGAGCGCGTCGAGGCCGCGATGGAAACCGTGGAAGATCGCGCCCTTCGAGAACTGCAGATCGCGCTGGTAGCCGGACGGCAGCGACAGCAGGTGTTCGATCTCGCTGCGCGCGGCGGCGACGCTGGCGTAGCTCGCGCGCATCAGCTCGACGACGTCCGGGTTGCGCTTGTTCGGCATGATCGAGCTGCCGGTCGTGTATTCGGGCGGCAGCTGCACGAAGCCGTATTCGGCGGTCGTGAACAGCGACAGGTCCCAGGCGAGGCGGCGCAGGTCGAGCAGCGTGGTGCCGAGCGCGTCGAGCGCGCCGATCTCGAACTTGCCGCGCGAGAGCTGCGCATAGATCGGATTCGCCTGAAGGCGCGCGAAACCGAGCTCGCGCGTCGTGTGCGCGCGGTCGAGCGGCAGGTTCACGCCGTAGCCGGCTGCGGTGCCGAGCGGGTTCGCGTCGATCCACGCCAGCGTGTCGCGCGCGCGCTGCGCATCGTCGATGAACGCTTCGGCGAAGCCGGCGAACCACAACGCGGTCGACGATACGACGGCGCGCTGCAAGTGCGTGTACCCAGGTAGTGGCAATGCCTCGCGCGCGGCGCGGTCGAGGCAGACCTCGGCAACAGCGCGGCAAATGCCGGATAGCTCGGCGAGCTTCGCCTTCAGCCACAAGCGCGTCGCGACGAGGATCTGGTCGTTGCGGCTGCGGCCGGTGTGCACCTTGCGGCCGGCGTCGCCGAGGCGCTCGGTCAGGCGCGCCTCGATCGCCGAGTGGCCGTCCTCGTATTTCTCGTCGAGCACGAAACGGCCGGCGCGGAAGTCATCGGCGAGCACGTCGAGTTCGCGCGCGATCGCGTCGCGCTCGTCGGTCGTCACGATGCCGATGTTGGCGAGACCGCCGACGTGCGCCTTGCTCGCCTCGATGTCGTGCAGGAAGAACTCGCGATCGAGGATCACGTCGTCGCCGGCGAGAAAACGCATGATGCGCTCGTCGGTGCGGACGCCGGATTTTTGCCAGAGCAGATCGGTCATGGAAGCACCGTGATTTGAGATTCGGGATTGGTGATTTCACCAGTGTTCCCTTCTCCCTCCGGGAGAAGGATTTCTTCGCCATGATCGGCGTCAGGAATTTGCGCCAACCAGTTTTGCAACGAGTGCATCCAGCGGCAATTCCTCGCGTTCGCCGCTCGCACGACGCTTGAGTTCGACGGTCCCCGCGGCCAGCCCGCGCGGCCCGACGACAACCTGCCACGGCAGGCCGATCAGGTCCATGTTCGCGAACTTGGCGCCGGCCCGCGCGTCGGTGTCGTCGTGCAGGACGGACAGCCCGTGCGCTTCGAGGCGCGCGACGATCTGCGCGCATGCCGCCGCGGTCGCTTCGTCGCCGGCTTTCGCGTCGACCACGCCGACGTCGAACGGTGCGACCGCGTCCGGCCAGACGATGCCGGCTTCGTCATGGCTCGCTTCGACGATCGCGCCGACGAGGCGCGACACGCCGATGCCGTACGAGCCGCCGTGCAGCTTGCGCGCGGAGCCGTCCGGCATCGTCACGACGGCGCGCATCGGCTCGGAATACTTGGTGCCGAAATAGAACACCTGCCCGACTTCGATGCCGCGCGTGCGCAGGCGGTCGGCTTCGGGCACTTCCGCATTGAAGCGCGTCGCGTCGTGCACGTCCGAAGTCGCCGCATAGCGCGAGGTCCAGGCGCGGATGACCGGTTCGAGGTCGCCGTCGTAGTCGACGTCCGCGGTCGGGATCGGCAGGTCGAGCACGCGACGGTCGCAGTAGACGTCCGACTCGCCGGTATCGGCGAGCACGATGAATTCGTGCGACAGGTCGCCTCCGATCGGACCGGTCTCGGCGCGCATCGGGATCGCGCGGATGCCCATACGCGCGAACGTGCGCAGGTAGGCGACGAACATGCGCTGGTACGAGCGGCGTGCGCCGGCTTCGTCGAGGTCGAACGAATAGGCGTCCTTCATCAGGAACTCGCGGCCGCGCATGACGCCGAAGCGCGGGCGCTGCTCGTCGCGGAACTTCCACTGGATCTGGTAGAGGTTGCGCGGCAGGTCGCGCCACGAAGCGACGCCGGCGCGCACGATCCCGGTGACCATTTCCTCGTTGGTCGGCCCGTACAGCAGCTCGCGCTCGTGGCGGTCGCGGATGCGCAGCATCTCGGGACCGTAGGCGTCGTAGCGTCCGCTCTCGCGCCAGAGGTCGGCGAGCTGCAGCGTCGGCATCAGGATCTCGAGCGCGCCGGCGCGATTCATTTCCTCGCGCACGATGCGCTCGATGTTCCCGAGCACGCGCAGGCCGAGCGGCAGCCACGCGTAGATGCCGGCCGCTTCCTGGCGGATCAGGCCGGCACGCAGCATCAGGCGATGCGAGGCGATCTGCGCCTCGGCGGGATTGTCTTTCAGCGTGGGCAGGAAATAGCGCGACAGGCGCATGGCGGAATCCTCGGCGAACGATAGGCGAAGGCGAAACGTGATGCGCGATGGCGCATCACGGTCGCGGGATCGCTTCCATCTCGTCGAAGCCGAGCGCGAGGTTGAGGTTCTGCATCGCCTGCGTCGCCGCGCCCTTGAGCAGGTTGTCGATCGTCGCGACGACGACGACGCGCTTGCCACCCGGCGCGACCGCGAAGCCGCCGATGTCCACGTGATGTTTCCCGGCGATCGCACTGACCCACGGCGCCTCGTCGACGACGCGCACGAGCGGCTCGTCCGCGTAGAAGTCGCGATACAGCGCGAGCGCGTCGTCACGCTTCGTCGCCTGCTGCAGCCACAGGTTCACGGTCATCGTGATGCCGCGGAAATGCGACGCCACGTGCGGCATGAATTCGACCGGCAGGCCGAGCCGGCGCGTGACCTCGCGCTCGTGCACGTGGTCGACGAGCGCGTACGGCATCAGGTTGTCGCGCAGCTTGTCCGGATCGTTCTTGTCCGACGGCGTGGTACCGGCGCCGGAATAGCCGGACACGCCGAAGCACGCCGGTGGCGCGGCGACGCGATCCTTCAGCGGCGCGATCGCAAGTTGCATCGCGGTCGCGTAGCAGCCCGGATTGCTGATGCGCTTCTGGCCGGCGTAGCGCGCGCGCGTGAGTTCGGGCAGGCCGTAGTACCAGCCGTCATCGAAGCGATGGTCGGCCGAGAGATCGACGATGACAGTATCCGGCTTCACCGCGTCGATCGCGGCGACGATGGCGTCGCTCTTGCCGTTCGGCAGCGCGAGCACGACCGCGTCGGCGCGCTTTTCCGCGACGGCTTCGTGCGAAAGGTTCTCGTAGCGCAACTCGCCCGCGTATTCGGTGACGTGGTCGCGCACACGCTGGCCGTCGAGCTCGCGCGAAGACACGAACGCGAGCTCGAGCTGCGGATGCCTGGCGACGAGGCAGATCAACTCCGCACCGGTGTGGCCGCGTGCGCCGACGATGCCGATCGTTTTCTTCTGTGCCATCGCTTCAATCCGTCAAAGTGGGTTCGCGTTCGCGGCAGTGTGCGACGCAGCGCTCGACGTCGGCAAAATCGTCGATGCCGTACCAATACGTTTTCCAGCGCGTTTCCTTGAGACCGCCGTCGCATTCGGCGTCGTAGAACGCATTGATCACGTTGCCGCGGCGCGAGCGCCAGAACAGCTGCGGATTGTCGGCGCGCATGACCAGCCACGCGGCGCGGCCGAGGCCTTCGCCCTGCGCATCGTCGGCAACCGCGAACTTGTCGAGATAGGCGAAGCCTTCCTCGTGCGTCAGGATCAACGCGGCGCGATAGTTCTCGCTGACGTAGGCCTTGTGCAGCCGGGTCTGCTCGAAATAGCCGGGCACGAGCTTGCGCCCGAAGCCGGCTTCAATCAGCGCGCGCAGCCGATCGAGATCGAGCATGTCCCACGACGTGTGCACGTCGACGCGCTCGCCGCGTCGCACGAGCGTGCCCGAGCCCTTGTGCGTGAACAGCTCCTTGGCGAGTTCGTCCGGCTTGGTGATCGACACCGACGAGGACAGCGGCAGGTGATCGAGCAGTTCCTTGATCTGCTCGATCTTCACGCGCATGCCGCCGTTGATCCACAGCTGCTCGATCAGGTGCTCGTACTCCGTGCTCAGGTTGATCGAGTCGATGATCTTGCCGTTCTCGTCGAGCAAGCCGCCGGTGCCGGTCAGGAAGATGATCTTGTAGGGCTTCAGCACGCGCACCAGTTCGTTCGCGGCGAAGTCGGCGTTGATGTTGACGATCTGGCCGCTCGCGGTTTCGCCCAGGCTCGCGATGACCGGGATCGAGCCGGCGCGCAAGCTGGCTTCGATCGGTGCGAGGTTCACACGCGACACGCGCCCGACGAGGCCGAGCGTCGGTTGGTCGATGAACTCGGCCTCGAACACGCCCGAGAGCACCGAGGTCGCGCGCGCATCGACCTCCTGCAACGCCTCGACGAGATTCAGGTTCTGCGTCTGGAACACGCGGCGCACGATCGCCAGCGTCTGCGGCGAGGTCACGCGCAGGCCGTTGACGGTCTGCTTGACGATGCCGGCCGCGGCCAGCTCCTCGTCGAGCTGAGGGCCGGCGCCGTGCACGACGATCGGCGTCAGGCCGACCTGCTGCAGGAATGCCAGCGATGAGGTCAGCGCGTCGAGGTCGTCGCGCAGCACGGCACCCCCGACCTTGACCACGGCGAAGCGCTTGGCGTCGAGTTGCGAGAAGCGCTTGAGGTATTGGTCGATCTCGCGCGCGCTGGCCATGCTCGAGAGCAGGCGAAGGATGGTCTGGCGCAGTTGGAGATGAGTTTCTGCGTTCATGAAGGCTTGTGCGCAAGGATGCGGTGAATGCTTTCGGCGTAGCGTTGCAGTTGTTCGAGCGCGACCCATTCGTCGGCCGCGTGCGCCTGCGCGATGTCACCGGGGCCGTAGACAAGCGCGGTGTAGCCGGCCTGCGAGAACAGCGAAGCCTCGGTCCAGAAATCGACCGCGTTGCCGATCGGAATATCGAGCGCATCGGCGACGTCGCGCGCGGCGAGACGGCGTGCTTCGGCTTGCGCGACGTCGCCGGACGGCAGCGACGGGCCGCGAAAGGTTTCCGCGAACTCGGAGGGCTCGACTTCGGCGAACCCACGAAAGGTAGAGAGCAGGTCGTCGATATCCATCGATGGCAGCGGGCGGAAACCGAAACGCAACTCCGCCGTCGGCGCGATCATGTTCGCCTTGATGCCGCCGTCGATCCGGCCGATGTTGAAGCGCAGGCCGGTCAGTCCGCCGAAACGCGCGTGTGCCAACGAGTCGACGTGATCGAGCGCACGTCCGCTCCAGCGCACCGCCTGGTGCAACGCGCTGTCGCTCGCCTTCTGCTCGCCCGACGCATGGCCGGCGCGTCCCTGGAAGCGCATCAGCACCGAGCTGATGCCGCGGTGCGCGAGCACGGCTTCGCCGCAGGTGGGTTCGGCGACGAGCACGGCGTCGTACTTCGGTGCCTCGCGCAGGAAAGCGGCGATGCAGCGCGCGTCGTTCGCTTCCTCGTCGGTCGTGAACAGGAACGCGGCATCGCCGTCGCTGGCTTGCGCAGCAGCGAGCAATGCCGCCGCCGCGCCCTTGATGTCGCAGGCGCCGAGGCCGACGGCCCGCCCGCCGTCGACGCGCAGCTCGAACGGACTCGCGCTCCAGTGCGGCGAATCCGGCACGGTGTCGAGGTGCACGTTGAACAGCAATGTCGGCTGGCCGCGCACGGCGTACAGGCTGACCGCGCCGGCGCCGTGGTCGGTGACGCGCACGTCGAAACCGGCGAGCTGCGCGCGCAGGTAGTCGAAGATCCCGCCGGTGCCGATCGCGCGCGGCGGGTTGCGCGTGTCGAAGGCGACCAGCGCACGCAGGTGATTAAGAGTGGCGTCGAGCAGCGACGTCATCGAATAACTCCTTGGCTCGTCATCCCGGCGAGGCGATTTGCAACAACCGAAGGCTGGTCAAGCCGGGACGACGACATTGGGCACTCATGATTCTCAGCGATTGACCTGCGCCCACAACGTCGAGCTCATGCCGAACAGCTTGATGAAGCCCTCGGCCTCGACCACGCCCCAGTCCGCCAACTGCGCATACGTCGCGCCCTTCGCGTTGAGGATGTGCGTCGACTTGACCTCGACCGCGTGGACGTTGCCGCCGTTGGTCTCGAGCGTGACGAGGCCGGTCACCTTCTGCTGCGAACTCTTCAGGAACGCTTCGAGGTCGGTCTTGAGCGGATCGTGGAAGAAGCCTTCGTAGACGAGCTCGACCCACTTGCGCGCGACGTCCGGCTTGAAGCGGTTCTGCTGCTTGGTCATCACCGCTTCCTCAAGCGCGCGATGCGCAACGAGCAGCGCGGTCAGGCCGGGCGCTTCGTATACGATGCGGCCCTTGAGGCCGATCGTGGTGTCGCCGGTGTAGAGCCCGCGGCCGACGCCGTAGTGCGCGAACGCGCGGTTGAGTTCGCCGAGCAGCACCGGGCCCGGCAAGGTCTGGTCGTCGATCAGCACGGCTTCGCCGTTCTCGAAACCGATCGTCACGCGCATCGGCTGCGGCGGCCACTCGGCGCGTGGTTTGCACCAACCACTCGCGCCCTCGCCCGGCGCTTCCCAGCGGTCGATCTCGCCGCCGGACATGGTCACACCGAGCAGGTTCTCGTTGATCGTGTAGTGCTTCTGCTTCGCGCGCACATTGAAGCCACGTTCCTCGAGGTACTTCTGCTCGTAGGCGCGCGTCTGCGTGTGTTCCTTCTGGATCTCGCGGATCGGCGCGACGATCTCGTAATCACCCTGCGCCTTCACGGCGAGGTCGAAACGGACCTGGTCGTTGCCCATGCCGGTACAGCCGTGCGCGATCGCGCGCGTGCCGAGTTCGTGCGCGCGCTTGAGCGCGGCATCGACAATCAGGTAGCGGTCGGACACGAGCAGCGGATACTGCCCCTGGTACGCCTCGCCGGCCCAGACGAACGGTTTGACGAAACCGTCCCAGATCGCCTGGCCGCCGTCGACGGTCACGTGAGAGGCGACGCCGAGCTGCTCCGCGCGCTGTTCGATGTACTCGCGCTCCTCGGCATCGACGCCGCCGGTGTCGGCGAACACGGTGTGCACGGCCCAGCCGCGCTCCTTGAGGTACGGCACGCAGAAACTGGTATCGAGTCCGCCGGAAAACGCGAGGACGATGTCTTTGCTCATGGAATGACTCCGACGGAAAATTCAGGGATTGGCGAGAGCGGCCATGACGGCCTTCTGCACGTGCAGGCGGTTCTCGGCCTCGTCGATCGCGATGCAGGCGGACGAGTCCATCACCGCGTCGGTCGCCTTGACGTTCCGGCGCAGCGGCAGGCAGTGGCTGAACACGCCGTGGTCGGTCAGCGCCATCTTGGCTTCGTCGACGATGAAGTGCTTGTGCGCATCGCGGATCGGCTTCTCGTCGGCCCAGCGGCCGAAGTACGGCAGCGCGCCCCAGCTCTTGGCGTAGACGACGTTTGCGCCGCGGTAGGCGCTCTGCGGATCGTGGCTGATCGTCAGCGAGCCGCCGTTCTCGGCGACGTTCTGCTTGCCGAAATCCATATAGCGCTGATCCAGCACATATTCCGGCGTCGGGCACAGCAGGGTCACGTCCATGCCGTAGCGCGTGGCGATCTGCAACGCCGAGTTCGCGACCGCTGTGTTCAACGGCTTCGGGTGGTAGGTCCAGGTCAGCACGTACTTCTTGCCGCGCAAGTCGGTGGTGCCGAAGTGCTGCTGCAGCGCGAGGACGTGCGCCAGTTCCTGCATCGGGTGCGTGATCGTTTCCATGTTGATGACCGGCACGGTCGAATGCTTCGCGAACGCGTGGATCACGCGATCCTCGCGATCGACCGACCAGTCCTGGAACTTCGGGAACGCGCGCACGCCGATCAGGTCGACGTAGCGCGACAGCACGCGCGCGACCTCGGCGACGTGTTCCTCGGCCTCGCCGTCCATGACCGAGCCGACGTCGAACTCGATCGGCCACGCATCCTTGCCCGGCTGCAGTACGACCGCGTGGCCACCGAGCTGAAACGCACCGAGCTCGAAGCTCGTGCGCGTGCGCATCGACGGATTGAAGAACAGCAGCGCGATCGACTTTCCGGCCAGCTGCGCGCCGGCCTTCGAACGCTTGAACGCCGCCGCCTGCGCGAGCAACGCGTCGAGATCCGCGCGGGACCAGTCCTGGGTGCTGAGGAAATGTCGAGTTGTCATCGGAATCTGCTGTTAGTTGAAAAGTCCGGCCAAGGATGGCCGGTTTGTTCTTTGCGCGGATGGAGCCGCGCACAAGTAAACATCGGGAAGAGAAAACACTCAGCGAAGCCAAAAACAAAAAACCCGGCGCGAAGGCCGGGTTTTGTCGTCGATCCACATGAAACGCGTGCGACAGCCTACCCGGCGGTATGTCGGGGTTCCGGTCGACGCGCGCGCGAGGTCATGCCGGCGGCCATGTAGGCGCTGGTGACGATCTGCGGCTGGACGGCGGCCTTGGACACGGACGGGCTGGCTCGAAATAAGAAGGACATGGCGTGCAACTTACCGGCAAATGTGGTGCGGCGCAATATGCGCATGCGGACGTCCCGGAAGAAGAACCGGGCAATCGCCCGGTTCCGAATCACCGAGGGTCCAGCGGCCTACTCGGCCGGCTCGATGCTGACGCGCACGCGCAATCGGTCGCCCGGATCGTAGTTCAGCCGCGACATGTAGACGTCACCGCGATACCGGTATTGCACGTCGTAGCCGACCACGCGGCGTTCCTCGTTGACGTCCTCGACGACGCGACAATGGCGCTCGACGTCGCCGTAGTAGCGATCATCGCCCTGCGCCACGTTGTTGCCGACTGCGCCACCGACCACCGCACCGGCAACCGTCGCCGCACGGCGACCGTCGCCCTTGCCCACGGTGCTGCCGAGCACGCCGCCAACGATCGCACCCAGCACGGTGCCTGCGGCCTTGTTGCCGTTGTCGACACGACGCTCGACCGGCACGTCCGCGCATTCCTCGCGCGGATTGCTCGTACGCACGTGGTCGTACACGGGATCGACGCGCAACACGTCGGCCCAGGCGACCTTCACGTTGTCCGGATCCGGTCGGTCGCGATCATAGCCACGGTCCTGCGCGCCGGCCTGGGTTCCCGCCAGGAGCAACGCGACCGCTACCCAGAACATTGCCTTCATTACCGCCTCCACCCACGTGCCGATCAACGCCGGCTCGTTTCGAAAAATACCTGTGCAGAACCCGATTTCGGCGCCGATTACAGCATTCGATCGCTGAACCCCGCCCTAAGCCTTCCATGACGTTCAGGAAACGCTGCGCCTGCTATGATCATGGGTCGCAGAGGCCCTACGCATGCAGCTGAAACTCCACAACAGCCTGACCCGCCGCACCGAGGAATTCGCCCCGATCGATCCCGCCCGCGTCACCATGTACGTCTGCGGACCGACCGTCTACAACTACGTGCACATCGGCAATGCGCGTCCTCCCGTCGTGTTCGGGCTGCTGGCGCGGCTGCTCCGACGCCTGTACCCGAACGTCGTCTACGCCCGCAATATCACCGACGTCGACGACAAGATCAACGCCGCGGCGAAGGACGCCGGCGTGCCGATCGACCGCATCACCGATCGCTACACCGCCGCCTACCGCGACGACATGGCCAAGCTCGGCGCCGACGTGCCGGACGTGGTGCCGCATGCGACGGCGCACATCGGCGAGATCGTCGCGATGTGCGAGCGCCTGATCGCGAACGGTCACGCCTACGCCGCCGAAGGCCACGTGCTGTTCGACGTCGCCGGTTTCGCGGACTACGGAAAGCTGTCCGGCCGCTCGACCGACGACATGATCGCCGGAGCGCGCGTCGAGGTCGCGCCGTACAAGAAGAACCCGGCCGATTTCGTGCTGTGGAAGCCGTCGACGCCGGACCTTCCGGGCTGGGACAGCCCGTGGGGCCGCGGTCGTCCCGGCTGGCACATCGAATGCTCGGCGATGGCCGAGAAGCATCTCGGCGAGACGATCGACATCCACGCCGGCGGCAACGACCTGATGTTCCCGCACCACGAGAACGAGATCGCGCAGAGCACCTGCGCGCACGGCGGCAAGACGTTCGCGCGCTATTGGCTGCACAACGGCATGCTGACCTTCGACGGCAAGAAGATGTCGAAGTCGCTCGGCAACGTCGTCGTGCTGCACGAACTGCTCGAACAGCATCCCGGCGAGCTGCTGCGCTTCCTGTTGCTGAAGGCGCACTACCGCCAGCCACTGGACTGGTCCGACACGACCTTGCAACAGGCGCGCGCGACGCTCGACGGCTGGTACACCACGCTGCGCGACCTCGCCGACGTGCCGCCCGGCGCGGGCGGATCGAGCGGCGCGGCCGAAGTCGAAGCTGCCCTGCTCGACGACCTCAACACGCCGGCCGCCTTCGCCGTGCTCGCCAAGCTCGCCGACGCCACGCGCGCGGCGAGGACATCGGACGAGCGCGCCGCCGCGAAAGCCTCCCTGCTCGCAGGCGGCGAACTGCTCGGCCTGCTGCAACAGGATCCGGAAGCCTGGTTCAAGCAGGCGGTCGGCGTCGACATTGATGTCACCGAAGTCGAACGCCTCGTCGCCGAACGCACGGCCGCGAAGAAGGCACGCGACTTCGCCGAATCCGACCGCATCCGCGACCAGTTGCTCGCACTCGGCGTCGTCGTGGAAGACACCCCGCAGGGGCCGCGCTGGAAATTCGTGAAGACCGATGAACGCGCAGCCTGAACCCGCCGAATCCAGCGCGGAAGCTGCGCAAGCCGCGATCGCCGAGGAATTCGCGTTCTTCGGCGACTGGACCGAGCGCTACCAGTACCTGATCGACCTCGGCCGCAAGCTGCCGCCGTTCGCTGAAGCCGACAAGACCGAGGAACACAAGGTCAGCGGCTGCCAATCGCAGGTCTGGCTGTTGCCTTCCGGTGATGCGGCTCGCCTCGACTTCCTCGCAGCCAGCGATTCCTCGATCGTCTCGGGACTGATCGCGCTGCTGCTGCGCGTGTATTCCGGCCGCTCCGCCGACGAGATCCTCGCGACCGAACCGCGCTTCATCGAGGCGATCGGCCTCGCCAAGCACCTCTCGCCGACACGCTCGAACGGTCTCGCGTCGATGCTGGCGACGATCAAGCAGCACGCCCGCGAAGCGCTCGACGCGTAGAACGCGCCCTCGTTTTCCATCGCCCGGGATCGTCGGGACGCCCAAGGGCAGCGAAGCCCGGCGAGGTTCCGCTGCCGCTTCCGTTCGGCTGCACACCCCGTTCGCCGCGACAAACCACCCTGCCCGCGAACGAAGGGCGCGAACGACCGACTCTCCGACGTCGCCGGCGGCGACCGGGCCCTGTCCGCTTCGGCAACATCATGATTGGTCAAGCCAAGGTCATGAAAACGTCAATTCCGACGGCCGTCGGTTTGGTGGAATTCCGGCCTTCGCACCTCTTCCGATCGCCATGAACACGTCCTTCCGCCGCATGCGTACATCCATTCCGGGCAAGACTCCGCTGGTCGCCGCCCTCGTCCTCGCATTGGGCGGCTTGTCCCACGGCGCGAGCGCCGAGGTGCTGCTGGCCAGGAACTTCGCGCACCCCGGCGAGTTTTCCGCCACGAGCCGAAGCGCCTCGGGCGCCGCCATCCGGCGACAATTCCTGCAACGCAACGGTACGCCTCCGATCGCGCCGAACCGCCCCGCCGGCACCATCACGATCGAGAACTGCAACGACAGCGGCGCGGGGTCGCTGCGCGACGCGTTCAGCCAAGCGGTGTCGGGCGACGTCGTCGACCTGACCCGGCTCGCGTGCAGCACGATCAGCCTGACCAGCGGATCGCTGACGAGCGGCGTCGACTACCTCACCCTCAACGGTCCCGGCGCCGACCGACTGGCCATCGACGCCGGCGGCCAGCAGCGCGCGATCGCGCTGACGGGGAGCTACGGCGAACTGACGATCGACGGCCTGACGATCCGCAACGGCTCCTACGCCTACGACGGACCGGGCACCTACGGCGGCATCGCCGCGGGCGCCTGCGTGCTCGCCGCACAATACGTGACGATCAGCAACAGTTCGCTGGAGAACTGCAGCGCCAGCGGCAAGAGCGTGCGCGGCGCCGCCGTCGACGCGGCCGGACGCCTGACCCTCGTCCACAGCAAGGTCACCGGCAGCAAGGCGACGGCAGTGGCCGACGACATATCCGCCACGATCACCGGCGGCGTGGTCTCCGGCGGAGCCGTCTACATGACCGACACCACGGTGAGCGGCGCCATCGTCTCGGCCAGCACCACCCGCGCCTACGGCGGCGTCCTCGGCGGCGGCGTGTTCGGCATGTACGGCGTGGTGCTGACCGGAAGCACGGTCAGCGGCGTCGAGGTGCACGTGTCCGCGGCAAAAGACGCCTACGCCAAGGGCGGCGGCGTGGCCTCGCCGATGACGGTCATCATGGAACGCAGCACCGTGTCGGGCAATTCCGTGCACGGCACGCCGGGGTTCGGACCCGGCGACAAGGGCGTCTACCTCAGCGCGATCGGCGGCGGCGGCGTGTACATCATGTCGGTACCGAGGAGTTCGCCGGTGCCGTCGACGATCACCGGCTCGACCATCAGCGGCAACGCGGCGATCTGCGACGGCAGCATCGGCAACTACACGCGCGGCGGCGGCGGCGGGCTCGGCACATGGGCGCCGGTGCCGGTCACCATCACCAACTCGACCATCTCGGGCAATCGCACGAATCTCGAAGGCGGCGGACTCTATACGCGCGCGACGGGGGCACTGGTGCTGGCCAACGCCACGATCACCGACAACAGCTCCGACAACGGCGCCGGCATCGCCGACAACGCCGCCAGTTCAGCCAATCCACTGGTGACGAACAGCAGCATCGTGGCCGGCAACCATCCGCTCGCGGCGGCCACGGCCGTGGAGATCGACACGCAACACGCCATCGACGGCGCCAACAACCTGATCGGCTCGTCGAACGCGACGCTGCCGGCCGGCACGCTGTCCGGCGACCCGCTGTTGGGTCCGCTCGCCGACAACGGCGGATCCACCCGGACGCATGCGCCGATGGCGGGCAGTCCCGCGATCGATGCGGGCAACAACCTCGCCGGACTGGCCACCGACCAGCGCGACGGCAGCTACGTGCGCGTGTCGGGCAAGGCCGCCGACATCGGCGCATTCGAGGCGCAGCCGCTGCCCGACCGGATATTCACCGACGGCTTCGACGACTGACCGGCGACGCCGGCCTCGGCGCTCAGCCGCCGATGCCGGCCATGCGGCTCGCCTCGTACACGCGCAGATGCGCCAGCGCCGTCGAGAGCAGCGGCGTGTCGAGGCCGAACGCGACCGCCCGGGCGCGCATGTCGCCAAGGATGTGCTCGCCCTCGGTGCGCGCGCCGCGTTCGAGGTCGCGCAGCATCGACGCCTTCAATGCCGAACCCGGCGCGGCCAGGATGCCGTGCGCGGCATCGATCGCGCCTGCGTCGAGCGCGTGCCCGCCGCTCGCGGCGGTAGCGGCGCATTCGGCATGCAGGCGCCGCATCAGATCCGCGCCCTCGCCGGTCGCTACGATCTCGCCGACCGAACCGCGCATCAGGCAGGTGCCTCCGGCGAGCGCCGCGATGAAGGCGAACTTGTCCCACATCGCGCCGAGCACGTCGGGACTTCGCGCCGCCTGCGGCCCGATCGCGCGCAGCAGCGCGTCGATCGCCTTCGGCACGGATTCGCCATCCCGGCTGCCGTAGGTCAACCGCTCGAGCGAGCCGAACTGGCGGATCGAGCCATCGGCCTCGAGCGTGACCGAGATGTGGCACAGGCCGCCCAGCACGCGGCCGGCACCGAACGCGGCATCGAGCGCATCCAGATGGCGCAGTCCGTTGAGCAGCGGCAGCACCTGCGTCGATGCACCGACCGCGGGGCGCAGCGCAGCGATCGCGGAATCCAGGTCGTAGGCCTTGCACGACAGCAGGACGAGGTCGCACGGCCCGTCCGGCGCGGTGATCGCGCGTACCGGCCTCGCGAAATCGCCGCGCGAACCGGACACGCGCAGGCCATGCCGGGCGATCGATGCGGCGCGCGCCGGCCGGACCAGAAACGAAACATCGGCACCGGCCTCGATCAGCCGCGCTCCGAAATAACCGCCGATCGCACCGGCGCCGAGGATCAGCACGCGCATCGCGGCGCCCTACATCGTGTGCGTCGGCCGTTCCTGGCCGAGGATGCCGGCGAGGATGGATTCGATCTTGGTGCGCGCGGTTTCGCCGTCGGCGGTTTCGGCGAATTGCACGCCGATGCCAGCCAGGCGGTTGCCCTGCGCACCCGATGGCGTGATCCACACCACCTTGCCTGCGACCGGCAGGCGGTCCTTCTCGTCCATCAACGACAACAGGATGAATACTTCGTCGCCGAGGCTGTAGTGCTTGGCGGTCGGCACGAACAGGCCGCCACCGCGCACGAACGGCATGTAGGCGTTGAACAACGCGCCCTTGTCCTTGATCGCGAGGGACAGGATGCCCTGTCGCGGTGCTCCGCCCGATGCCGGCGTGGCCATGTCTCAGGTTCTCCCAGGATGCGCGTCGCGCAGGGGCCACGCGCACAGGAGGTCCAGCAGGACGAGTTCCGTGCGCAGCGGCGTTGCGAGCAGACCGCGCGCGCGATTGGCGCGCGCGAACCACGCCGCCAGCTTCGGGATTTCATCGCACCCCGTCAAGCCGAGCATGCCCGCTTCGCCGCGCGCGAGGCGAGCGGATTCGTCGCGTGCCAGCGCCGCCGCGAACCACAGCCGCGACTCCGGCCGGTCCGCCGCCCAGCGGTCGGCGATCTCCGACGGCGAACGACGGCCGCGCGCCAGTGCGGCGAGATCTTCCGCGCAGCCCTTGCGCATCGCCAGCGTGTCGTCGGCGCTCCATTCCAGCGCGAGTCCGGGATTGCCGAGGCTCGCGTCGAGCGCGCTCGCCGCGCGCGTCGCATCGACGCCCTGCGCGCGCAACCACGCCAGCGCCGCGCCGCGCGACGGCGACGCGATGTCGATGCGCTGGCAGCGGCTGCGGATCGTCGCCGGCAGGCGCGCCGCGTCGTCGGCGACGAGCATGATGATCGTCGCCGAGGCAGGTTCCTCCAGCGTCTTCAGCAGGGCATTCGCCGCGCTGACGTTGAGGCGATCGGCCGGGTCGACCAGCGCGACCTGCAGGCCGCCGAACTGGCTCGACAGCGACAGCCGCTGCGAGAAGGCGCGCATCTGGTCGATCGTGATCTCGGTGCGCAGCTTGCCGTCATCGCGCGGTTCGAGCGTCACGCGGACGCGATCCGGGTGCGAACCCGCGGCGACGAACCGGCAGCCGCGACACGTGCCGCAGGCGTGGCCATCCGCGCGCCGCTGCGTGCACAACGCGGCGCGCGACAGGGCATCGGCGAGCGCGCGCTTGCCGAAGCCGGACGGTGCGGCGAACAGCAAGCCGTGATGCAGGCGCTGGCCGGCAAGCGCGCCGGCCAGCATGCTCCACGGGGCAGCGAGCCAGGGCGGCAAGCTCATGCCGGCACCGGCGTCGAATCGACATACGCATCGATCGCGGCGCAGGCCGCGGCACGCACGTCGTCGACCGGCCGGCTCGAATCGATCAGGCGGAAGCGCGACGGCTCCGCGCGCGCGCGCGCGCGATACGCGGCGCGCACGCGCTCGAAGAAATCGCCGCTCTCGCGTTCGATGCGATCGGCGGCTCCGCGCGCGCCGGCGCGCGCCATGCCCTCGGCGACCGGCAGGTCGAGCAGCAAGGTGAGATCCGGCCTGACCGGCGCGGCCCATGCCTCGAGCTCCGCGATGCGCGCATCCGGCTGGCCGCGACCGCCGCCCTGATAGGCGTAACTCGCGTCGGTGAAACGGTCCGACAGCACCCAGCGCCCGGTCGCGAGCGCCGGCAGCACGATCTCGCGTACCAGTTGCGCGCGCGCGGCGAACATCAGCAACAGCTCGCTCTCGGCGCAGACGTCGCGCTGTGCAGGATCGAGCACGATCGCGCGCACCGCTTCGCCGAACGCGGTGCCGCCGGGTTCGCGCGTGACGACGACGTCGAGGCCGCGCCCGGCGAGCCGTTCGCGCACGGCGGCGAGCACCGTGCTCTTGCCGGCGCCTTCGCCGCCTTCCAGCGTGATGAGCCTTCCCTTCATCGGCTGCCCGTTCATGGATTGCGACGCAACTGGTACCTCTGCACCGCGCGATTGTGCGCCTCGAGCGTCGGCGAGAACTCGTGGCTGCCGTCGCCGCGCGCGACGAAGTACAGCGCATCGCCCTGCGCCGGATGCAACGCCGCTTCCAGCGCAGGCGTACCCGGCAGGGCGATCGGCGTCGGCGGCAGGCCGTCGCGCGTGTAGGTGTTGTACGGCGTGTCGGCGTCCAGATCGCGACGGCGGATGTTGCCGTCGTAGGCGTCGCCGATGCCGTAGATCACGGTCGGATCGGTCTGCAGGCGCATGTGGAACTTGAGCCGCCGCAGGAACACGCCGGCGATCAGCGGCCGCTCGCCCGGCTGCGCGGTTTCCTTTTCGACGATCGAGGCGAGGATCAGGGCCTCGTACGGCGACGAGAGATTCGGATCGACCTCGCGCGCGGCCCACAGTTTGTCCAGCGTCTTCGTCATCGCCGCGTGCGCGCGCTTGAGCACGTCGAAATCCGACTCGCCCTTGACCCAGGCATAGGTTTCCGGAAGGAACCAGCCTTCCGGCTTGCCGTCGTCGATGCCGACCTTGTGCGCGACCTCCTCGTCGGACATGCCCGGCAAGGTCTGGGCGAGGCCGCTGTCGCTCGCGAGCGCGACGCGCAGTTGCTTGAATGTCCAGCCATCGACGATCGTGAAACGATGCTGCACGACCTCGCCGGCTTCCATCTTGCGCAGCAGCGCGCGCGGCGTGATGCCCGGCGGCAGTGCGTATTCGCCTGCATGCAGGCGCCCGGCGACGCCGAGTTCGCGACCGAGCAGCCGCCAGTACAGCGGTGCCGCACGGCTCACGCGCTCGCGGCGGATCTGCCGCACGACGTCGCGATAGCGCGCGCCGCGCGCGACGTCGATCGTCGCGTCCGCGCGCGCGCCCGGCAGCGGCGATTCGCTGAAACGACGATAGTCCATCCATGCGGCGACGACGACGGCGATGCCGCCGAGCAGCACCAGGGCGACGAGGATGCGCAGCACGGCGCCGCCGCGGGCGCGATGCGGATTCGATGAAAACGGGAGGTTCGGCATAGGCGGGCCAGCGTAACCGGATTTGATCTTCAAGAGCGAGCGCCGCGGGGTGCCCGGGACGATCGATCGCGGCATCCTCAGCCGTCCGCGCCCAGCGCGCGCATCATGCCGCGTGCCTTCGCGCGCGTTTCGTCGAGCTCCCGCGCGGCGATCGAGTCGGCGACGATGCCGGCGCCGGCGCGGAAGCTCGCTTCGCCGGCGTGCAGGGTCAAGGTGCGAATCAGGATGTTGAGGTCGAGATCGCCGTTGCGATCGAGGTAGCCGAGGGAGCCGGTGTACGCGCCGCGGCCGACGCGCTCGAGCGCAGCGATGATTTCCATGCAGCGCACCTTCGGGCAGCCGGTGATCGTGCCGCCTGGGAACACCGCGCGGATCGCCTGCCCCGGCGTCGTGCCGGCGCGCAGCGTGCCGCGCACGTTCGACACGATGTGATGCACGTGCGCGTAGCTCTCGATCGCCATGACCTCGTCGGCAGCGACGCTGCCGGGCACGCAGATGCGGCCGAGGTCGTTGCGTTCGAGGTCGATCAACATGACGTGCTCGGCACGTTCCTTCGGATGGCCGATCAATTCGCGGATCATCGCCTCGTCGCTGCCGCCGCGCGGCCGCGTGCCGGCGATCGGGCGCGTCTGCACGACATCGCCGCGGATCTCGACCAGGCGCTCCGGCGATGAACTCGCGAGGGCCCAGTCGTCATGCTGCAGCAAGCCGGCGAACGGCGCCGGGTTCGCCGCGCGCAGCGCGCGGTACAGCGCGGGCGCACTCGCTTCCGGATCGCAGCGTGCACGCCATTCGCGCGACAGGTTGACCTGGAAGACATCGCCCGCGCGCAGATGCTCGTGGATGCGCGCGATGCCGCCCAGGAACGCTTCCGGCGCATCCTCGTCGACGGGAGCGGTCGATCGCCACGCCGCGACGGACGGCGTTCGCGCGCGGAGATCGGCATGCAACACGTCGAGCAGCTCGGTGCGCGCCGATTCGGCCACCAGCGTCGTGCAATCGCGATCGTGGTCGACCACGATCGCAGCGGGACAACGCAACGCCAATGCGGTCGGCAGCGAAGCGACGCGCGGCGCGGGCAATCGCAGCCTCGGCTCGATCTCGCCCGCGAGTTCGTAGCCGAGGTAGAGCAGCCAGCCGCCGCGGAACGGCAGGCCATCGTCGCCGCCGCGCGGCTGCCTCGCGCCCTGCCAGGCGGCATCCAGCGCGTCGAGGAACGCCGAACCGACGTGCCGGCCGCGCTGGTCGCGCACGCCGTCCGCATCGAGGCGCAGCATCGCTTCGGGGCATGCGAACAGGATGTCGTGGCGCGCGCGCGCGTTGCCGCGGGCGACGCTTTCGAGCAATCCCGGATAGCGCCGCGGATGCGCGGCCGCGAGCGGCAGCAGGTCGCGACAGCCTGGCAGCTCGCGGACGACGTGGCTCATCGGATGGCCGGGAAGGAAAAGCGACAAAGACGGAAAGATTGAAACACGGAGCGCAGGGGGAAGAACCGAGGAATCTTCCTGCTCTCCTTCGCGCTCTTCGTGGTTCAGGCCGTTGCTTTCGGGCGGGCGCCGAAGGCGAAAGCTTGAAGAACGAAGACGTCGCGACGGAGAAGATCAGGAATTCCAGCTTTCCCCGCGTGCTCCGCGTTTCGGGCTTCTGGTCCTCAAATGCGACGGAAGACGAGCGTGCCGTTGGTGCCGCCGAAGCCGAACGAGTTCGACATCACGACGTCGAGCGTCGCCTCGCGCGCGGTGTGCGGCACGAAGTCGAGGTCGCAGCCTTCGCCCGGGTTGTCGAGGTTGATCGTCGGCGGCACCACGCCGTCGCGCAGCGCGAGGATCGAGAAGATCGCCTCGACGCCGCCGGCCGCGCCGAGCAGATGGCCGGTCATCGACTTCGTCGAGCTGACCATCAGCTTGCCCGCATGCTCGCCGAACACGCCCTTGATGCCCTGCACCTCGGCGACGTCGCCGGTCGGCGTGGAGGTGCCGTGCGCGTTGATGTACTGGATGTCGGCCAGGTTCAGGCCGGCGTCCTTGACCGCGGCGACCATGCAGCGACCGCCGCCCTCGCCGTTCTCGCTCGGCGCGGTCATGTGGTAGGCATCGCCGCTCATGCCGAAACCGGACAGCTCGCAGTAGATGCGCGCGCCGCGCTTCTTCGCATGCTCGTAGTCCTCGATGACCAGCACGCCGGCGCCGTCGGACAACACGAAGCCGTCGCGGTCCCTGTCCCACGGCCGGCTGGCCTTCTCCGGTTCGTCGTTGCGCGTGGACAGCGCTCGCGCCGAGCAGAATCCGCCGATCGCGGTGCCGACCGTCGAGAACTCGGCGCCGCCGGCGACCATCACGTCGGCGTCGCCGTACTGGATCATGCGCATCGCGAGGCCGATGTTGTGCGTGGCCGTGGTGCAGGCGGTCACGCAGGCGATGTTCGGGCCTTTCAGGCCGAGCATGATCGACAGGTTGCCGGACGCCATGTTGATGATCGAACTCGGCACGAAGAACGGCGAGATCTTGCGCTGGCCGTGTTCGTGGTAGGTGATCGCGGTCTTCTCGATCGTCGCGATGCCGCCGATGCCGGCACCGACCGCGACGCCGATGCGCTCCTCGTCGTGCTCGTGCGGCTTCAGGCCGGCGTCGGCCAGCGCCTGTACCGAGGCGGCGATGCCGTAGTGGATGAACGGGTCCATCTTCTTGACGTCCTTCGCCGCCACGTACTGCGCGGGATCGAAGTCGCGGATCTCTCCGGCGATGCGGGTCGGGAACGTCGATGCGTCGAAATGCGTGATCGGCCCGATGCCGCTCCTGCCGGCGGTGATGTTCGCCCATGCGGTCGCCACGTCGTTGCCGACGGGACTGACGATGCCGAGACCGGTGACAACGACGCGACGTTTGGTCATGGGAAAACCACCTGTTCTGTTCCGGTCGCCGGCCGAAGGAAGTTCAGCCCCACCGCGCGCATGGGCGACAAGCATACGCTGGCGTGTGTTGCAGGGCGCCCAAACGAAAGCTGCGCCTCATGGGCGCAGCGTCGTGGACACCTTGGAATGCGAATCAAGCCTTGACGTGGGCCTTCACGTAGTCGACGGCCTGCTGCACCGTCGTGATCTTCTCGGCTTCCTCGTCCGGAATCTCGCACTCGAATTCTTCTTCCAGCGCCATCACCAGCTCGACCGTGTCCAGCGAGTCCGCACCCAGATCGTCGACGAACGAGGCGTTCGGCGTGACCTCGTCTTCCTTTACGCCCAGCTGTTCGACGACGATCTTCTTGACGCGCTCTTCGATAGTGCTCATTGGGTTGTATACCTCCGATCGGAATTCGTGCGGCGCGTGGTTTCGCGTGACCGCGTGGGCACCGCGCCCCTTGCAAAGCTGCGGCATTGTAGAGGAAGGCCAAGCCCCTCGCCACATGCGGCGGCATGCGCGGCGAACGCGTCCGCGACGTACGCCAACGCATTGAATCGAAACAACTACGGCATGTACATGCCGCCGTTGACGTGCAGCGTTTCGCCGGTGATGTACGCCGCGGACGGCGACGCGAGGAATGCAACCGCCTTGGCGATGTCGGAGGCTTCGCCGAGGCGACCGAGCGCGATCTGGCCGAGCAGCGCGGTGCGCTGTTCTTCCGGCAGCGCGCGCGTCATGTCGGTATCGATGAAACCCGGCGCGACGACGTTCACCGTGATTCCGCGCGAACCGATCTCGCGCGCGAGCGACTTCGAGAACGCGATGATGCCGGCCTTCGCCGCTGCGTAGTTCGCCTGGCCCGGATTGCCGGTCAGGCCGATCACCGAGGCGATCGAGATGATGCGGCCCTTGCGCGCCTTCATCATGCCGCGCATGACCGCCTTCGACGTGCGGTAGACCGAAGTGAGATTGGTGTCGAGGATCGCCTGCCAGTCTTCGTCCTTCATGCGCATCAGCAACTGGTCGCGCGTGATGCCCGCGTTGTTGACGAGGATCGACACCGCACCGGATTCCTTCGCGATCGCGTCGATCAACGCCTCGACCGCCGCGCCGTCGGTCACGTTCAACGCGCGACCGGCGCCGCCGTGGGCGGCGAGGCGTTCGCCGATCGCCTGCGCGCCGGCTTCCGTGGTCGCGGTACCGATCACCTTGGCGCCGAGCGACGCGAGTTCGTCCGCGATCGCCGCGCCGATGCCGCGCGACGCGCCGGTGACGAGGGCGATTTCACCTTCGAGGGGTTT
>Ga0153956_1000693_pt1 | contig 35216 bp, 31 predicted proteins | sample TSFL040MetaG_FD_104704 | JGI IMG/M metagenome (GOLD analysis project Ga0153956, IMG submission 104704) | Attine ant fungus gardens microbial communities from Florida, USA - TSFL040 MetaG | ecosystem: Host-associated > Fungi > Mycelium > Unclassified | place: USA: Florida, Wekiwa Springs... | reverse complement strand
CGATGAAGATCACCGCGCGCCCCGACTTGCGCGCCTCCTTGAAGAGCCGGCGGATGCGGGCGGCGCCGCGGCCGACGAACATCTCGACGAAGCTCGAGCCGGAGGCGGCGAAGAAATCGACGCCGGCCTGGGCGGCGACCGCGCGGGCGAGCATCGTCTTGCCGGTGCCGGGCGGGCCGTAGAGGAGGACGCCGCGCGGGGCCTTCGCGCCGAGCGCGCCGAAGCGGTCCGGTTCCCGCAGCCACTCGGCGACGTCCATCAGCTCGTCCTTGGCGGCGTCGACGCCCTGGACCTCCTCCCAGGCGACCGGCCGGCCCCGCGAGGCCTTGACCGTCTCCGGCTTGGTCGAGCCGATCGTCGTCCGCATGAGGCGCAGGAAGACGAACAGCAGCATCGCCATGAAGAGGACGCCGAAGACGGGGTACCAGTTGAAGAAGAATTCTTGGACCGATTCCACTTACCGAATAGTGGACGCGGTCGGTCCAGGCAGCAACGGATATGCGTCCAGATTCGTACGAAAGGCCTAAAGGTCCAGCGGTGAAAGTTCGATTGGGCGCCGCGCGTTGCCCCGCCCGCCGGTGCGTTCGCTGAAAGGGTCGCCTATGCGGCCAGAACCGCGAACGCGCTCGGGGGGTCAGCCGCGCACGACCTGGGAGCCGCCGACGATCGTCTCTTCGCCGGAGTCGCCGAAGACGATCCAGGCCTTGTTGCCGCCGTCGTAGTCGGGCGCCCAGAGCTTCAGCGTCGCCGGGCGGTCCCAGACCGTCACCTCCTCCTCGCCGGTCGCGTCGATTCCGCGCCAGACCCGCACGAAGGGGTTCTCGGACTCCTGCTCGGCGATCGTCGTCGGCTCTTTGTGGCCGGGGTGGACGCGCGTCTCCGGCGGCAGCTCCATCAGGCGCATGACCGAGCCTTTGAGCGCCTCGAAGCCCGCCGCGCCCGGGGACGCGCAGCCGCCGACCGTGCCCTTGAAGAGGACGTCGGCGGTGAAGACGTCGGTGCCGTCGATCAGGAAGGCGAGGTGGCCGGGCGCGTGGCCGGGGGTGAAGATCGCCTCGATCTCGATCCCGTTCGCGTCCAGCTTGTCGCCGTCGCCCATGATGATCTCGACGTCCTCGTCGATCTCCGCGGCGGTCGCCTCGTGGGCGACCAACGGCACGCCGCCGAGCCGCTCGCGCGCCTCCTTGATCCCGGCGATGTGGTCGACGTGCGGGTGGGTGACGAGGTAGTGCGTGATCGTGATCCCGTCCGCCTCGGCGCGGTCGATCAGCGGGTCGATGTCTTCGTTGCCGTCGATCAGGACGCCCGTCCCGCGCTCCGGGTCGGCGACCAGGTAGGCGTTCGACAGCCACTGCGGATTCTCGGTCCTCTCGACGATCACGGCGCTCCTCCTCGGTCGATGCTGGGGGTCCTTCCGACTTTACCCGCCATATGTGGCGGCTAAGGTCGGAAGGTCGCCCGAGGCGGTGCCGGCGAGGATCGTGTGGGCGACGAGCTCGGGGTCGTCCCACATCGGCACGTGGCCGACGTCGGGCAGGACGAGGAAGCGGGCGCCGGCGGGGCGGCGCTCGGGCTTCGGCGGGCCGACCTGCTGGTCGAGCTCCGCCCAGGCGATCGTCACCGGCACGTCCGTGGGATAGCCGGCCGGGTCGAAGATGTGCTCGCGCATCGCCTTGTTGGCGCCGTCGTAGCCTTCGGCGTCGATCCAGGCGAGGACGAGTTCGCGCGCCGCGGCGGTCGGCCAGTTGCGCGGGCGGGCGGCGAAGGTGGCGACGGCGCGGTCGCGGACCGGGCCGATCCAGAGCGCCGCGCTGACCAGCGGGCGCAGCCGCCGCGCCCAGAGGCGGCCGGAGCCCTTGCGGGGACCGATCGGCGCGCGCCAGAGCCCGGCGGGGGAGAGGCAGGTGACCGACCGGGCCGCGCCCATCCGTCCCAGTTCCAGCCCGACCCAGGCGCCGAGGCTGTTGCCGGCGACGTGGGGACGCTCGATGCCGCGGGCGGCGAGCTCCTCGCGCAGCGCGCCGGCGAGCGCCGCCGCGGTCGGCTCGACCTCCGGCGGCAGTGCGGGCGCGGCGCCGAAGCCCGGCATGTCGAGCGCGATCACCTCACGGTGCGGGGACAGCAGCGGCACGACCGGATCCCAGACGTGCGACGCGGCGCCCAAGCCATGGATCAAGAGGAGCGGCTCGCGGCCGGGCTGAGCGGAGCCGTCCGCGCCGGCGCCGGTCGCGAGCCGGTCAGCCGCCCCAGTCGCGGAGCCGTCGCCGGCCACCGCGTCCGCTGCGCGCTCACCGTCCCCGCTCACCGGAACGACTGCTTCGCGAAGAGCACCTGGACGTCGCCGATCCGGCGCTCGCGGAAGCCCGCCTCGCTGCTCGACAGGTAGAAGTCCCAGAGGCGCCGGAAGCGCTCGTCGTAACCGTGCGTCTTCAGCTTGTCCCAGGCGGCGAAGAAGCGCTCCCGCCACATCGCCAGCGTCGGCGGGTAGTGCGCGGTGATGTCGTCGAGCCAGATCGCGCGCATCTGGGTGACGTTGGCGATCGAGTCGGCGATCCGTTGCAGAGACGGCAGGCATCCGCCGGGAAAGATGTGCGTGTTGGCGAAACTCTGTGACGCTTTCTCCATCTCGTAAAGGCGGTCGTCGACGGTGATCGCCTGCAGCAGGAAGAGCCCGTCGTCGGCGAGCAGCCGGTCGCACGTCTGGAAGTAGTCGTCGAAGTACTGCCAGCCGACCGCCTCGATCATCTCGATCGAGACCAGCCGGTCGTAGGTGCCCCCGAGGTCCCGGTAGTCCTCGAGCAGGATCGTGATCCGGTCCTCCAGGCCCGCGTCGCGCACCCGCTGTGTCGCCAGTTCGTGCTGGGCGCGGGAGATCGTCGTCGTCGTCACCCGGCAGCCGGTGGTGCGCGCCGCGTGTATCGCCATCCCGCCCCAACCCGTACCGATCTCCAACAGATGCGTGTCGGGACCGAGCTGCAAGCGCTCGCAGATGCGGTCGAGCTTCGCCACCTGCGCCTCCTCGAGGTCCGCCCCCTCACGCGGGAAGTACGCGCACGAGTACATCATCGTCGGGTCGAGGAAGGCGGTGAAGAGGTCGTTGCCGAGGTCGTAGTGGGCGCTGATGTTCTGGCGCGCCCCGCCGCGGGTGTTCTCCGGGACGAGGCCGCGCAACCGGTGCAGCCCGCTGCGCGCCTTCGACCAGGCGGCGCTGACGCCGCGGTGCTGGTTGGCGAGGCTGCGGGCGCCGATCTGGATCAGCGATACGAGGTCGTCGGTCTCCCAGAGGCCGTCGACGAAGCCCTCGCCGACCCCGACCGAGCCGTGCAGCGGCCCGCGCCAGGCGGCCGGGTCGTTGATGCGGACGGTCGCGCGGAGGTCGGTCGGTTCGCCGTACACCCGGCTGCGGCCCCCTTCCACGACCTCGATCTCCCCGCCCTTGGTGCGCGAGAGCACCGCGCCGACGGCGGCGCGCGCCGCCGCGTCCTTCACCTTGCCACCTCTGCCTCCCCGGGGTGGGGGTAGTAGCGGGCGCCCTTCAGCCTCAGCCGCGCCGCCTGCGCGTAGATCTTGGCGACGACCTGCAGCGACATCGCCGGGTAGCGGGCCAGCAGCCCGAGCATCAGCGGCCGGGACAGCTCGCGCCGGCGGAGGGAGAGCGTCGCGTCGAAGGTCTTCTCCTCCACTCCGCGCGGCCGCGACTCGATGTGCACCTGCAGCCGTTCGCCCGGCGTGCCGGCCCGGAAGGTGTACGTCTGGTCCATCCCCATCAGGGGCGAGACGTGGTGTTTCTTCTCCAGCTCGGCGGCCAACACTGTTCCCTCGCGCGCGCCCCGGTCCAGTACGTAGGCGTGTCGCTCCCCCCAGGGTATGTTCTCCACCTCCGCGACGACATCCTCGACCCGCCGACCGGTGGGGTCGAAGCAGTAGTAGAAGCTCACCGGGTTGAAGCTGTGGCCGAGGTAACGGAGGCCGGTGAGGAGGCGGACCGGGCCGGCGGGGCGGGGCGCGCCGGAGGCCGCGACGACGTCACGGACGCACTCGTCCAGCGGGCGCGCCGGGTCGCCGAGGCAGTCGGCGCGGCGGAAGCGGGCGGGGGCGCGGCGGCGGGCCGAGTAGAGCGGGTAGGGATCGAGGACGCCCGGCAGCTCCCCGAGGTCCAGGTAGGCGAGGAAGAAGCGATAACGGAAGGAGTGCTCGACCGGCTCGAAGCGCCGGTGGCGCACCCAGCCCTCGTAGATCGCCGAGGCGGTCACGCGGCGAGCGCCTCCTCGTCGGGATGGACCCCGGTGGCGGTGGGCTGCCGCGTCGGCTCCGCGCCGCGCGTCGCGCCCACCGCCTCCAGCTCTTCGCACACCCGCAATCCACTCACCACACCATCCTCGTGGAACCCCCACCCCCAGTAGGCCCCGCAGTAGTGGGTGCGGCGCACGCCGCTCACCTCCGCGCGGCGCGCCTGCGCGGCAACCCCCGCCGCGGTGTAGACGGGGTGGTCGTAGGTGAAGCGGCGGATCACCTTGTCGGGGTCGATCGCCTCGTCCCGGTTCAGGGTGAGGAAGTAGTGGCGGCGCGCCCGCAGCCGCTGCAGGTGGTTCATCCAGTAGGTGACGGTGGTGCGGGCGGGCGGGGACTCGGCGAGGTGGAAGTTCCAGCTCGACCAGGCGGCGCGGCGGCGCGGCATCAGCGAGGCGTCGGTGTGGAGGACCGCGTCGTTGGCCTGGTAGGGGATCGCGGCGAGGATCTCGCGCTCGGTGCCTGAAGGGTCGGCCAACATGCGGAGCGCCTGGTCGGAGTGGGCGGCGATCACGACGCGGTCGAAGCTCTCGGTCTCGCAGCCGTCCGCCTCGATCCGGACCTCGTCGGGGAGGCGCTCGATCCGCCGGACGGGCGCGGCGGTGCGCACGCGATCCCACCACGGCGCCGTGATCGCATCGACATACGACCGCGAGCCCCCGAGCACGGTCCGCCAGCTCGGCCGGTCGCGCAGGCTGTACATGCCGTGGTTGCCGAAGAACTCGGCCATGAAGCTGGCCGGGAAGCTCCACATCTGGTCGGGGTCGGCGGACCAGACGGCGGAGGCCTGGGGGACGATCAGCCGGTCGATGAAGTGGCGGGAGAAGCCTTCGCGCTCGAGCCAGGCGCCGAGCGACGGCGCAGTGCCATTCATCCCGATCAGCCCCGGCGCGAGGCGGTTGAAGCGGCGCCAGTCGCGCAGCATGCGGATGAAGGCCGGGGAGAGGAGGTGCGCGGGGCGGGCGAAGAGGCCCCACGGCGTGCCAGAGAACTCGAAGCCGCCGCGCCCGTCGCTCACCGAGAAGCTCATGTGGGACGGCTTCGTCGCCACGCCGAGTTCGCCGAGGAGCGCTTCGAAGTTCGGGTAGTTGCGGTCGTTGAAGACGATGAAGCCGGTGTCGATCGCCTGCTCGCCGGCCGGGTCGTCGACCGCGACCGTGTGGGTGTGCCCGCCGATCCGCGCCGCCGCCTCGAAGACCGTGATGTCGTGGCGGCGATGCAGGTGATGGGCCGCCACCAGCCCCGAGATGCCCGTTCCGACGATCGCGATCCTCATCGGATGGGACTACGAACGCAAACCTTGATCGGATCCATCCCCGGCGCGTTCGCACTTTCCCGTGCATACGACGGCAAACTGCGAACGCGCTTCGGTGCGCCGCTCAGCCGTAGGGCCGGTAGAGCATCTTGTCGCCGAGCAGCGCGCTTACCGTCTCGAATCCGTAGCCCCTTGCGCGCAAGGTGTCGATGATTTCCGGCAGCGCGGCGAGGGTCTCGTCACGGGGGCCACCGCCGTCGTGCATGAGGATGATCGCCCCGGGTTTCGCGTTGGCGACGATGTTGGAATAGATCTCGGAGGTGCCCGGCAGGGACCAGTCGCGGGGGTCGACGTCCCAGATGATCGTCTTCATCCCGAGCGAGCCCGCGGTTTCGATCACGGTCGAGTTCTCGGCGCCGCCGGGCGGACGGAAGAGGCAGGGCTGGAAGCCGGTGTAGGCCTTGATCCGTTCGGCGGCCGCCGCGATCTGCTCGTACCCCGGGTCTTCGACGTGGTTCTCGGTGTGGTCGCCGATCTCGTCGCCTTCGGCGAGGATCCGCCGCATCGTCGCTTCGCGTCCCGGCATCTCCTGGCCGATCTCGAAGAAGGTCCCGGGCACGTCCTTTTCGCGCAGCACGTCGAGATAGCGGTCGGTGTATTCGCTCGGCCCGTCGTCGAAGGTGAGGGCGACCACCTTACGTTCGGTCGAGGCGGCGCTGACCAGTTCGGCGGTCCCGCCGGTGCAGCCGACGGCGCGGACGGGGCGGAGGCGGAAGGCGCTCGTGCCGGTCGGCGGCCAGGCGGTCGTGCAGTTGCGGCGGACCTTGCACCCGCTCCCCGCCAGCACGCGCCACGCGTAGTGGCCGGGCCGCAGCCCGCTCGGGTGGGTCGGCCCGGCGACGATCGAGAGCACCAGCTTCTCCGGCTTCGGCCGCTTCAGCGTCGCCGCGAGGCTGGTCCGGTCCACCGGCTTCCCGGCGGAGTCGACCGTGACGAGACCCGCGCGCTTGTGTGCCTTCGGCCCGCCGAGGCAGAGCCGGGTCTCGGTGCGCGGTGCATTGGTGTCGTTCCGGCGACGCCAATCCACCGCGGACGCCGACGCGCTCGCCGGCGCGAACCCGAAGCACAGGTACGCCGTCCCGGCGCGCCGGGTGTCGGGCCGTGGCTGGAGCTTTCCCAGCGCCACCGGCTTCGCGGTCCGCACCGTCAGGATCAGGTCCTGGCCCTTCTGCTTGACCGTCGCGTCGGCGATCGTCGGCCGGCCCGCCGCACCCGCGCCGGGCGCGATCAGGAGCAGCGCCGCCGCGACCAGCAGCAGCGTGGCAAGGGCGGGCGGGATCTTGCGGGTGAGCGGAAGGTCAGGCACGAAGGTTCGTGGGTAGGAAGGTGATCCTAGGCACCTTTGACTGTGTTCCGTGGACCAGTGAGGCATTTCGTCACCCCCGCCAGTCGCCCCGTCGGCGGCCGCGCCGCCCCCTGCCTGCTCGTCCTGCTCGCATTCGTACTCGCGCTGCCCGCGTTCGCCCGTGCCGAAACCGGCGGGGCCGGGATGTTCGAAAACTCGGGGGTCGGCCGGCACTCGCCCTTCGTCCGCCAGGGCATGTGGATCTGGTACGTCGTTCAGTCCCAGGGCGGCTCGGTCTCGGCGATCCTCCGCACCGCGCATCGCCACGGCATCGGCACCGTCTACATCAAGGCGGGCGACGGCACGACCCGCTGGGACCAGTTCAACGCGTCCCTGGTGGCCGCGCTCCACCACGGTGGCCTGAAGGTCTGCGCCTGGCAGTTCGTCTACGGCGAAGCGCCGGAGGCCGAGGCGCGGATCGGCGCCGCCGCCGTCCGCGCCGGGGCCGACTGCCTGGTGATCGACGCCGAGGCCGAGTACGAAGACAAATACGCCGCCGCCGACCTCTACATCAGCAGCCTCCGCGACGCGATCGGCGCCGGCTTCCCGCTCTCCCTCGCGGGCTTCCCTTATGTGGACTACCACCCGGCGTTCCCGTACTCGGTGTTCCTCGGCCAGGGCGGCGCGACCGTCAACCAGCCGCAGATGTACTGGAAGGACATCGGTACCTCCGTGCACGAGGTCTTCGCCCATACCTACCTCTACAACCGGCTCTGGGGGCGGCCGATCTTCCCGATCGGCCAGACCTACGGCGCGCCCGGCCTGATGCCGCTCCGCCTCTTCCGCCGCTACTCGGCCAGCTACGGGACCGTCCCCAGCTGGTGGGACTGGCAGGAGACGAACACGCTCCAATGGGGCGCGCTCGGCGCCCGCGTCGGGCGGCGGGGGATCCCCGGCCTCGTCCCCGAAACCGAATATCCGCTGCTCCGTCTCGGCGCCAAAGGCGACCTCGTCGTCTGGGCGCAGGAGCGCCTGATCACGGCCGGGCAGGAAGTCGAAGTCAACGGCATCTTCGAAGGCCGCACCCGCCGCGCCGTCCGCGCCTTCCAGGAAGAACACGGGCTGGAAGGCGACGGCCGGCTCGGCTCAGAGACCTGGGCGCAGCTCGTCAACTACACCCCCTTCAGGGTCGAATGGGCTGCGGCGACCCCGATCGTCAGCTCCTTGGGACGACGGTCAGCCGCCCACCGTCCCCGCTCAGCGAGCCTCCCCGCAAAGCGCGACGAGCTCGCGCCGCGGCGGTAGGGCTCTTAGTGCGGGACGCGGTGCTTCGGGGCCGCCCTGGCCATCCGAGCTGCGTCCCGGACGTCTCGTGGCGGCCCTGGCTGGCTGTGGCCGCCATGAGACGCCCGGGACGTGAGGGGTTCGTGAAACATCGGGCACAGGGACGGCACGAAGGTTGGACTTCCGTGACCCTTCCGCGCGGCCCGGCAGGGCGCGGGCGACCCTAGTCAACCCATGGCTGACTAGGGTCGCCCGCGCCTGTGTCGAGCCCCTGGACCTCTGAAGAAGACGCGCGGAAGGGTGACGTTCCCGACACCTCCCTCACGACTTGCGAGTCTCATCACGCATCCGTGACCCTCCCATGACCTGCAGGCGACGATCCCTCGTCACTCCCCACATCCCGGCCGTCTCGGCCGCGGCCACAGCCTGCCGGGGCCGTGGCCGAGACGGCCAGCGTTCCTTGGCAGTTCGGGCGCCGGCTTCCAGGCCTCGTCCCTTCCGCTGTTCCTTAAGGCCGGCATACCGGCATAAGGAACAGCCGGGGCCGCGCTAGCGGGCGATCTTCGTCGTCAGCCGGCCGAGGGTCGGCGAGCTGACCACCAGCTCGTCGCCGTCGCCGAGCCAGACGCGCGGCTGGCGGGCGCCGCCGACGCCGTCCGGGGTGCCGGTGGCGACGATGTCCCCGGGCTCGAGCGTCATCAGGCCCGAGAGGTACGACACCAGCCGCGGCACGCCGAAGATGAAGTTCGCGGTCGTGTCGCCCTGCATCTGCTCGCCGTTGAGGGTCAGTTCGATCTCGATCCCGTCGTGGCCGCCCGCTTCGTCGGGGGTGACGAGCGCCGGGCCGCAGGGGGCCGAGCCGTCGAAGACCTTCCCCGCCATCCACTGCGGCGTCGCGAACTGGAGGTCGCGGGCGGAGAGGTCGTTGAAGAGGGTGTAGCCGGCGACGAAGTCGAGCGCGTCGGCTTCGGCGACGTTGTGGGCGCGGCGGCCGATGACGAAGGCGACCTCCGCCTCGTAGTCGACTTTCCTCGACGCGTCGGGGAGGGTCACGGTCGCCCCGTCGGCGACCAGGGCGTTGCGCCACTTGCCGAACATGATCGGCGTCGTCGGCAGGTCCTGCCGGCCCTCTTCCGCGTGCTTGGCGTAGTTGAGGCCGATGCAGATGATCTTCTCCGGGTCCGGGATCGGCGGCAGCAGCCGCACCGCGGAGATGGGGTGGGACGGGGCCCCGGTGTCGCCGATCCGGGCGTGGAGGTCGTCGATCCGCCCGTGCTCGATCAGCTCGCGGAGGCTGCCCCGGTGCGGTTCCCCGAGCGCCGCCCAGGCATCGACGACGCGCCCGTCCACAAGCATCCCGGCCCGTCCACCGTCCCCCGCGTCATAAGTGACCAGTCGCATGGGGCGGAGCCTAGCCGGGGGCGCCTATCGCCGGTCCGCCGCCCAACGCCCCCGGGGCGGCGTTCGCACTTACCCACACATGTTGTGGCTAAGTGCGAACGCCAGGCTGGCGGTCAGCCCTGGGCGGGGACGGGCTCGGCCTCGAGCGGGGCGTCGGTGCCGGCGCCGACCTCGCCGCGATCGATCTCCCGCTCGCGCACCAGCCACAGGGCGAACGCGGTCCCGACCAGGCAGAGGATCCCGCCGATCAGGAGGATCTCGTTCAGGCCGTGGAGGAACCCCTGTTCGGCGGCGTTCCGGACGTTGTCGCGGACGTTCGCCGGGATCGACCGGAGCGCCTGGGGCAGCGCTCCCGAGGAGGTCGCTTCGACCAGCCCGCGGGCCTGGTCATGGTCGACCGAGCCGCCGGTCAGCGACTCCACCTTCGAGGCGCCGACGCCGAGGAAGATCGCCCCGTACGCCGCCGTGCCGACCGCGACGCCGACCTGGCGGAAGGTGTCGTTGATCCCGGCCGCCATGCCGCTTTTCTCTTTCGGCACGACGCTCAGCGCGACGTCGGCGATCACCGGGTTCAGCAGGCCGATGCCGACCCCGCTGACGATGAAGCCGAGCAGCAGCGCCGTCCATTCGGAGCTCATCGAGAGCCCGCCCATCAGCAGCAGGCCGACCCCGGTCAGCGCCAGCCCGCCCGCCATCAGGTAGCGCGCCTGCACCTTCGCCAGCGCCATGCCGGAGATCGGCGCGAGGACGAACGCGCCCACCGTGATCGGCAGGTAACGCAGGCCGGCTTCGATCGCCGAGTCGCCGAGGAAGTTCTGCAGGTAGAGCGTCAGGTAGAGGAACAGCGAGAACATCGAGGCCGAGACCGCGAACGCCGCGAGCTGGACCCCGGTGAAGGCGCCGCGGCGGAAGAGGCCGAGGGGGAGCATCGGCTCGGCGACGCGGCGCTCGATCGCGACGAAGGCGGCCATCAGGACGGCCGCGCCGGCGAGCAGCGAGACGATCAGCGTGCTGCCCCAGCCCTCGTCGTTGCCGCGCACCAGCGCCAGCACCAGCATCAGCAGCGCGGCGGAGAAGGTGACGACGCCGCCCCAGTCGATCCGCGTGACGTTCGGGTCACGGGACTCGCGCAGCTTCCAGTAGGTGACGCCGACCGTCGCGATCCCGACCGGCACGTTGACGAGGAAGACCGACTGCCAGCCGATGCCATCGGTCAGCGCGCCGCCGACCAGTGGGCCGACCGCGACGGAGACGCCGATCGAGGCGCCGTAGATGCCCATCGCCATGCCCCGCTCGGGGCCGCCGGGGAACTCCTGGGCGACCAGCGCGAGGCTGACCGCGAACATGATCGCGCCGCCGATCCCCTGCAGGCCGCGGGCGAGGTTGAGGAAGGTGGGGTCGGGCGCCAACGCGCAGAGCAGCGAGGCGGCGGAGAAGATCACCAGCCCGCCGACGAAGATGCGCCGCCTGCCGAAGCGGTCGGCGAGCGAGCCCGCCGTCAGCACCAGCGCGGCGAGCGAGAGCGCGTAGGCGTCGATCACCCACTGCAGGTCGGAGAAGCTGCCGCCGAGGTCGGACTGGATCTTCGGCAGCGCGGTATTCACGACAGTGATGTCGAGAAGAAGCATGAAGGTGGCCACACAGACCGCGCCGAGCGTCCACCATTTCCTGTTCGTCTGGCTCCCGGCCATTCCGGGACCTCCTTCGTGTCGGTTACAATCCGTCAGGACGCCTTGTCAGGTCCCCTGACCAATTAGTCAGGCGACGTTATCAGGGTGCCTGACGATTTGTGGGGCGGCCTCGGGGGAAAGACCGCCCTCAAAGACACGACGCACCTCGAACCCGATTTGTGACACCGACCATGGAACCTTTGGAACGAAAGATCCCCGCCAAGCAGGAGCTCGTCCTCGCCGAGGGCGACACCTCCCGCATCACCCTGCCCGCCCTGATGGACCTCGCCTCCGAAGCGATGTACATCGACTTCCGCGCCCTCCTCGAGGAGGCGGGCATCACCGACGTCCGGCCGACCCACGGCTGCGTCTTCCGCTTCGTCCACGGCGACGGCATGCGCCTCACCGAGCTCGCCTCCCTCGCCGGCCTGACCAAGCAGTCGGTGGGGGAGATCGTCGACGACCTGGCCGGCCTCGGCTACCTCGAGCGCTACCCCGACCCCACCGACAAACGGGCCAAGCTCATCCGCCTCACCAAGAAGGGCCTCGAGGCCCAGCGCGTCGGCTTCTCCCTCTTCGAAAAGCTCGAAGAAGACTGGGCCGCGACCTTCGGCGCCGAGCGCATCGGTGCCCTCCGCTCCCTCCTCGAAGAGGTCGCCCTGGCCAAAGCCCCGGCCGCCGTCCCCGAGCTCGCCCGGTCCGCCACCGACCCCGAACCCGCTCCGGTCGCCTGATCCGCTAGCTTTTCCTCTCCGGGCCCCCGCCGGCCCGTCCGAGTCATCTCGGGGGCGTAGCTCAGCTGGTTAGAGCGCCGGCCTGTCACGCCGGAGGTCGCGGGTTCGAGTCCCGTCGCTCCCGTCACAGCGACATCCGCATTCTAGCGCGGCGCAACGTCGACTTTCGCGCCGGGCTTAGTTCCGGCGCGCCAGCCGTGGGCCACGTATTTGGGCCACATTTTCTGGATATGCCGCTACTGTCCGCGCCGTGAGCCGCAGACTAACCGTGGCGCTGATCGGCGAGCGAACGCCCCGTGGGGACATTCTGCCCCGAGATGAGCTAATGCGACCCTACGCCGATCGTCTCGCCGTCACCTTTGAAGTGGAGGATGACGAATCGGTCCACCAGATCGCTTCCCGCGGCGCCCGGGAACTCGGATTGCAGGGCTGGGCGGCCGAACCACGTTGGCTCGGCTTCTATCGGCCAGAGGATGCCACCTCCGTCCCTCCGGCGTTTGCCCTCTCGATACCGGCCGTCGATGACCTGGGCAAAGCTCGTTGGATCGCGCCACCTCACGAGGTTCCTTATGCAGCGCTCCTTCGAGCGGCTAACGAGGGCTTCCTATACGGAGATCCGGCGCGCCTCCATATCGCCCTGGTCCCGCCGGTCGGTGACGGAGTCCTCCCAGACTGGCAGACGATCGTCCATGCACTCGAGATTCTGAAGACGGTAGGCGAGGTGCTGGCCATTCCGGGCGGCGTGGCGGCAAGCTGGGCTGTCTTTGCCAGTCGTTTGGACCGGGAATCGGCCGCAGCAGCCGCTGTGATCGATGAGCATTCATCCGTCTGGTCGCGCCGTGGCGCCGATCCTTACGCATTCGAGGAATGGTTGGCAGGAGGCGCCTGGAGCCCGGTTCAGATTTCCTCCCATCTCGAATGCTCGGACAAGGAGGCCGAGGCCATCCTTTGGGCGTTTGGATTCGAAGAGCGGAAGGACGGGATGTGGCGACAGGATGGAGAGGAGGAGGCGAAGTACCTTGCAGACAACATGCGGATGATGATCCGCATGTCGATCGGACAGGCCGAGGATCAGCAGCTCCGCGAGGAGTTTGCTCGGCGCGCACGTCGGCTCGTCGACACGGGTAAAGCGCCGCCGATCGACTGGCAGGAGCTGAACTGGCTCAAGCCATCGTCTCCCATCGAGGACGAGTTCGAGAAGGTGCGGTCCCGCTGGTGGGCCGGTCGCGGTACCCAGCTGACCAACTGGCTGCGTCGCCGATTCCGTTAGGCCAAGGATCGGGCTCGACACCATCGCGCTTGCGAACTGTCTGAAGTGCTTTTAAGCCGCCAGCCTATTTACAGGGATTGATCGCCCAGTCCGCCGGTGAAGCGAGATCCGGCTGTGGGTACTGCTTAGCGGCGTTCCAAGTGTCTCCCGCGGAAAGTCAACGCGGGTCAGCGGAAGTCCGTCAAGGTCCTGATCTCACCGGCCCCATTCCCTAGGCATTCCCTAGGTCGACACCGACGATCCCTGTCTTGATTGATGGAGCTCACTCCGAGAGCAGCGGCAACTCAAAGAGCGAGAGGAAGCTGAGCATCCGAAGCCGCTGTTCGTCCTCCGGCTGTCCGGCTGCTTGTTCCAAACGCTCAGACGCGAGCACTTTTATGTCCTTGATGCGCGCCCAGCACTCTCTGTACGCGTCAACTGCTTCGCGCCAGCCCTGCTCGTCCACGTCGAAGGCGTATCGCGTGAGAAAGTGATCGGTCCTGGCGTATAGGAGTTCCGTGTGAATCGAGCGGACAGCGTCGGCCGCGTAGAAGCTGAGGATGTTTTCCGAGAAGAGTCGGCGTTTCTCGTTGGTCAGTGTCGCTTCTTCCTCGTCGGTGAGTTCTGGGTTCTGCACCGCGCGGAAGAAGTGCTCGATGGAGCCTCGCACGGGACGCTGATCGACTTCCTCGATGAGTCCCCACGCCTTGAGGGTTCTGAAGTGATAGGCGACGTTCGTCGGGTCGGCCCCTATCTCCCGAGCAACTTCGGCCGGACTCGCGGCTCGTTCTCCCAAGATCGTGAAGCACTGCGTCCGGGTCGGGTGGGACACGGCTGCGGAGAGCATCGTCCTGCCCCGCCGGTTCCGGTCCCCCTCTTCCGCTCGCGTAGCCACCGCCGTCGCCGCCATTGCTCGCCTCTTTCGCTTCGGTTAATAGGTCTATGACCACTCTAAGCAGATCGAGCATACATTGCGATCTCTCCCCAGCAAGCGTCTTCATACCTGACAAGAGTCAAGCGGTGTGAACGATTCAACCTAAACCCCCTTTCACTGGCTCGCGGGATACATCGCATTCAGCAGCAGAAAGGGGGTGGGCCGATGAACTTCGCTGAGATCAACGAGGTGGCGCCGAGCCACAGCGTCAGCAAGTCGCAGTAGCCAGGGAGGGCAGGGGGCCTGGTCCGCAAGAAGCGGTGACGCGGACCGGCACCCTGCTCAATGCTGGTTGGGAAGGTGCCGCCCCGCCTGGACTATCCCCTCTGGGGTGATTTCGTAGCGCGCGATCGTCTCGCTCTCGCGCTCGACACAACGGACGTACTCCTTTGACTGAAGCTCGCCGAGATTGCCCGCCACGATGCTCGGGTGGAATCCGATCCGTTCGCCAAGTTGCCGGATGCCCATCGGCCCATCCTCTTCGGCCAGGGCGGTCAATATTCGTTTTTGAACTTCAGGGTCGCGAAATTCGTCGGTGCCATTGCGCGCGGTCACCCTCCCGCCTCCTCGCGCTCTTGTTTTCGAGCCAGAATCGCTGCCATCCAAAGAGCTTCACGGCCGAAGTCGGTGAGTTTGTAGAAGCGTTGAGGAGCACCGCGCTTCCCCTGTTTCGTCTCTGCCACAAAAGCTGCACCTAGCTTCGCGAGCCTTCGGTGGTGATAGTCGACATCGGCGTTACCCCCTAGCCCCGCCTTCGAGAGCACCGATGCGCTCGCCGCCCCCCGCTCGTTGAGAGCGAGCATGATCTCGAGACGCCGCAGGTTGCCGATCACCCGCGTCAAGTGAACCACACGCTCCGCATCTTTGACCTCGAACTCCGGCTGTTCCATCACGCCTCCCCGGAATCAATTGACTGCTCTCAGCGCACCCAAGCACATCGGGTACGGAAGTGGACTTTTAACCTATGGAACCAATTTCTCCTTAGGAAAAAGTCCCGACATATTCGGCTTGCGTTCGCTCAATTCAGTGGGTACGTTCGCCCTGTTGTGATTAGAGCAGGGGTCCACCCAAGGCATCGGCCTCACCCTGGTGCACGATGCCGACCGAATTAGGTTTGCCCCCGCCGACCGGGACACGCGGGGGACGGCTTCCTTGATGAGCCGTCCCCTGATCCCGGTCAGTTCGCGAAATCGGGAGTCCACCCAGCGCACGCGGTACGCCACCTCCGGCCAACGGTCCATATGGACTGCTCTGGGGTTACTTCTCGTGTTTCATTTGTAATCTGCTGCTCTCTATTTCACGCGCATACCTTCCAACCCGGGTGAGGGTGAATGGCGCGGAATAGAATCGGGAAGTAGGCCAAACGCTCCTGTCCAAATCGGGCGTCTCATTTGCGTACCGTGCTCGGCTTCGTGCCCGCGGATTGGAACAAGGTCATAGACGTGAGCATCCACCCGACGCGGATCGAGATCGTGTCGGCGATGGAGTGGATCGGGAAGCCGCTTTCCCCCAACCAGTTGGCCTCGATCCTCGATGACATCAAATCCATAAACCACGTCGGTTATCACGTGCGCAAGCTCGCCGAAGCAGGGATTGTCGAGATGACCTACATGGAGCCAGTACGCAGCTCGATCGAGCACTTCTACGAGCTATCTCCGCCGCGTCCGTAGAGACTCGCCGCCCCCGGATTCCGTTTGCTAGCTGGGACGGCGCGTCGGCAGACAACGCCTAGTTCCCCTTCATGGTCGAAACCTCGGGGACGCTCGGGGCCGCGCACGCGATCTTCATCAAGTCTCACCTCCCTCCCTGTCTGGGCTTGACGGGTCGGATGAATATCTCGCACCGGATTAATTTCAACCACTAGCGCAAACGGATTGGTCCGATAAACCGCTGGCTCCGTTGGATTGCGTGGACTACTCTGTTGGCGCACGAATCCGTTCGACCAGTGGAGGAGCCTCTAATGGAGTCGGCAGCGCTTATGAAAGAGACGCCGGCGAGGGTGATAGCCCACCCGGTCCGCGTCCAAATCCTGATCGTCCTCAACGAACGGCCGATCAGTCCATCGAGCTATGTCACCGAGATCATGGGTTTCGATCCGGAGACGGAACCGGCGGAGCACAAGCGCGCGCTGTCACATGCGAGTTACCACTTCAAAGAGCTGGCCAAATACGGGTGCATCGTGGCCGTCGACCTCGTCCCGAAACGCGGGGCGGTCGAACACATCTACGGGCCGATAGTTCGAGCCTGCCTCGAGACCGAGGATTGGGCCGAGGTCCCCGTGGAGCAACGACCGGGGATCGTCAGCGTCCTGCTGCGGGGAGTCATGCTGCGCATGGAGGCGGCGCGCCTGAGTGGGACCTACTGCAAACGGGACGACACCTGGCTGGCCTGGACCGACGTGACGCTGGATGAGCGCGGCTGGTCGGAAATGACGGCGACCCTCGCCGCCAACTTCGCCGAATGTGAACAGATTCGGAAGGACGCCGAAGACCGGTTGGAGGGGGCGGAGGAGGCGGGAATCAAGGCTACCTTCGCGATGACCGGATTCGAGCTGCCTGCGGGCATCTTCTGGAGTGGGCATCCGACTGCCAAAGGCACTTGAACAGACAAACCGCCCTGGTCAAATAAGTGCGTATTGACTGTGGAACGCAAGTGGAATTCAATCTTTCTGAGCGGCGAGGGGCGCCGGGCGACCTATCCCTGGTCATTGCATGACTCTCCGGTTCCACTGTCCGTTTTCACAGTTGTTGGCGTCCGGCGGGGACTTCGCCAACGGGGAGTTCTCCGCCGGACATTGATGCCGAGCACCACGAATGCCACTCCCCAAATTCATCCGAAGACTCAGCCGCCAGCGCAGCGAGGCAGATCGCCTGACCCAGCGGTGGCAGCGCCAAAGCAAGCTCTGCGCGATCGGAGGGGAGGATGCACCCTGGTCCCACGACGAGACCGGAAAAGAACCCATGCGGGAAATCCGTGACCTCTACGGGATCGATGGCCGGGGCCGATGTTGATGCCGAAGAAGAAGGGACTCACATTCGCCCTCAGTCATCCAAAGCGCCGAGAAATCTGTCGGGCGGTTGCCGAGGCGGGTCAGACCAGTCCACGCGACCTATCTGACCAACTCGGGATCGAGACGACGAACCTGGCCTACCACGTCCGCGTCCTCGCGGAGAGTCGCGCCCTCAAGTTGGTCGACGAAATGCCAGTCCGGGGCACGATGAAGCACATATACGAACTCGACATCGAGGAGCGGTGGGCGCTCGCGATCCTAGGCTTGGACGGAAGCGACTGATGGGCCGCCGTACCCAGTCGCGTGAGATAGCCGCCCGCTACGGATTGAACTTGCGACGGGAGCGTCAGCGGGTCGGTCTGACCCAGGCTCGCGTTGCCGATCGCGCGGGAGTACGTCGACCCGCCGTAAGTCTCCTGGAGGCCGGGAGGCAGGCGCCGACCGTCGAGTTGACCTTCAGGCTCGGGGGTGCGCTGGGCGTTCACCCGGCCGTCCTCCTGAACGGGATGTCTTGGGACCCTGAGACCGACGAGTTCATCATTGCCGATTGACCGCAGCGAAGAACGACACGACGGCTACAGACCGCTCGATCGCGGTCCGGTACGGTCGAAACCTTCGACGGGAGAGGGACCGGGCTGGATTCACTCAGGCGCAGCTCGCGCAACGCGCCGGTCTGCATCGAACTGCCATCGGCCTCCTGGAGCTGGGCGAGCGGTCCGCGTCATTTGAAACCACAGTCAGGCTGGCGGGCGCGCTCGGCGTTCCCGCCGGGACTTTCCTGCAAGGCATCGCCTGGGAGCCCGACGCCCGCACGGGGAGGGGTGTATTCATGGTCGTGGACGATGACGCGTAGTTGGTTGATTCGGGTGATATTCGCGACGGTCGCACTCATGTTCGGAGCGTGGATTCGCCCTAGGCCCCGGCGGCAGGCGTCCTACTACGACCGCGACGCGGGGATCGTCTTCATCCGGGTTGCAGAGTTGGGTCGTCACGGCTGGTGTCGTGGTTGGCGGCGTAGGTATGTCGACCACAGTGACGAGCGCGAGTGGGGTCTGATCGACATCGCTGAAGGTACCGCCGAAGAAGTGACCGGGTTCGAGCTATGGCGTCCCCGGGAGATGCTCCCCGCCGACCTTCTCGACGCATTGTCGGACCCGCCGCTGACGCGATGGTTGTGGATCAACCGCGACTACGCCGAGCGCGGGAGGTTGTCGCGTGGCGGCTATGGGGAAAGCGTCGTCACCGTCGATGGGTGGATAGCCCCGAGGGACAGGCCATGCACGCGTGGCAAGAGGGGCCGCGGCGCTGGTATCGCGGTCTCGACGCCCCACCAGATGATCCCGTCGAACGCAAGGTCTACCGGCGGCAGCATCCGGACGTGTGGATGAACGACCCGGACCCAGGAGACCCCTGACCCTTCATCCCCAGCGAAAAGCCCCGTCCGGGGGGGGGGTCACCGGGAGCGGGGGGCTTTTCGTCGTTTCTGGGTGCTCTACTCGTCCGGCGACTTGCGGTCGCTCCTAATTCGGACTACGTAGACGGGTCCTGATCGACGTGGGCACCATGGTCGACTCGGCCCAGGGCGGCCGGTCCCCCGGATCCACCGGCGTGCTGGTGATCGTCGACGGAGGAGACGATGTGATGACGAAGGCGGAAGTCGAGCCACGCGAGATGGGCATGCATCCTGGCGGCCTGCCTGGCCTCCACTAGAGCCTGACAGGGACGCGCGAGTTCGCCCCGCTGCAGCCAGCGGTCACGCGGGATAGCCACCGGGCCGGCGGGCGGCGCCTCCCGATCGTGGCACGGCTTCGCCGCGCCCACGGTCGGCGTCCGCCCGCCGGCCCGGTGGGCCTCGAAGAGGAGGAACCATGAGTCACACCATCCACACCTTCGCTCTCGACGGGATCGTCGCCCGGCACGTTCGCGTCACCATCGAGATCAGTCCGGGTCTACCCGCCTTCCGAATCATCGACCTGCCCGAGCCTGCGGCGCAGGAGTCCCGTGAGCGGGTCCACGCCGCGATCGTCAACGCCGGCTTCGAGTTCCCGTCCGGGCGGATGACCGTTCGCCTCTGGCCGGTCCGCCGCCGCCGGTCCTCGCCGTCGATCGACCTGGCGATCGTCGCCGCCGTACTCGGGGCGTCCGGACAGGTTGAGCTGCCGGTCACGACGGGGCTGATCGGTGGGATCCGCCTGGACGGCTCGGTCTCGGCGGTGCGCGGATCGCTCTCGATCGCGGAGGCGGCACGCGAGCACTACATCGAGAGGCTGGTCGTCCCTGCCGCGAACGCGGTCGAGGCCGGCCTCATCGAGGGCATCGACACCGTGCCGCTGGAGAGCGTGGCGCAACTCCGGGCGCTGGCCGCCGGCGACTGGCCCACGGCCCCGTCCTCGCGCGGGCTAGCCGTCGATCCGCCGGACGGTGCCCCCGACCTTGACGACCTTCGTGGCCGGCCGCGGATGCATCGCGCCCTCGAGGTCGCCGCCGCGGGGGGCCACGGCCTTCTCATGGTCGGGCCGCGCGATGCCGGGACCTCGATCGCGGCGAGGCGGATGCCGTCGATCCTCCCGCCGATGGGCCCGGTCGAGGCTCTTGACGTGGCCCGTGTGGCCAGCGCGACCGGCCAGGTCCACCCAGATCGGTTCCCGCCGGGGCGACCGTTCCGCGCGCCGCACCACACGATCGGCGAGGCCGGTCTCATCGGCGGCGGAGTCCCTAAGGAGCCCGGCGAGATCACCCGAGCCCACCGGGGAGTGCTCTTCCTCGACGACGTCGCCGCGTTCAGGGCGGGCGCGGTCGAGGCGCTCCGTGGACCCATGCGCAGAGGAGAGGTGGTGATCGCCCGGGACGGAGAGGGCACCGTCTTCCCCTGCCGCTTCATGCTCGTCGCGACCTGCCTCTGGTCTCCCGACGGCGAGACGGCGGACGGTGACCGCGGCGACGCTCCTTCGACCGCGATCGATCTGATTGGTGCGCGTATCGGCGATCTCGTCGCCGCGTTCGACATCAGGGCCGTCGTCGCTCCTCCGCCACCGGCGGACATCGCCGGCTCTCCGGGGGAGAGCTCGGCCGCGGTGCGCGAGCGCGTCGCCACCGCCCGGGAGTGGGCCGAAGTCCGGCTGGGCCACGGACGCAGCAACGGCGAGATGGGTCGCGCCGAGACCCGGCGGCTCGTCCTCGACGTCGCGGCGACGAAATTTCTCGCGGCGTACCGGGCCGGATTTCCACTCGGGGACCGGGCGGCCCACCCGATCCTGAGGGTCGCGCGGACCCTCGCCGATCTCGACGGCGTGGAGATCATCTCGCGCCAGCACCTCGAGGAGGCGATCTCACTGCGCTAGGCCGACGCCTGATCCGTGTCGACTCCGCCCGACCCCGCCGCACCGGCGGTGGAGTGCCCGTCCCGCCGGCCGGGCGACGCCTCCGATCCTCGCGCGGCTACGCCGCGCCTTCGGTCGGCGATCGCCCGTCCACCGGGACCGGCACCGAGTGAAGGGAGCAGGACATGGCGAAGAAGAAGGCCGCGCACCGGTCGCCGATGAGCGCGGCGGAACGAAAGGAGCGCCGCGAGCGCGATCGGCGACTGGCGGCTGCCGCCGTCGAGCAGCTGCGATCGGGCGAGGGGTGGCAGCGCTGGCTGCGCACCCGTCGCCACTTCCACCGCTACAGCCTGCGCAACCAGATGCTGATCGCCCTCCAGATGCCCGGGGCCACCCGGGTCGCCGGTTTCACGGCGTGGCTGAAGCTCGGGTACGCGGTCCGCAAGGGGCAGACCGGCATCTTCATCTGGGCCCCCTGCAAGCCATCGCGGAAGAAGCTCCGCGAATGGGAGGCGGCGGGGGCCGATCCGAAGGACAGGCCGCGTACCTTCTACCGGCTCGTCAAGGTCTGGGACCGCTCCCAGGTCGCGCCGCTCCCGGACTTCCCCGGCGGCGCCGCACCGCTCGAGTCACCCCGGCAGCCGGTCGAGGGCGACTCGCTCGCCTGGCTCTTCCAGCCGCTGCGCGACTTCGCCGAGCTGATCGGCTCGCCGGTCCGGATCGAGCCGGGCCCCAGCGACGGGTCATACAGCCCGAAGGATCGGCGAATCAGGGTCAATCCGGTCGGTGAGGGGTTCTCGGCGAACGCCCAGGTTGCGACGACGATCCACGAGCTGGCCCACGCGCTCGTCCGCTCAGACCGCGAGGACGAGGACCCGGAGCTGACCTACGCCGAGGAGGAGGTCGTGGTCGAGTGCGTCGCGATGGCCGTCTGCGGCACGGTCGGCCTCGACACGTCGGCGGACTCGGTCCCCTACATGGCGGGCTGGGGGACGGGCGAGGAGATCGAGCGCTACGCGGGCGTCGTCGACCGTCTCGCGCGCCGACTGGAGGACGCCGTCGCCGCCGCCTCGATGCCCGGGACCGCCGAGGACGACATGACGCTCGCCGTCGCCTGAGCGCGGTCGCGGAGAAGGTCGGCGCAGACCGCGCCATCGTCGGTCGGGCGGTGCCTCCCGACCCTGGCACGGCTCCGCCGTGCCGGTGGTCGGCAACGCCCGACCGACGAGAGGTCGGCCCGGATGACGGAGGTAGCGATGACAACCCCACACCGCCCGCAGCCGCTCGCCGTCCAGGCAGGGCTCCTGAGCGACCTCCTCCACCACGGTCGCCCGGGACTGGTGGAGGTCGTCGCCGCCACCCGCTCGCCCGACGACGAACTCGAGGACTTCCGCCGCGGTCGCTTCGTGCGCGCCGGGCGCCGCGCTGCCTTCCTCCGGGTGCTGGCCTCGCTACGAGGCGAGCGGGTCGAGTTGTTCTTCACGCCGGCGACCTTCGTGAGGCCGGTTGCCGGGAACGGCGCCGTCTCCGGCCTCGCGGTGGCCTGGGTCGACATCGACGATCCGGCCCGCCTGGACGACATGGCCCGCTTCCGGCACCACCCGCACGCCGTCGTCGCCAGTGGCTCGGGTGGCGCCCATGCCTACTGGCTGCTCGCCGAGGAGGTCTCCGCATCATGCGGGGAGTCGTTGAACCGTCGACTTGCCGCGGCGCTCGGCGGCGACCCGGTCTCGGCGAACCGAGGTCGGATCCTGCGCGTGCCCGGCAGCTCCAACCACAAGGGGACGGGCGCCGGTCGAGCGCCAAGGCTCTGCCGGCTCACCGCGTACGAGCCCTCTCTGCCGCGCCACGTCCCGGCCGAGCTGGGCGCCGGGCTCGCCGATCCACACGCGCGCCGAGCCGTCCGGGCCGCGACGACGGCCGACCCCGCACGGCCGTGGCGGGAGCTCGAGGCCGTCGACTACTACCGGTCGCTGACCGGCATCGCGCCGCGCCGCGACGGCACGATCCGTTGCCCGAGCCTCCTCCATGAGGATCGCCATCCGTCCGCGCATCTCTTCACGGGTCCGGGGAGAGGCTGGTTCTGCTTCTCCTGCGGTGCGGGCGGCGGCGCGATCGACATGGTCGCCGCCCTGCGTGGATGGCCGACGGGGAGCGCGCTCCGGGGCGAGCGCTTCCTCGCCTGCCTGGAGGAGCTCGGGCGGCGGCTCGGACCCGCAGTCTCTCCTCACGAGTAGAGCCGCGCCCGACCGCCGCCGCCGGATCCATGCCCGCACCCGCGCTAGCGGTCTGGGGATCCGTCACCGGCCCACGGCAGCAGCTCGTCGCGTCCTGGGGTCGCCGACGGACGTGGACGAGGACCCGGCCGGGTGCGAGACCGAACCCGCCCTATTTTCGCCCGCCTCCGGCGTGCGGACGGGCGGGGATCGGTCCCGCACCGAGCGGGTCCACTGATTCAAGGAGGGGTCAGATGACCACCACCGCTTCCCAGCCCACGACCGGCGCTCTTCGAGTGCCGATGAAGAGCATCGATCTCGGGCCGAACGTCCGCGAACTAGATCCCGATCACGTCGCCAGTCTCGCCCGCTCGATCGAACTGCGAGGCCTGATCACGCCCCTGACCGTCCGCCCCGTCGAGGGTGGATTCGCGATGGTCGCCGGCTGGCACCGCTTCGCCGCCTGCGAGAAGGCCGGCTACATGGAAGTCGACGTCCTCTCGCGCGAGCGGGACGGCAGCAGCGGCGACACCGGGGCCGAGAACATCCTCCGAAAAGAACTCACGCCGCTCGGCGAGGCCCGCGCGATCGCGGACATGCTCGAGGAGGGCTACACCCGTCAAGGTGCCGCCGAGGTCCTGGGCTGGAGCCCGCAGCTGGTGGCCGCCCGCGCCAAGATCCTCGAGCTGCCGGAGGGAGCCCAGAACCTGCTCGACAGTGGCGAGCTCCCGGTCAGCGCGGTCGACGTACTCCTGGCGATCAGCTCCGTCTCCCCCGCCCTCGCCGACGCGACCGTGACCGCGGTCGCCGATGACGTCATCAGCGGACGCTCGCTCGCCAATGACCCGGCCTGGGCCCTCCGAGCGGTTCTCCAAGGTGGAGACGGCAAGCTGTTCGCCGCCTACCTCGCGCAGCTGCACAGCCGCGGCGTCGAGCAGCTACGGCTCGGCAAGAAGACGGCGGCGCTGCTCGACGAGGCGGAGGAGCTGCATCGCAAGCTCGACCGCTTCGCCTTCGGCCCGCCGACCATCACGTTCAGCGAACTGGAGGTAGACCAGGCACGGGCCGCCGGCGTGCTGCTCGAGTTCGACCGCGGCGAGCCGATCATCACCGATCGCCCGCTCTACCGGGAGCTGGCGAAACAGGCGATCGCGCGGACGACGGAAGAGCTGCGCGCCGCCGTCTCGAAGCGCGAGGAAGAGAGCTCCGAGCGCCGGCGCCAGGGCAAGCGGGATCGCACGCCCCGCGAGCAGATCGAAGCCGATCACCGCGCCACCATGCGCGAGCTGGTCGGCCGGGCCCACAACACCAACCTCGAGCTGGGCGCCGCGCTACGGCGGGACCTTGCCGAAGTGGACCCCGAGGACATCGACGTGGCGCGCTTCTTCGCCTACTCGGTACTCGGGCCGGAGACCACCATGCTCGGAGGGCCCAACTCCCGCACCGTGGCGGAGACGATCGCCGCGACGGGGATACGGCTCGTCTTCGGCGACCACCGCGAGACGACGACGCCGATCCTCAAGAGCGGCAAGCCGGGCAAGACGAAGATCACCTACGACGACCCGGAGGACGCCACCAAGTGGCTGTGGCGATTCGTCGACGGCGCGAAGACGGCGGCCGACCTCTATGGACGGGCCCTCACCGTGTTCGCGTGCCAGCACTACGCCGAGCAGCTGGTGCTCTCGCGCAGCCGGCGCAGCTCGTCGGTTCTGCCGTCCTCGCACGAGGACCGCGCCCGGAAGGCGTTCGAGCGCCTCACCCGTGGCCTCCTGCCGGGCTCTCACAAGGAGCTGCAGCGGGCCCTCAAACGGGCGGCTCGCGATCAGGCCAAGCAGATCGAGGACCTGACCGCGGCCGAACGAGTGGCCAAGGAGACCGGGACGGAAGGGCCTGACGGCGGACGAGGCGAGACGGCGGACGACCCGGTCGAGGGCTGAGCGGGCCGGTCGAGTTCGACCCCGGCGCCCGCGTCCGATCGCCTCGTCGCGGGCGTCGGTGCCCGGCCGACCGACGCGCGACACCGCCCGATCTTGGCACGGCTTCGCCGTGCCATGGGGCGGTGATCGCCCGCCGTTCGGCGGCGGGCACTGATGAAAGGAGCATCCAGATGCTCAGCACTGTTGCCAGCTTCATGGTCGACGGCCCCACCGTGCGGGCCGTCAGGATCGAGGTCGACGTATCCCGAGGCCTCACCGGATTCTCGATCGTCGGGATGCGGGAGGCATCGGTGACCCAGGTCGGCGAGCGTCTCCGCGCGGCCTTCCGTGACTGGGACTTCGAGTTCCCGCAGGGTCGGGTGATCGTCAACATCGCCCCGGCCAGCCTCAGGAGGGCCGGGGCGGTCCTCGATCTGGCGATGGCCGCCGCGCTCCTTGAGGCATCGGACCAGCTGCACTGGCCGGGCATCGAGGGGGTGGCATTCCTGGGCGGGCTCACGTCGGACGGGTCGGTCAGGCCGGTCTGCGACACCGGCGCGGTCGCCGAGGCCACCGCCGAGGCCGGCGTCTCGACGCTGGTGCTGCCAGCCGCGAGCAGGCGCCACGCCGCCCCCGCCGGCGTCGAGATCCTCTACGTGGAGAACCTCCTCGATCTCGCTCATCTGTCGATAGGTCGGCGGGCGCCCGCCGACCGACAGGCCATCCGGTCGAGGATGCGGTTGTCGATGGCCATGGTGGAGGAGACCGGAGCACGCTCCCCCGAGGTTTCGTGCTCCGGGGTGGCCGCGACCTTCGAGGTGAAGCTCGACCCCGATCTCACCCTGTCCTTCGAGTGCCACTCATCCGAGGTCGAGTACGGCGGCGAAGACGAATACCGGGAGGTCGAGAGCCGGCTCATCTCGGTGTCCTTCGAGGTCCGGCGGGTGCTCTGTCGTCGTGATGGCGGCCGCTCCCACGAGGTCGAGCTGATTGGCGAGGACCGGGAAGCGGCCGAAGCCCTGGCGCGGCGTGTCATCGCGTAGATCGGCGGCGAGTGAGCATCGGTCCCGCGACGCATCGCCGGAGAAGGGCGCCATGCTCCTGTCGGCACGTAGCCGGGACGCAGACGTCGAAGCGTCTCCTATGCCCGCGTGATCGGCCTGGGCGGGGGACACACCGGTCTCGCGGCGCTGCCCATGGTCGGTCATGCCGAGGCGTAGCAGACCTCCCCCGGCCGGCGGGCCGGCTTCCTCCGGCCCGCTCTGCCGGTGGCATGACCGACCAAGCGCAGCACCACAACGGACCAACCAGACGCCAAATGGAGTTCCTGAAGGATCTCCAGAAAGAGACCGGCTGCAACTTCGGCCCGGTGCGCACGTTCTCAAGCAGGCGCGTGCGAGGGAGGCGCCGAGCCGTTGCCGGCTGGTGGTCTGCGAGCCTTGGCGGCCCCGCCACCGGGCCGCGCTCCTGGGGGAGGGGTTGAGCGACCCGCGCGAGCCCCGGCGATCGTCGCCTACCACGATCCCGCGTCCGGCCCTCGAGGACCCGTGGCGGGCCCTCGGGTCCGTCGACTACTACCGGCTGCTCACCGGCCGCGAGCCGCGACGCGACGGCATGGTCCGGTGCTCGAGCGTCCTCCACGAGGACCGCCATCCGTCGGCGCGCCTCTACCCGGGTCCGGACAGAGGGTGGTACTGCTTCGCCTGCGGCGCGCGGTTCGCCGCCTGTGCCGGGGAGCTGCGCCGGATGCTGGCCGTCGTGCCGCCGCGCGGCGTTGGGGCCCCGGCGACCGACCTGAGCGCCCGCCGGCCGGAACGTCCCCGGCCCCTCGGCAGTCGGCCACCGTGCCTGGAGCCTCCGGGATGCCCGGCATCCGTGCCGTGACGGCGGGCCGCGGCCGGGCGCGCCCGCTTCTCTCGTCCGGTCGACGCCTCCCCATCCTCGCGCGGCTTCGCCGCGCATCCGGTCGGCGAATCGCCCGCACGAGAGAAGCGGGCGCCGACATGGAGGTAGTTATGACCGACCGCTTCGAAGAGAGTCCCGCGATCGTCGTCTGCGAGGACGACGATGCCACCCTCAACCTGCTCTGCGACCACCTGGGCGCGGACGGCTTCCGTGCGCTGCTGGCGACCCGGGCCGGGGACGCCCTGCGTCTCTGCCGCCACGCTCGCCCGGACCTCATGCTGCTCGACCTCGCGCTCCCCGATGCCTCCGGCCTCGAGGTCCTGCGCGAGATCCGCGGCTCCGACGGGGCCGGGTCCAGTTACGACCCGCAAGTGCCGATCATCGTCCTGAGCCGTCGCGGTGCCACCACCGACCGCGTCCGCGGCCTCGACCTGGGAGCGGACGACTACGTCCAGAAGCCGTTCTCCTATGAGGAGCTCCGCGCGCGGATCCGGGCGGTCCTCCGCCGCCGTCGGGGTCACCGCGAAGGGACGGTCCGCGTCGGCGAGGTCCTGATCGACCCGTCGCGCCAGAAGGTCACGATCGGCGACCGCGAGGTCAGGCTCGCGAGGATGGAGTTCACCCTGCTCCGGGTCCTCGCCTCCGATCCGACCCGCGTCTTCAGCAAGGCCGAACTCGTGCGCGACGTGTGGGGCGCGAGCGCGCCGGCCTCCCGCAGTCGCGCGCTGGAGAGCCACGCGAGCCGCCTGCGTATCAAGCTCGACCCGGAGTACGGGCGCTACGTCGTCAACTGCTGGGGGGTCGGCTATCGACTCCTGGGGGACTGACGACGCCCCACGGTGAGCCCCGGCGGCGCCGGCCCTTGGTCGGTCATGCCGAGGCTTAGCAGACCTCCCCCGGCCGGCGGGCCGGCCTCCTCCGGCCCGCTCTGCCGGTGGCATGACCGACCAAGGGCAGCACCCCAACGGACCCACCAGAAACCAGGAGAGGTTCCTCAAGGACCTCCAGGAAGAGACGGGCTGCACCTTCGCCTGGCCCCGGACCTTCGACGAGGCCGACAGGGAGATCAAGAAGCTCCTCAAGATCAGGAAGATGAGCCGCGCGGATCGGCGGCGCGAGCGGCACGAGGTCACCCGGAGCCTCGCCGAGGAATTCGGCGACGCGGCGGCGATCCGTGACGACGAGCTCGCGGGCTACGGCTCCACCGCCTCCTGGGCAGGCCGTCATGGCTAGTCCCGGACCCGCACCGGTGCCCATCGACTCGATGGGCCCCGAGGGCCGGCGCACCGCGTTCGAGGAGGGCGGGCTCCGCCGCGACGAGCTTACGGCGTGGGCGGCCCGCTACCCGGAGGAGATACCCCTCGTCAACGGCGAGCTGCCGTGGATCGCCGCGACGCTCGCCGACCTCCGCGACCAGCCGGCAAACCCTCACCGACCCGAAGGAGGACACCGATGAAAGTCTTGCTCACCGACCCTCTGGCCGATCCCGGTCCGACGACGCTCCTGCTGTGGCGGGAGGAGTACGGATCGGAGCTGAAGACCATCGCCGGCGAACCGGTCGCGACGGGCTTCGTCGCCGAGTCCGACTGGGAGGCCGTCTTCACCGCGCTCGCGCGGCTCCGTGCTCTCTGCCCCGACCCTCGACGTCGGCCGGGGTCCGGGCCGAACCCGGCCGAACTCGCCGTCCGCGACCTGGTCCGGTCGACCGCCCGCCGTCTTGCTCGCCTTCGAGGACGGGTCCCCGATAGGTGTCGCCGAAGTGATGGACGGCCACCACGGGCTCGGGATCTCGAGGGCGACCTACGTCGACCCGGTCCCCGACCTCGCGGAGGGCGACCGGGTCGTCGTGGCGGCGCCTGCGTCGAAGGAGTTCGTCAACGCCCGCGGCCGGGTCCTCCACATCAAGGACGACGGCGTCTGGGTGGTACTGGATCCGGGCGATCTTCGCCGGATCGAACGTTCCGAGGTGGAACCGGGATTCACGGACGCGAGGATGATCCGCCGCCACTGCCTGGAGCCTGCCGACCGACATCGGTGGCGGCGCCCCCCGCATCGATGGACGTGGAGGCTGTGGGAGCGGCGCCGACGGTGGTCGGCGGAACTCTGGGGGCCGATGAAGACGAGTCCCCCTGAGCGGTGGCCGTCCGACTCCCGCCATGGTGGCACGAGCCGGGACCACTACGGCCCCGCGGGCGGGGCTCCCCTCGCCTGCGGCTCGGCTCCGCGCCCCCGGTCACGCGCCCTTCCTGGGGTCGTCAACCGACCACCTCTCAAAGGAGGACAAGATGTCAGCGAGCAACGTCAACGTGGTGGTGATCACCGGCAATCTCACCCGGGATCCGGAACTCCGCAGCACCGGAGGCGGGACCTCCGTCTGCGAGATGCGGGTCGCGGTCAACGGCCGGCGCAAGAACGGCCAGACCGGCCAGTGGGAGGACAAGGCGAACTACTTCGACGTGGTCGCTTTCGGCACCCAGGCCGACAACTGCGCGACCTACCTGGAGAGAGGCCGCCCGGTCGCGGTCGAAGGGCGCCTCGACTGGCGCGAGTGGGAAGCCAAAGACGGCAGCGGTAAACGCCAGGCGGTCCAGATCATCGCCAACACGATCCAGTTCCTGGGCTACAAGCCGAAGTCCGAGGACGGAGCGCGGTCGCAGTCCACCCAGGCCGGCCCGGAGGAAGAGGGTGGCTTCACTTACGACCCGCAGTCCGGCGAAGGCGGCGGATCGGACTTCGGTCCGGTTCCGGTCGGTGCCGAGGAGGACGACATCCCCTTCTAGTCGGAGGACATCTCCCCACACATGGCCCGGCACGAGAGCGTCGGGCCTTTTTTTCGTGCCGGTGACCCGGGTGGCCCGACCTGACCTTGGCGGTCGCGGAGCACGGCTGCCGACTCCTCACAGCCTAGCCCACGCCTCACCGCGCGCAAGGGAGCAAGCTCCCTTCCCCTCGCTGGCGCTCGGTGCGCGCGGCTCGGTCGCGGGCTGTTCCGGCTGTTACGTCGGCAGCGGCCGAGCGAGCGAGAAAAAGGAGCGATCACATGACCGAGAACACGACTGGTGGGCAGGAGACCAACGCCTTGGTCCCGCAACTGCGGACCTTGGCAATCGCGCCCATCTGCGCAATCTCAAGCTGGCGGGAACTGAGCGACCGGAGCGGCCGGGGGGTCTGCCGTATCACCGTGCTCGGTGACCCTCCCGGCCCGGCCAGCGGCCCTCCCAAGGTCACCGGCTATGTCCTCGACGGTGGCCATCCCGACGACGGCTATCCGCTCCGGGAGGACGAAGCGCGCCGATGCGCGGCCGGCCTGGAGATCGGTGACCGGGTCGAAATGGTCGGCAACGTCGGCCCGCAGCGGGCCAGCGCCGAGCGCCAGGAGATCATCGTGACCCAGGAGGTCAAGAAGAAGGGGGCGCCCAGCGCGACGGTGCTCCGCAACCCCGGCGGCGGCCCCGACCATCGTCCGTCGGCGCCGGGGTGGATCACGCCTCCGAGGGCGCCCGTCCGCCGGGAGGGCACGGGGAGCGGCCCGGTCGGCCGTCGCACGGTCAGCGGGGGGCCGAGGGTGGTCCTGTTCTCGGGGTCGCGCGAGTGGACGGATCGTCGCCGGCCCCGCCGTGACCTCGAAGGGCTCCCGGCCGGCTCCGTCGTGATCGAGGGTGGCAACAAGAGGGGGCTCGACAAGATCGTCCGAGAGGAGGCCCCGAAGCTCGGACTCCATGTGGCGACCGTCGAGGCCCTGTGGAGGTTCTCCGGCGCGCCGGCCGGCCATCTACGGAACGGGGCAATGGCGATGCTCCAGCCCGACGAACTCTTCGCCTACCCGTTGGGCGAGTCACCCGGCACCCGGAACATGATCGCCACCGCCGAACGCGAGTGCATCCCGGTGCGGGAACCATGACCGCCGACCATCGCGCGAGGGCGCTCGCGAAGCTTGCCGACCGCTACGGGATCGACCCGGAGGGCGAGGACATGTGCGACGCCCGGGTCGGGGAATGGATTCGCCACCCCGTCACCATCCCCCCGTTCATCGCGGTCACCGAGCACATAGCCTATGTCGGCTCCGACGACCCGGAGTGCTCGCCGTACGACTCCTGGTTCCAATTCGCCGCGTGCGACGATCCGGGGGAGCCGATCGAGGCCGAGGAAAAGTTCTACGACTGCGACTGGCACCCTCACCTCTGCGGCGTCGTCGATCTCGACCGTTGGGCCATCGCCGCGCGAAGCGTTCGTGGATGGGACACGGACGCATTGCCCGAGTAGAAAGCACACGGGTGCCGTGCCCGCACGGACGGGTGCGGCGCCCGTCCGTGCTCCGACAACATCAAGGTCGAGGTCGTCCACCGGCCTCCTCGAACGAGCTGATCGCGCTCGGGGCGCTTGCGTCTCCCGCCGATGGGCGTCAGGCGCGGCGCCTCCGCGTCGAGGGACAATCCCGGGCCGTGTACCTCGTCCGCTCCCCTCCAGTTCGCCGCCGCCCTGCTGGTCGCGCTCGCCCTGGCGCTCGGGATCGGGCGCCCGATGCCTACCCGCCCGGGCTGCTCGCCGTGATCGTCGTCCCCTTCGGGCTCGATCTGGCTTCTTGAGCGAGCGCGGCGAGGCCGGTAGTCCTTCCCCCGACCGCCCGTCTCGTCACCACCACGCGGCTCGCGCCGGCGGGGCGGCCTGGCGGCCGCCCCGCCGGCGCTCGCGCGGACAGCGGAGACCCGGCCCGACCGAAGAGCGACGATGCCCCAGGCGAAGAGAGCGAAGGGCTCCAGCCACACCAGCACCACCACGATCCGATCCACCAGAGCGAGCGAGCAGCGAGTCCAGTCACCTCGTCCCAGGCACGAAGGGACGCCACCAGCGAAGGCCAGGAGGAGCGAGACGGCGCACCCGTAGGGACCGAGGGAAGAGCACGACACACTATGAACCCTTCGGTTCCCCCGACACACGGGCCGCCCCGGCCGGCCGTCCCCGGTGTGCTCGGAGTGACGAAGATCGGGACCCGCACCGTCGGCTACTGGATAAACGCCGTGGCCCAGGGGCCGGAGGACTACTACACGAAACCGGGCGAGGCGCCCGGGGTCTGGAACGGCAGGCTCGCGAGACAACTGGGACTCTCGGGCGAGGTCGACTCCGACGACTACATGGCGATCTTCGCCGGCAGGAATCCGGCCACCGGCGCCGAGCTGGTGGAGAGGCCGGCGACCCGCCGTTGGGTCGACGCCGCCGGCAAGCACCGGAAAGCCGAGCCCGTGCTCGGCTACGACCTGCGCTTCGCGGCGCCGAAGTCGGTCTCGCTGGTCTGGGCGATCGGCGACGACGACGCCAGGGCGGCGGTGCAGGCCGCCCATGAGAAGGGGGTCCGCGACGCGCTCTCCTATCTGGAGGACGTCGCCTGCTGGGTGCAGCGGGGCGAGGGCGGCAAGGAACTCGAACGGGGGACGGGCCTCGTCGGGATGGCCTTCCTGCACCGCTCCTCCAGGGCCGGGGACCCCGCCCTCCACACGCACATGCTGGTCAGCAACATGACCCGGGCGAGGAAAGACGGGAAGTGGCTGAGCCTCGCCTCGCCGAAGGGCCGGATGCCGCTCTTCCTCTACGCGAAGGCCGCCGGCCACATCTACCAGGCGGTCATGCGGGCGGAGATCACCCGGGAGCTCGGCCTGGAGTGGGGGGAGGTCGAGAACGGCCATGCCGACCTTCTCGGCTTCGACCGGGACCTGATCGAGCACTTCAGCCGACGGCGCCAGGAGATCGTCGAGTACATGACCGAGCGCGGGGTGAGGTCCGCGGCCGCCGCCGAAATCGCGGCCTACCGGACCCGGGCGGCCAAGGACCACGACATCGACTTCGGCCGCCAGGTCGCCGAGTGGGTCGCGCGCGCGGCCGAGTTCGATCTGACCCCGGGGTCGATCCGGGAGATGATCGCCGAGGCCATCGCCCGGGAGCCGAGGGAGATCGACGGCGAGGACCTGACGGAGATCCTCGACGGGATCGAGGCGCACCACAGCCACTTCGGTCGGCGCGAGCTGGTCTGTGCGATCTCTGACCGGATGGTCGAGGGGGCCGACGCCCGTCGGATCTCCGAGGCGGTCGACGGCGTCGTCGGCGACGAGCGCGTGGTCGGGCTGCGCCCCGAACCGAAGCGGTGGAACAACAACTTCACCACCGCCCGCCTCCAGGACATGGAGAAGAAGCTGGTCTCAGCGGCCGAAGGGGGCAAGGGTGCCGGCGCCTGCGTGATCGACGCGAGGACCCTCGCCGGCGTCCTCCACCGGCACGGCTATCTCGGCGCCGAGCAGGAGCGGATGCTGCGGCGACTCACGACCGGCGGCGAGCGCGTGGCGCTCGTCGCGGCCCGACCGGGGACCGGCAAGACGACCGCGTTGAGGGCCGCCGCCGAGGCCTGGGCGGCCGCCGGCCTCCGGGGGATCGGCGTCGCCACCGCCCGCAGCGCGACCGTCGAGATCGCCGACGTGGGGATCCCCGCGACCTCGATCGCGAAGCTCCGCCTGATGCTCGAGGAACGCGACGAGCTGGGGCTCGTCGCGCTGCCGCCGGGCACCGTGATCGTCGTCGACGAGGCGAGCACCGCCTCCACCGAGGACCTCGCCTACCTGCTCGATCGGGTGGAGGAGTGCGACGGCAAGCTGGTGTTGATGGGCGACCCGCGCCAGATCGGCGCGGTCGCCGCCGCCGGCGTCTTCGCCGACCTCGCCCACCGGCTCGACGTCATCCAACTGACCGAGATCCGCCGCCAGCACGACCCGATCGACCGCTCCGTGGTGGAGCTCGCGCACGAAGGGCGCGGGTCCGACGCGCTCGACGTGATGGAGGCGAGCGGTCGCCTGCGGGTCGCCTCGACCCACGCCGAGGCCCTCGACGCGCTCGCCCTCGACTGGCTGGGCGATTTCATCGCCGACGAGGAGTCGGTGATGATCGCGCGTCGGAACGAGGACGTCGGGCGCCTGGACCAGGTCGCGCTCGCGCTGCGCGAGGGGCGCGGCGAACGAGGCGCGCGCCTCCACGTCGGCGGGGTGGAGTTCGCGGTCGGCGACGTGGTGATGACCCGGGTGAACGTGCCCGAGGTATCGAACCGCGAGCGCTGGCGGATCATCGCCGTCGACCGCCGGGCGGGGTCGGTCGACATCGTGAGGATCGGTGGCCGCGTGGTCGGCGCCACCCTTGGCGCCGAGTACTTGAGACGCACGACCCCCGACGGCGCGCCGGCGCTCGAACACGCCCACGCCGTCACCACCTATGCCGCACAGGGCAAGACCTTCCCCAGGGCCAGGCTGCTGCTCGACCAGGGGGTCAACAGGGAGGATTTCCTCGTCGCCGTCTCGCGGGCCCGTGGGGAGAGCGTCGGCTACCTCGTCGCGGCCCGGGAGCTGGTCGACGGCGATCTGGGTCCCGCCATCCGCGAGATCGCCGACCACCTCCACGACGTGCGCATCGGCTCCGAGCGCGCGGCGAGCGAATACGCCGCCGTGGAGGTCGAACCTCGCGCCGAGATCGAGGAGATGTCGGGACCGGCGCTGGCCGGGTATCGCCTCTCGCTGATCAAGAGCCTGGAGGAGGCCGGACGGCCCGACCCGGCCGCCGATCGCCGAGCGGCACTCGATCGTCGGATCCAGGCGGCGCGGGAGCGGCTCGAGACGCTCGCCGACGATGGCCTGCGTCGCCAGGCGGGGCGACAGATCGACCGGCTGGAAGAGGAGCGGGCAGGTCTGCCGCAGCCCATCGAGACCGCGGTGCTGTCGGTCACAATGGACGGTTGCAGGTACGAACTGCATCTTGTCGAGGAGCGGATGACCCTCCTCCGCCGGAAGGCCGTCGAAGCCGAGCGGCTGGAGCCCACGGTCCCGGTCGTGTCCCGGCTGGGTGTGCGACCGGAGGATCCGGAGAAGCTCAGGGTATGGGACGAAGGTGTGGACCTGATCTACGGCTTCCGCCTTCGTTGGGGGGTCCCGGACAAGGACGAGAGGACGCTCGGCCCGGAGCGGGACGATCAGTCGTACCTGGCCGATCGCCGCTCCGTCGAAACCCGGCTGGCCATGGTCGAGCAGAGGTTGGAGGTCTCGTCCGTTGAGGTCCCGCAGCCGATGGATATCGGTCGCTAGACGACGACGGACATCCGGGTCAGCCATCGCCCCTAAACGGCGAAAGCAATTGCCGCGCAGCCGACGTAAGTGAGGTGCAGAGACAAAATCACCGGCGTAGCATCACCGGACATCCGATTCTTCCAGGGTTTTTCATTCGAAAAGTGAGGTAGATGGCTCTGTCTGGGTATGGCAGAGTCCTCCCCGTCCAGCAGGTCGCCGCCGGATCGCCGCAGGGGCATCCCCGACAGGCGACGACCGCTACCGGAAGGACGGCGCATGCCGAGGATTCGTGGGGGAGAGGGTCGGAGGCAACTGCCTGCGCCCGGTCCGGATCGGGCGCGTCACCTGGCGCTCGCCATCACCGTGTTCGTGCTGATGATCGGCCTGGGCGTCGGCCTCGGCGCCAAGACCGCGGCCGGCGACGAATCATCCCCGGTCGGCCAACCGTCCGCGGCGGTCCCGACCGCCCGCCAGACCCGGGAAGCGCTCGAAGCGTCGAGCTCCGAAGAGGTCGGGCAGGAACCGGTGACCGATCCGCAGGCGGCCGAAGAACTTCCCCACCGCGACCTCGACGGCAAGGAAGCGCTCGAACTG
>Ga0153956_1000692_pt1 | contig 35227 bp, 37 predicted proteins | sample TSFL040MetaG_FD_104704 | JGI IMG/M metagenome (GOLD analysis project Ga0153956, IMG submission 104704) | Attine ant fungus gardens microbial communities from Florida, USA - TSFL040 MetaG | ecosystem: Host-associated > Fungi > Mycelium > Unclassified | place: USA: Florida, Wekiwa Springs... | reverse complement strand
CGTCAGCGCGTTGATGAGCGGCTGGCCGCCCAACGCAACGCCGGCCATCGCCACCGCGACGATGAGCGCGATCGGCGCGAGCGACCACCAGCCCGACCGGCCGATATCGTGCAGCCGCCGTATCCAGGTGATGATCCACATGATGGTGATCGCCGCGTTCGCCGATTCCATGTGCAGCGCCAACAGCACGAATGCCGCGAGGAACAGAAGAGCGACCGAGATCCAATATTCCTGACGATTGCTGCGGCCGGTAAAGAAGGAGAACATTGGTAGTTCCTCTATTCGCCCGCTGCAGATCAAAAACACCGCTGTCATCCCCGGCCGAGCGAAGCGAGGGGAAGGGGACCCAGGTGGTGGCTACGGGTTACGATCTGCGAAAGCAAGGCCGAGAATATTTAGTGGCGGAAGCGCTTGGATTTGCCACCTGGATCCCCTTCCCTCACCGCTATGCGGCTCGCCGGGGATGACAGTGGTGTCTAGCGGTCTTCCTGCGCCAGGTTCGAGAACCGCGTGAAGCGGTCGTCGAAGAAGAGGTCGATCTTGTTGGTGGCGCCATGGCGGTGCTTTTCGACGAGCACTTCCGCGCGGCGATGCACGCGTTCGCACTTCTCCAGCCATTTGGCGTGTTCGGCAGAGCCGGGCTCAGGCTCGCGCGACTTCAGATAATACTCTTCGCGGAACACGAACATCACCACGTCGGCGTCCTGCTCGATCGAGCCGGATTCACGAAGGTCGGAGAGCACGGGGCGCTTGTCGTCGCGGCTGTCGACGGAACGCGAAAGCTGCGACAGCGCGATCACCGGCACGTCCAGTTCCTTGGCGAGAACCTTGAGCGACTTCGAAATCTCCGTGATTTCCTGCACGCGGTTTTCGGGGCGGCCCGAACCGGCGACGAGCTGGATGTGGTCGATCATCACGCAGCCGATATTCTTCTCGCGCTTCATGCGCCGCGCGCGTGCCGCGATCTGCGCAATGGAGACGCCGCCGGTGTCGTCAATGTAGAGCGGCAGGGTCGAAAGCTCCTGCATGGTGAGAACGAATTTCTCCCACTCCGCTTCGGTGAACTTGCCGTTGCGGATTTTCCACATCTCGATTTCGGTTTGCTCGGAGAGAATACGTCCCGAGAGCTGCTGCGCCGCCATTTCGAGGGAGAAGAACAGCACCGGCGCGCCGCGCGGCATCTCTGCCCCGGCCTCGATGTCCTGCTGCCACAGCCGCGCGGCGTGGAACGCCATGTTGGTGGCGAGCGATGTTTTGCCCATGCCGGGGCGTCCGGCGAGGATGAGAAGGTCGGACGGCTGCAAACCACCGAGCAAAGAGTCGATATCGGCAAAGCCGGAGGCCACGCCGGAAATCCGCCCGCCCCGTGCCTGCGCCTTCTCCGCCAGTTCGATGGTGCGGCGCAGGCTCTCGCCGAAATCGATGGGGCCGCCGCTATATTTGGAGCTTTCGCTGATGCGATAGAGCGCCTTTTCGGCTTCCTCGATCTGCGCTTTCGGCGGTTTGTCGTGCGGCGCTTCATAGGCGTTGTTGACGACGTCTTCGCCGATGCGGATGAGGCTGCGGCGTACGCCCAAATCCTGCAGGATGCGCGCATAGTCGCGCACATTCGGCATGGCGGGCGCGGCCTGCGCCAAGCCCGCGAGATAACCGTGGCCGCCCACTTCCATCAGGCCCGGATCGGCCTTCATCGCGGCATGCAAGGTGAGCGGCGTGATGACCATGCTGCCGCGCTCGGCCTGCGAGGACATCAGCTCATAGATGCGCTGGTGTAGCGGATCGTAGAAATGCTCCGGCTTCAGCGTGCCCGCCACGCGTTCCAGCGCCTGATTGTCCACAAGGATCGCACCGAGCAGCGCCTGCTCGATTTCGATATCGTAAGGGACGTGGCGATAGGCTTCCTGTTCCATGGGGCGCTGTTTCGGCTTCCGTAAGGGGCGGCGTTCTTCGCGCAACTCGAAGCGCGAATCAATCGCTCACGCGCACAGGCGGCAAGCATATTCCCGATGACGGGAAAGTTCTGCACAGCTAAATCCGGCGCGGATACGCTTGCTTTTCCTGGGGCTTGTGCGCAGCCCTAGAGGAGTTCCGCGGCGTATTCCGCCAGCACCGGATGAAAGGACAGCATCCGTGCCAGACGCTCCCGGTGCACGGACGAAAAGTATTCCTTGCCGCGTCCTTCCGTACCCTTGTTGAAGCGCAACTCGCCGCGGCCCTTCCATGCGCCGTCGAGCGCGTGCTGGCATTGCGCGCGGCTGCGCGGAAGGTCTGCGTGCTTCAACGCAGCTTCCAGAACCTTCGCCGGATCTTTCACGAAATCGGCGAAACGCAACACACAAACGTCCATCGGCTGTTCTTCTTGGTAAGCGAGCCAAGTGGCGAAATAACTCACATACCAGGGCGCGATCATGTCGATCATGAAATCGGCCTTCTGCGCATCGCTGAAATCGGCAAACGCGTCGGGGATGAGACAGTTGAGGCCTTCGGCACGCGCTTCGGCGCTCTCCGCCAGCATGTCCCAATAGGACGCGAGCATGTCCGGGATGGATCGCAGCATGATGATGGGCCGGATGCCGAGGATTTCCAGAAGATGCCGGTTGGCGGGAAGCGCCTGCATGTGGGCGTGCGCCACCAGCGGGCCGTCGCACACCCCGCCCAGATAGTAATGGATGAAGACCGGCAGATAGGGCTGGGTGTCGCGGCCGCCAAGCGCATGGCTGATGCGCACAAGCTGCCCGCCGACCGCGTCGATCGCCGCGCTGCGCAGGAACGTGCCCGCGGCTTTGGGCGCGAAAGCAAACAGCAGAACCGGACGCCGCAAACTGATGGCGTTCAAATATTCGGCGAGGCCCGACGGAAAGCTGCCGTCGATGCGCGGCTGCGTAAAAACCGCCGTTACTGCCTTGCCGTCGATTGTTGCGGCCATTGCACCCTCACGCGGAGCCAGACCGAATCAGCTCATCACCGCCATCATGGCAGAGGGTGGCGGCACACACAGCGTTCGCAGGCGAATTTGCGACCGGCAAATACAACAATGACGCGCGTGAAAGCTTGCCGTCAGACCAGACGCAGCGGCGACGCGGGCATGTGCTCGGTGCCGGCGAAGCGCATGGTGCGTTCGTTGTCCACCATGTAATCCCGCGTGATCGGCAGCGCGTGCTGGCTCTTCACAAGCTGGATCTGGAAGACCACCTGCCCGTCATGGCGGAACGCCATTTCGGCGCCGGCCAGATAGAACTCCCACATGCGGCAGAAGCGCTCGTCATAGATCTGCGCGGCTGCGGCTCGGTTGGCCTGGAAGCGCTTGCTCCATTCCCGCAGCGTTTCGGCATAGTGCAGGCGCAAGACTTCCACATCGCTGACGATGAGCCCGCTTTTCTCCACGGACGCCATGACTTCCGACAGCGCGGGGCAATAGCCGCCGGGGAAGATGTATTTGGCGATCCACGCGTTGGTGGCGCCAGGCCCGTCGGTACGGCCGATGAAATGCAGCAGCATCACGCCGTCATCCGCCAGAAGATCGCGCGTCTTATCGAAGAAGGCATCGTAATACGGCGCGCCGACATGCTCGAACATGCCGACGGAAACGATGCGGTCGTATTTGCCGCCAAGCGCGCGATAATCGACAAGCTCGAAACGGCAGGTGTCCGCGACGCTGGCCATGCTCGCACGTTGCCGGGCGATACCGAGTTGCTCTTCGGAGAGCGTGACGCCCAGAACATCCGCGCCGCAATCCTGCGCGAGGTTGAGCGCGAGGCCGCCCCAACCGCAGCCGATATCCAGAACCTTCATACCGGGCTTGTCGAGATGCAGCTTCGCGGCGATGTGGCGCTTCTTGCCGACTTGCGCCTCTTCCAGCGTTTCGCCAGGTGCGGAGAAGTAAGCGCAGGAATACTGTTTGTCGCGCCCAAGAAAGAGATCGTAGAGGCGCCCATCGAGATCGTAATGATGCGCGACGTGTTCTTTCGATTTGCTCGCCGGATTGAATTGCGCGAAGCGCCGCGTGAGCGTGCGGAATTTTCGCGCCAGCTTGTGCAAACCGGTCGGATGCACCGCCCCGAGATTCATCATCAGCAGATCGAGCAGATCGGTGATGGTGCCGTTCTCCACCGTGAGACGGCCATCCATATAGAGTTCGCCCAGCACAAGATCGGGATTGAGCAGCAGCTCAGGAATGGCTTTGCGGTCGTGAACCTTGATGGTGACATGCGGATCGCCTGCACCGAATGCTTCCATCTTTCCGTCGGCGTGGACGACGGTCAGCGTTCCCTTGCGCATCAACCGATTGAGCAGAAGTCCCAACATCCCCAGCCTCCTTGGAAACTATTGTAAGAACAAGACATTCCATAAGCTCAATGCAAAAACGGGAATTTCGTTCCCGCCCATTCGCCAAGGGCGGGACGGCGCAACGCGATCTTTTGCTATGTTATTGATATGCCGTGAAAAAGCCGTCAGCGCTTGGCGAACAGCTTGGTGTAGATCTCCGGCTTGAATCCCACCGTGAGCTTGCCGCCCATATCCAGCACCGGCCGCTTGATCATGGAAGGCTGCGCCAGCATCAGCGCGATGGCCTTCTTCTCCGTGACGTTCTCTTTGTCCTTGTCGGGCAATTTGCGGAACGTCGTGCCCGCGCGGTTGAGCAGGATTTCCCAGCCGACGTCCTTCGCCCAGCGCTCGAGATCGGCTTTGGCGACGCCTTCGGCCTTGTAATCGTGGAAGGTGTAGGCGACGTCATGGCCGTCCAGCCATGTGCGCGCTTTCTTCATCGTGTCGCAATTCTTGATGCCATAGAGCGATACGGATTTCCCAGCCACGCGCTTTCTCCTGCGATTGCCGGTTAACGCTATGGCATCGGTGAAGGCTTGGCGAGCGGGTTGAGAAGGCCTGTGCCGCCGGGATATTGTGCGGGACCATGATCCTTCAAGACGCCTACGCCATCTTCCAGAAAATGCTGGCGCCGCTGCCGCTGGACACGTTTCTGGATTCGGTTCTCGGACAGCGCTTCATCAAGATTCCGGGCAACGCACAAAGCCCGCGCGCGCAGCTTTTCGGCGCAGATCCCCTTCAACTCGCGCTGGATTCCTTCGAAACCCTCGCGCCGCGCATCGGCTGTCATTCCGAGGCGCCGCTAGGGCCGAATCCGGTGATCGAGCCGCTGCCCAGCGCCGAGGCCTTCAAGGCGAAGATCGAAGCGTTCTACGCACTGGGATACACCGTGCGGCTGCGCGACATCCGCGCGCTGTCGCCCGCGTTGGACGAATTCCTGCGCGCGATGGAAGCCATCTTCCATCAGCCCGCAACCGTGGAAGCCTTCATCAGCCGCGGCGATGCGCACGCACCGGTGCATCATGACGATTACGACATCATCGTGGTGCAGCTCACCGGCAGAAAGCGCTGGTTCATTTCCACCGAGCGCTCCGAATTGCCGAATGTGTGGAAGACGGTGCCCGAAGGGGCCGTTCTCCTTGGCCCGCACGAGGTCGTGGAAGTCGAGGCCGGGGATATGCTGTATCTGCCCCGCGGCACCAAGCATCGGGTCGATGCGATGGCGGATTCCTTCCATCTCTCCATCGGCTTCATCCCGCTGACGATGCGCGAGGCGATCATCGCCACGCTCGATCATCTCTCGGAATTCGACCGCAGCTTCCGCGAATCCGTGGACCCGCGCCTTGCCCTTTCCATCCGCGCCAACAATTTCGGCGCGCTGCCGGAGAAGATCCGCGAAGGACTGGCGAAACTGCAAAGCGTCAGCCGCTCCGATGATTTCGTCGCGCAATCGCTGCAACGCCGTTCGTCCCGCGCCATTGCCGATCTGGAAAAGCTGCCGTCATCGAAGAGGAATGTGACGCTATCGCCCGCGTCGCTGCTGCGGCAGAGCCCGTTGGCCATCTCGCATCTCATGGCCAATGCCCAGAAGATCGACCTCAGCCATCCCGGCGGTCACCTCTATATCCATCGCGGCGTCGAAGAGAGCGTGGCCTTCATCGTCGGCAATCGCGAATTCCATGTGCGCGACATTCCCGGCGAGATCGGCGACGACGTCCGCATCGCGCTGGCGGAGAAATTCGTCAGCGCCGGCCTGTTCGAGGTCGTCTCCGGCTAGGAGTGGATCGCCGCTTCGTCATATTCCTTCGCGACGGAATCCAGCAGCGCCTGCAGATCGGATTGCGTGTACCACGCCCCGCCTCGCATCACGCCCAGCGGTTTGCGCAAGGTGGTGAGATCGTCGAGCGGGTTCTTCGAAGACAGGATGAGGTCCGCGCGCATGCCGGGCGCAACCGTGCCGAAAGGCGTTGCGCCTTCCACATTGTGCACGATGAACTCGCCGGGCGTGCGCGTCGCCGCTGCCAGGATCTGATAGCGCGTCATGCCCGTGCTTTGCAGCAATTCCAAATCGCTGTGCAGCGAGAAGCCGGGAATGAGGCCGGGGATGGGCGGTGCGTCCGTTCCGGTGATCAGCGGAATGCCCGCATCGCTCATATCCTTGATGAAGATTTTCAGGAACTTCACGCGCGCATCGAGGCTTCCGGTTTTCTTCACGTAACCCTCATGCCGCCAGGCCATGCGTTCATAGGGATCGAGATACTTCACCTCCGGCATGTTCAGGAATTGCTGCACCACTTCCGGCTTGCCCCATTGGCGCGCGATGGTGGCGTAAGTGTTGATGTCCGCCGTCACATAGGCGCCGTCGCGCTTGGTGAACACGATCGCGGCGGGAATGAGCTTGGTGTCCGGCGCGGCATTGCTGGGCGGATCGTTCGGATGGGTGAACACCGTGTAGAGATATTCCTCCGCATGCGCGACCATCACCTGCCCGGCTGCAAGCTGCTTTTCGAGACCCACGCGCGTGACGCCATGGCCGATGACATGCATGTGCAGCACCCGGCCTTCGTCTATGAAAGCCTGAAAGCATTCCGGCGAGAGATTGTTGTAGACCTTGATGAAGCTGTAGCCGTTGGTCTTGGCGAGCTGCATCGCCCCGCGCGCTTCCTCCGGCGTCTTCACGACAAAGGCGCCATAGTCCGGCGAACCGTCCACGCGCAGCGAGGCATAGATATAAGGCCCCGGCGCCTCGCCCGCATTCACCGCGGGAATCACATGATCCATGAAGCCATACGACGCATCGCCCATGTTCAGAATGGTCGTGACGCCATTGGCGAGATAGACCTTCATGTCGTTGCGCGTGTCCGAATGCGTGTGCATGTCGGCAAGGCCGGGTGACAGCCATTCGGTCCCATGTCCGTCGATCACGCGCGCGCCAGCGGGCACCGCGAGAGATGGCGCCATCGCGGCGATCTTCCCGTCTTTCACGATCACGGTCTGGTTGTGCAGGACACGCTCGCGATCCATCGGCACCACGTTCACCGATGTGAACGCGGTCACCACTTGCGGATCGGGAACGGATTGCGAAAAGGCAGGCGATATGGCGAAGACGCCGAGCGCGGCGGCAGCGAGGATGAATCTCAAAACATGTTCCTTCCACAGGCAGGAACATGAACATAGGCGCTTACATGCGGACTTCCATATGTGTACACCGCTTCCAATCGCGCATGGCAGAAGAGCGCGTGACGCAGAACGCGAAATCGCGGCGGTTACAGTCGTTTCGGAATTTCGACTCCACGTTGCACAGCCGGACGCGCGAGCCCGCGCTCCAACCATGCGGGAACAGCCTTCAGCGCGTCGTATTCCACGATCTCGCGCGCACCATAGAAGCCGATGAGATTGCGCACCCAGCCGAGCATGGAAATATCGGCGATGGTGTATTCATCACCCATGATCCACTGGCGGCCGGTGAGACGTTGCTCCAGCACGTTCAGCAAGCGCTTGCTTTCGGCGGCATAGCGATCACGCGGGCGCTTGTCTTCATAGTCCTTGCCCGCGAATTTGTGGAAGAAGCCGAGCTGGCCGAACATCGGGCCGAGCCCGCCCATCTGGAACATCAGCCATTCGATCGTCTCATAACGGCGCGCAGGATCGGAAGGCAGAAACTTGCCGCTCTTCTCCGCCAGGTAAATCAGGATCGCGCCAGATTCGAAAAGCGCCAGCGGCTTTCCGCCCGGACCATTGGGATCGAGGATCGCCGGAATCTTGCCGTTCGGGTTGAGCGAAAGGAATTCGGGCGAATGCTGATCGCTGGTGTTGAAATCCACGAGATGCGGTTCATAGGGCAGACCCGTCTCTTCCAGCATGATCGAAACCTTCACGCCGTTTGGCGTGGGCAGCGAATAAAGCTGGATACGATCCGGATTCTGCGCCGGCCAGCGCTTGGTGATCGCAAATGCGGAAAGATCGGACATGCCCACCTCCAAAGATGATCGCTGTTAGATACGGTCTCGCCCACGGCAATCAACCGCGTGCCGAACATGGATTAGGCGAGCGGCCAACGGCCCAGATGATTGTGCGTCGTCTTGCCGAGTTCCGAATGGATCAGCACGAAATCCTTCACTGTCCAACCGATCGGCGGGATGGCTTTCGGCTTCACGCGCACCTGGTCATAGGTCAGCGTGACATGCGGCTCGAAATCGCCGCGCGTGGCGCCGCCCAATCCGGCCTCGGTAAGCGTCCTGCGCAGCGCCTCATGCAACACGCGCCACTGCGCCTTATCGCCCGTCAGCACGAAAGGATAAACACCGGTGGAATTGCGAAAACTCTGCACGCGCGGGAAGCGCACATCGAACGCGGGGATATTGACCTGCGAAGCCGCGCCGCTGGCGAGCGTGACAATCTCATCCGGCAGCGCCGCCCAATCGCCCAGATGAAACAGCGTGACATGCAGATGCTCCGGCAGGATGAGATTGCCGGTGAAGCCGTGCTCGGCTTTCAAGGCCTCAGCCAATGCATGGATACGCGCCGCCGTGTCCGCATCCGGCACAGCCGCCAGGAAAATGCGATCCTTTTGCGACGGTCCGAATTTTCGGCGCGAAGAGCGGGCGGGCATGCGCCATTTGTTATCACAATTCGCCGCGCCTGAGACAGGAAGCTGCGGACTGCAGGATTTGTTGACCGTTCGGACAAACCAATTAGAACTAGGCCCGCCGCGCGTTCTGCGGGTTTTGGGGAGCGGATCATGAGCACAGCGCCATCGATGACCTACGGCAGCTATCTGCACATTCCCGAATTGCTCGACTGCCAAAAGCCGCTGAGCGAACGGCATGACGAGATGCTCTTCATCATCCTCCATCAGACGATGGAGCTTTGGATGAAGCAGATATTGTTCGAGATTGACGCGGCGCAAGAGATGATCGCGCGCGGCGAACTGGTGCCCGCCTATAAGGGGCTCGCCCGCGTCTCGCGCATCCAGGCGGTGATGACGCAGGCCTGGGACATCCTGGCGACGATGACGCCGGCCGATTATCTCGGCTTCCGCAATGTGCTCGGCACCAGCTCCGGATTCCAGTCGGCGCAATTTCGCACGCTGGAATATCGCCTCGGCCTGAAAGATGCATCGTTCCTGAAATACCAGGACACCGGATCGGCGGAGCAGCGCGCGATGGAGAAAGCGCTGCACGAACCGAGCATCTATGACGCCGCGCTGGCGCAGCTTGCGAAAGCCGGCTTTGCGATTCCGCGCGAGGTTCTCGATCGGCCGCGCGATCAGGCCTATGTGCCGAACGACGCGGTGGAAGCAGCATGGATCGCGATCTATCGCGACACCGACAAGCAATGGGCGCTCTATCAGCTCGCCGAAAAGCTGCTCGATCTCGATGATGCGCTGCTCACCTGGCGAAGCCGCCATGTTCTCACCATCGAACGCATCATCGGCATGAAACCAGGCACCGGCGGCACCGCCGGAGTCGCCTATCTCCAGAAAACCTTGTCCCGCCGCTGCTTCCCGGAGCTGTGGTCCATGCGGACAAAGCTTTGAAATCCTACAAGCCCCTTTTTTCGCGCGCGCTGAACGCAGCGCCGGAGCGCCTGCATTTCGCGGCGCACTCCCATCACTTGTGGCCGGATGTTTCCTTCGACGCCCATATGCAAGCGTGGAACGACGCCGCGCGCCTCGCGGATCGCAAATGGGAGCATGTCTTCGGCGATGTCATCCCGGCGGCACAGCGCCACATCGCGGATGAGCTTCATCTGCCCGATGCGAGCAGCATCGCCTTCGCCTCCAACACCCATGAACTGGTGCAGCGCATCTTCTCCGCCAGGCCGAAGGACGGACCGATCGACGTTCTCACCAGCGATGGCGAATTCCATTCCTTCCGGCGGCAGCTTGCGCGCTGGGAAGAGCAAGGTCTGGTCCGGCGGCGCACGGTTCCCTGCGCACCCTTCGAAAGTTTCACCGAACGCTATCTCGCTGCCGTCGCAGAGAAAGAGCCGGACATCGCTTTCGTCAGCCATGTCATGTTCCAGACCGGCCTGCGCTTCGACGGCATCGACGCGCTCGCGGCGCGCGCACGGCCGGATGGCATGTGGGCGGTGATCGACGGCTATCACGCTTTCATGGCCATGCCCGTCGATTTCGGCCGCGCGGCGAAGAGCGCCTTCTATCTGGCGGGTGGATACAAATATGCGATGGCGGGCGAAGGCGCCGCCTTCCTGCAGGCGCCGGCAGGCTTCGGCCCCCGCCCGGTGAACACCGGCTGGTACGCGGAATTCGCCGACATCGAAGCTTCGCCGAAAAACGAAGTCGGCTATTCGAAAGACGGCATGCGCTTCATGGGCGCGACCTTCGATCCCAGCGGCCTTTATCGCTTCAACGCTGTGCGCGACATGCTGGCCTCCGAAGGGCTCGACACAAAAGCGGTTGCTGCGCGGTGCGGGGCGTTGCGAGACAGACTGGAAGCCGCAATCGCTTCAGGCAAAGCGGGCGTCTTGAAAGAAGCGCAGATCCTGCGGCCCAATGTGGACGGTCCCCGGGCACGCTATCTGGCCTTGCGCGATCCCCGCGCCCTCGCCTGGATGTCGGAATTGCTGCGCAACAATGTGATCGTGGACGCCCGCGGCGACGTTTTGCGCATCGGCATCGGCCTTTATCACGACGAGGCGGATATCGACGCCCTGTGCGGCAAGCTCGCCCGGCTTGGCGGTTAGCCAAAATTCAAACGGCAAGAACCGGGTTGAACCCACGCCCGATTCGCACGATTTCTGGTATGGTTCAGACATCCAAGAGATCGGCCATGGTGCAGCAATATTATCTCGTCTTCGAAACCGCGAACGGGTTTTGCGGTATCGCGTGGAACGATGTCGGAATCACGCGATTCCGCCTGCCGGATCAAACCGCGGAAATGGCGACGCGCAACCTGCTCCGCCGCTTGCCGGACGCCGAACCCGGCACGCCGCCGCAGCCCATCGCTGATGCTATCGCCGCTGCGAAGCGTTATTTCGCGGGCGAGAAGATCGATTTCTCCGATGTTGCGCTCGACCTTGAAGGACAGGATGCGCTTTTCCTGAAAATCTATGACGCTGCGCGGCGCGTCGGGTATGGGCAGACCACGACCTACGGCACCTTGGCCAAACAGCTTGGCGGCGATTGGGAGATGGCCCGCGATGTGGGTCAGGCGATGGCGAAGAATCCCGTGCCGCTGATCATTCCCTGCCATCGCGTGCTGGCGGCGGGTGGTAAAGTCGGCGGCTTCTCCGCGCCGGGCGGCGCGGATTCCAAAGTGCGCATGCTGGAGCTGGAAGGCGTACATGTCGGCCCGAAAGAGCCCGCGCAACAAACGCTCGGGCTCTGAGTCACGCGAAGACGACGATCCACGCGATCGCCGCACCGATGGTGGTCCACAACAATGCGTTGACGAGCATGCGAACCACCCCGCGTTCGTTTTCGTCGACCAGACCCAACCGGTCGCAGCAAACATTGGCCGGAAGCATCAACAACTGAAACAGTTTCACGTTGCGCTCTCCTGCCGGTGGAATTCCACGAAAAAACGCACCGCGCCAAGTGGTGCGACCGCATGCAGAATGGTTGGTTCGATCACGCCGGGCGGCGTGTGTGGTGTCAGTACCCTTCGCGACGCGGGACGGCGCGGATCGTTCACGCTATAGGCGAGCTCGCCCTCCAGAACCGTGATCAGCGCCCAGACGCCATCGCGGGTGTTGTGCGCCTTCAGCAGCCCTGCCGGCACAGTGTCCTGCGTGAACACATCCGTGCGCCGATAAGGGCGAAACCCCGTGGGAAGCTCTGGATGAATTCTGTCGTCACTTTGCATCGCCGTACCAATAAAGAGGTACATAATATACCTCTTTATTGGTACGGACCAAAATGGGCCAAACAGCCGCAGGCCGTTTAGGAAACCGATTCCGCGTCGTGCGCTTCAAAGGTGAGATTGACGGAGCGTGCGCCACCCGGACGCGTGCGGTGGCGAACACCCTTGGGCACCGTGATCAGTTGCCCGGGTCGAAGCACCTGCGTTCCATCTTCGAATTCGATGATCAACTCGCCCTCGACGGAAAGGAACGTCTCGTCCGAGTTCGGATGATGATGCCAGTGATAGGGTTCGGTCATCACGCTGATGCGCACGACTTGGTCGTTCATCTGCGCGATCGGATGGTTCTCATAAGAAGCCTGTGTATTGGCTTCTTCGACGATCGAAACAATTTTGGGTGGCACGCGAACCTCCGAACGGATCTGCGCGCAAACCTAATCATCGTTCATGCGGGAACAAGAGCGGACCGTTGCATTCGCCGCGCATAAGCCATGCGCCCTAGCCCTGCACCGCAACGCGCATCTGGCGGTAGGCCGCGACCAGCGCATCGAGCTGGAAAGCGCGGTTGAGGCCGCTGGGATTGGGCAGCACCCACACTGATGCGCCTGCAAACGTCGTGGGCTGCGGTCCCCAATCGAGCTTGGGATTTTTGGCAATGGCGGCGTAGGCCATCTCGCCGAGGAAGGCGACGTGACGGGCCTATAGACCGAGAGCTTGCGTTTAAGCACGGCACCGGCGCGGGCAAGTTCATCGCGCGAAAGCTCATTCGCCTGCCGCGTCGGGCGCGCCACCGCGGTCGTCAGTCCATAGCCATATTTGAGGATGGTGTGATCGTTTTCGGGTCGAATCTGCTCCGGCGTGAATCCCGAAAGATGCAGCGCGCGCCAGAAGCGGTTCGTGCCGCTCATGAAGTGCTTGCCCGATACCGTGGCCGTCAGCGCGGGATTGATGCCGCAAAACACGACCGAAAGATTCTTGGCGAGGATGTCGGGAAGCGCGTTGACCATTTCCCGCAGCTTCTCACAACAGGCGGAACCCGCAAGCCGTAGCTTGCGGGTTCGCTCCTCAGTTCGGAATGGGTGTGCCTGCCGGTTGCCGCGTCGCGATGTTCGCGCGATTGAACAGATTGACCGTGGCAATCCACAGCACCAGCGCCGCAAGCTGCTTGTCGCCGAAATGCTTGGCCGCATTGTCCCAGACCGAGTCCGGCACGGGATCGCGGCTGTCGAGAGTGGTCACGGCTTCGGAAAGCAGCAGCGCCGCGCGTTCCGCATCGGTGAAATACGGCGCCTCGCGCCATCCGGCGACGGCATGCAGCCGCTCATCGGTCTCGCCGTCCTGCTTGGCGTGCTTGGTGCCGATATCGACGCAAAAGCCGCAGCCATTGATCTGGCTGGCGCGCAGATGCGCCAGATGCAGCACCTTGGAGGGCACGCCCGTGCTCTGCGTGGCGGCAATCAGGGCCTGGATCGCCTGCACGGAGCCCGGCACAAGCATGGCGGGGTTCTTCATTCGGGATTGCAACATATCTATCTCCTGTCACATCGGGTTGACGTCGTTCGTCATACCTATGACGGACGAGACGGACGGAATGTGACGATGAGCGAGACGGAACTTCTGGCGCGACAATTCGAGACCAATCGAGATCATTTGCGCGCGGTGGCTTACCGCATGCTGGGTTCGCGCAGCGAAGCGGAAGATGCGGTGCAGGAAGCGTGGCTGCGGCTTTCCCGCGCTTCGCCGGACACGCTCGAAAACCTGACAGGCTGGCTCACCACCGTGGTCGGGCGGGTGTGCCTCGATGTTCTACGTACGCGCAAGATGCGGCACGAAGAATCCATCGGGCATGAAGCGGAAGCGGTGGCGAATGACGACAACGCGGAACGCGACATGGCGCTCGCCGATTCCATCGGCATGGCGATGTTGGCGGTGCTCAATACCCTGTCGCCGCCCGAACGCGTCGCCTTCGTGCTGCACGACATGTTCAACCTGCCCTTCGAGGATATCGCGGCCATTGTGGACCGCTCGCCGGCGGCAACGCGGCAACTCGCCAGCCGCGCAAGGCGGCGTGTGCAGGGCCGGCCAGCCCTCTCCGAAATGGATCGCCTGCGGCAGCGCGAGATCGTGAACGCTTTTCTGACGGCATCGCGCGGCGGTGATTTCGCGGCATTGCTGGCGGTACTCGACCCCAATGTGGTGTTGCGTGCCGACGCGGCCGCCGTGACTCTCAGTGCAGCGCGCGCGGCGCAAGGCGCGCCGGAATTGCGCGGTCCCGAAACGCGCGGCCGCGAATCCATCGCGAAGCTGTTCCAGGGCCGCGCGAAAGGCGCACGGCCGGCCTCTGTGGACGGCAGCCCCGGTTTGGTCGTGCCGGTGGGCGGACAGTTGCTCGCGGTGTTCGAATTCACCATCGAGAATGGCGCGATCACGGAGATCGCGTTGACATCGAACGCGAAGACGATCGAAGCGATGGCGCTGGACTATTAGTCTTTCAGATACCGCACGATAAGGCGCGTGGTGTGATCGATGAGCGCGTCCATCGCCTTGTCCGAAAGCTTCTCCGACAGCACGGCGCTGTGCGTCAACGCCTCGACAGAGGTCACGCAGATGAAAGACGCGAGTTCCAGATCGTCGATGTGAAGCTCGTCGCGGTGTTTTTCGAGATAATTCCGGAACAGCGCATAATTTTCGCGATTGAACGTGCCCACATCCTCCAGCTTGCCCACGCGCGGAATCTGCTCCGCCAGAACGCGATGCAGCCGGGGATCGACGCGATGCGCCTTCACCGCGGCCGCCACCAGCTTTCGCACCGATTTCGCCAGCGGCAAGTCCATCGCCTCCGCAAGTTCGCGGCGCACGGTTTGCAGGATCTCCCGCTGATGCCGTTCGATCACCGCGGCAACGAGCGCTTCCTTGCCGGGAAAATATTGGTAGAGCGAACCCACGCTCACGCCCGCCATCTCCGCGATGCGATTGGTGCTGGCCCTGTCGAACCCGTCCCGGATCAAAATGCGAGCGGTCGCTTCCACCAGCGCATCCACGGTGGCGCGGGAACGCTCCTGAGAGGCGTCTTTGCGGGGTTTTGTGAGCGGACGCGCGGCCATTTTTTCGTATTTCCAATGCGAGTATGAAAAGCGAGCTATCGCTCATATTCTAGTTTGCAGGAAAGCGAAAGGCAACGCTATGCAAGACACGATGCAACGGCTCTTCCAATACAAAGCCTGGGCCAATGACGAATTGCTGGGCGCGCTGGCCAAGCTCGGCGACGCATCCCCGGTCACAGGATTGGCCATCAAGGCTCTGAGCCACAGCTATGTTGTGGACCGCATCTTCGCCGCGCATATGAAGCAGGAGACGCATGGCTATAGCTCGGCGAATTTGATCGAGATGCCGAAGCTGCACGATCTTTCCGCCGACATCCGCGCCAGCGATCGGGACTATATCGACTATGTTGCGGCGCTCGATCTACGTGGGCTGGCCGAGCGAATCCGCTTCACCTTCACCGATGGCGCCGCCGGCTGCATGACACGCGAGGAGATGCTGCTGCATGTCATCACCCATGGCGTTGGCCATCGCGGGCAGATCAGCGCGGTGTTTATCCTCAACGGTATGACGCCGGTGAAAGATGGATTCACCACCTATTTGCACGAAGCCGAAGCAGCAATGCGGCGCGCAGCATGAGTCAGCACGCAAGCTACGGCATCGACGCGCCCGGCGCGGTTCGTGCGAACATTATTCTCGGTGTTGTCTTCGCGGGCATCGCCATCGCTGCCGCTGCGTGGCCCATCTCGGCATGGATCGTCGGGATCGCTACGTTCCTTGCAGCGCTTTGCTTCTTCTATGGGGCGGTGATGTTGTGGTCGAGCCTTGTCGGCAAGAAGCGGCTCCGCGAACGCCTCGTCGCGGCATTGGCGCTGCGTGGAGATGAACAGGTTCTCGATGCCGGATGCGGTCGTGGATTGGCGCTGATCGCCTGCGCGAAAAAGCTCACCACCGGCAAAGCCACCGGCATCGATCTGTGGGCCGCGAAGGACCAGTCGAACAACAGCCCGGCCTCGACATTGGCCAACGCAGCGGCGGAAGGCGTTGCCGGCCGGGTCGCCGTGGAAACCGGCGACATCACGAAGCTGCCGTTTGCCGACGCCTCGTTCGACGCGATCATCTCCATGATCGTGATCCACAATATCCCTTCGCAGGCCGGGCGCGATCTGGCGTTGCGCGAGCTTGTTCGTGTTCTGAGGCCCGGTGGCCGCATGGTCATCTACGATCTGCTGCACACGGGGCGCTACGAACAGGTGCTGCGGGACACCGGTATGACGGTTGAGGTTCTGTCCCGCAATTATTTGTGGCTCCTCCCCAGCCGCTCGCTGCTGGCGCGCAAACCCTAGACGAAACCATGCGGGCCCGGCAGCGTTACCCAGTGACGCCAAGCCGGTGATCCTATGTCCGATTATGAACTTTATTACTGGTCCGTGCCGTTCCGCGGGCAGTTTGTGCGCGCGGTTCTGGCGTTCGCCGGGAAACGCTGGACGGAAGCCGGCGATGCCGCCATCGGCAAGCTGATGGAAGGCCCGGTGAAGAAGATGCCGGTGCCGTTCATGGGTCCGCCATTGCTCGTCGACAAGAAAGCAGATGTCGCCATCGCGGAAATGCCCGCGATTATTCTTTATCTGGGGGAGACGCTGGATCTTTTGCCTGCCACGCCTGCCCCGCGCGCGATGACGCTGAAGATCGTGTGCGACGCCAATGATGTGATCGACGAACTCACCATCCAGGGCGGCATGCAGATGTGGACCGACAAGCGCTGGAAGGAATTCACGCCGCGCCTGAGGAAGTGGATGTCCTTCTGGGAAGAAACCGGCCGCCGCCATGGCTTGAAGAAAGACTTCGGCTTCCTGCTCGGCGGCAATGAACCCGGCATCGCGGACGTCATCACTGCTACACTGTGGGGCACGATGACGGACCGCTTCCCGAAGATCGAAACCATCCTGAAAAAATCCGCACCGATGACAGCGGCGTTGACGGAGCGTATCGCAGCCCTGCCGCCGCTGAAGAAACTCGCCGCGAAGGCGCAGGAAGATTATGGCGACGCCTGGTGCGGCGGCCAGATCGAGAAATCGCTGCGCAAGGTTCTGGGCGCCTGACACAGTGTCTCTTGCTATCCGCATCGGCCGGGAGGCAAACTCCGCGCACGATTTCGGAGGCCCCATGGCGAAAATCTATCGCGAGATCGCCATCGACGGCATGATAGGCACCATCGAGGACGCGATGCGCCAGGTGCTGAACAACTGGGCAGAGCTGCCGGCGCCGATGCAAGAAGCCATCGACCAGTTTCGCGTCCAGCTCGATGCCGCCATCGATTCCGTTTATGTGGTGAAGCGCGCACTCGATACGCAAATTCACAAGGCAGAAGACGACACGGACCAGTAATCCCAAGCTGTCACTGCGCGGGCGGTACCGCCGCATAAAATCCCTTCGTGCCCGGACAGGCGTCCAGCGTGCGCTTGTAACCGTCGCGTGCCGTGACGCGCGCCATATAGGCTTTCTCCACATCGTCCAGAACGATGCCGCCGCGCCGGATGGCGAGGTTCAGCGTGTAGGTCACCGAAATGTCGGCAGCGGTGAACGCATCGCCCGCCATGTACGGCGCGCGCGCAAGCTGGCGCTTCACCAATTTCATGCGGCTGTGGAACTGATCCAGCGCCCAGCGCGCGCCCCAATTGTTGCGCTCGCTCTCCGGCGCGACAAAGCCGCTGACCACGACCACCTGGATATTCGCGCCAAGTCCCGCTTCGCCCAGATGCAGGAATTGTTGATAGAGCCCGAATGACGGATCGCTCGGCGCGGGCGCAAACTTGGCTTTGGCTTTATCGCCATAACGCGCGAGCAGATATTCCATGATTGCGATGGACTCGACCATAACGGTGTCGCCATCCACCAGCGCCGGAATGAACCCGCCGGGATTGATCGCCAGAAATTCCGGATCGTTCTCCGCTCCGGCCAGCAGATCGACAGGACGCAGGCGATAGGGAATGCCCATTTCTTCCAGCAGCCAGATAACGCGGAAGCCGCGGCCTTCGCCCCAGACGGTGATCATGCAATGCGGTCCTTTCGATCAGGCCGGAACGTAAGTCAGCCTGACCGCATCCTCGCCCACGCGCTCGCTCGCGACAAGACGCAGCGGCGGCCGTGGCCCGGCGAAGAACTTTCTTCCCGAACCGACCACGAAGGGACGCATATACATCCGGTATTCATCGACAAGATCGCCAAGGCTGTGCGCCAGCGTGGGACCGGCGACTTCGATCTCGCCATCGAGCCGCGCCTTCAGATCGCGCACCGTCGCCGCGATATCGCCCGAGACAAGCGTAGCGTTGGGGCCGACCGATGTCAGCGAGCGCGACGCCACCCATTTGTGTTTGCTGCGCCAAACCTGCGCGAAGTCCCGCTCGTCCGCGTCCCAACTGGCGTCGTCTTCATCCCAATAGCGCATCACCTCATACATGCCGCGGCCATAGACCATGCCGGAGAGGCCGCGCACCTGCTCGATGAAATGCCGAAACAGCAACGTCGCTGGCGCGCCGCCGAACTTGTCGTGATCGGCATAGCCGTCGAGGGAGACATTCAATCCGTAAACAAGCTTCGCCATGTTGCGTCCCTTCGGGCGTCGTCTTCCGGTACTACGGGCGAACGCGGATGATCGTCTTGCCTGTGCGCCGCGTGGTGGGATTGAAGGCGGCGACGGCGTCGTCCAGCGGCGCGATGGTGCTGATGTTCGTGCGCAGCCGCCCATCGCGCACGCGCTGAACGATCTCGGTCAGTTGCGCGCGATTGGCCTCGACCACGAAATCGATCGCGATGCCATCGGTGGGCTTCACCTCGCTCGCGCCGACGATGGACACCACCGTTCCACCGGCGCGAACCATGCGCGCAGAGCGATTGCCGATCTCGCCGCCGATGAGATCGAACACCAGATCGACCTTGCCGACATCTTCCAGCCGGTCGTGATCCAGATCGACGAATTCGTTGGCGCCGAAATCGAGCGCCTTCTGCCGGTCGGCGGCGCGCCCGGTGCCGATCACATACGCACCGGCTTCATGCGCCAGTTGCGCCACCATCGAACCGACGGCACCCGCCGCGCCATGCGCGATGACGCTCTGCCCCGCACGCAAGCGGCCATGATCGAACAAGCCTTGCCATGCGGTGAGGCCGGAGATCGGCAGGCTCGCGCCCACCGTGAAATCCACATCGCCCGGCAACGGCGCTAGATTGCGCGCTTCGATGGCGATCTGCTCCGCCAGCGTGCCGTCGCGATACCAGTCCGCAAGGCCGAACACGCGCTGCCCGATGGAAAGCCCCGTCGTGCCATAGCCGAGCGCGGTGACCACGCCCGCCAGTTCATGCCCGGGGATCGTCGGCGTGCGATCACGGCCTAGCCGATCCGCCCACGTCGAAGGCCACGCCAACTCCGTCCCGACAAATCCCGACGCGTGAATCCGAACCACAACATCATTGATCGCCGGTTTCGGCTCAGGCCGCTCCGTGAGCGTCATGCCGCGCGTTCCTGCGGCTTGGTCAGTGACGACGATGGCTTTCATGGTTCACCTGCCTGTTTGCGGTCGCGCCCTATCTTCGGTTGATATGGTATGGTTGTTACAGCGACATCACACATATTGCCGTTATCGCAACGCAAGCGTGAGAATAGGCATCCCGTCGCCGCATCCTATTCTGCAAGAGAATCAACAGAGATAAATAATAAGAGATAGCCATCTCTCCACAGAGTCAGGCGCCGATGCCACCTCAGCCGGGGCAGACGGCCAGCATCGGTAATTATCTTGGGTCATCGTTCGAGCCAACGGGTTCCATACTCCACCGCGCTGCCAGCGGCTCAAGTATGAATGACTCGAAACTCGTTTCAATACGGTCGATCAATGCTTTTAGAGTCATGCTGTCGTTCAAAAGAACTTCATCAGTCGACCATTCAAGCATGCCAATGCGCCTAGCTTTACCCCAATCAACATATTCAAAATGAGAAAAAGCCCAAAAAAGTCTGAGATGTGTGGGCGAAATCAACGGAACGACAAAACACTCCTCCGGCGTGATGTTCGGCAAGTTGGGCTCAAATCGGATTCTGATGTGTTTGAATGGCATCTCTGTTGTCAAAGTAACACCAGTTATGACCCTCTTTCGCTCATCTACTCCATAGGAAGTTTTGTAGGCACGCCACTCCTTTTGCGCGCGGGCGAAATACTTCTCTTCTTCTCTGTTTTGATCTATCCAGCTACCAATAGTCGTTAGCTCGGGCGCGACACCTTTTTCCGGAAAAACTTCGCGCGAATAGATTTCTGCAAGTTCGATTTTCGGCGGTAACTTTTCAAATAACTCCTGCAAGGACATAAGCACGGCGGTAGCAGCATCTTTCGAAAAGTATTTTTTCGCATCCTCTCTCATGCGTTGAGCAAAGGTAGAGTCCCTCTTCTCGGGTCCACCTACGGCGCCGTCCGCCGTAGAACCCGGCCCTTGAATATATACGCCCAATAGCCCTTTCATGGACGGCGTCACCTCGCACATTACCTCTGTGAAATCGGCCTGCGTGATAAAGAGCGGGGTCTGGTAGTTAAGTTCTTTGAATTCATCAGCGACGAACGACATGACATCTTTGTATCTGATCGTCGTCGACGGATGACGACAGATGGACTTCAAAATGCTTTCAGTAAAATAGGAAATCTGATCGCTCTGATACGAGACCTGTTCGGCCTGAGACGAAAACATGAAATAGAGCTTGTCGAATTTCTTGTCAGCTGATTTCAGATAATCTCTGAAATCATCTGCGGTTTTTATGTAACTCACGCCAGAGTGGCACGCGTCAACTACTTTGACAAAAAGACTGGGGGAGAGGGATCTAATGATCCCATCCAATTCCGAATTTTCTAATGACGTCTGATTTCTTTTTTTGGCCTGATAATCCGATAAAAGATAATAGAATTCATCACCTACAAATTCTCCATGCCCCGTGAAATAGAAAAATACTTCTCCAATTTCCTTGTCTTTGTGCACCTTAGCAAAATCTGCAACCTTCTGCTTGACATTTGTGCCCACGGTCTCGGATTCGATATGCAAGATGTCTGAGAACCGCTCCGACGAACGAAGCATTTGTACCATTGCCGCACCATCTCGACGACACGCCGGGAGATTTTGAGCATCTCCCGTATATTCACTGACAGCGATTACGACGCCAAGATTTATCACGTCTCAATGCCTCCGATTGTTAGAACGCCCCACCTATTTTTTTTGAAGCGTTCCCGAAAAATGTGCCAGCAAAACACCTATTCCCGGCCACCCGTCTTCTCAACCCCATCCCGTACAGCCGCTTCCAGAACATCCACATCAATATCCTTCAGTGCTTTGAACTTGATGCAGTAGCCGGTCACGCTCGCCTTGCCGAGCTTCTTGCCATAGGTCTTGGCGAGATATTTCTTGTCATCCAGCCTGATGATATAGACCGAGATCCCGGCCGTGTTCGCGCTGATGCCGATTTGATAAAACTCGCGCGTCTTGCCCGCCTGCTTCATGGTCTGCAAGCCGTATCCGATGTTGGGATTGGTGACGGTTTTGCCGCTGGCGTCCTTGCCGTCCAGGAACCACAGCTTGCATCCCGGCATCGCGGCGAGGATGCGGGCGTGCAGCGCGCGCATGTCGCTGCGCTTGGGCTCGGGCTGGCTCGCGAGATATTTTTCGATCTGCTTTTGGGTCTGCATGGCCGCTAGCCTTCCAGCGCCGCGATCATCTCCACCCGCGCCGCGTGCCGCCCGCCTTCGAACGCGGCGCCCAGAAACGCATCCACGATGTCGAGCGCCAGCCCTTCGCCCACCACGCGCGCGCCGAGCGCAAGCATGTTGGCGTCGTTGTGCTCACGGATCATGCGGGCGGAATATGTGTCGGCGCAGGCGCCACAGCGGATGCCCTTCACCTTGTTCGCCGCTATCATGATGCCCTGCCCGGTCCCGCACAGGATGATGCCGAACCGGCAATCGCCGGACGCGACGCGCCGCGCCGCCGCCTCGCCATGCGCGGGGTAAGGCGTGCTCTGCGGTGTCGTGGGCCCGATGTCCACCGCCTCCCATCCGCGCGCCGCAACATGCGCGGCGATGCTCTGCCGAAGCGCGATGGCGGCATGATCGCTGGAGAGGACGATGCGGTTGTTGCCGGTCATAAGGAGTCGCCCCGTTGCCCGCGCGCAATCTGGCGGCTGGATCGCGCCGGATCAACGCACCGGTTTCGCTGCGCGGCGCTTGACTCGGGTTGCGGTTGTTCTTACTTTGTTCTATCCGATATTTCGCCGGATCGCGCGGAAAACGCGCTCCCGCAAATAGGAGGACTGCGTCTTTCGTGAAGCCCGGAGACGGGATGAAGGGGAGAGAGGGGGGTAGCGCAAAACGTGACTTCAAATGCGCCGCGCTTCTTCCCGCCACAAGATGTTGTGAAACTGCGAAATTCCGAGAGCGAAAAACGACGTTCAAGTCGCGAGCAATTCGAGGGGGGCCGCCCCCTCCACGCAAAAAGCGCAAAAACCGCAATTCAACTGTCCCGGAATTGCGGGGTTTTCACCGGCGCAACAAGGCGAAGCCCGTTGCAACGAACATCTGGATGAACACCGCAACCGAGCTTCGTTGGATCCCCGTCAGCGACGGAAAGAATTTCGAGAGATAGCCCGCCAAGGAGATGACGTAGATCACCGACGCCATCACCACGACCACGAGGAGATTCGGACCTTCAGGGTCATCAAAGAACGCAAACATCGCCCGCGAACATGCAAGGGCGGTGACCGCGAGAACCAGCAAGGTGCCGTTCCTCAGGCTCACTCCCACTCGATCGTTCCTGGCGGCTTGCTCGTGATGTCATAGACCACGCGGTTCACGCCGCGCACTTCGTTCACGATGCGGGTGGAGACGCGGGCGAGGAACGAATGCTCGAACGGATAGTAATCCGCCGTCATGCCGTCGCTGGACGTCACGGCGCGCAACGCCAGCACATAATCATAAGTGCGGCCGTCGCCCATCACGCCCACGCTGCGCACGGGCAACAGCACGGCGAAGGCCTGCCAGATTTTGTCGTACAGGCCGGCCTTGCGGATCTCGTCGAGATACACCGTGTCGGCCTTGCGCAGGATTTCCAGCTTGTCGCGCGTGATCTCGCCCGGCACGCGGATGGCGAGGCCCGGTCCGGGGAACGGGTGACGGCCCACGAAGGTTTCCGGCAGTCCAAGCTCGCGGCCCAGTGCGCGCACTTCATCCTTGAAGAGTTCGCGCAACGGCTCGACAAGCTTCATCTTCATGCGTTCCGGCAAGCCGCCGACATTGTGATGCGACTTGATGGTGACGCTGGGACCGCCCGTCGCGCTGACGCTTTCGATGACGTCGGGATAGAGCGTGCCCTGTGCCAGGAATTCCGCGCCGCCGATTTTCGCCGCTTCCTTGTCGAACACATCGATGAAGGTGGAGCCGATGATCTTGCGCTTCTGCTCCGGATCGCTGACGCCTTCGAGACGGCCCAGGAACAGATCGGCGGCCTCCGCGTGGATCAGCGGGATGTTATAGTGGCCCTTGAACAGCGAGACGACTTCATCCGCCTCGCCCGCGCGCATCAAACCGGTGTCGACGAAGATGCAGGTGAGCTGGTCGCCGATGGCTTCGTGGATCAGTACCGCGGCAACGGAAGAATCCACGCCGCCGGACAAGCCGCAGATCACTTTGCTCCTGCCGACCTGCGCTCGGATTTTCTCGATCTCGCGCTGGCGGAAGGCATGCATGTTCCATTCGGGCTTGATGCCCGCAATGCCGATGAAGTTTTTCAGGATCGTCGCGCCGCGCGGCGTGTGCGCCACTTCGGGATGAAACTGCACGCCGTAGAAATGCTTCGCCTCATTGCCGATGACGGCGTAGGGCGAGCTTTCGCTGGTGGCGATCACTTCAAAGCCCGGCGGGATGGCGGTGATCTTGTCGCCATGGCTCATCCACACCGGCTCGTTGCCGTTCGCATCGCCAAGGCCGGCGAGCAGCGGCGACTTCTTATCGATGTGAATATCGGCGCGGCCGAATTCGCGGTTGTGCCCGGCTTCCACCTTGCCGCCGAGCTGCTGGCTCATCGTCATCTCGCCATAGCAGATGCCGAGAACGGGAACGCCCAGCTGGAACACCTCTTGCGGCGCGCGCGGCGTGTCACTTTCGGTGACGGAGGCGGGGCCACCGGAAAGAATGATCGCCTGCGGTTTCCCGCGGTTCAGTTCTTCCTGGGCTTTGTTGAAGGGGACGATTTCGCAGTACACGCCTGCTTCGCGCACCCGGCGCGCGATGAGCTGGGTAACCTGCGATCCGAAGTCGATAACGAGGACGGGAGCGGTCATGGCGGGATTTACCTGACCGGCCCGGAACGAGTCCAGCGAAACGGATGCCGCAGCAGAACTTGCACGGCTTCTATGCAGAACGCGCCAGAATCGCTGTGAAAAAGCCGTCCATGGCGTCCACCAGCGGCGTCACTTTCAGGAATTCGCCCAGTCCCGGCGGCGGGCGGCTCCCCGTCGATTCGCGCCAGATGTCGGCGGCGGGGATCACCTTGAAGGCGGGGTGTCGTTCCAGGAAGGCGGCGATGCGGTCTTCATTCTCGCGCGGCAGGATAGAGCATGTCGCATAAACGATCCGCGCCTTCCCGGCGGCGCGGGCGGCGGCCTGATCCAGCAGCATGTCCTGCAGCGCATTGAGCTGATCGAGGCGCTCCGGCGTGAGGCGCCATTTGTTTTCCGGCGAGCGCCGCCAAGTGCCCGATCCGCTGCACGGCGCATCGAGCAGAACCAGATCGTAGGGACGCCCCGGCGGCTTCTGTCCCGCATGAGTCTGGATGATCGTGACGCCGGCGCGTTGCGCACGCGGCGCAATCTGGCGAAGACGGCCTTCGTCGATGTCATGCGCGGTGAGTTCACCGCTGTTGTTCATCGCCGCCGCGAGCGCGAGGGACTTGCCGCCCGCGCCTGCTGCGAGATCCAGCACGCGTGAATTCGGTTTGGCCTGCGCGAGCAACACCGCGACTTGCGCCGCTTCATCCTGAAACTCGAAAGCGCCATCGAGGAAGAGCTTGCTCTGCTCCAACCCGCGCGTGGTGGCCGGCAGGCGAATGGTGGTCGGCGAATAGCGCGTCGCTTCCGCTTCAAAGCCTTCGGAGCGGAGCACATCCAGCACGCCGTCGCGCGTGGCCTTCAGCGTGTTCACCCGCAGATCGACCGGCGCACGCTCCAACATCGCGCCCATTTCCAGCGCAACATCCTCATCAAAGGCGCGGGTGAGTTCGCTTTGCAGGAACTCCGGATATTCGCCTTTTATATGCGGCGCGGCTTGATCGGTTGGTGCAACGATGGTTCGGGCGCGCTCTTCATCGGTCAGCAATGCCGGGCCGTAACCATCACCTGTGAAGAGCGAGGAAACATCCGCGCCTTCTTTCAACAGCGATGCGATCACCAATGCGCGCGGTGCTTCGCTGCCCATACGCCAGGCGAAGGAAGCGCGATGGCGGAACACGTCATAGACGCGCTCGCTCACCGCGGCGCGGTCCTTCGATCCGGCATAGCGGCGCGCGCGGAAGAATTCGCGGATGAAGCGGTCGGCGGGAAGGCGGCTGACGGCCAATCCATCGAGGATATCGATGGCGGCTTGCGTGCGGGCGGCGGGGGTCATAGGCGCGCTATATAGAGAGTAGGCTCGATAAAGCAAAAAGCCCGCTTTTCCGCGCTATAATCGGCAAACGCCGGAGAGTCGCCCGATGGTTTCCAGCAATCGCGTTGTGGTGGTGGGTGCGGGCTTTGCGGGCATCGAAGTGGCGCGCGGGCTGGGCCGCGCCGGAATTCCCGTCACGCTGATCGATCGGCAGAACCATCATCTGTTCCAGCCCCTGCTCTATCAGGTGGCGACCGCCGCGCTTTCGCCCGCCGATATTGCGGAGCCGGTGCGCAAGGTATTGCGCGGTCTTCCCAGCGTGGAAGTGGTGCTCGGCGAAGTGACCGGCATTGATAAGGCGGCGCGCATCGTCGCGCTAAAGAACGGCGACCGGATTTCTTACGATCGTCTGGTGATCGCCACCGGAGCGACGCATTCCTATTTCGGCCATGATGAGTGGAGCGATTTCGCGCCCGGTCTGAAGACCATCGAGGATGCGCGTGAAATCCGCTCGCATCTTCTGCTCGCCTTCGAGCGCGCGGAGATGAGCCGCGATACCGCCGAACAGAAACGCCTGATGACCATCGCCGTGATTGGCGGCGGCCCAACGGGCGTCGAGCTTGCCGGCTCCATCGCCGAATTGGCGCGCCACACACTGGCGAAAGATTTCCATCATATTCGGCCCGACACCGCGACGGTGCTTCTGGTCGAAGCGGGGCCGCGCATCCTTACGGCGTTTCCGGAGAAACTCTCGAACTATGCGATGCGCAAGCTTGCCAAGCTTGGCGTCACCGTGCGGGTGAACACGGCGGTCGAGCGCATCGTCGCGGATGAGGTCATCGCGAAAGGCGAGACGATCCCCGTCGGCTTCGCGATCTGGGCGGCGGGCGTGACGGCATCGCCGCTCGGCAAACTGTTAGGCGTGCCGCTGGACCGCGCGGGCCGCGTGACGGTGAACCGCGATCTCTCAGTACCGGGTCTGGAGAATATCTACGTGCTGGGCGACCTTGCGTTGACGCCAGATGCGAACGGCAAGCCGCTGCCGGGATTGGCGCAAGTGGCGAAGCAGGAAGGCACCTATCTCGGCCGCGCGCTAGCGAAGAAGATCTTGCGCGGGCAAGCCGCGCCTCCGTTCACCTTCCACAATCGCGGCAACACCGCGATCATCGGCCGGCACGCGGCGGTGTTCGATTTCGGCTGGTGGCAGTTCAGCGGCTGGCTGGCGTGGTGGTTCTGGGCGTTCATCCATGTCTATCTGCTGGTCGGCTTCCAGCATCGCCTGATGGTGGCCATCCAATGGGCGTGGCGCTACGTGACCTACGAAAGCGGCTCGCGTCTGATCGTGGAACACCCGCCAAAAGCCTAGTCTGTGCCGCTCCGGAACAGACGGCTTAAACATCTGGCAATCGTGCCAGCCTTTAATGCGGCATGACCTCTTGCGTGCCGCATGTGACCCTCCTCACGCCCTATCTGCGTTTGCTGAATCATAGCGCGCAGGCGCTGACGCGGCTTTTTTTCAGTCCAGGATCGGGTTTCTCGCTGCTTTCTCTCACCTGTGCGCTCATGCTCGCGGCGACCTTTCTCTTGATGCGGCGGGCTCGTGGGGAACGCCCTCTCCCCGCACCGCGCGTACTGGCGCGCGCGCTCTTTCCGCGCTGGCTTCTGCGCCACACCTCCACGCGGGCGGATGTTGGGTTCCTCTTCCTGAACACACTCGCAGCCGGCGCCCTCATCGGTTGGGGATTGTTTTCGGTTGAAGCGATTGCCCACACGGTGACGCGTGGACTGGATAGCCAATTCGGCAACGGCGCGGTTGTGCATCTGCCGTCCTTCTGGAGCGGAGCGATTCTGACATTGGCGATGTTCGTCGCCTATGACTTCGCCTATTGGGTCGACCATTGGCTCAAGCACAAGATCCCGTTGTTGTGGGAATTCCATCGCGTGCACCACACCGCCGAGGTGCTTTCGCCGCTCACCAATTTCCGGATGCATCCGGTCGATAGCCTGGTCTTCGCGAACATCATCGCCGTGGCGTTGGGCGTGACGCATGGCGTCGGGCTGCATGTTCTTGGTAGCGGCGCGCAGGAGGCCCTGCTATCCGGCAGCAACATCATCCTCGTCGCGTTCGTTTTCGGAACGGTGCATTTGCAGCACTCGCATATCGGCATACGCTTCGGCACGCGGTGGGGAAAAGTGCTGTTCTCGCCCGCGCACCACCACATTCACCATTCGGCGGATCGTGCGCATTTCGACAGCAATCTCGGAGCCTGCCTGGCAGTATGGGATTGGATGTTCGGAACGCTGATCCTGCCGGAGAACGTGACGGGCAAGCTCACCTTCGGCGCGGATGTGACAGGCGATCGCTATACACCGCATACCATGGCTGGAAGTCTGGTGTGGCCATTCGTTCGCGCAGCGCGGCGTCTGTTGCCGCGCTCTGCGCCTGCCGCAGCCGAACAGGTTTACGAGCCGCTCGGATAGTTCGGGCTTTCGCGGGTCACCAGCACATCGTGGACATGGCTTTCGCGCAGGCCCGCGCCGGTGATGCGCACGAAGTTGGCGCGCTTGTGGAAGTCCCCGATCGTCTTGGCGCCGGTGTAGCCCATCGCCGCGCGCAAGCCGCCGACGATCTGGTGCACCACATTCGCCACCGGGCCTTTGTAAGCCACCTGGCCTTCGACGCCTTCCGGCACAAGCTTCAACTGATCCTGCACTTCGGCCTGGAAGTAGCGATCCGCCGAACCGCGCGCCATGGCGCCCAACGAACCCATGCCGCGATAACCTTTGTAGGAGCGGCCTTGATAAAGGAAAACTTCGCCCGGCGCTTCTTCTGTGCCCGCGAGCAATGAACCCACCATCGCGACACTCGCGCCGGCGGCAATTGCTTTGGCGAGATCGCCGGAGAATTTGATGCCGCCATCGGCGACAACCGGAATGCCCGCTTTGTGCGCGGCTTCCACGGCATCCATGATCGCGGTGAGTTGCGGCACGCCGACACCGGCGACGATGCGCGTGGTGCAGATGGAGCCGGGGCCGATGCCCACCTTCACCGCATCCGCGCCCGCATCGATCAGCGCCTGTGCGCCATCGCGCGTGGCGACGTTGCCGGCGAGAATCTGCGTGTAGTTCGACTCTTTCTTGATGCGGGTGATGGTGTCGAGAACGCCTTTGGAATGGCCGTGCGCGGTATCCACCACGACAACATCCGCTTCGGCTTCGATCAGACCCAGCGCGCGGCGGAAACCGTCTTCGCCCACCGACGTCGCCGCGGCCACACGCAACCGGCCGCGTTCATCCTTACAGGCGTTGGGATATTTCTGCGCCTTCTCGATGTCCTTCACGGTGATCAAACCGACGCAGCGATAGGCATCGTCCACCACCAGGATTTTCTCGATGCGGTGTTGGTGCAGCAACCGCTTGGCCTCTTCCGGCTTCACGCCTTCCTTCACCGTGATGAGCTTGTCCTTCGTCATCAGCTCGGCGACTTTCTGGCGGGTGTCGGAGGCGAAGCGGACATCGCGGTTCGTCAAAATGCCGACGAGCTTGCCGGTGCCTTGCGCGTTGGCGTTCTCGACGACCGGAATGCCGCTAATCTTGTAACGCTCCATCAAGCCCAGCGCGTCGGCGAGTGTTGCATCCGGCGCGATGGTGACGGGGTTCACGACCATGCCGCTTTCGAACTTCTTCACCCGGCGGATCTGCTCGGCCTGCTCGGCGATGGAGAGGTTCTTGTGAATGACACCCATGCCGCCCGCCTGCGCCATCGCGATCGCGAGGCCGGCTTCAGTGACGGTATCCATGGCGGCGGAGAGGAGCGGAATGCCCAGTTCGACGGTCTTGGTGAGGCGGGTGCGGGTATCGACTTGTCCAGGGAGGACTTCGGAGGCACCGGGCACCAGCAGGACATCGTCGAAGGTAAGGGCTTCGCGGATGGTGGAGCGCTGTTCCATGGGCGCGTATATCCGCGGATTCCCGATTCCGCAAGGCGTTTGAAAAAGCGCCCATAAAAGAAGAGCCCGCGCGGCGCGTTGCCGAGAGGCAGAGCGCCCCAACAACGCCGTCCCGGCGAGCCCAACAGTGCCCAGCTACGCAGCAAGCCCTAGGAAAACCGCCATCGCGGCCAACCAATGAGCGCCTTCGCTCCAACCTCCCCGGTTTTCATGCGGCGGTTTCATCCTTCGCCCGGTCTTAAGGAGTCCGGCTCCGGATGATCGCCACGCGGGGTCCGCACAAGGCTCGGCCCCTTACCTGTCTGTCCTTGCGGCGTCGCTACTGTTTCAAAGGCATTCTCCCAGCCATTACCCGAGAGAACATATAGCGAACATGACATAGGACTATCAAGCCCCATCAGGAAAAAATATTTGACAAATTGTCAGGCCGAAATGGGTTTTTTATTTGTTCCTTCGGGCAGCTGCGTGGTTATTTGCACATGTCTGATTTGCGGGGCGGGATTTGAGCAAAGACAAAGAAAAAGAAGCGATCTACGAAGCCTTCGCCCAATATCTTGGGGATCTGCGGGAGTTCGCGGCGAAAGAAAAGACAGAACACACCGACCGCAGCGCACTGGAGAAGTTGCTCAAAGCCTTCGCTACACATGCGGAGGGCAAGCCCAAGGTTCAGCACGAACCGCTTCGTGAAAAAGGCAAAGGCGCGCCGGATTTCAAAATAACGCGGGACGCGATGATCCTTGGTTATGTCGAGACCAAGCAGATCGGAGAAAACCTCGGCAAAGTTCTGAAATCCCATCAGATCGAGAAATACAAAAAGCTCTCGCCCAACATCATCCTGACCGACTATCTGGAGTTCATCTGGATCGGCAAAGACGGCGCACCCAAACGCGAACCGCTTTGCCATGATACCGATCTCGACAACCGCAAGTTCAAGCTGAGCCCGGAACGTATCGACGCTGTCGCCGCGCTATTTACGGGCTTTTTCTCTACCGCGCCCGAAGGCATCGGCACGTCGAAAGCATTGGCCGAGGCGCTCGCCGTTCGCAGCCGTTTCTTGCGCGACTATCTGGGTGAAGAGCTTGTCCGGCAGGAGCGCGATCATCAAGAAGGCCGTCTATACGGTTTGTTCCGGACGTTCCGCGATCAGGTCTTTCACGAACTGACATTGAAGGAATTCGCAGACGCGTTCGCGCAAATGCTGGCCTATGGATTGTTTCTGGCGCGATTGAATGCGGATGAGAAAACCAAGATCACGCTCAACAATGCGCGCGAGCATATTCCCGGCTCGTTCCAGCTCATTCACGAATTGGTCGAATTCCTGACCGAGTTGGACAAGGACGACTATGTCGATGTGCGCTGGGTGGTGGAGGAAGTCGTTTCCATTGTGAACGGGTTGGACTTACCAGCCATCCACGAAAGTCTTTCCTTCCGCCAGCGCAAGGCGATCAGCCGCAAGGTGCGCGCCGGCGACGAAGAAGAACATCGCCTCTTCGAGCGCGATCCCTTCATTTATTTCTACGAAGATTATCTGAAGGCTTACGACAAGGAGACGCGCAAAGGCCGCGGCGTCTATTACACTCCGCCGCCGGTTGTGAATTTCATTGTCCGCGCCATCAACGACATTCTGAAAGAGAAAGACAGCTTCAACATCAAAAAGGGATTAGCCGATAACAAGCGAGTCACCGTGCTGGATTTCGCCTGCGGCACCGGCACCTTCCTGCTCGAAGTGTTTCAGCAGATTTTCGAGAGTGTCGGCGGCGCGGACAAGCCGATTGCCAAGAAAGTGGTCAGCGACCACATCCTGAAAAATATCTATGGCTTTGAGTACCTTATTGCACCCTACACCATCGCACATCTGAAGCTGTCGCAATATCTGCGCGACAAGGGGCATGCGCTGAAAGCAAAAGAGCGGCTGCAGGTGTTTTTGACGAACACGCTGGAACCTATCGCGTCAGAAGACGATCAAAAGGAAATGTGGGCCGTTCCCGAACTCGCGAAAGAAGTCAAAGAAGCGCAAAAAATCAAAGATAAGCCGATACTCGTTATCACGGGAAACCCACCCTATTCCGGCCATTCCAAGAACAAGGGCGAATGGATAAGCGCCGCGATCGATGGCTACAAATATACAATCGAGAAAGACGCAGATGGTCGCGAATTTCAAAAGCCGCTGGGCGAGCGCAACCCCAAATGGCTGAATGACGACTACGTCAAGTTCATCCGTTTCGCGCAGTTGAAAATGGATGAAGTCAAAGAAGGCATCGTCGGCATCATCACCAATCATTCTTGGCTGGATAATCCGACCTTTCGCGGCATGCGTCAGTCATTGATGCGCAGCTTTGAACAGATTTATGTTCTGGATCTGCATGGAAATGCAAAAAAGAAGGAGCGTGCCCCGGACGGATCGAAAGATGAGAACGTATTCGATATCGAACAAGGGGTTGCAATCAGCCTATTTGTAAAGCGAGCAGGACTTGAGCGCGGCGTGTGGCGAGGGGACATCTGGGGGAAAAGGCTCGAAAAGTACAAAGCTGCTTACGAAGGCTCTCTCAAATCAGGCAATCTAGATTTCGTTACGCCACGCGCACCATATTATCTTTACCAGATCCAAGATGACGTTAAGCGCGCCGTATATGATCGGGGCATGCCTCTACCGGAAATCATGCCTTTGAACAGCGTTGGTTTTGTTACTAGTCGAGACAAACTCGCGATAGGATTCACCGATAGAGAAATGACCGCGCGCGTTAGCGACTTTTCAAAGCGCGATGTGGAGAATGCGAGAGAACACTATAAACTTGGAGAAGACGTCAGAGATTGGAAGGTATCTTGGGCGCAAGAAGATGTTAAGAAAGGCGGGACGGTAATCCCGGTTCTGTATCGCCCCTTTGACGAAAGATACACGTTTTACACAGGTCGCTCACGTGGGTTTCATGTTTATCCGCGGGAGACGGTATCTCGCCAGTTACTCCGGCCTAATGTTGCGCTAATCACCTCGAGGTTAACGAAGGGAGAAACATTCCGGCACGCCCTCGTCTCTGACAAACCCGTCGAAGTCATCAGCCTTTCTCCAATTACATCAAACAACGGATTTGTTTTTCCTCTGCGTGGCGATGGTGAAGCTGAAAACTTTTCGCCCGCTTTTCGGAATTTCATCGATTCCAAATACGAAAACCACTATTCGCCAGAAGAGTTGCTTGGCTACATTTATTCTGTTTTGCACGCCGCGACCTATCGATCGGTTTATGCTGAATTCCTCCGGATTGATTTTCCCCGCGTACCATTTCCCGAAAAAGCATCCGACTTCGAAGCTTTATCCAAACTCGGCTGGGAGTTGGTGCAGGCACATCTGCTGAAGGACTATCCGGATGCCGAGCTGGCGAAACTCAACGGCAAAGGCGATGAGACGGTCGAAGCCGCGCGTTATTCGGAAGTCGAGAAGGCGATCTGGATCAACAAGACGCAATGCTTCAAGCCGGTGCCCGAGGATGTGTGGAAATTCCACATTGGCGGCTATCAGGTGCTGGAGAAATATCTGAAATCCCGCAAGGGGCGGCAGCTTTCGCTGGATGAGGTCAACCATGTGGGCAAGATGGCCGACAGCCTCGCTTTCACCATCACGCAGATGGCGAAAATCGACAAAGCCTACAAAAATGCCTTTCCCGACCGTGGATAAGTCCGGTTCCCGCCTCCCCGGCGGCGAATCGGGAGTGCAAAATGCACTGGTCCGAATCACCGGGTAGCCATGACCAGTCCCTCGGAAATGTTCGAATCCCAGCCCGACATGTTCGGAACGGAAGCCGCGCCTACCTATCGGCCCGATCCGGAAAAGGTGCGCGCGCGGCTGCACAACATGCTGGCGGAAGCGCGCTCCGCGCAGGTCATCCCGTGGAGCCGCCCCGTGCTGACGCTCTACAAGACCATCTTCCCGGAAATGTCCCAGCACCTGCCGGACGACGAAGCCAAGCAGCTTTGCTTTGAATTCGAAAACGAGATCGCGCGCCTCGAAGCAGCTTGAGTCCGCCCCCCGGCAAATCGGTGAAGACATGACCACCGTCGCCGTCATCGGTGGCGGGCCGGCGGGGTTGATCGCGGCTGAGATTCTGAGCGCCAACGGCGCTGTCGTGACGGTCTATGAGCGTATGCCTTCGGTCGGCCGCAAGTTTCTGATGGCGGGACGTGGCGGGCTCAACCTTACCCATTCGGAAGATTTCGAGCGCTTCGTCACGCGCTACCGTGCAGCCGCGCCGGTGCTGCGGCCGTTGCTCGAAGACTTCACGCCCGCGCAGTTGATCGCCTGGGCGGAAGGTCTGGGGCAGGAAATCTTCAAAGGCTCCAGCGGCCGCATGTTTCCCAAGGCGATGAAGGCTTCGCCGCTGCTGCGCGCATGGCTGGCGCGGCTGGAGGCGCAAGGCGTCGCGTTCAAGACACGCCATGAATGGCGCGGCTGGGATGGCCACGGCGCTTTGCTGTTCGACGCGAGCGGCGCGCGCGTTGCGGTTCGCGCGGACGCGACGATCCTCGCGCTCGGCGGTGCAAGCTGGCCGAAACTTGGGTCCGATGGGCGCTGGTCGAAACTTTTGGAAGTCGCTGGTGTGGCGGTTCATCCGTTCAAACCCTCCAACAGCGGGTTCAACGTCGCCTGGAGCGACATCTTCCGCGAACGCTTCGCCGGGCAGCCGATCAAGAGCGCGTTGTTTCGCTTTGACGGCGAGACAACCCGCGGCGAAGCGATGGTCACGTCCTATGGCCTCGAAGGCGGCGCGATCTATGCGCTTTCCGCCGCGCTGCGCGATGCCATCGCGAAAGACGGCAAGGCCGAGCTGCATATCGATCTTCGCCCTGATCTTTCCGAAGAACAGCTTTCCCGATTGCTGGCCAAAACGCGCGGCAAGGAATCGCTTTCCAATTTCCTGCGCAAAGCGGTGAAGCTCTCGCCGCTGGACATCCATCTGCTGCGCGAAGGCGCGTTCGATCCCGCGCAGCTCGCCAGACAGATCAAGGACGTCACGGTCACGCTTGCCGGCGCGGCGCCCATCGCCCGCGCGATTTCCACCGCGGGCGGCGTCGGGTTTGAATCGCTCGACCGAAAGCTGATGCTCAAGTCCAAACCCGGCGTCTTTGTTGCGGGCGAGATGCTCAATTGGGAAGCGCCGACCGGCGGCTACCTGCTGCAGGCCGCGTTCGCCACCGGCGTTGCCGCCGCCAAAGGCGCGCTCGCCTGGCTCAGGTGAAGTACTCTTTCAGTCGCAAGGGCGACACCGGCGGCGCGATCGGAATTTTCTATCCCGGCAAGCTCACGAACAGCAGCGCGATGTAGGCGCAGTACAGGATGAACGTTACGGGCACGACCGTCTTGATCACCCAGTCCTTTGTCGTGAACAGGCCGGTCAGGATGAGCGCGATGAAAAGGCCGTGCGCCACCATGTCG
>Ga0153956_1000691_pt1 | contig 35231 bp, 34 predicted proteins | sample TSFL040MetaG_FD_104704 | JGI IMG/M metagenome (GOLD analysis project Ga0153956, IMG submission 104704) | Attine ant fungus gardens microbial communities from Florida, USA - TSFL040 MetaG | ecosystem: Host-associated > Fungi > Mycelium > Unclassified | place: USA: Florida, Wekiwa Springs... | reverse complement strand
TCACCCTTGGCAATTCGCGTGGTGCGGGCCTTCATTTCCTCGTAATCGGCAATCCCGACCTTCAATGTGCTCATAGCACGCCTCGCTCTTTCAATACTGCATCCACTGCCTGCCAGAAGTCGGTCAGTAGCGTGGCCGCATCCGTCCAAGCGTAACGCTTCGCGGTGTGGAAGCGGTGGCTATGGTCCATCGGCTCGCCGCGTTTGCTTCGGCCGACCGGATGAGCGTTGTCGAACCTAACCAATCGTTCGCCCGCAGGCCCATGAAGCGTAAGCGAGTAGTCGAGGCCATGCGGCTTTTCCGGTGAGACCGGAATGCGGGTGACGATGAATTTCACCCAATGGCCCGCTCGGGATCGACAACGCGCACCTGGCCGTCGAGATCCAGAAGTGCGTCGAGGTTTGGGTCACGATCCTCGCTCATGCTTTATTCTTATCACATTACGATAAGATAGGGAAGGTCTTATACGACTTTGCCGGGTGGGGAAGCATGTCATTGCCATCTCGGTAAAGGGCGGGGATGCGCCGGGCGTTTGCAGGCTTACTTTGCCCCGATCGTCCTTCGTAGAAACGCATAGCCTAGCGCCTGGCTCTGCGCCTGCTTGCTGTTGTCCACCGCGCCGGAATGGCCGCCGGCCACCGTTTCGTTGAACCAGACGGGGCAGCCCAACTCCTGCAGCCGCGCGGCCATCTTGCGGGCGTGGCCGGGATGCACGCGGTCGTCGGTGCGGTTGGTCGTGATCAGGATCGGCGGATAGTTCCGTCCGCTTTCGGCCAGATGATAGGGCGAGAATTTCTGCAGGTACGTCCATTCGTCCGCAATGTCCGGATCGCCGTATTCCGCGATCCAGCTCGACCCGGCGAGCAGCTTTGTATAGCGGGCCATGTCGAGCAACGGCACGCTGCACCAGATTGCCCCGAACAGGTGCGGATAGCGCGTCAGCATATTGCCGACGAGCAGCCCGCCATTGCTGCCGCCGTGGCAGGCCAGTTTCTGCGCCGTGGTGACGCCCGATGCGGCGAGGTCGCGGGCGACGGCGGCGAAGTCGTCATGGGCGACGTGCTTGGTGCTTTTGCGTGCGGCGAGGTGCCAGCCCGGCCCGAACTCGCCGCCGCCCCGGATATTGGCGATGGCGTAGAGATGACCGTGTTCGAGCCACAACTTGCCGGCGATCGCCATATAGGAAGGCGTCAGTGACACCTCGAAGCCGCCATAGCCGTAGAGGATCGTCGGTCGCGGAGCCGCCGGAGACGACAGGTTCCTGCCGATCAGGAAGTAAGGGATATTGGTGCCATCCTCGGCGACGGCATGACGCTGCTGCACCTCGATGCCCGTAGGATCGAAGTTGCGCGGCGCGCTTTTCAGCGGTTCGGGTACACCATGCCCGTTCCACAGGGCGGTTGTCGTCGGCCGGTCGAAGCCGGTGACGGTGAGCAGCATGTCCTCACCGAGATCGGGATCATCCTCCCCGCCGAAATTCTGTGCAGAGATCGAGGCGTTGTCGGGCAGGCCGGGCAGGGGCAATTCCTTCCAGCCGGCTGCGCTCCGCTGCATCAGCACGATGCGGCCGCGCACATTGTCGAGCAGTTCGAGCACGATGCCGTGCCGCGTCTCGGCCCATGATTGCAGCGCGCGGGTCGGCGTCGGCGTGAACGCGATGTCGAAATCGCGCGCGCCGGACAGAAAACGGTCGAGGTCGATGACGGCGAGGGCACCGGCCCGGATCGTTAGATCGCCCACCGTCCAGTCCTGTTTCGGGCTGATGAGGAGATCGCCGGCCTCCGCGCCGACGCTGACTTCCTCGGGCAGATCGAGTTGCAGTCGTTTGTTTGCGTGCGGGCCGTGCCACCGGTCGACGAAAATCTGCGACCGCGTGAAATCGAGCGCGCGCCAATACATCACGCTTTCATGGCCGGGCCGCCGGTTGACGCCGAACCATGCGGCGACGTCGGTTGTCTCGACCTCGAACACGGTTTCAGCCGCGGCCAGCGGGGTGTCGCGCGTCCATTTCCGCACGCTCCGTGTGTAGCCGGCCGCGGTGGTGGTGTCCGGCGTCTGCGCGCTGCCGACCAGCAGCGTATCGTTGTCGAGCCACTGCACCTGCGTCTTGGCCTTCGGGATCACGAAGCCGCCGGTGACGAAGCGCTTTGCGGCGATGTCGAATTCCCGCACCTCGACGGCGTCGGTGCCGTTGAAGGACAGGCTGATCAACGCACGCGTCTTGTCGGGGGAGCGTGCCGCGCCTGCAAAAGCCCAGGCAATGCCTTCGGCTTTGTTCAGCGCGTCGATGTCGAGCAGCACGTCCCAATTCGGCGTGTCGGTGCGGTAGCTCTCCAGCGTTGTCCGCCGCCACAAGCCGCGCGGATGCTTGGCATCCTTCCAGAAATTGTAGAGGTAATCGCCGGACTTGCCGACGAAGGGGATGCGGTCGTCGGAATCCAGAATCTTCAGCACGGCATCGAAATCGCGCTGATAATCGTCATCGATCAGGAAACCGTCGGTGCGGACGTTCTGTGCCTCGACCCAGGCCACCGCCTTTTCGCCCTCGATCTCCTCAAGCCAGAGATGGGGATCGTCGTGGCCGTCGGTCGGATTCAGTGCGGTCATGAGGTGTCCTGTCATTCATCGATACGCAAGGCTGGCGCCTTCTTAACCTCGCCCCGCTTGCGGGGAGAGGTCGTCCGGCCTTTCGATGCGAAGCATCGATAGGCCGGACGGGTGAGGGGGACTCTCCACATGTTCTGAGCGAGTGGAGACTCCCCCTCATCCGACCCGGCGTCGCTGCGCGACGCCGGGCCACCTTCTCCCCGCAAGCGGGGAGAAGGCAAAAAGAAAGTCCGGGTGCCATGGGCAGCCGGACTCTCCAATCATGCAATCAGCCGGCGGCGGAAATCAGGCCGCCAGCGCCTTGGTCAGGTTTTCGGCGACCTTGTCGAGGAAGCCGGTGGTCGACAGCCAGCGCTGGTCAGCGCCGACCAGCAGGGCCAGATCCTTGGTCATGAAGCCGGCCTCGACGGTGTCGACGCAGACCTTCTCGAGGGTCTTGGCGAAGTTCAGCAGGGCGTCGTTGTTGTCGAGCTTGGCGCGGTGGGCGAGACCCTGGGTCCAGGCGAAGATCGACGCGATCGAGTTGGTCGAGGTTTCCTTGCCCTTCTGGTGCTCGCGGTAGTGACGGGTCACCGTGCCGTGGGCGGCTTCGGCTTCCACGGTCTGGCCGTCCGGCGTCATCAGCACCGAGGTCATCAGGCCGAGCGAGCCGTAGCCCTGGGCCACGGTGTCGGACTGCACGTCGCCGTCATAGTTCTTACAGGCCCAGACATAGCCGCCCGACCACTTCAGCGCGGAGGCAACCATGTCGTCGATCAGGCGGTGCTCATAGGTCAGGCCCTTGGCTTCGAACTGGGCCTTGAACTCGCGATCGTAGATGTCCTGGAAGATGTCCTTGAAGCGGCCGTCATAGACCTTGAGGATGGTGTTCTTGGTCGAGAGATAGACCGGATAGTTGCGGATCAGGCCGTAGTTCAGCGACGCACGGGCGAAGTCGATGATCGACTGGTCGAGGTTGTACATGCTCATGGCGACGCCGCCGCCCGGAGCCTGGAACACCTCGCGTTCGATTACGGTGCCGTCCTCGCCGACGAACTTCATCGACAGCGTGCCCTTGCCGGGGAACTTGATGTCGGTGGCGCGATATTGATCGCCGAAGGCGTGGCGGCCGATGATGATCGGCTTGTTCCAGCCGGGGACGAGGCGCGGCACGTTCGTGCAGATGATCGGCTCGCGGAAGATCACGCCGCCGAGGATGTTGCGGATGGTGCCGTTCGGCGACTTCCACATCGACTTGAGGCCGAATTCCTTCACGCGGGCTTCGTCCGGGGTGATGGTGGCGCACTTGACGCCGACGCCGAACTTCTTGATCGCGTTGGCCGCGTCCACGGTGACCTGATCGTCGGTCTTGTCGCGGTATTCCATCCCGAGGTCGTAATAATGCAGATCGACGTCAAGATAGGGCGTGATCAGCTTGTCCTTGATGTACTGCCAAATGATGCGAGTCATCTCGTCGCCGTCGAGTTCGACGACCGGGTTGGCTACCTTGATCTTTGCCATGTGTGGGGCCTTTGACGCGTTGCGGGAGGGTGATTTGTACCGGGGGCTATAGCACCGGGCATGGCGGGGCGAAAGCCGAGGCGCTATGCAGTTTCGGTCCGAATTTCATGTCCGAATGCAATGTCCTGCCGGCCGTCTTGCGCTTCCGGCGATCCTCCCATAAGCCGCGCTGCGGCGTTTGGCGCGGAGATTTCGATCCGGCTGGACGGTTCCGTCCAAGTTCCTCATTTTATTCGAGAAAAGAAGTCAGACATGACCGGCTCCGGCACCGACCGCACCAAGGCGCATGCCGATCTCATCGGCCCCGTTGTCATTCTGGTCGAGCCGCAGCTCGGCGAGAATATCGGCACGGCGGCGCGTGCCATGGGCAATTTCGGGCTGACCCGCCTGCGCCTCGTGAAACCTCGCGACGGCTGGCCGAACGTCCATGCCCAGCGTGCCGCCTCCGGCGCCGACCATGTGCTGAACGCGGTGGAACTGTTCGACACCGTCGAACAGGCGGTGGCCGATTGCACGCTGCTGTTCGCCACCACCGCGCGCGCCCACGACCAGGCCAAGCCGGTGGTTGCCCCGGACGCCGCCGCCGCCGAGAGCATCGCCCATATCGCCCGCGGCGCCACCGCCGGCATCCTGTTCGGCCGCGAGCGCTACGGCCTGCAGAACGAGGAGGTCGCGCTCGCCAACCGGATCATCACCTTTCCGGTCAATCCCGGCTTTTCGTCGCTGAACCTCGCCCAGGCGGTGCTGCTGTGCGGCTACGAATGGTTCAAGCAGGCGACCGCCAACGCGCTGCCTTACGCTATGCCGGAACGCTCCGAGCGGGCGTCGCAGCACCAGATGGGGACCTTTTTCGACAACCTCGTCGCGGAGCTCGACAAGGTGGAATTCCTCCGCCCGCCCGAGAAGCGCGACACCATGCTGGTGAACCTGCGCAACATCTTCACCCGGATGGAGCCGTCCAAGCAGGACATGCACACCCTGCACGGCGTCGTCATGGCCATCGCCGAGGGCCGTAAGGGCCCGGCCAAGGGCGGCGTGCTCGACGGCGAACAGGCGACCCGGCTGCGTGCGCTCTTGGCCGAACACGGCCGCGGCGCGAAAGAGCATGAGAGCGGCACCGTGCGCGGCCTCGCCCGCATGCTCCGCCGCAACCCGACCGACGCCGAGCGCATCCTGTGGGAGCATCTGCGCGCCGACCGCCGCTTCGCCGGCCGGTTCAAGCGCCAGACCCCGGTGGGCCGCCACATCCCGGATTTCGTCTCCTTCCCCGAGCGCATCGCTGTCGAACTCGTGAACCCCGACGAGACCGCGGTGATTGCCCAGGACCGCGCCGCCCGTCAGACTTGGCTGGAGGAGCGCGGCTATCGCGTGATCGCGATCCGCGCCGAGGACGTGACACGGGATGTCGCGCCGGAACTCGACCGCCTCGCGGCGCTGCTGGCGGGCGGGATGCCGGGGCAGGGGTGATCGCAACGAGCCGTCATTCCGGGTTCGCGCCAAGAGGCGCGGCCCGGAATGACCGTGTGATGAGACGCGAATCCGACGCTACGATGTAACGACCAGTCGCGACCAACGCGGCGGTCGAAACACAGGGAGCCTCTCCATGCCCATCTCCACCGCCGAGAAGCGCGCCGATTTCCGCAAACTGCACGAGGCCGGCTGCTTCGTCCTCCCCAATCCGTGGGATGTCGGCAGCGCCCGCTATCTCGCGTATTGCGGCTTCAAGGCGCTGGCCTCCACCTCGGCCGGCTATGCCTGGTCCCTTGGCCGTCCCGACAACAAGGTCACGGCCGACGACGTCATCGCTCATCTCACCGAGCTCTCCGCCGCCACTGACCTGCCGGTGAATGCCGATTTCGAGAACGGTTTTGCCGATGAGCCCGAAGGCGTCGCCGCCAACGTGGCGCGCGCCGCCCGAAGCGGCATCGCGGGACTGTCCATCGAGAATTCCACGGGGAAGGCGGACAAGCCGCTCTATGACGATACCCTCGCTGTCGAACGCATCAAGGCCGCCCGCGCCGCCATCGACAGCGTCGATCCCGCCGTCATGCTGGTCGCGCGCTGCGAAGGTTTCCTGCACGGCGAGCGCGATCTGAAGAAGACCGCCGCGCGGCTCGTCGCCTTTGCCGAGGCCGGCGCCGATTGTCTCTACGCGCCGGGTGTCGCCACCGACGAGGAAATCGTCACGCTGGTGAAGGCGATCGGTCCCAAGCCGCTCAACGTCCTCACCGTGCAGCCGACCATGACCGTGCAACATCTCGCCAGCCTCGGCGTCCGCCGCATCAGCGTCGGCGGTTCGCTCGCCCGCACCGCCTGGTCCGGCTTCATGCAGGCCGCGCAAGAGATCGCCGGGCAGGGGACGTTCACGGCTTTTGCGCATGGGGCGAAGGGCGGGGAGTTGAACAAGCTGTTCGGGGGCTGACGCATATTCGTCATTTCGGGGCGCGCGCATCTTCGCACGCGAACACGGAATGACGTCATGCTTGGCGCTATCGGAAACCCCGCGCCGAGATTCCGGGCTCCGCTCCGTCGCCTGCGGCGTCAGTCCGTCCTCGGATGGCGCAGGTGGCGATGCGCAGCTTCAAACGCCCGCCGACACTATTGCGCAGCCTCCGCGACGAATTGGAACGGCACAGCCGCGACGACGGCATCGACCGTGTCCTCCCGGAACGTCGCGTCGGCGCGCAATTCGTCGATCGTGCGGGGGGAGGGGAAGCGCGTGCCGCCCCAATCTTCCGCCGCGAATGCGAGAACCTCAGCGGCGTGCCGCATGGCCTCATCGATCGTGTCTCCGGCGGAGACCACGCCCGGCAGGTCAGGAAACGAGACGCCATAGCTGCTGTCGCTATCCTTGTGGATCAGGGCGATGTAATGCGGCATGGATCACTCCTTCGGCCAGCCAGCCTGCCGATAGATGCTTCGCACAGTGCCACGGGGCAAGTCGTGTTTCGGGTGCGGTACGATCACCATCCGGTGCATCAGCGGATGAACAAACTTGTGATGCGATCCCCGCACCGACACCGCCTCGAAGCCATCCTGCAGCAGTCTGCGAATAATGTCTCGACTGTCGCGAAGCATAAGGCGGTCCGCTCTGGGGTCAACGGCGATCAGGGCCAGTTCAGTCTAACCGGTCGGATGCGCGGTATTCAATCAATGGTTGTTTTTATTGTGTCTGGTTGAACTTGACTACGGCTCATCGCCTTTGCCGAGGTCGGCGCCGATTGCCTCTATGCGCCGGGCATCGCTACCGACGAGGAGATCGCCACACTGGTGAAGGCGATCGCGCCCAAGCCGTTCAACGTGCTCACCGTGCAGCCGACCATGACCGTGCAACATCTCGCCAGCCTCGGCGTCCGCCGCATCAGCGTCGGCGGTTCGCTCGCCCGCACCGCCTGGGCCGGCTTCATGCAGGCCGCGCAGGAGATCGCCGGGCAGGGGACGTTCACGGCCTTTGCGAACGGGGCGAAGGGCGGGGAATTGAACAAGCTGTTCGGCGCCTGGCCGTAGGGCGAATGGCGTGAAACGACATCCGCCGCGAAGCGTCGATGCGACACGGTGGGGGATGAGCTTTGCCCATCCGCCCTACTGACACTGGAGTCTGGCGTGTCAGAGGCCCAGACCGACGCAATGAAAAATCGTAACCTTCAACTGGTCGTGCCCAAAGCGCTTCACGCCACCTACAAGGAAGGGCAGCAGCAATGGTTGATGGACGTCGATCAGTTCATCAAGCTTGTAGAGACGCGTCAAAGCTGATCGAGTACATGCTCTGCCGGTGCCAATTTGAGGTCCGTTCGTTGGAGGCACCCATAGCTGCGCATTGCCGACGGCGGCTTACCGCCTCCGTCTCGGCCCCCTCGGCCGCAACGCCGCTTGATCCCGCTCCGGCGGCGTGTGCGCATCCTCCAGCAGCGCCATCGCTGCCTCGGGGATGCGCTCGATATTGACGCCGCCGCGGCGCATTTCCTTCAGGGCCTTGCGGATCGCGGCGTCGCGGTCGAGCCAGTCCCGGCCGGTGCGCGCCGGCGGATCGGGATTGCGGCGCGGGCGTCCGCTGCCCATGGCGTGCAGCCGGGCCATCTTGAACACCTCCATGGCCGCGATCAGGCGGTCGAGATCGACCGAGGGGCTGTTCCACAACTCGTTGACGCAACGCTCGGCCAGCTCATGCAGCTTGTTGCCGAGCATGCGCAGCTTGAGCCGGCGCGAGGCGCGGGCGGTCGACACCGTATCGGAGGCGCGGGGGGCAAACGGGTGGCGCTGCCAGCCGAAGTCGCGGGCCCAGTGCCCGACAGTGCCGGCGCTGGCGCCGGTGCGCGCCGCGATCTGCTTGTAGCTCAGCGTCGTCTGCTCGATCAGGCGGCGCGTCTCGGCCACTGTGGCATTGGTGTGCAGACGCTTGCAGCCCTTCGGGCGGCCGCCCGGAACGGGCGGCGGTCCATCCTCCGGCGTGGCCCTGATCCGCGTCACCGGGTCCGCTTCGGAGTCGAAGACGGGAATCCTGGGATCGAAAAGGGGGACGAAGGGATATGGCATGAATTGGACTATATGCCTACTCGCGGAGATTGCAAGCGGGCGGTCGCACTGCAGCGACGATTTTTCGCGGCGATCCCGGATGAAACCGCAGAACGCGGTGTTTCCACCAAACCATCCACAGAGGGGAAACACATGCGCTTACTGACATTCGCAGCCGTCATTGCCGCCGCCGGTCTTGCCGCACCTGCTTCGGCGCAGGCGCCGCAGACCGAGAAGAACGTCTCCATGGGCCTCGCCATGGCGATCATCCAGGGCACGCTCGAACAGTGCGCCAGGGACGGCTACAAGGTCTCCATCACCATCGTCGACAAGGCCGGCAATGTCGCCGCACAATTGCGCGGCGACGGCACCAGTCCGCACACGATGGAGTTCAGCCGACTTAAGGCCTACACCGCGCGCACCCGCGGCCAGACCTCGCTGGAATTCATGAAGGTGACGTCCGACCCGGCCAACGCCTATCTCCGCCAGATCCCCAACGTGGTCGCCGTCGGCGGCGGGGTGCCGATCAAGGCGGGCAGCGAGGTGATCGGCGCCATCGGCGTGTCCGGCGCGCCGGGCGGCGAGAAGGATGAAGTTTGCGCCAATGCCGGCATCGCCAAGGTCGAGGCGGCGCTGAAATAGCAGCGCCGGCCGTCAAGCCCGGGGTCGCCTTGTTGCAAGGCCGATGCTCGGGTGGCAGCCGCCGTCGCCTCCGCTGGCACATTGCTTGCTTCGTTCGCGGCGATGCCCGTGCGCCGACTGACGGCGCGCGGACGGTGCACATCCCGTGCGCGCGCCAAGGAGGCCTTTCATGCTGCGATCCGACCTCACCGAAAAGCTGCTCGACATCAAGCGCGAGAAGGAATGGAGCTGGAAATATATCTGCGGCAGGATCGGCGGCTATTCCGACGTGCTGATCGTCGGCGCGATCCTCGGCAACATGAAGCTCACCAAGCCGCAGGCACAGAATGCCGGCGAACTGTTCGGTCTCTCGAAATCGGAGACCGCGATGCTGAACGAAATCCCGATGCGCGCCGAAACCATGCAGATGCCGCCGCAGGATCCGCTGATCTATCGCTTTTACGAAATGGTGATGGTCAACGGCCCGGCGTGGAAGATGCTGATCGAGGAGGAGTTCGGCGACGGCATCATGTCGGCCATCGATTTCGACTTCAATTTCGAGCGCGTGACCAACCCGAAGGGAGACCGCGTGAAGATCACGATGTCCGGCAAGTTCCTGCCCTACAAATATTACGGTGCCAGCGGCAACGTGCCGGAATACGGATACAGGGAGGACTGAGACGGGCTGGGGCAAGGGCACGCAGCGGAAACGCATCGTTTCCGTGCGCGCTCTGTTCTCCCGGTGAAATCGGCCTAGATAGGACGCAACAGATTCACCCCGAGTACCCCCCAATGAAGACTATCGGTTTTCTCTCCTTCGGCCACTGGACGCCGTCGGCCTCGTCGCAGACGCGCTCGGCCGGGGACGCCTTGTTGCAGTCTATCGACCTTGCCGTCGCTGCCGAAGAACTCGGCGCGGACGGCGCCTATTTCCGCGTGCATCATTTCGCGCGCCAGCTGGCGTCGCCGTTCCCGCTGCTGGCGGCGGTCGGCGCACGCACGAAGAAGATCGAGATCGGCACCGCCGTGATCGACATGCGCTACGAGAACCCGCTCTATATGGCGGAGGATGCCGGCAGCGCCGACCTCATCGCGGGTGGGCGGCTGCAGCTCGGCATTTCGCGCGGCTCGCCGGAGCAGGTGATCGACGGCTACCGCTATTTCGGTTACGCGCCGGCGGACGGCGCGAGCGATGCCGACATGGCGCGGCGGCATACCGAGGTGTTTCTCGATGTGCTGAAGGGCAAGGGTTTTGCGCAACCGAATCCGGCCCCGATGTTTCCGAATCCGCCGGGCCTGCTGCGTCTCGAGCCGTATTCCGAAGGGCTGCGCGAGCGTATCTGGTGGGGCGCAGCCACCAATGCGACGGCGGAATGGGCGGCGAAGCTCGGTATGCACCTGCAGAGCTCGACGCTGAAGATCGACGAGAACGGCAAGCCGTTCCATGTGCAGCAGGCCGAGCAGATCCGGCTTTATCGCGACGCGTGGAAGGCGGCGGGGCATGCGGGGACGCCGCGCGTCTCAGTGAGCCGCAGCATCTTCGCGCTGGTGAACGATCAGGATCGCATGTATTTCGGCCGCGGCGATGACGCGGACAAGGTCGGCATGCTGAGCGCCACCGAGCGCGCCATCTTCGGCCGCAGCTATGCGGCGGAGCCGGACAGACTGATCGCGCAGTTGAAGGAAGATGAAGCGATCGCCGAGGCCGACACGCTGCTGCTGACGGTGCCGAACCAGCTCGGCGTCGATTACAACGCCCATGTGATCGAGGCGATCCTCAAGCAGGTCGCGCCCGGCATGGGCTGGCGATGAGGACTCTTACCTCGCCCCGCTTGCGGGGAGAGGTCGCCACTCACATGCGAAGCATGTGAGTGGCGGGTGAGGGGGACTCTCCACAAGCTCCGGGTACATGGAGAGTCCCCCTCATCCGACCCGGCTTCGCTGCGCTACGCCGGGCCACCTTCTCCCCGCTCGCGGGGAGAAGGAACTACTTCGCGAATCCGGTCTTCCTGATCAAATCCACCGCGGTCTTTTGCGCGGCTGCGATTTGATCGATCGAGCGGTCGTCGATGATGAAGTTGCCGATGCCGGCGACGATGGGCGCACGCTCGCCGGTCTTCGTCACGGGATATTCCAGCTCGGCTTCTGCCAACAGTTTCTGCGCTTCGTCGGTGACCAGGAACTCGACGAATTTCTGCGCGGCTGATGGATGCGGTGCGTGTGCCGCGATGCCGACGGCGGTGACATTCATATGCGTGCCGCCGTTGCGGAATGCGGTCGGCACCGCTTTCACGCCATCCGCATACCCCTTCCACTCGGCGCCGTCGCGTCCGTCGCGCAATTGCGCCAGCGCCACTGTATTGGCGATGCCGATGGCGCAGCGGCCCTGGGCGATGAGACGGATGACGTCGTTGTCCTTACCCTCGGGCGGCGCGGCGAGATTGGCGCGCAAGCCCTTGAGCCAGGCGTCCGTCTCCGTGGCGCCGTGATGCAGCAGATAGGCCGCGACCAGCGCGACGTTGTTCTGGTGCAGCGGCGTGCGCATGCACAGCTTGCCGCGCCATGCGGGCTTGGACAGATCCTCATAGGCGATGGCGGACAATGTGCTGTCCCTCCGCACCACGACCACGCGCGGGCGCATGGCGATACCGAACCACATCCCGTCGCGGCCGCGCAGTTCGGGAGGGACCGCTCTTTCCAGCGCGGTTGATGTCACCGGCCGGGTGAGGCTTTTGCTCGCGAATTGCGAGGTCTTGTCGAGGCCGATGGTCAGCAGCACGTCGGCGGGCGATGTCTTGCCTTCGCCGGCGACACGCTTCGACAGATTGTCCGCGATGAAGGTGGTGTTGACGGCGATGCCGGTCTCCTGGGTGAAGGCGTCGGTGACTGGCTCCACCAGCGCCGCCTCGCGGGTCGTGTAGATGTTGATCTCCTCGGCCGACGCCGCCGAGATGCCGAACAGGGCGGCGAGTGCGAGCAGGCATGTGGGGAAGGAAGACCGGCCTCGTGCGCGCATCGCAAACCTCACGTCAGAATTTCACCGTGGCCGCCAGCGAGACGCGGCGGCCGTCGCCGACGGCCACGGCGAGGTTGTTCACCGCCGATGGGTAATAAACCTGATTGAACAGGTTCTTGACGTTGAACTGGTAGATCACCGGCAGATTTTGAACCTTGGTTTCGTAGGTCGCAAACGTGTCGGCCACCACATAGGACGGCAGATCGAAGGTGTTGGCCGCATCGCCCGCGCGGTCGCCGACATAATGCGCGCCGGCGCCGAGGCGGAGGCGGCCCGGCAACCGCGTGCCGAAATCGTAGACCAGATAAAGCGACGCGGTGTTCAGCGCGACGTTCTGCAGTTTCTTGCCGACATAAACCGGGTCTTCGGTCACCCGCGCATCGGTGTAGCCGTAGCTGCCGATCATGCTCCAGCTATCCGAGAGTCGGCCGGTGACGTCGAGCTCGACGCCGCGCGAGCGGACCTTGCCGGCCGCGGAGGCTTCCATCAGGCCGGTGGCGTTGTTGAGCTGCGCGACAAGGACGTTCTTCTTCTCGATGTCGTAGAAGGCGAGCGTGCCGGAGATGCGCTTGTTGTCGTATTTCAGGCCGGTTTCCCACTGCGTGCCTTCTTCCGGCGCGAAGCCGGAATCGACCACGAATTTCGTCAGGCTGGAGGAGAAGGCGGCGATGGTCGAGGTCGGCTTCAGCGACTGGGTGTAGCTGACATAGGTCGAGAGCTCGTCGGTGATCTTGTAGATCACGCCGCCGAGCGGCAGCGCCTTGCTGCCGCTGAGATCGGTGTTGGCGAAGAACGGGCGCCCCTTGCCGGCGAGCTGCGTGTAGTCGATGTAGCGCACGCCGCCGACCACCGCGAGCTGGTTGGTCAGATGCAGCGTGTCCTGGAAGAACAGTCCCTGAGTCGAGAGTTTGTCGGTCTGGTCGCTGTCGGCGGCGGAAATGGTGGTGCCGGGCTGCATCGTGCCGTAGACGGGATTGTAGACGTTGAAGTTGCCGACGGCCTGCCGTTCCAGGTCCGCGCGGTAGATGACGCGATATTGAGCGTCGCCGCCGAACAGCACGTCGTTCTTCATGTTGCCGAGCCAGAAACTGCCCTGGATATAGGCGGTGCCGTAGCTGTCGGAGGTCAGCGCGCCATAGGTGCCGTCATTGCTGCGCTTGGTGACGCCGGTGACCGGATCGATCGCGGTGTTGCGCAGCTGCGCGGCGTTGTAGGTTTCGACATTGTAGCTGTAGCCGGCATAGACCTTCCAGTTGTCGTCGATCCTGTGATCGACCGAAATCTGGGTCAGGTCGGACACGCCCCACATGTTGTTGAAGGGCTCGTCGATGCGGCGCGTGGCGGGAATCGCCAGCGGCGCGTTGGTGCGGCTGTCGAGCGCGGTGCCGCGATCGAACGGCGTCATGAATTCGCGGTGTTCGTAATTAAACTGGACGGTGGTGTTGTCGCCATACCAGGCCAGCGACGGCGCGATCAGCGACTCATGATGGCTGCCGAAATTGCGCCAGTACTGTTCGTTCACGCCATAGGCAATGAAGCGATAGGCGAGGCCGTCCTTGCCGATCGGGCCGGTGATGTCGAAGGTCGCATCGCCGCCGTTCTTGTTGTTGCCGTAGGTCGAGCCGAGCAGCGTCACCGAACCGTGCTGATAGAGTTCGGGCCGCTTGCTGATGGTGTTGATGACGCCGCCCGGGTCGATGATGCCATAGAGCAGCGAGGCCGGGCCTTTCAGCACTTCGGCGCTTTCGACGGCTGCCGTGAGGGAGCGGCCCTGCACCACGGGCATGCCGTTGCGCATGATCGAACCGTCGCGATTGTCGCCGAAGCCGCGGCGCATTACCGCGTCCTGGGTGCCGGCCAGCGTGTTGGTCTGGGTGATGCCGGAAATGTTGACCAGCGCATCGTCGAGATTACGCGGCAACTGATCTCTGATCACCTGTTCGGGCACCACATTGACCGTCTGCGACGTGTAGAGCGCCGAGGTCGCGCCGCGCAGCGTGGTCGCATTCGGCATCGCACGATAGCCGAGAACCTGCTCGTATTTCGCGGCAGCCGCGGCGATGGCGCGCTCGGTGGCGGTGGGCGGCGCGGGAGGCGGTGGCGTGTTACGCCGCGCGGCGACGGTGCGCGCGCGGCTTTGCGCGGTGCCGGCAGTCCGCGCCGGGCGGCGCGCCTGGGTAGGCGATTCGACCGTCACGGCCGGCAGGGGTGTGCTTGACTGCGCATGCGCCAATGAAGCGGTGCCGAGAAGATCACCGAGAACGAGAGCGGTTCCGACCAGCCGGTAGGTGCTGTGCGCCTTAAGTATGTTGCGGTTGCCGCTGATTGGATGGATCGTCACGTCGCCTGTCCGCGTTCGCATTTGAAGTCAGCGGCGCTCCTATCAGCTACACGACGCGAACTGAACGGCCGGGCGGATTGAATAGCTCTAAAAGCTATCTTGCGATGGGAAATGAACAAAGGCGATGCGGACCGGTCCGCTCATCGGCGCGGAAATGCCGGCGCCGGAGTCATGGTACAGCCTGGAATTGCGTGCGGGGCTCCATTGTTCGGTGGAGTCCCACACGCCATGCGGGTACCGATCGTCAGATCCCGGCCTTTATTTGGGCGACGGCTTCTGCCGCCAGCGCTTCCATCTTGGTGCGCAGTTCGGTTTCGGTGACGGCCACGCCCTTGGCGGTGAGGTCGGCGAGCACTTTATGGAGCACGTCGCCGTCGCCGGGTTCTGCGAAGTCGGCGGCGACCACATCCTTGGCATAGGCCGCGGCGGCATCGCCGCTCCGGCCCATCTTTTCCGCCGCCCACAGGCCGAACAGCTTGTTGCGGCGGTTCATGGCCTTGAATTTCAGTTCCTCGTCGAGCGCGAATTTGCGTTCGAAGTCCTGTTCGCGCTTCTCCATCGATGACATGTCGAGTTCCCGTCCTGGTTGGCGTGTGGGGCGAAACGACGTTGCATGCGCCGGTTCCAAGCTTAGATAAGGGGGCTGAATCGGCCGGGCAACGGGCGCAAGGTCGCAGGCAAATGCTCATCCGCGACAGCGGCGAGGCCGGGTAAAACCCGCGCAAAATCGGCAGGATCGATTGTATCCGCCGGGGGGATCGGTTACGTTGCCGGAAGGTTCGGTTCTCGTTCTGTTTCCATGTACACGGTTCTGTATTCAGAATCTGCGTACAGATCGGCTCACAGATTCATTTCCGGCCTTCACGGCAGCTCCGTCGTGGGTCGATCCCGTAACTCCGGAGCAACCCGCATCCATGGATTTCAACAACACACGGTACATCCCCATGAGCCGGCGACGTCGCATTTACGAAGGCAAGGCCAAGGTTCTGTATGAAGGCCCCGAGCCCGGCACGCTGATTCAGCACTTCAAGGACGACGCGACTGCGTTCAATGCGAAGAAGCATCAGGTGATCGAGGGCAAGGGCGTCCTCAACAACCGGATTTCGGAATATCTGTTTCAGCACCTGAACGACATCGGTGTGCCCACGCATTTCATCCGCCGGCTCAACATGCGCGAGCAGTTGATCCGCGAGGTCGAGATCGTGCCGCTCGAGGTCGTCGTGCGCAATGTCGCCGCGGGCTCGCTGTCGGAGCGTCTCGGCATCGAGGAAGGCACCCAGCTGCCGCGCTCCATCATCGAGTTCTATTACAAGAACGATCAGCTCAACGATCCGATGGTCTCCGAGGAGCATATCACCGCGTTCGGCTGGGCGACGCCGCAGGAGATCGACGACATCATGGCGCTGGCCATTCGCGTCAACGATTTCCTGACCGGGCTTTTCCTCGGCATCGGAATCCGCCTCGTCGATTTCAAGATGGAATGCGGCCGCCTGTTCGAGAACGACATGATGCGCATCATCGTCGCCGATGAAATCTCGCCGGACTCGTGCCGGCTGTGGGACATCAAGTCGAACGAGAAGCTGGACAAGGATCGGTTCCGCCGCGATCTCGGCGGCGTGCTGGAAGCCTATACCGAGGTTGCCAAACGTCTCGGAATCCTTGCAGAGAACGAGCGCCCGATGGGCACCGGCCCGGTATTGGTCAAGAGTTAAAACAGTCATTCCGGGGCGCGCGTTTTCGCGCAACCCGGAATCTGGAGATAGCTGGAACACGATAAGATTCCGGATCGCTCCGCTGCGCGGATCGTCCGGAATGACGGAGTCAGAATGAAAGCCCGCGTCACAGTCACATTGAAGAACGGCATCCTCGATCCGCAGGGCAAGGCGATTGAGGGGGCGCTGAAGTCGCTCGGCGTCGACGGTATCGCTGCGGTCCGCCAGGGCAAGGTGTTCGATATCGAACTCGCCGCCGGTGCCGACAAGGCGCAGGCCGAGGCTGCGCTGAAGGCGGCGGCCGACAGGCTGCTGGCGAATACGGTGATCGAGAATTACAAGGTCGAAGTGCTGAGCTAGGTTGCCGCCATGAAATCCGCCGTCCTCGTCTTTCCCGGAATCAATCGCGAGCGCGACATGGCGCGGGCGCTCAAACTGGCGTCCGGCACCGAATCCAAGATGGTCTGGCACGCCGAGACCGCGCTGCCGAAGGGGACCGATCTTGTCGTCGTCCCCGGCGGCTTTTCCTACGGTGATTACTTGCGCTGCGGCGCCATTGCGGCGCGCTCGCCGGTCATGGATGCCGTGCGCAAGTTTGCCGCAGATGGCGGTCTCGTGCTCGGCGTCTGCAACGGCTTCCAGATTCTGTGCGAAAGCGGTCTGCTGCCCGGTATCCTGATGCGCAACGCGCGGCTGAAGTTCATCTGCCAGGACGTGCATCTGCGTGTCGAGCGTTCCGACACGCCCTTCACCCGCGGCTACAATGCGGGGCAGGTGATCCGCGTGCCCGTTGCCCATGGCGAGGGCAATTATACCGCCGATGCGGAGACGCTGAAGCGCCTCGAAGGCGATGGCCGCGTACTCTATCGCTACTGCTCGCCGTCGGGCGAGGTGGGCGACCTGCATAATATCAACGGTGCGGCCGCGTCGATCGCCGGTATCGTCAGCGAGAACGGTCATGTGCTCGGCATGATGCCGCATCCGGAAAATCACGTCGAAGACATTATGGGCTGCACCGACGGGCGCGGTCTGTTTACCGGCCTCGCGGCCCATCTGGCACGCGCTGCATAGCTGCACTGCGCGTTTGAACCCAGCGTCATTCATCCGCCGCTCACCGTCGCGGTGAGGCCGCAACAGCGTGGCGAACGGATGCGGTTGATACAATCGCAACCCGGTAGCTGTAGATTAGCGGGCAGGCAAACATTTCACCGGGGCATTGAATGGCAAATCGATTTGTAACGGCGCACTCCACCACGGCGATCCGGGGGCGGGTATCTTTCGCCGTCGCGATGCTTGCGGCGATGGCCGCAGTGACGGTGCCGACTGCCGGAGTGTCCGCAAAACAGGCCCGCCCACCGCGCGTGGTCGAAGCCACCGCCGCGCGGGAGGCGGGCGAGCCGATCATGGCGATCGTGTCGATCAAAAGCCAGCAGGTCACTTTTTACGATGCCGACGGCTGGATCACGCGCGCGCCCGTTTCGACCGGGATTTCGGGGCGCGAGACGCCGGCAGGGGTGTTCGCCGTTCTCGAAAAGAACAAGGACCACCACTCCAACATGTATGACGATGCGTCGATGCCGAACATGCAGCGCATCACCTGGAACGGCGTCGCCCTGCATGGCGGCCCGTTGCCGGGCTATGCGGCCTCGCATGGCTGCGTGCGGATGCCCTATGGTTTTGCGGAACGGCTGTTCGACAAGACGCGGATCGGGATGCGGGTGATCGTGTCGCCGCTCGATGCGGCCCCGGTCGAGATAGCCCATCCCGCGCTGCTGGTGCCGAAGGCCGAGGCGATCGCCGCCGCACCCGGCCGTGCCGAGGCGCTGGCCCGTGACGCTGCGGAGGCGGCGACCGCAGCGGCTGAAGCGAAGAAGCTTGCGACGACGACGGCGCGTGAAGCGAAAGCGCTGCCGGCGGCGCTGCGGAAGCTGCAGGGACTCAAGGCGCGGGCCGATGCTGCACTCGCTTCCGCCGACAAGGTGCTTGCGGCTGCAAAAACCGATCAGGCACGGGGGCGCGCGGAGGAGGCGAAGCAGAAGGCCGAGGTCAAAGCGGCGGAATTGACGACGCAGTTCGAGGCGGCCAGATCCGATACGGCGTCGAAACTCGAAGCGGTGACCGCAGCCAAGGATGCCGCCAAGGCAGCGGACACGAAGAAGGCCGACACCGCCAAGGCGGCCCTGGATGCGAAGCTCGCGCTCGAACCGGTCTCGATCTATATCAGCCGCGCGACGCAGAAGCTGTATGTCCGACGCAACACCCACAAGCCTGCACCGGACGGGGGCGGCGAGGTGTTCGACACCAGCATCGAGGTGCCGGTCACGATCCGCGATCCCAACCGGCCGATCGGCACGCATGTCTTCACGGCCATGGCGCGCGATGGCGCCGGTCTGCGCTGGAGTGTGGTGACCGTCGACGGCAATGACGACGCCAAGGCGGCGCTCGATCGCATTACCATTCCGCAAGAGGTTCTCGATCGCGTCGCGCCAACGGCATTGCCGCGTTCATCGATCGTGATCTCGGATGAGCCGCTGAGCGCGGAAACCAACTACCGCACCGAATTTGTCGCCGTGCTCAACAATCACCCGCAGGGCGGTTTCATCACCCGCAAGCCGACGCCCCCGCCGATGGAGGATATTGCGAGCGGCGATGACGGCTATGACGATGGCTTCAACATGTTCTTTTCGCGTCAGCGCGTCCCGCAGGGCAATGCGATGCGCCGTCGCAGCGGCCAGAATGAACAACCGATGATACAGCGCAACTGGTGGGAATAAGGACCGACGCAGCCGTTAACGTTTCGGTAACCGCATTTATTCAGATCTTAATCAAAGCGTGAACATTTCGCTTCATGCTCGGATTATTGCTCCGGCAACATCGGACTTGAAAGATGAGATCGCGGTTCACTTCCCTGATCGTGGCCATGATGGCGAGTGCCGCGTCGGCCTTGGCGCCCGCGCTCGCCAAGGCGCCGGACAAGGCTCCGAACGCCAATGCGATCCTTGACGCGAAGAATATGACGCCGGAGCAGCGCTCGGCGGCCATTCTCGCGCAATATGGCGAGCCGGTGTTCGATCCGCAGTCGGCGCAACGCACCGAAGATGCGATCAAGCGCTACAAGGCCATCGCTGCAAAAGGCGGCTGGCCGATGATTCCGGCCGAGGCGAAATATGCGGCGGGTGCAGGCGGGCCGAATGTCGACTTGTTGCGGCGGCGTCTCGTGGTCACCGGCGATCTGTTCACGGTGGAAAGCAGTGGTCCCTATAACGATGAGCTGATTGCCGGTGTGAAGCATTTCCAGCTTCGGAACGGATTGCTAGCGACCGGCCTGGTTGGCCCGCTCACCCTGGCCGCGCTTAACGTGCCGGTAGAGAAGCGTATCCAGCAGCTCGAGGCATCGCTGCAGCGGATGCAGGCGATCGGATTCAAATTCGGCGAACGCTATGTGGTGGTGAATATCCCCGCCGCCTACGTCGAAGCAATCGAGGGCGACAAGGTGGTCCGGCGCTATCGCGTCGTGGTCGGCAAGAGCGAGAAGCCGTCGCCGACCGTCACGTCGCGGATCAACAACGTCAATCTCAACCCGACCTGGACGGTGCCGTCCTCGATCACCAAGCACGAGATTGCCGCGCATATGCGCAAAGATCCCGGGTATCTGGCGCGCCTGCATATGCAGGTGCTGGACGGCCGCGGCAACGCCCTCGATCCGGCCACCGTCGACTGGAGCGAGGGCAAGGTGCCTGATGTCACCGTGCGTCAGGACCCCGGTGAGTGGAATGCACTCGGCCGCGTGCGCATCGACATGCCGAACGCCTATGCCGTCTACATGCACGACACCAATCAGCGCAATCTGTTCGCGAGCGATGATCGCTTCGACTCTCATGGCTGCGTGCGCGTGGACAATGTGCGCGATCTTGCGGCGTGGCTGTTGAAGGATACGGCGAACTGGGATCGCACGCAGATCGATCTGGGCATTGCGACGGGGCAGCGTCAGGATATCAAGCTGACGAGGAGTGTGCCGGTGGCGTGGGTTTATCTGACCGCCTGGATGGCGCGCGACGGGGTCGTGCAGTTTCGCAACGACGTTTACGATCAGGATGCGCAACTCAATGAGGCGTCCGCCGACATCAAGGCGTTCCTGAATCCGACCAGCGAGCCGATGATGCGCTGAGTTCTCCGTCATTGCGACGAGGGAATGTCGCCTATCAGCCATGCATTTGCGCGCCGCTGGTTTACACCGGTCGTGCCGGCAGCCTAGGTTTTGTTCGACAACAACTCTGTTGAACGGATGCGCGACATGACATTGGCGATGAGCTGGGACGAATGGGCGAAGCACGATGGTGTGGCGCTAGCCGACCGCGTGCGCAAGGGCGACCTGACCCCGGCCGAGCTTGCGGCACAGGCGGCGGCCGGCATTGCCAAAACAAATTCCGCGCTCGATGCCGTCGTCGAAGTGTTTGACGACGTGGTGGCCGATCCGCTGAAAGACGGTATGAATCCCGATGGCGTGTTCGGCGGCGTGCCGTATCTCATGAAAGACCTCGGGCCGACGCTGAAAGGGCGTTTGCAGGAGTTCGGCTCCACGATCATGCAAGGCAATCGCCCTGCGCAGGACAGCGTCCTGACCGGGAAAATCCGCAAGGCCGGCCTTAATATCATCGGCCGCAGCACGACGCCGGAATTCGGCGTGTGCAGCTCCGCCGAGAACAAGTTTTACGTCACGCGCAATCCCTGGAATGTGGACTATTCGAGTTGCGGTTCGTCGGCCGGCTCGTCCGCGATGGTCGGGGCAGGCGTGCTGCCGATTGCACATGCCACGGATGGCGGTGGCTCGATCCGCATTCCCGCCGGCGCCTGCGGCACCATCGGCCTGAAAGTATCACGCGGCGTGTATTCGTTGGCGCCGGCCCTGTCGGATCTCTCCGGGCTGGTCTCGATCCAGGGCTGCACAAGCCGCACGGTGCGCGATACCGCTGCCTTCGTGGACAATTGCCGCGGCGGCGCGCCGGGCGAATTCATGCCGTTCTGGTCGCCGGCCGAGCCTTACAGCGAATTGATCAAGCGTGATCCCGGCAAGCTGCGCATCGCGCTGTCGCATGAATGGGGCGACTACAACGCGCCGTCGCACTTCGTTGCGGAGCTGGAGCGCGTCGGCAAGCTGCTTAAGGGGCTAGGACATCATGTCGAATGGGCTGTGCCGGAGGTCGATTTCCGCGCGGCCTTCGCGGCGCAGACGACGTGCTACATCAGCAATTTCGCGCAGGTGATCGCCGGTCATCTCGCGCGGCTCGGCCTGGACAAGCCGACGGCCGATCTGCTGGAGCCGATCAATATCAAGATCTGGGAGGACGGCGTGAACACGTCCTATACCGAGCGAGCGGCCATGCAGGCCGTCTTCAACACGACGTCACGCGCCTTCGGTGATTTCTTCGAACGCTGGGACATCATCCTGACGCCGGTGATGGCGAAGCCGACGCCGAAGGTGGGAACGATGGAATATCTCAGCATGAGCGACAATCCGTCGGTGCATGACTGGTTCGCCAATCTCTGGCGGATCTTCGCTTACACGCCGCTTGCCAATCTATGCGGTATTCCCGGCATCTCGTTGCCGCTCGGGATGCAGGAGAACGGTTTGCCGCTCGGCATTCAGGCGCAGACGCGTCAGGCGAATGACGGGCTGCTGTTGCAATTGGCGGCGCAGATCGAGCGGGCCATCGACGGCAAGTGGAATGCGGGCAAGCTGCCGGCGCAGCATGTGACGCATCAATAGCTCGTATTGATCGGCGAATGATCGCCGCGCGGAAAAAGAGAGCGGGTGCTGTTTGCACTCACTGTCTTTGCGGCGCGCTTCATGTGTGCCACACTTTCCTCCACGACAAAGATCGACGCCGAATGGCGCGACGGTGACAGGGAAGGAAGCGCTGATGCGCGCACGCAATTTACTCCGCACGATCGGAGGCATGGCGCTGGCCATGGTCGTCTCCGGCATGTCCGCGACGGCGCAGACCTATCCGGATCGCAACATCACCATGGTCGTGCCGTTTCCGCCGGGCGGAACGACCGACATCGTCGCGCGCATCGTCACGGATCAGTTGAGCACCGATCTCGGCAAGCAGGTCGTGATCGAGAATCGCGGCGGTGCCAGCACGTCGATCGGCGCGCAATATGTCGCCGGCGCGGACAAGGACGGCTACACGCTGCTGTTCGCCAGCGCGACGACCTTTACGACCAATCCGCATCTGCTCGCATCGATCAAATACAAGCTGGAGGATTTCGCGCCGGTCGCGATGGTGGTGAAAGTGCCGTTCGCCTTCGTCGTGAAGAAGGATTTCCCCGCCGCCGATATCGCCGCGTTTCGTGCCTATGCGCTTGCGCATCCGAACCAGGTCAACAACGCCACCAACGGGCCGGGCAGCACGGTGCACCTGATGGGCGAGGTGGTTGCGCGCGGGCTCGGCGTGAAGCTGCAGCATGTGCATTATCGCGGCGCGGCACCGGCGATGAACGACATGCTGGCCGGCGTCGTCGACAGCAATGTCGAGGCGCTGACCAATACGGTTCCAAACCACAATGCCGGCATGTATCGCGCGCTGGCCATGCTGTCGGAGGAACGCTTGCCGCAGTTGCCGGACGTGCCGACGTTCAAGGAACTCGGCTATCCCAGCATCGTCGGCTCGACCTGGTTCGCGGTGTTCGCGCCGGCCGGCACGCCGGGGCCGGTGCTCGACAAATTGAGCGCCGCTATCACGCGTATCGTCAAGACGCCGGAATTCGCGCAAAAGATGGCACCGATCGGCAACCAGCCATGGCCGATGACGCCGACCGAACTCGATGCGCATGTGAAGGGCGAACGCGACCGTCTCGGCAAGCTCATTCGCGAGGCGAATATCAAGGTTGAATGAGCGGTGGTTGTCGCCGCTTGTCTGGAGCACGGGCCGGCGCTAGAGCAGGTTTGAGTTTAACGAAATCGCGTCCAAGATACGATTTCGTTAAACTCAATCATGCGCTAGCCTGCGGCAAAACGATCAACGGGAGAATACGATGAACCCCAGCATGAGTGCCCCGGCCGTGAAGGTCGTGCGATCCGTCCAGGAACAGGTGAGTCCGCAGGAGTGGCAGTCGCGTGTCAATCTCGCCGCCTGTTATCGCCTGACCGCGATGTACGGCATGACCGAGATGATCGCCAACCACATCTCATGCCGCGTGCCGGGAACGGAAGATCAGTTCCTGATCAATCCCTATGGCATGCTCTATGAGGAAATCGATGCGTCGAGCCTCGTCAAGATCGACCTCGACGGCAACACGCTGTTCAACGCGTCGGACTACAGCGTGAATGCCGCCGGCTTCGTGATCCACAGCGCGATCCATATGGCACGTCACGATGTCGATTGCGTCGCGCATACCCATACGGTGGCGGGCATGGCGGTGTCGGCGATGGAATGCGGCCTGCTGCCGGTGGCGCAGACCTGCATGCGCTTTCTTCACGTCGCCTATCATGACTTCGAGGGCATCGCCGACAATCCCGACGAGCGCCAGCGGCTGATCGCCCATCTCGGCGATCACGAAGCCATGGTGCTGCGCAATCACGGCCTGCTCGTGGTCGGCAAGACCATCGCGGCGGCATTCAACGTGCTGTTCCGCATGGAGCGCGCCTGCCAGGTGCAGGTCGCCGCGCTGTCCTGCAACACCAGGCTGATCACGCCGCCGCAGAGTGTGTTGCAGGACACCTATGATCGCATGAAGCCGCGCGACAACGTCCCCGGCCTCAGCGGTGAACTCGCCTGGCCGGCGCTGCTCCGCAAGCTCGATCGGGTCGATCCGTCGTATCGAAACTGAGTGGCGATACAGACTTCAGTGTCTCTGGACGCCGCGCGGAAATGCGACTGGATTGCGTCCAGAGGTTGTATATGTCGACGATGATTTCGGAAGTATACGACGCGTTCATCGCGTCGGGAGCACCGGAAGACAAGGCGCGAAAAGCCGCGGAGGCAGTCGCAGCCTTTGATCATCGTTTCAGCAAGATCGAGGGTGAACCCGGGGGAATCCGAGGCGACATCAATCTGCTGAAATGGATGAATGGTGTTACCTGGACGTTGTGCCTTGGCACCTTGCTCAAAGGCGTCATTCGCTAGCCTTGCTTTTTACTCCGCCGCGATGACGGCCGGCTTCTCGCGTTTCTTCACGCGCTTGATGGTGCCGGAGAAGGTGAACAGCTTGCGTCCGCCGGTGTGCAGGATGCCGCGTAGGAAGATCAGCGAGCCGCCGACGCGGGTCATTTCGCCGTCGCATTCAATCAGGTCGCCGACCTTGCCGGCATCGAGGAATTCGCAGGCGAAGGAGACGGTGATGCCCGGGCCGGCGAGTTCGCGCGAGGCGAGGGCGAACAGGCAGTAATCCGCGAAGGTCATGAAGCAGCCGCCGTGGACGTTCCTCATGCCGTTGAGGTGGCGTTGCTCGACCCGGAAGGCGCAGCGCACCCGGCCGTCGTCCTCCACCTTGTGCCAGAACGGGCCGGACACCGATTCGAACGAATCCCGCTTCCAGGTGGTCCAGCCGGCGAATTCCCCTTCGGTTGCGGTATAGGCGTCGGCGCGGAACGGGATGGTTGCGGCGGCAGGCACATTCACGGTCGGGAACTCCTTGGATTGTCGGTGAAAAGTGTTAAATCCGATCTGTCCGGCGGGCGCAATCCGGCGCCGGCGCGGAGCGGTATGCGGGCCGGTCGGCGGCCCTGACGGTCATTTCGGGCAAAGCTTGGGACATGCGGGGAACGGGCCTGAAAAGCCCTTTTCCGGCTGGTCCGATCTTTCTATGAAGGGGCCGTCCCCAAGCCAAGACATTCCACGACTGGACCCCATGACCGAGCCTCAGATCACTCCCGAACTCGTCGCCAGCCACGGCCTCAAGCCCGACGAGTATGAGCGCATCCTGAAATTGATCGGACGCGAGCCGACCTTCACCGAACTCGGCATCTTTTCGGCGATGTGGAACGAGCACTGCTCGTACAAGTCCTCGCGCATCCATCTGAAGGGCCTGCCGACCAAGGCGCCGTGGGTGCTCCAGGGGCCGGGCGAGAATGCCGGCGTCATCGACGTCGGCGACAATCAGGCCATCGTCTTCAAGATGGAGAGCCACAACCACCCCAGCTATATCGAGCCCTATCAGGGCGCGACCACGGGTGTCGGCGGTATCCTGCGCGATGTCTTCACCATGGGCGCGCGGCCGATCGCTTGCCTCAATGCGCTGAGCTTCGGTGCGCCGGAACATCCGAAAACCCGTCATCTCGTGTCGGGCGTCGTCGCCGGCGTCGGCGGCTACGGCAACTCGTTCGGCGTGCCTACCGTGGGCGGCCAGACGCGCTTCCACACCCGCTACGACGGCAACAATCTCGTCAACGCGATGGCCGTCGGCCTTGCCGATGCCGACAAGATCTTCCTCGCCGCGGCCTCCGGCGTGAACATGCCGATCGTCTATCTCGGCTCCAAGACCGGCCGCGACGGCATCCACGGCGCGTCGATGGCTTCGGCCGAATTCGACGATGCGTCCGAGGAGAAGCGGCCGACCGTGCAGGTCGGCGATCCCTTCGCCGAAAAGCTGCTGCTGGAAGCCTGCCTCGAAATCATGGCCGCCGATTGCGTCATCGCGATTCAGGATATGGGTGCGGCGGGCCTGACCTGTTCGGCCGTTGAGATGGGCGCCAAGGGCGACCTCGGCGTCGAGCTCAATCTCGATGCGGTGCCGACGCGCGAGCAGGGCATGACCGCCTATGAGATGATGCTCTCGGAAAGCCAGGAGCGCATGCTCATGGTGCTGAAGCCCGAGAAGGAAAAGCAGGCCGAAGCGATCTTCCGCAAATGGGGGCTCGATTTTGCCATCGTCGGCTACACCACGCCGACCCTGCGTTTCGTCGTCAAGCACGGCGGCAAGATCATGGCCGACCTGCCGATCAAGGAACTCGGCGACGAAGCGCCGCTCTACGATCGTCCGCATGTGCCGACGCCCGCATTGCCGGTGATCGCCGCGCGCGAGGTCAAGGCGCCGTCGTCGCTGGCCGACGCGCTGGTGAAGCTGATCGGCACGCCGGACCTGTGCTCGAAGCGCTGGGTGTGGGAACAATACGATCACGTCATCGGCGGCAACACCGTGCAGCGCCCCGGCGGCGATGCCGCGGTGGTGCGTATCGAGGATGGCCCGAAGGGCATCGCAATGTCCGTGGACGTGACGCCGCGCTATTGCGAGGCCGATCCGGTCGAGGGCGGCAAGCAGGCGGTGGCCGAAGCCTGGCGCAACATCACCGCCGTCGGCGGCAAGCCGCTGGCGATCACCGACAATCTCAATTTCGGCAACCCCGAACGGCCGGAGATCATGGGCCAGCTCGTCGGCTGCCTCAAGGGCATCGGCGAAGCGTGCATCGCGCTCGATTTCCCGATCGTGTCGGGCAATGTCTCGCTATACAACGAGACCAACGGCCGAGGCATTCTGCCGACACCGTCGATCGGCGGCGTCGGCGTGCTTGATGATTTCACCAAGTCAGCGACATTGGCGTTCAAGAAGGACGGCGAAGCGATCCTGTTGATCGGCGCCACCGAAGGCTGGCTTGGCCAGTCCGTTTACCTGCGCGATGTTTGCGGCAAGGAGGAAGGCGCGCCGCCGCCGGTCGATCTCGCCGCCGAAAAGCGCAACGGCGATGTGGTGCGCGGCATGATCCATGCGGGCACTGCGACGGCCGTGCACGATATCGCGGACGGTGGCCTGCTGGTTGCGCTCGCGGAAATGGCGATGGCGTCGGGGATCGGCGCCAAGCTGGATGCGGCACCGTCGTCGATCGTGCCGCATGCCTTCTGGTTCGGTGAGGATCAGGCGCGCTACATCGTCACCGTGCCGGAGGAACATCTGCTCACGGTGCTGTCGAAGCTGAAGGCGGTGGACGTGCCGTGTATCCGGATCGGCAAGACCGGCGGTCACGCGGTGGCCATCGACGGCGAACGCGCGGTGGACATCAAGGCCCTTGTGCATGCGCATGAGAGCTGGCTGCCGAACTATATGAGCGGGAAGGTGGCGTAAGCTCTTTTCCCTCCCCACTGCGCGGCTACGCCGCTTGGGGGAGGGAGGCCATCGGCATTCGTGATCAATAACTCAGCGCCCGATCCACCACATGCAGCAGCGGCTGTCCGCTCTCGGCTCGCGCGATGTTCTCCGCGATCTTTTCCGCCGCCGTTGAGGCGCGCGTCGCCGCGGCGATGTGCGGCGAGATCGTCACGCCCGGATGCGACCAGAACGGATGATCGGACGGCACCGGCTCAGTGCGGAACACATCCAGCGTCGCGTGTGCCACCTGTCCGCTGTCAAGTGCCGCGATCAGCGCGTCATCGTCGATCAGCGTGCCGCGTCCGGCATTGACGATGAAGCTGCCCTTCGGCAGCAGTGCCAGCCGTTCGGCATTCAGAAGGTCGATGGTCTCCGGCGTTTCAGGCAGCAGGCCCACCAGGATGTCCGCCGAAGCCAGCGCCTGCGGCAAGCTCGTTTGTCCTGCAAGGCAGCGAATGCCGGCGACGTCGCGCGGGCTGCGGCTCCAGCCGGTGACGCGGAAGCCGAGCTGTGTCAGCGCCGTCGCCGCGGCCGAACCCAGTTCGCCGAGGCCCAGCACGGTGACCGATCGCTCTGCGGCGAGCGGTGGAACATGTTGCTCCCAGTTCCGCGGCTTCTCGCAGACATAGCGGTCCATCCCGAGATGCGCGCGCAGGACGTGGCCGACGACCCACTCGACCATGCCCTGACGAAGCCCGTCATCGACCATGCGGCACAGCGGCTGCGTCAGCGTCGTATTGCCGACGATCTTCTCGACACCGGCCCACAGGCTCAGCACGGCGCGCGCACGGGTGAAAGGGCCGAAATCGGTGATGGGGCCGCCGGTCGCATGAATGATGTAGTCCACATCGTCAGGCGCGATCTTGCCGAGGAGGCCGGTGCGCGCTGCGATGTTGCGGCGCTGGAGAGCGCTCAGGATAGGATCGCGATATTCTTCGAGCAGGTCCGGCGTGACGTTGAAAAGCAGATTGATCGTCGTGTCGCCGTTGCGCGTGCGCATGCTGGTGTCCTGCAGGTTATGGAATGCGGGGGTGCGCGACTATACTACAGCACCCGCGTCGCGCCAGGGATCTGCCGCAGCGCGCGTGTCGCGGCCCAGCTCACCGCCAGCGTCCCCGCAAACGCGATCAGCGCCTTGGGCTGCGCGCCCCACGGCATTTTCAGCATCGCCCATTGCAGCCAAAGAATCGGCAGATAATGGATGACGAAGATGCCATAGGCATCCGCGCGCAGCGGATCGAAGATGCTTTTCTCGCGCTGGCCGAACCGCAGGAACAGCGCCAGCACGGCAAGGCAGATCAGCGTGCAGGCGATCGCATAGATCACGCCGTAGCTCGCCTGCCACCAGACCGGCGGCGCACCGGCGAGGTTGGACAGCCTCATGCGGCGGAAATTGATGAGAAAGGTGAGGGCGCCGAACGACATGGCGGCGGCGACCGTCCACCCCAGCCATTGACGCGCGAGCGCGCCGGTGCGCGCAAGCAGGCCCTGGTCAATATTGGCGGCGCCGATGCCCATGCCGGCGAAGAAGAACACGCCGTAGATCGCCATGCGGCTGTACTGCACCTGCAGCGGGCCGAGGCTGAACCAGCGGACGGCGCCGACGGTAAACAGGAACGGCACGTAAGAGACGATCGCGACGGTTGCGAGGATGCCGATGAAAAGTCCGGGACGCGCGAAAGCGCGGGCCGACAGCCGGTTGATCGCATCGATGAGTTGCGGGGCGAACAGGAAGACCGGGATCGCGACGAGATCGAGAAACAGCAGATACCAGATGAACCAGCCGGGACCGGCGAACCACTGTCCTTGTTTGAAATTGTTGACGTAGAATTCGATGAAACCGGTCTTGTGGCTGGAGAGGCTGAACGACGCGTAATAGGCGATCGGCATCAGCACCAGGATCATGGCCAGGAACGGCAGGCCGAGCCGCAGCGCGCGATCGCGCAGGAAATGGCCGATGCCCTTGCGCTTCAGGCTGGGCCGGACGAACAGGCCCGACAGCATGAACATCAGGCACATGAAGAAGGTGTCGTTGAACAGGGTCAGGAAGTTGAAGCCGATCCAGCGCTGCTCATCCACGATCGGCGCGGAGGACCACAGATAGTGGTTGGGGTAGTAGCGGCCGAAGGCCGTATAGGCGACCACCGCGTGGTTCGCGAGCACGAGCAGCGTGACGAAAGTGCGTGCCCGGTCGAGCGCGGCGTTACGGTCTGACATGGTGGTACGGCGAGCCCCCGCTTTGCCGCACCTCCGGCGCGGCCGTCGCATCATCAATGCAACGCCATGATACGTGTCGAAGACCCCGCGGACAACTCACGGAGCGTCAGGCGGGCAGAACCTCGATCTTCACTTTATCGGGATAAAAAGCTAGATGACCCGTAATCTCGGCCATGGCCGGATACGGCGATTCATAGGTCCAGATCGCGTTATCCAGAATCCTGTCGGCGGTCTTGATGCTGTAATAATTCGCATCGCCTTTATACGGACAATGGGTCACGCGTTCGGTGCGTGTGACGAGGTCCATATTGGCGTCCGCGCGCGGAATATAGAACACCTCCGGATAATTTGCTTCCTTCAGCGCCTGTGCACGGCGCGAGTCGGCGATGACGATGTCGCCGGCGGTTACGCGGATACGCTTCTGCGCCGGCATGATGGAGATCGGATGGTCGGGGCCGGGGACTTTCATGATCAACCCTCGTCACGGTCAAATTCCTGCCCTGTCAGATGTGGCATATCGACGGCCTTTAAAAGGGGCGGATTGCGGATTATCGTGATGGGAATGCCGCGGCGCACGCGCTAGGCTTGATCCCGTCGCGGCAGCGAGGCCGCGATTCGAACCAGTTCCGGAGACCCGACACCATGCCGATGGATGCCCGCGATATCGAGACCATGATCAAGGCCGCGATTCCGGATGCGCAGGTGACGATCCGCGATCTCGCCGGCGACGGCGATCACTATGCGGCCACGGTGATCTCGGAGAGCTTCCGCGGCAAATCCCGCGTCGCCCAGCACCAGATCGTCTACCAGTCGCTGCAGGGACAGATGGGCGGCGTGCTACACGCCCTCGCGCTGCAGACCGGCGTGCCGGAGGGATAGGCTCCGCACTCGTAGCCCGGATGAAGCGAAGCGCAATCCGGGATTCAGAGTTTCAGCAGTTTGCCGGTCCCCGGATTTCGCTCCGCTTCATCCGGGCTACAGATCCTCGTTTACCCCGTCGCCACCAGTGCGTGGACGGAGAACTGCTCCTCCGCATCCGTCCATGACGACTTCGGCTCCCAGCCGGCGCCGCGGGCCAGGGCGGCGAAGCGCTCCATGCTGTATTTGTAGCTGCTCTCGGTGTGGATGCTCTCGCCGGCGCGGAAGGCGAAGCTGCGGCCGAGCACATGCACGGTCTGCGGCTTCTTGGCGATCAGGTGCATCTCGATGCGGTGCCGCTCCTTGTTGTAGATCGCGCGATGCACGAAGGCGCCGAGGTCGAAATCGCCGCCGAGTTCGCGGTTGATGCGCGCGAGCACGTTCTTGTTGAATGCGCCGGTAACGCCGGCGGCGTCGTTATAGGCGGCATGCAGCACCTGTTCGTCCTTTTCGAGATCGATTCCGATCAGCATCAGGGCGCCCTTGCCCAGAATCGCGCGGGCCGAGCGCAGAAACGCGCATGCCTCGTGCGGTTCGAAATTGCCGAGGGTCGAGCCCGGAAAGAAACCGACCTTCGGCATCGCCCTGACGTCCGCCGGCAAATCGAACGCGGCGGTGAAATCGGCGTTCACCGGCTGCACGTCGAGGTCAGGAAAATCCCTGCGCAGCTCCTCCGCCTGTGCGGCGAGAAAATCGCCGGAAATATCCACGGGCACATAGGCGCCGAACGAGCATTGTTCGAGCAGCAGGCGAACCTTGGTGGTCGCGCCGGCACCGAATTCCACCAGCGCCGCATCAGGCGGAATGATCGAGCAGATATCCTTGCCGCGAGCGCGGAGAATGCCGAGTTCGGTGCGGGTCGGATAGTATTCGGGCAATTGCGTGATCTGCTCGAACAGTTGCGAGCCGGCCTCGTCGTAGAAATACTTCGGCGACAGCTTTTTCGGCTGCTGCGACAGCGCCGCGGTGACGTCGGCGGCAAAGGCCGATGCGGCGGGGGGCGGCACGGCGGCGGCCGTTGCGGCATGAATGGTCATGTCTCTCTCCTCAGCACGGTCGCATCAAATGCGGTGGTGATGAAATTCAGTTGCCGTAGTCTGCGAGGCGCAGGCCGGTGAACTGCCAGCGGTGGTGGGGATAGAAGAAGTTGCGATAGGTGACGCGGCTGTGACCGTCGGGCGTCGCCAGCGACGAGCCGCGCAGCACATACTGGTTCACCATGAACTTGCCGTTGTATTCGCCGAGCGCGCCTTCGATGGCGCGATAGCCGGGATAGGGCGCATAGGCGCTGCGCGTCCATTGCCAGACGATGCCGTCGGCATCGTTGAGGCTGCCCGCGCGCGCGGCGACCTCCCATTCCATTTCGGTCGGCAGATGCTTGCCGCTCCAGCGCGCGAACGCATCGGCTTCGTAGTAGCTGATGTGGCAGACCGGCGCGTCGGGATCGACCGGCTGCAGGCCGCCCAGCGTCATGATCCGCCATTCGCCGCCCGTCTTGCGCCAATGGCCGGGGGCCTGCCATTCCTCGCGCGCGGCGGCGGCAAAACCGTCCATCAGCCACAGCGTCGCTGTGTCGTATCCGCCGTCGTCCATGAAGCCCAGCCAGTCACGGTTGGTGACGAGATTGCGTTGCAGCTTCACGGGGCCGACGAGCGCGCGATGCGCGGGCTTCTCATTGTCGAAATGGAAGCTGTCGCTGGAGTGGCCGATGGTGTGGATGCCTTCGGTCAGTGTCGTCCAGGCATCGCCGGTGCGTGTCGCGGCCGGGAAACGCCAGCCGGCGTCATAGGCCGGCGGAATCGGGTTCTGCGCAAAGGCATGCAGGATGTCGGTGTACATCAGCTCCTGATGCTGCTGCTCGTGATTCATGCCGACGTCGAGCAGCGGGATCAACGATGTGAGCTTGTCCTCGCTGGCCTCGTTGAAGAACCTGATCACGGCGTCGTCCACATATTCGCGATACGCGGTCACCTCGTCGGCAGACGGCCGGGTCAGATGGCCGCGCTGGGCGCGGGCATGCCGCGGGCCGGCGGAGACGTAATAGGAATTGAACAGGTAGGCGTAGTCGGGATGGAAGACCTTGTAGCCCGGCTGATGTTCGCCGAGCAGGAACTGCTCCCAGAACCAGGTGACATGCGCGCGATGCCACTTCGCCGGACTGGCATCGGGCATTGACTGGATCAGCTGATCCTCCGGCGACAGCGGGGCAGCGCGGCGTTCGGTCTCGCGGCGAACCGCCAGATAGGCATCGCAGAGTTGCTTGGCGAGAGAACCGGCGCGGGAGATCGGGGCTGCGTGATGGGCGGTTGCTGTTGGCGTCACGAAAGTCTCCGATTTTAGAGAGAACGTTAGTCTTCCCGATGGGTTCCGCAGAAAAGGTCTGTCCTAGATAGGGCTTCTCCGGCGGGATGAAAGGTTTCCCATCATCATATCGATCCGCCGCCGGCGCGCTTGGACAAAGTTGCGGAAAAGCGGCCGGGCGGTAGCGGGGCGGGCGGAAATGCCCGTGAAATCCTGCTTTCGGCTTGAGATGTGAGGCTTGGGACATGAGACTTGGGGTGCGAAACGGATTCGGCTACATATATGGGCCATGAGGCGGCCGCTGCGCCCGGAAGGCAAGCAGCGACGAGGCCGCGAGCAAGGACGCGATCATGAGCATTGAGCAATTCATCGAGAACGAAGTGAAGACCAACGACGTGGTGCTGTTCATGAAGGGCACGCCGCAATTTCCGCAATGCGGGTTCTCCGGCCAGGTGGTCCAGATTCTCGATCATGTCGGCGTCGGCTACAAGGGGCTCAACGTTCTCGAATCGTCCGAATTGCGCGACGGCATCAAGGTCTATTCGAACTGGCCGACGATTCCGCAGCTTTACGTGAAGGGCGAATTCGTCGGTGGCTGCGATATCGTCCGTGAGATGTTCCAGGCCGGCGAGCTGCAGCAGCTCCTGGCCGAGAAGGGCGTGATCGCCGCGCCGGCTTCGGCCTGAGCCGGACCTTTCGACAGACCGGCGCGGTGACGCTCGATGTCATCGTGCCGATCTCCCGGCGCTTTACAGAAATACCGCTTGTGGACTCGCTGCGCGGTTGCGTCGCGCCTCTTGTCTGAACACCGCTTGCCGTTAGACTTCGCGCCATCTGGCGGGGAGAGGCTGCGATGAACGGACGGGGTATGATGCGCGCATGGATGGTGGCTGCGCTGTTGATCGCGGCGCCGGCTGTGGCCGAAGACCGCTTCTCCGCCGAAGGCACTTTCGACATTCCGGTCGGCGCGCACTTCTCGCAGGAAAAACTCAAGGCGATCGACGCCTTTTTCAAGACGCAGATCGACAACGGCAAGATCCCCGGCGCCGTCGTCCTGATCCAGCAGCACGGCAAGCCGGTCTATGAGCGCTTCTTCGGCGTGCGCGACCCCGCTACCAGGCAGCCGATGACGGCGGATACGATTTTCCGCCTGCATTCGATGACCAAGCCGATCACGTCCTTTGCGGCCATGATGCTGATCGACGAAGGGAAGCTGAAGCTCGACGACCCCGTCTCGAAATACATTCCATCTTTTGCCGATGTGAAGGTCGGCGTCGACAAGAAGGCGGAGAACGGCGAGGCGACGCTGGAACTGGTGCCACCGAAACGGCCGGTCACCATCCGCGACCTGCTGCTGCACACGTCCGGCATCACTTACGGCTTCTACGGCGAAGGCGCCGTCCGGCGTGCGTACAATCAAGCCGACATCTACAACGGCGATTTCGACAACAAGGAGTTCGCCGACCGTATCGCGAAACTGCCGCTGGAATATCAGCCGGGCACCATGTGGGACTACGGCCATTCGACGGATATTCTCGGCCGCGTGATCGAAGTCGTGTCGGGCAAGACGCTGCTCGGCTTCGAGGAGGAGAAACTGCTGCAGCCGCTCGGCATGAAGGACACCGGCTTCTACGTGAAGGATGCGGCACAGCGCGCGTTGATGGCCCAGCCGATGGGATGGGACAGCGATTTCCGGACCGGGAAAAAGGGGCGCCCGGACAGCTATCAGCGATGGGAATCCGGGACCGGCGGCATGATCTCGACGCTGGCGGACTACCGCAAATTCGCGCAGATGCTGCTGAGCGGCGGCGAATATGACGGCAGGCGCTATATGAGCGCGGCGACCTTCAAGGACATGACCACCGATCATATCGGCAAGGACTCCGGCGTCGGGCGCAACGCGCTCTACTTCCCCGGCGACGGATTCGGATTCGGCTACGGCTTCGCCGTGCGCACCGATGCCGGCAACGCCAAGCCGCCGCCGCCGGGATCGCTCGGCGAATTGAAGTGGGACGGTGCCTCCGGCTGCTATTTCATCATCGATCCCCGGCAGGATTTCTTCATGATCCTGCTCGAACAGACACCCTCCGAACGCCAGCGCATCCAGCGCGCGCTGAAACTTCTCGTCTACGAGGCGCTGGAGAAATAGCGCAAAGACCCGTGTCCCCGACACGGCGCATCACACACCGCCCTCATGGTGAGGAGCGCGCCGAAGGCGCGCGGCTCCTCAGCATGAGGGGTGGAGTGGTTTCGGCTTCAACTTGTCAAACAGCCACTTGAAAACACGGGTTCGCCTTCTCGCGGCGCTTTCGCGTCCGAGGGATGAGCAGTTCTCCCCTCCAGGCATGAGGGGAGGCGGCGCGCCGAAAGGCGCGGGGGGTGGTTTCTGTCGCGGTCGGTC
>Ga0153956_1000690_pt1 | contig 35233 bp, 24 predicted proteins | sample TSFL040MetaG_FD_104704 | JGI IMG/M metagenome (GOLD analysis project Ga0153956, IMG submission 104704) | Attine ant fungus gardens microbial communities from Florida, USA - TSFL040 MetaG | ecosystem: Host-associated > Fungi > Mycelium > Unclassified | place: USA: Florida, Wekiwa Springs... | reverse complement strand
GACTTCGGTCATCCACAGCCAGCGGCCGTCCTTCAGGTCCACCTCGAAGGCGCGGAACGGCAGCTTGCCGCGCCGCGACAGGGCCGCGGTCAGCCATTTCTCGAAATCGTCGGTGTGGGCGTAGGGGCCGGTGCCGCGCACCTCGTTGCGGCGCATCATCTGCGCCCACTGGATCGCTTCGCCGGGATCGGCGCCGAACGCCTGGCGGAAGGCGGCATTGCCGTAGCGCAGTACGTCCTGGTCGTCGAACAGGGCCACCATCAGGCCGCTGGGGGCCAGCAATTCCAGCATCCGCGCCGCGTGCGGACTCAGCCGGCCTTCGTCATCCATCGGTGTGTTGCCCCCATTGCCTGTTCCCGAAGCCATCCCCCCCGGATGGATGCGGCCCCGCCGCGAGGGCATGGCCGCTGCTTAGTTGTACACCACCGGCGCAGGCGCCTGATACAGCGACCATGGCCGTGTTGCATTGCCCGCGGCATTTGACGCAGGGCCGAGCGGTCGGTGATCCTCCCTCGCCCGGCGTGCGTCGGGGCCGTCATTTCCATGAATCCGTTTTCTGGGGAATCCCGCATGAGCGCTGCCGCGCCGAATTCCGCAACGACCCCGGCGCCCGTGCCGGAGTTCAAGAACCTGCTTGGCCACCCGCGTCCGCTGTGGATGCTGTTCATGACCGAGTTCTGGGAACGCTTCGCGTTCTATGGCATCCGCTGGGCGCTGACGCTGTACATCGTCGCCCAGTTCGCCGACAGCCAGGCCGGCGCCAGCAAGCTCTACGGCGCCTACCTGGCGCTGGTCTACGCCGCGGCGCTGTTCGGCGGCTTCGTGGCCGACCGCATCATCGGCTACCAGCGTTCGATCCTGATCGGCGCGGCGGTGATGTCGCTGGGCCTGTTCCTGATCGCGGTGCCCGACGACCAGGTGTTCCGCATCGGCCTGGCCACCATCATCGCCGGCAACGGCCTGTTCAAGCCCAACATCTCCAGCATGGTCGGGCAGCTGTACGGGCTCAACGACAACCGCCGCGATTCGGGCTTCACCATCTTCTACATGGGCATCAACGCCGGTGCCTTCGTCGCCCCCATCCTGACCGGCGTCCTGGCCGAGAACGTGTTCGGCAGCGAGGCGATGCCGGCCTACAAGTACGTGTTCATCGCCTCCGGCGTGGGCATGTTGTTCAGCCTGGTGTGGTTCTGGATCGGCCGCCGCCAGCTGGGCGCCATCGGCACGCCGCCGGCGGGCGCCGGCATCGGCCGCACCGTGGCGGTGCTGGTGGGTGCGCTGGTCGCCGTTCCGGTGGCCTACGGCCTGCTGTCCATCGACGCCGGCATCCTCGGCTGGATCCTGGGCGCGCTGTTCACCGTGCTGTGCGTGATGATCCTGGTCGAGGGCATCCGCGAGGGCAAGGTGGCGCGCGACCGCGCCATCGCCATGCTGGTGATCTTCGTGTTCAACGTGCTGTTCTTCATGTTCTTCGAGCAGGCCGGCAGTTCGTTCAACTTCCTGGCGCAGAACATCGTCGAGCGCGACCTGGGCGGCTGGCTGTTCCCGGTGGGCTGGTTCCAGTCGGTGAACTCCATCGCCATCCTGGCGCTGGGCCCGGTGTTCGTGTGGCTGTGGACCGCGCTGGGTTCGCGCAACCCGTCGATCCCGCGCAAGTTCGGCCTGGGCCTGATCTTCAACGGCCTGGCGTTCCTGCTGCTGATGTACGCGCTGTCCTCGCTGGTCGATGCCAGCGGCAAGATCCCGTTCTGGACCCTGTTCATGGTCTACGTCATCCAGACCGTGGGCGAGCTGTGCCTGTCGCCGATCGGCCTGTCGATGACCACCAAGCTGGCCCCGGTCAAGGTCGTCGGGCTGGCGATGGGCGGCTGGTTCCTGTCCACCGCCATCGGCAACAACCTGTCGGGCATCTTCGCCGCGGTGGTCAGCGGTGAAAGCGGCATGACCGTCGAATCGGCCCTGAAGGGGTATACCTTCGGTTTCTGGTCGCTGCTCGGCGCCGGCGTGCTGCTGTTCCTGATCGCGCCGCTGGTGCAGAAGCTGATGCATGGCGTGAAGTGAGGAAACAACGATGAAGCCGATGTCCGGAAGTATCCCGCTGCTGCTCACCGTGGCCATGGCCGGCTGCAGCCAGCCGGCCGCACCGGCGCCGGAAAAGGCGCAGCCGCTGGATACCACCGAGCAGAAGGCGCCGGTGGCCGATACCAGCCAGCCGGTGGCATCGGGCAATACCCCCACCGCGGCGGACATCGCCGCGGTGGCCGCGCTCAACGCGCAGTTCGACCCGGCGCGCGACCCGGTGGCCGACCTGGAAACGGCCAAGGTCGAGGCCCAGCGCGGCGGCAAGCGGATCATGCTGGACGTGGGCGGCGAATGGTGCGGGTGGTGCCAGCTGATGGATGAATTCATGCAGGGCGATTCGGAAATCCGCCGCTTCCGCGACGCCAACTACGTCTGGCTGAAGGTCAACTACAGCCCGGACAACGAGAACGCCGCGTTCCTGTCGGGCTTTCCCGAGATCATCGGCTACCCGCACCTGTTCGTGCTCGATGCCGATGGCCGGCTGCTGCATTCGCAGTTCACCGGCGAGCTGGAAAAGGGCAAGGGCTACGACCGCCGCAGGTTCTTCGCCTTCCTCAGGCAATGGGCGCCGCCGGCCGCGCCGTGAGCCGGTTTCGCGGCGCCCGCGCGCGGGGGCGGGCATGCCGGAGATGACGACAGGCGGCGCCGGTGGCGCCGTCTGTCGTTGCAGGCCTTCATTTCCGCGCCGGCGTGCCGCTACAGGGGGCAGTCCCATGCTTCAACGAGTCGTATGTCGCTGCCTTCCGATGCCAGCCCCGATACCTCCGCTCCGGACGCCACCACCGCGCCTGCCGTGACGTTGCCTGCGGTGGAAGCGCCGGCGGATGGACAGGCGGCGGAAACGCCGCCGGCAACCGATGAAGCGCCGCCGCGCTATCGCCTGCCGCAGGCGGCCGTGCCGCCCAACATCGCGCTGCAGGCGGCGGTGACGCGGCTGGTGGAACAAAAGGAACGCATCGACCAGATCGTGCGCGAAGGCGTGCTGGACGGCTTGCTGCCGGCCGAGTGGAGTGCGTCGCCGGGCAGCGAACTGCGCGCGTTCATCGCCTCGGTGGTGCCGTTCGTTTCGGACAGCACGCGCGGCGACACGCTTTCCGCGCGCGTGCCGTTGAAATACCTGCTGGGCCGCTCGCACCACTGGGGCAGGGCCGATGTGGCCGAGCCCAAGTCGCTCAGCGTCTACCTGGCGGCCGATGACCGTGGCACCGCCGGCGCGCCGGACATGGCCGAGGTGATGTTGCTGGGGCCGCTGGGCCTGGCCTGGGCGCATGTCGGCCGCAGCCGGGTCGGCTTCCTGCGCGCGATGGGGGTGGAATCGATGGCCGCGCGCGTCACCGCGCTGCCGTACCCGGCGCCGGAGCAGCTGGCGCTGTACCAGGTGAACGTGGCCGGCAGCGCGCAGGTGTGGTGCGTGCTGGACAGCCGCCGCCTGCGCGTGCTGGCCGCGCCGGCGCTGACCGTGCCGTTGCTGACCGCCTATGGCGTGGCCGCGCCGCAGGCGTGGCCGGCGCAGTGGCCCGACCCCGCCGAAGTACACACGGAAATCGGCCTGGTGCGCGCCGGCAAGGGCGCCGCCGAGGTGGACCTGGTGAAGCTGGTGGACAAGATCCAGCGCCGCCGCGCGGGCGAGGCGTGGATCGGCGCCAGCCTCATGCAGCTGCGCACCTGGGCGCCGCGCTGGCGCTTTTTCCTGGCCTCGTTCATCGGCCTGCCGGTTTCATTGCTGCTGATCGCGGCGCTGGCCCTGCCTGGCAGCGTCGAGGCGGCGGCGGTGGCGGCGGCCATGGGGTTCGGCGGCGGCGCCGTGGCCGCGCTGGCGGCGCCGTGGATCTACGCGCGCCGCAAGCACCTGCGCTGAGCGCCCGGTTGTTTCCCGATGCGGCCGCCGCGCAACGCGGCGGCCGGGCCACGGCAGGTTTGCCGCGGCGTTGGTGCCACGCGCTTCAGTCCGGCGAGGCCATCTGCGTCAACCCGGCATCGGCCAGGCGGGTGATCAGCTGCTCCAGCAGTTGTTCCTCTTCCTCGGTCAGCACCGACATCAACTTGCGGGTGATCTCCATCACCAGCGGCGCCACCGTTTCGTAGACCTCGAAGCCGGCTGCCGACAGCGCCAGCACCGAGCGGCGACGGTCGTCGCCGTGGGTTTCGCGCTTGATGAAGCCGCGTTCCAGCAGCCGCGCCACTGCGCGGCTCACCGCCACCTTGTCCATCGCCGTGCGCTCGGACACCTCGCTGGCCGACGAGCCCGGATACAGCGCCAGGATGGTGATCACCCGCCATTCGGGAATGGCCAGGCCATAGCGCTCGCCATACAGCCGCGCGATGTTGCTGCTGACCCGGTTGGACAGCACGCTGATGCGGTAGGGCAGGAAATGCTCCAGGTCGAGCAGCACGTGCGATGCGCGGATGCTGGTGGACTTGCCGTGGTGGGAAGAACTCATGTTGCAGTGCACCTTGATGGTGGTTTCATGTGAAACTATAACCTCAGGTTCCGATCCGCGTCGCCGCGGTTCCCCAGTTTCCGCCGCCGCTCGACGGCGACGCCCCATAGCTTCCGGAGGCAACCCATGAACACCCCCGTCCACGCCGCATCCAACGCGCCCAACCTGGGCATGCAGGTGACCACCTTCGAGAACCCGATGGGCATCGATGGCTTCGAGTTCGTCGAGTTCGCCGCGCCGGCCGGGCAGGCCGACCAGCTGCATGCGTACTTCCGGAACATGGGATTCACGGCGGTGCTGCGCCACCGGCAGCGTGCTATTACCGTCTACCGTCAGGGCGGCGTCAACTTCCTGGTCAACGAGGAACCGGATTCCTTCGCCGCTGCCTTCGCCGCCAAGCACGGCCCCTGCGCCTGCGGCTTCGCCATCCGCTTCGCCAGGCCCGCCGACGAAGTGCTGGCCGCCGCGCTGGGCAATGGTGCCGAGCAGCACGCCGAACTGGCCGACACCCGCGCAGTGGACGCGCCAGTGATCAAAGGCATCGGCGACTGCATGCTGTACCTGGTGGACCGCTACGGCGACGCAGGCAGCATCTACGACGCCGACTACGTGCCGGTGGAAGGCGCCGTGCAGAACCCGAAGGGCTTCGGCCTGACCTTCATCGACCACCTGACCCACAACCTGTACCTGGGCAACATGCAGCAGTGGTCGGACTACTACGAGCGCCTGTTCAACTTCCGCGAGATCCGCTACTTCGACATCAAGGGCGCCAAGACCGGCCTGGTGTCCAAGGCGATGACCGCGCCGGACGGCATCGTGCGCATCCCGCTCAACGAGTCCTCCGACCCGAAAAGCCAGATCAACGAATACCTGGACGCGTACAAGGGCGAGGGCATCCAGCACATCGCCTGCTTCACCGACAACATCTACGACACCGTCGAGGCCATGCGCGAGCGCGGCATCGAGTTCCTGGACACGCCGGACACCTACTTCGACGTGGTGGACCTGCGCATCCCCGACAACGGCGAGGACGTGCCGCGCCTGCGCCGCAACAAGATCCTGATCGACGCCGACCCGGAAACCAAGCAGCGCAAGCTGCTGCAGATCTTCACCCAGAACTGCATCGGCCCGATCTTCTTCGAGATCATCCAGCGCAAGGGCAACGAAGGCTTCGGCGAGGGCAACTTCCAGGCGCTGTTCGAGAGCATCGAGCGCGACCAGATGAAGCGCGGCGTGCTGTAAGCACAGCTTCCGCTGCTTTAGCCCCTCTCCCATCGGGAGAGGGGGTGGGGAGAGGGTTCGGTAATGTCGGAACGCCACAATCCGCCACTGCCTTCAAGGTCGCGTGAACAAGCGCGTAGCCTGCGCGGGACATCAACCGACGCCGAACGCAAACTCTGGTTTCACCTGCGGGCTGGGCGGCTGCGTGGATTCAAGTTCCGCCAGCAGCATCCGATTCCTCCCTATGTCGTCGATTTCTACTGCGACCGAGCAAGGCTGGTCGTCGAGCTTGACGGATCGCAACATGCGCCAGACACGGATGCGACGCGCACGAGTTTTCTGCAAGCGAAGGGCTTTCACGTCGTTCGCTTTTGGGACAATGATGTCCTGAGCAATACGAGTGCGGTGCTCGCGGCGATCTTGGACGTCCTCGAGAACCGAACCCTCTCCCCAACCCCTCTCCCGGAGGGAGAGGGGCTTTAAGCGAGTGCGCATCATGTCGATCGTCAGCAACGGCTACCAATCCGGTTTCGGCAACGAATTCGCGACCGAGGCGATTGCCGGCGCGCTGCCGGTCGGACGCAATTCGCCGCAGCGCGTCGCGCACGGGCTTTATGCGGAGCAGCTTTCCGGCACCGCGTTCACCGCGCCGCGCCATGCGAACCGGCGCAGCTGGCTCTATCGCATCCGGCCGGCTGCGATGCACGGAACCTTCAGCCCCTTCGCGCAGCCGTGCTTCCACAACGATTTCGGCGACGGCCCGGTCACGCCGGACCAGCTGCGCTGGAGCCCGCTGCCTCTGCCCGAGGCGCCGACCGACTTCGTCGAAGGCTTCTATACGATGGCCGGCAACGGCTCGCCAGCCGCGCAGACCGGCATCGGCATCCACCTGTACGCGGCCAACCGCGACATGCAGGGGCGCTGGTTCTACGACGCCGACGGCGAGCTGCTGGTCGTGCCGCAGCAGGGGGGCCTGCACATCGAGACCGAACTCGGCGTGCTCGACGTCGTGCCGCACGAGATCGCGGTGATTCCGCGAGGCGTGCGCTTCCGCGTGACGCTCCCGGATGGCGCGGCGCGTGGTTACGTCTGCGAGAACTTCGGCGCGCTGATGAAGCTGCCCGACCTCGGCCCGATCGGCAGCAACGGCCTCGCCAATCCGCGCGATTTCCTGATCCCGCACGCAGCCTACGAGGATGTCGAAGGCACGTTCGAGTTGATCGCGAAGTTCCAGGGCCATCTGTGGCGCGCCGAGATCGGCCATTCGCCGCTCGACGTCGTCGCATGGCACGGCAACTACGCGCCGTACAAGTACGATCTGCGTCATCACAACACGATCGGCTCGATCAGCTACGACCATCCCGATCCGTCGATCTTCCTCGTGCTGCATTCGCCGGGCGAGCACGAGGGCGTCAGCAACATGGACTTCGTGATCTTCCCGCCGCGTATCCTCGCCGCGCAGGATACGTTCCGTCCGCCGTGGTTCCACCGCAACGTCGCCAGTGAATTCATGGGCCTGATCCACGGCGCCTACGACGCGAAGGCGGAAGGTTTCGCACCGGGCGGCGCGTCGCTGCACAACAGCTTCACAGGCCACGGCCCGGATGCGGCGACGTTCGAGAAGGCGAGCGCGGCGGACACGTCCAGGCCCGACTACGTCAAGGACACGATGGCCTTCATGTTCGAGTCGCGCGCGGTGATCCGCCCGACCGCGCAGGCGCTCGGAGCCGCGCACCGGCAGCGCGACTACCAGGCGTGCTGGGCAGGGCTGCGCAAGCACTTCGCCGTTTCGTGACGAACGTCGCGATGGACGCGCCGACACGCTCGCGCGGGGACGATACCGCACACGCCGCATGGCGTCGGCGTGACCTGTTTCGTTCATGCAAGACCGGCGAAGTGATCGAGGCGCAGCCGCTCGCTGATCGGCTGCGCAGCTTCGGTGTTGCCGTCCTTGTTGCGGTTCCGCTTGTTCCTGCGTCGAACTGGTTCTTCAGGACCTGGATACCGCGCCACTACGCTGAGCTCGATCTGCTGGCGAAAACCGATCTCGTGTCGTCGGCGCGCAAGCTGGCTGAATTCACCTCCCTGCTGTTGCTGGCGCCCGTGCTGACTTGCGCAATCGCGGTCATGGGAGCGATGGTGCAGGTCAGCCGCGTCCTGCGCGCCGGCCGCTGGCCTTTGCGAGGTGCGAAAACAATGCGGCGCACCGAGGTCGTTGGTGGCTTGTGCGCGCGTATCTTGGCGGTACTCGTCGGCTTGCTGCTGCTGGCTTGCTTGCTCGTATCATGGTCGGCCTATGTCGCGCTCGAGACGATGTTCTGGAACGGCTACTTCGACAAGCGCATCGAAGTCTCATCGAAAACCTCACTGCGGATGGCAGCGCCGAAATCGGCGCATGCTCCCGGCCTCAACGCAATCGGAGTCAACCCATGAAGCTTGGCAGTCTCAAGGAAGGCGGCCGCGACGGCACGCTGATCGTCGTCAGCCGCAACCTCTCGCGCGCCGTGCGCGCGAATGCGATCGCGCCGACGTTGCAGGCCGCGCTGGACGACTGGAGCCGCGCCGCACCGCGCCTGAATGCGCTGTCGGAAGCGTTGAACGACGGCAAGGCCGAAGGCGCATTCGCGCTCGACATGGCCGTGCTCGCCGCACCGCTGCCGCGCGCCTACGAATTCGTCGACGGCAGCGCCTACCTGCCGCACGTGGAGCGCGTGCGCCGCGCTCGCGGCGCCGAGGTGCCGGAGAGCTTCTACGTCGACCCGCTGATGTACCAGGCGACCAGCGCAGGGTTCTACGGCCCGCGCGATCCGATCCTGGCGACGAGCGAGGAGTGGGGCATCGACCTCGAAGCCGAAGTCGTCGTCGTCACCGACGACGTACCGATGGGCGTGACGCCGGCGGACGCGGTTCGGCACATCCAGCTCGTCGGCCTCGTCAACGACGTTTCCCTGCGCGGCCTGATCCCGCCGGAACTCGCCAAGGGCTTCGGCTTCCTGCAGTCCAAGCCGCGCTCCGCGCTGTCGCCGGTGTTCGTCACGCCAGACGAACTCGGCGACGCGTGGCAGGGCGAGAAATTGCACCTGCCGATGCGCACCTGGATCAACGGGAAGTGGTTCGGCGAGGCCGAGTGCGGCGTCGACATGCAGTTCGATTTCGCGCAGCTCGTCGCGCACGCGGCGAAGACTCGGCCGCTGTCGGCCGGCGCGATCGTCGGCTCCGGCACGATCGCGAACGAGGACACGTCCAAGGGCGCGTCGTGCCTCGCCGAGCAGCGCACGGTCGAGACGCTGCGCGACGGCAAGCCATCGACGCCGTTCCTGAAGTTCGGCGACAGCGTGCGCATCGAGATCACCGATGCGGCCGGCAAGAGCCTGTTCGGCGCTATCGAGCAGGTCGTGACGAAGCAGACGCCGCGCGCGTGAATTCGAACCACGACAAGGCCATGGCGAACGCCGTCGAACTCACGCTGTACGACTACTGGCGCTCCAGCGCCTGCTATCGCGTGCGCATCGCGCTGAACCTGAAAGGGCTGGCTTATACGCAAAAGCCGGTGCACCTCGTCAAGGATGGCGGCCAGCAGCACAGCGCGGCGCATCGCGGACTCAATCCGCAGGAAAGCGTGCCGGTATTGGTGCACGGCGAGCGCGTGATCCGCCAGTCGCTGGCGATCATCGAGTATCTCGACGACGCATTCGGCGGCGAGCCGCTGCTGCCGGCGACTGCCCGTGATCGCGCGCACGTGCGCTCGCTCGCGTTGCTGGTCGCCTGCGACATCCATCCGCTCAACAACCTGCGCGTGATGCAGTACCTCGAACGCGAGCTCGGCGTGCAGCAGGCTGAACGCGAGCGTTGGACGCGGCACTGGATGCAGGAAGGTTTCCGTGCGTTCGAGGCGATCCTCGCCGCCGATGCCGGAACCGGCGACTTCTGCCACGGCGAGATGCCGACCCTTGCCGACGCCTGCCTGATTCCGCAGGTCTACAACGCGAATCGCTTCGGCGTGGACATGGCGCCGTATCCGACGATCCGGCGCATCAACGCGCATTGCCTGTCGTTGCCGGCGTTCGATGCGGCGCGACCGGAGAGGCAGCCCGACGCGGCGTAGACGGCTGTGCAGCAAGCTTCGAAAGACCAGAAGGTTCCAGCTTTGTCGTCATCCCGGTTTTCGCCGGGAATAACAATCAGGTCATCGCGAGCGGGTCAATCGGATGTCCCGCGGCGTTTGCGTTTGGGAGCGTGCCGAGTGGATTCGTACAAGTCGCTCGTTTTGGGCCTGCGCTGCCATGAAAGCCATGCGAGGAAAAGACCGATGGCGACGGAAAAGAATCCGAATATGCGGGCGCCAAATTCACTGAGTTTCTGCGGAGAAGCCGCATAGCACGGAAAGAATATCGGCCTGCCGCAACTGGCGTGAAGAATCAAGTCCATTGGACTCGCGAGGTTCACTGCGCCAAAGACGATAAAAACAGCTGCTATTACCAAGCCCCATTTGTTCATGGGCTAGTGATTGCCGATAACCAGATAGCTCGCACAAGCCAACATTGCCAATATGAGCATGGCACGGAATCCGCTTCTTGGTTCGGCTCGGACGTGAGCCATATCGGTTGGGACGAGGCGCGCAAGACATCCGACACCGAGTGTCCACATCACAAACGCCAGCGGAATCGCCAGCAGCGGCTTCCACGAGTGCAGCACGACGGCTACGGCGATGCATCCCCACGGCACGACTTCGGTGAGCACCGATTCCCCCCAGTGAACGCGATCATCCAGGTGGGTCAAAACACCACAACGTACGCAACGCGCAGGCGCAATGGTGGAAGCGCGTGATTTTCGCCAGATCGTGAATCCGGCATGTGTGCAAACCGGGCATGGCAACACAGGTATCAACCCGCGATATACCGCTGCAACTGCTCGATCTGCGCACCCTGTTCGCTGATGACCGCCTTCACCAGATCGCCGATCGAGACGACGCCGACGACCCTGCCATTCTCGACCACCGGCAAATGGCGCACACGGCTGTCGGTGCACAGACGCATGCAGGTCTCGACCGTGTCGGACGGACCGATCGTGATGACCGGCGCCGTCATGATGTCGCGTACCGGCGTATCGCCGGAAGCGCGACCCTTGAGGATGACCTTGCGCGCGTAGTCGCGCTCGGAAACGATGCCGACGAGTTCCTCGCCGCGCATCACCAGCAACGCGCCGACATAATGTTCGGCCATCAGGCGGATCGCGGCGAGCACGGGTTCGTCGGCGCCGATCGAATGGATCTGGTCGCCTTTGTCCGCGAGAAGATGCTTGACCTGGAGCATGGGCGTCTCCGAGCGATAACGGCCGGCTGCCGCAAGCGCCAGTCTAGCGCCCGTCCATGAACCGCGCTTGTCGCCGCGCAGCACGCACCCCACGATGCGTGCTGCGCGGCGGTTCAGAGGCAGTCGAAGCCGTCGGCGAACAGCGACAACGCCAACGGTGCGGACGCGCCGGCCATGTTGTTTCCCGGCGTCGGATCGCTGGTGTCGGCGCTGACCGTCGCGGTGAACGGGACCGGCTCCGGTGCGGTGTAGCTGCGCGAGACGCAGGCGCGGGTCGTCACCGTGCGCGTCGCGCCGACCGGCAACGTGGCGAACACGCACGGAAAGCCGGTCGTGCAATCGCCGCCGTTGCCGACGAAGGCGAGACCCGACGGCGCCGGGCTCTCCAATCGCACGTTGGCGGCAGGCTCGGGGCCGTTGTTCGTCACGCTGATCGTGTAGTTCAGTTCAAGCCCCGGTCCCGCGCTCGCCGGCGGCGTGACGGTCACCGAGAGATCGGCCCCGCTGGCTCCCGTGCCGGTCGGCAGCGGCCACGCCCAGGCGCCGCGCGAGCGCGTGAACGCGGCCAGCGTGGTGAAGCCGCGATCGATCGACAGGCTCCACACCATAACGTGCGGCAGCCCTTCGAAGCGTTGCCACACCGGCGTCGCCGCGGTGATGTCGTCCGTGTAGTAGAGGCCCCAGTCCATGCCGACGAAGACTTGCCTGGGGATGTGCGGATTGACGATCACCGCATTCGCCGGGATGTCCGGCAGGTTGCCGCTCTTGTCGACCCAGGTGAAGCCGGCGCATTGCGCGGTGCAATTCACCTGGAACACGTGACCGGGCGTCGCCGGCGTGTTCGCGGCGAACCCGCCGACCGCCGCGTAGCCGAGCAGCGGATTGGCCGGATCGGTTGCGACGTCGAGCATCGGCCGGTTCGGCAGCACCGCGTTGCCGCCGGTCACGTCGACCGGCGTCGCGGCGCCGGTTCCGCCGAGGCCGAAGATGTACTGGATGTTGCCGTCGTTGGTCGCCGCCATCGCGACGGTCGGGTCGCTGACCGAGTAGTGGATCTGGTCGATATAGGAGCGGTTGTCGTTGCCGAGGACGAGGTTGTTCTTGGTCAGATCGCCGGTCTTGGCGACCCAAGAATTGCTCGGGACGCCGCCGCTGGTCGATTCCCACACGCGCTGCGTGCCTAGGATGATGTGCTTGCAGCCGGCCGCGCTGGTGCAGGCGCTGCCGGGCGCATCGAGCTCGCCGTAGCGGTACAAGTCGAACGGTGTGAAGAAGCTCGCGCGGTCGCTGCCCCAGTTGCCGGAGATCGATTGCTGGTTGCCGAACGGACCGTTGGTGCTGACGTAGAGGTCGGCGTAGTACACGGACGTGTACCAATACTGGCCGAGCACCGGTTCGATGCGCGAGACGATGCCGTCGCCGCCGTTGGTCGCCTCCCACGCGGCCGGTCCGGGCGTGCTGCCGTTCCACACGACCGATGCGCTGCCGTTGTCCTGGAAGCCCGCGGTCGCGCCCGGGTTGGCGGAGGTGGCGAAGTTCGCGGTGATGTCGCCGTGGTAGATCTCGATCGTCGGCAGTTGCTTGTTGAGGTCGGTCCAGTTCGCGTTGAACGCGCTGGTCGCGGTGAGCGCGTTGTCGACGTAATAGATGCCGCCGTCGTTGCCGTTCAGCACCTTGTTCGCGTCGCCGCCGACGATCGCGCGCGCATGGTTGTCCGGATGCACGGGGCCGCCGCCGTAGGCCTGGGTCAGGTTCGTGTACGAAGTGCCGCCGTTGGTCGAGCGGAACAGGTCGACGGTGCTGACGAACAGCACCGCGGGGTCGGTCGGCGAAACGGTAAGGCCGGCGTCGTACCACATCTGCGTGCCGGCGCCGCCCGGCGTACCCACCTGGCTCCAGTTGTCGCCGCCGTCCACGGTCTTCCAGATGCCGAGGATGCCGCTGCTGCTGACATTCGAGAACATCGCGTACAAGGTCAGGGGATCGCTCGGCGCGGCGGCGAGTTCGAGTCGGCCACGGCTGTTGCTCGGCGTACCGTTGCCGGTGCCCGTCGGGAAGCCGTTGCCGAGCAGGGTCCAGTCGCCGACGGCCGGACAGCCGCTCGCCGGCATGGTCGTGCGATAGACGCCATTCGCACCGTTCTTCGCAAGATCCGGTTGCACGGGCGTGGCGTTGCCGCGCGTGCCGACGCCGGCATACAGGTAGGTGGTGCCGTTGCGATTGACGGCGAGCAAGCCGGTCGTATCCTGCCGCTGCGCGGCGGCGCCACTCGCGAACGCGTTCGTGTAGCACGGGCCGGTCCAGCTCGCGCCGGCGTCATACGAGAAATAGACGCCGGTCTTGGTGCCGACGGCCACCGTGTTCGACTGGTTCGGATCGACCACGACCTTGCCGATCGCCTGGTACTGCGGGAAGCCCCCGCCGATCGCGCCGTACATCGGATTGAACACGTCCGCACCGAGCAATTGCCAGGTCTCGCCGCGATCGCTGCTCTTCAGCAGGCCGGCGGCGCCGAACGACATCGATCCATAGCGCAGGTCGCCGGTACCGGCGTACAGCACGTCGTGGTGGTTCGGATCCATCGTGATGTCGCCGATCGCCATGCTGGCGATTTCCGGGAAATCCGTCTTCACGGTCCAGGTCGTGTCCGCGCTGCAGCAGTTGGTGGTCTTCCACACGCCGCCGCCGTCGGAGCCGAGCCACGCGACCGCCGGGTTGTCCGGGTCGCTGACGATGACGTTGGTGCGGCCGGCCGCGCGATCGGAGCCGAAGCCTTCGCCCGTGAGCGGTTGCGGCCCGAGCAGGGTAAACGCGTTCGGATCGAGCGCGAGCGGCTTGTCGGCCGAACGTCGGTAGGTCTTGGTGCCGGCCGGTACCGCCGAGGTGATCTGCCGATCCTGCCTCGCCGAATCCAGCAGCCACGCCGGCTCGAAGCGCAGTTGCTGCGGATCGCCGCCGTAGCCGACGCGCACCGCCCAGTAGTCGCCTTCGACCGGCGGGCGTCCGTGCTCTTCTTCCTCCGATTCGCTGAATCCATGCCGTTCATGCTGCGCCAGGCGCAGATGGAGGATGCCTGCGATCAGCACGACACCCACGATGGTCAGGGTCCACCGGATCAGCTTTGTCATCGTCGTTTCCCGAATCCAGGTGAGGCAGCGGGTCCGCCCCTGGACGGATGGTAGTGCGGATCGGCGCGTAGGTCGTACAGCCGTGCGGACCTGCCTGTGACGTGATGTGTCGTGTCGGCTGGTCGATCCGCAACGCATGTGCAGCGAACCGGACGAATCGCGAGATTCGTCCGGTTCGCGCGCGGATCCAGAAGCGTCGTCAGTCCGCGGCCGGGTGGTATTCGTCGATCAGGTACAGCGGCCGCTGCTTCGATTCGACGTAGAGCCGGCCGAGGTATTCGCCGATCACGCCCAGCGCCATCAACTGGATGCCGCCGAGGAACAGCACCGTCAGCATCAGCGAGGGATAACCGCGTACCGGGTCGCCGAACAGCAGCGCCTTCGCGAGCACCCAGACGCCGAACGCGAACGAGAGCACGGCGGTCAGCAGGCCGACATAGGTGGCGAGCTTGAGCGGTGCGCCGGAGAACGAGGTGATGCCGTCGATCGCGAAGTTCCACAGCTTCCAGTAGTTCCACTTGGTCTGGCCGGCATGGCGCGGATCGCGGTGGTAGACGACCGACAACTGCTTGAAGCCGACCCAGGTGAACAGGCCCTTCATGAAGCGCTGGCGTTCGCGCACCTGCTTGAGCGCGTCCAATGCACGCCGCGACAGCAGGCGGAAATCGCCGGTATCGCGCGGGATCGGCGTCGACGACAGGCGCTCCATCACGCGGTAGAAGGCCGACGAGGTGGCTTTCTTGAGGCCGGTTTCGCCGGCGCGCGAAGCGCGTGTGCCGTAGATCACGTCGTAGCCCTCGCGCCAGTGCTGCACGAAGGTCGGGATCAGTTCCGGCGGATCCTGCAGGTCGGCGTCGATGACGACGGCCGCGTCCGTGTCGACGTGGTCGAGTCCGGCGGTCAGCGCCAGCTCCTTGCCGAAGTTGCGCGACAGTTTCAGCGTCGACACGCGCGGATCGGCCGCGCGCAGCGCACACATGATCGCGTAGGTGTCGTCGCGGCTGCCGTCGTCGACGTACAGCACCTCCGCTTCGACGTCCATGCCGTCGAACACGGCGGCGAGCCGCGCGTGGAAATCGCGCAGGCCTTCGCTCTCGTTGTAGGCGGGCACGACGACGGTCAATCTGAGCATGGCAAAGGCGCCGTTCGGGGGACGGCGCATGCTAGCCCGTTCGGATGAAACGAGGAATCGCGACGATCGCCTTGCAATGCCGCGGCGGCGTGGCTACCGTCCCGCGCGTGCCTTACTCCCTTTCCGTTAAGCGACGATGCGTCGCGATCGCATGATCCGTTCGTCTGCCTTCCCGAGCGCGCCGCGTCGTGTTTGCATGCGGTTCGCCTTCCCGCGCGCGCCACGGCGGCGCGTGCTCTGACGAAGATGCCGGTGCAGGCCGCGCTTGATGCCCGCTGGCGCAGCGCGCAGTTGCATCTGCGCGCTGGCAATGCGACGGCCGCGATCGCCGATTGCGAGGCGATCGTCGCCATGGACCCGCGCCAGCCGGCGGTATGGCTGACGCTGGCCAACCTCGCGCAGGGCAGCGGGCGTTTCCGCGTCGTCGTCGAGCATGCGCGGATGGCGGCAGCGGCGGTGCATGAATCGCGCGACTGGATGCCGCTCGCCGACATCGCGATGCTCCTGCACGGCATGGGCGAATCGCGCCTCGCGGCTCGCGCGATCATCGAGGCGGATTGGGCCGATCCGCTGCTGCTCGATGCGGCGGGCCGCCTGGCGCAATGCCTGGGCTTGGCCGATTTCCACGACGACGCGCTGCGCCTGCTCGATCGCGCGCTCGCGGCCGGCGCGCCGACGCCGATGCTCACCTACATGCGTGCGATGACCTTGCGCCATCTCGGCCGTTCGGGCGAGGCGACGGCCGAATACGAACGCTGTCTCGCGCTCGCGCCCGACTACGCGGCGGCTATGCTGATGCGGACGACGCACGACCGTCGCACCGACACCGAGGCGCAGATCCAGCGCGTCCGTCGCGCGCTTGCGCGCAACGCGCAGGACCCGACGAACGCGGCGATGCTGCACTACGCGCTGTTCGCGCTGCTCGATGGCGCCGCTGATGCCGAAGGCGCATGGCAGGCGCTCATGCAGGGCGCGGCGATCAAGCGCCGCAGCCTGTCGTGGCAGCCGGCCCGCGACGAAGCACGCGATGCCGCGATCATGGCGCTGTGCCGCGCGCCGTTCCTCGCCGCCGCGCCGGTGGTGTCGGCGGAGCAGGTGCCGATCTTCGTCGTCGGCCAGCCGCGCACCGGCACCACCGTGCTCGAGCGCATCCTCGGCAACCATAGCGAGGTCGCTTCGGGCGGCGAACTCGACGACTTCCATTTGCAACTGTGCTGGCAGGCCGACATTCTCGTTGGCGAGTTCGCGCATCCGGCCCTGCTGCAGGCCTGCCCCACGCTCGATTTCGCAGCGATCGGCCGCGGCTACCTGCAGCGCACGAGTTGGCGCGCGCGCGGCAAGCGCTACCTGATCGACAAGCTGCCGAACAACCTGTTCTACGCGGGCCTGATCCACAAGGCGCTGCCGCAGGCGCGTATCGTCTGCCTGCTGCGCGACCCGCTCGACACGTGCCTGTCGAACCTCAAAGAGCTGTTCGCCGGCGACGCTTATCCCTACAGCTACGATCCGCTCGAAGCCGCCGCGCACCATCTGCGCGTGCGGCGCCTGCTGCAGCATTGGGACGAGGTCATGCCGGGTGTCGTGCTGACGGTGCGGTACGAGGACATGGTGCGCGATCCGCTGCCTGTCGCGCGTGCCGTGATGGAGCACTGCGGCCTGCCGTTCGAACCCGATTGCGTCGACCTTCTGCGCAACGCCGCGCCGTCGGCGACGGCAAGCAGTTCGCAGGTGCGCCAGCCGCTGCACACGCGCGGCATCGGTGCGTGGCGGCGGTACGCCGAGGGGCTGGCCGGCGCGCGCGCGTTGCTCGAAGCGCATCTTCCCGCGGACGCGTTCGCCGAGTGAGCGCGATTCAGCGCGGCAAGTAGGCGGCGCCGCCGAGCTGGTTGGCCTGGCGCTGGATCCATGCCGCGCGCCGCTGCACGTAAGCGGAGGGCTTGTCGACGCGCAGGCGTGCGGGATTGGGCAGCACCGCGGCGAGCAATGCGGCCTGATGCGCGTCGAGTTGTGCCGGCGTTGCGCGGAAGAAGTGCTCGCTGGCCGCGCCGACGCCATAGATGCCGTCGCCGAACTCGGCGATGTTGAGATAGACCTCGAGGATGCGCCGCTTCGGCCAAAAGGTTTCGATCAGCACGGTGAAATACGCTTCGAGGCCCTTGCGCACGAAGCTGCGTCCGTTCCACAGGAAAAGGTTCTTCGCGACCTGCTGGCTGATGGTGCTGGCGCCGCGCAGGCGTTCGCCGTCGTCGGCTTCGGCGAGCGCGCTCTGGATCGCGTCGAAGTCGAAGCCGTGGTGGAACGGGAATTTCTGGTCCTCGGCCGCGACCAGCGCGATCGGCACGCTGCCGGCGACCTTGTCCCACGGTGTCCAGCGGTAGCGCAGCGCGAAGTCGCGCTCGCCGCCGAGCTTCGCGCCGATCCAGTCCTCGATCATCACCGCCGACGCGAACGGCGGCACGAAGCGCAGCGCCAGCACCGCCAGCACGCCGAGCGCGAGCCATGCGGTGAAGGCCAACGCCAGCCAGCGCAGGATGCGTCGTGAAAGCGGGCGGGAGGATGGGGAAGCGGGCAACAGCGCAGGCTCCGGAAACGACACCGGCGCGGAAGTCCGCGCCGGTGTCTTGCAGCTTAGCCCGCGGGCGCGGGCCGTGTCAGCGCTTTCAATGGCACATGTGGTCGTTGCCGCCGCCGGTTTCGCCGGTTTCGAAGCCGCTCTGGAAGATCACGTCGTCCGAGCCGCCGCCGCTGCCGTCGCCGATCTTCACCTCGTCGAGGAGGAAGCCGAGATAGCCGCTGGCCGGATCGGTCGACATGCGCCAGCGGATCTTCACGGTCTGGCCGGCGAACGCCGACAGGTCCGCCGCGAACGGCTTGAACACCGCGGTCGCCGAGCCGTTGTTCGGATCGGCGTTCGATGCGGCCGTGCTGACGCCGCTGAACGCGCCGTGCGTGGCCGCGTAGCCGCAAGCGTTGATCGGCGGGTTCATCGTCTGCGCGAACGTGGTCGGGTAGCCCCCGGTCGGCGGCAGGTCGACCCACGTCGCGCCGTCATCGGTCGAGATTTCCTGCACCACGCCGTCCCACTGGTACTCCATGTCGTAGCGAGCCTTGAAGTTCAGCGTGGTGTTCGGCGCCAGGGTCAGGGCCGGCGTCGTGATGCTGGCGCAGGTGAGATCTTGGTACGTCTGGCCGTCCGGCGTGTTGTGGTAGCTGTAGGTGCCGTCGCTGGCGTCGACGTTGGTGATGCGCCACGGCGCTTCCATCGTCATGTAGGTGTGCAGGTCCACGTTGTCGACGAAGTCGGTCGGGTCAGGGCCATCCGAACCGGCCGGCGTGACGTTGCGGATCTGCGAAACCGGCGACGTATTGCCGAAGCTGTCCGTTGCGGAGACGCGGTAGTAGTACGGCGTGCCGTCGACGACATTGACATCCGCGTAGGCTGCCGCCGCAAGATTGCTGGCGATCGTCTGCGGAGCACCGAAGTACGGATCGGTATCGCGCTGCACCGAATAGGTGATGCCGGTCGAGCTCGGACAGCTCGCCTGCGCCGCGGTCCAGCCCAGCTCGACGCTGCAACTGGCGTTGGAGCCGTTCGCAACCAGCGAAGCGGTATCGAACTGCGGCTGCAGCGTGCAGTCGTCCTGAGAGACGATATCGACGCAGGCGGATGCGTCGCCTTCGACATCGTTGCTGATGCCGCGCACCTTGTAGGCGTAGCTGAAGCCGCCTTGGCTGCGATCATCGATCAGCGGCGAGGCCGCCCCGTTGGCGACCATGCGGAAGTCGCCGGCTGCAGCGGTCGCGCAGGTACCGTTGGCGCGATAGAGCTGGAAGCTCTGAGCGCCGGCCGCTGCGGTGAACCCGACCGAAACGCCGCTGCTGCCATTGCCGGCGATCGCGAGGCCGGTGGGCGCCGGGAACGCCGCCGTGGCCGGCAGGCCGAAGTTGCCGGAGGCGACCAGTGCGTAGCCTTGGCGATCGGTCTGCGCGCGACCGTTGCCTGGGATCGAGCTGCCCTTGACGCGCAAGGTGTAGCTGCCTGCGGCCGGCGCGGTCAGGCGCACCTGCTCGACGGTGTTTTTGTTGTCGGCGCTGCCGCCGGTGGTCGACGCGTTGCCGGTGAAATGGTTGCCGAGATAGGTGCCGCCCGGTCCGACCACTTCGAGATCGAGGTCGTTGACCAGCGTGGCCGCCGCACCGACCGACGCTTCGGCGTCGAACCAAGTCAGCGTCACGCGCAGTTCGGTACCGGCCGCGACGTTGGCGATCGTGTACTCGTTCACGTCGCCGGTTTCCAGACCTGCCGCATTGGTGCGTTCGAACAGGCGCGTTCGCCGGCTGTCGTCGCCGCCGGTCATCGTGTCGGCGAACCAGAGGTTGCCGTCGAGCCAGGCGCGTCCCCAGCCGAAGTTGGCGTTCGGCCAGGTGGTCTGCGACAGGATGTCGGTGCCGTTCAGAAGCACCGCTTTCATCGCCATGCCGCTCGGGTTGTAGGCGTCGGCGGCCGTCTTGGTGCCGCGCGGATAGAAGCCGTCGGTGAAGAACTGGCGCATCAGCACCGCGTTGCCGGCGACGGTCGGGGTCGCCATCGAGGTGCCCGACATGCTCTTGGATGTCGGCGCTTCGATCGTGGAGGTCGTGCTCGAGTCGCCTGCAGCCGAGATCGTCGCCGAGCCGGGCGCCATGATGTCGGGCTTCTGGCGGCCGTCCTGGGTCGGGCCGCGGCTGGAGAAGCTCGCGATCGTGGTGGCGCCCGCGTGGCCGAGCGCGCCGACCGTCAGTGCGTTCTTGGCGTTGCCGGGCGAGCCGATCGTGCTGGCGCTCGGGCCGTCGTTGCCGGCGGCGACCACGAACAGCAGATCTTCCAGCGTATTGGTCGCGTAGTCGACGTTGTTGTCGTCGCCTGCATAGGCGCCGTTGGTGCCTGCGCCCCAGCTGTCGCTGTGGATGTGCGCGTCGGCGGCGACGGCCTGTTCGAGCGTGCCGCGCAGGTCGTTGATCTGCAGGCAGCCGGTGTCGTCGTTGCCGATGTCCTGCTGCAGCAGTTGCGCGTTCGGCGCCATGCCGTCGGCGAGTTCGTGGTTGGCGCTGGTCGGCGTCGAGGCGAGATAGGTAACGCCGCCGAACGTGCCGGCCGCATCGCCGACCAGCGTTCCGCTGGTGTGCGTGCCGTGCCAGCTGATCGAGCTGGGCGAACCCGGGCAGGTCTTGTTGCTGTCATAGGCCGTCGCGCCGGGCTGCACCCAGTAGCCGACGATCTTGTTGTCGGGATGGAGCTGGCCGATGGCCGGCAGCAACGGCGCCGGGTTGTCGGCGAAGGTGATTTCCTCGTGCGGGCCGCTGCCCTTGTCGAGCGTGGTGAACCAGGCTTCGTTGGCGTCGGTGCCCGAGTCGGAAACGGCGACGATCTGGCCGCTGCCGAACAGCCCGTGATCCCACAACGGCGTCGGGCCGCAGACCGTGCCGCTGCCGGCGCAGGCGGCGGTGGAATCGCCCTGGATCGCGCCGATCGCACCGCTGTTCATCGGATGCGGCTGCAACCACGGCGACACGAACACGACGCCTTCGATCGCGCTCGCCGCATGCAGCAGCGCATCGAGCTGGCCGATGCCGACGGACGCGCGCACGTACGGCGCCGCTTCGGCGCGTTCGCTGCGCTGGGTGATGGCGACGCCCGGCACTTTCTTCTGCAGCGCGGCCACGATCGCGTCCGGCGAAACGCCGGCGAACGCGTCGATCTGCACTTCATAGTTGCCGTCGTACTGCTTCGCCGCGGAATCGACGCGCTGGTTCTGCCACAGCTCCGGCGCGAGCTTCATCGCCGGCCGCAGAGCGCCGGCCCAGCGCACCGCGCCATCGCGCGCGACGTCGGCGAGCGAAACACCGTTCAGGCGCACGTAGTAGGCGTTGTTCGGCACGTAGCCGAGGAATTCCACGCCGCGCGCGAGCAGCGCCTTGCGCGCCCCGACCTGCCCCGGCTTGAACTGCACGATCGCATAGGCCGATGCCGTGGCGTCGGCCGCACCTACCGCGCGCGTATCGAGCTGCTGCGCGGCCGGATCGAACACGCCGGCGCGCAGGATGATCAGGTTCGACTGGCCGCGCGCGGCCTCGATGGCATCGGGCGATGGCTGCGCCGCGGCAACCATCGTCGCGGCGTAGGTGGATTGGGCGACGACGCCCAGGGCAAGCGACAAGGCCGCGGCAAGCGCGGTGCGAGTGGGTGAAACAATCATGGAGATTCCCCTAAGTCGAGCGGTGGTGGCAGCGGGCCACGCCCGAGTATGCGATTGCGCCAGTTGCATCGACATCCGCTGTCCGGTTGATTCGTCGGGCGACTTTCAGCCGGTCTCAAATCCTCCTTTGGATGGATGAGCGGGCTGCGGCGTGCATCACGGCTGCGCCGTGCTGAAGTCGACGGCAACCCGCCAGCGTCCATCCTCCCAGCGCCAGACGCGCAAGTAGCTGCCGCAGCCTTTGCAATTGCGTTCGCCGCCGAGCGTGTAGCCGAGGTCGCCACTTGCCGCCACGTCGCGTGCCAGCCGTGGGGCGCGACCGAGTCCGGGCGGATCCTTCGCGACAAGTTCCAGAGCGGCGGCGCCATCGGCCGGCAATTTGTCGTCGCGCAGGACGTGAAGGCTGCTGTCGGCATGCGCCGGCAGCGGCGATTTCGCGTCGTTGCGTGCGAGCGACTCGCGCAAGGCGTCATCGGCGCGATCAAGCAGGCGACCACGTTCGTTCAGCGCGGCGGCATCGAGCGGAGTGGCGCTGGCAGTCGTCGTCGGCACGGTCGTTACCTTGCCTGCGGCGCGAGTGAGTGGGGCATGCACGACACCGCCATCGACTTGGACGCGCCAGACACCGTCCTTGCCGCGCTTCCAGACGCTCAGGAAATGGCCGTACAACATCTGGCCGACGCCAGGTTGAATGACGGTCCACGGTCCGCTGCTGAAGCCGAGGTCGCCGCTGGCGGAAACGCCGACGAAATCCGGCTCCCATTGCAGGAAGCCGGCATCGTCGGCGTCGCGCGCGAGCGTCGGAAGCGCCGGGACAGGGTAAGGGCGGAACAGCCATGATTCCGCATCGAAATGGGCCAGGAACGCCCGGCGCAGGCCATCGCGTTGACCGTCGGCGGCGAAGCCGCGCTCGGCTGCGATCAGGGATGCGGTTGCGGGATCGGGGGCCGCTGCGAGGACGGCGGCGGCGAAGAGGTTCAGCAAGGCCATGCGAGGGCACCAAATATGAGGCAGGCCATTGCAGCAGGACGCGAGGCGGGGCGGCGTTGACGTGGCCGCAGCCCGGCGCGCCGAAGCCACTTGCCGGCGCAAGCCGAGGCGCGACGCCATCTGCGCGGAGGCACGGCGTCGCCGATTGGTGTCTCAGCGGCGATTGCCGAATGCGTGATGAACAGCGCGTTTACGCCGGCATTCTGGTGCGGATAGTGCTGTTAGGTTTTCGTAAATCGCGCTATCATCAGCCCTGATGCCGCCGCTCGCGGAACCTTCCGCGGCCGCGGAGTTCTGTATGCGGTCCCCCTGTTGCCGTCATCGCCATCGCCTGATCATGCGCCTGCGTTTCGCCACCTTGCTGCTGTCGCTGCTCCCGCTCGCGGGCACGGCGCAGACGTTGCCGGTCCTCGCGCAGGAATCGGCACGGAAGGCGCCGCTCGTCGATCAATTGCTCGCGCTTGATTCGAAAGGCCAGCCGCTGCTCGCGCAGGGTTCGCCGGTATTGCCGATCTGGTCCGGCGCGAGCGGTCAGTTGCTTGCCGTGGTCGCGCTGCCGCGCGGCTGGACAAGCGCCTCGCCGATCGACGCGACGCCCGCCTACAACGGTCCTTCCGCGTGGCATCTGGCGGGTTCCTCCGCGAGTGCGGCCGGCGTGCGCTGGCAGCTCGGCAACGGGCTGCATGCGGATGCGCTGCTCGGCCAATACCTGTCCGCCGCACCGGCCAATTGCACGGTCAACGGTTGCGATGTCGGATCGAACGCGGCGTGGTCGCGCGGCTCGCTGGCAGGCTCGCTTGGCCTCGGTTGGGCTGCCGCCGACGGCGGGCTCGATCTGTCCTATGGATTGTCTTGGCTGCAATCGCAAGGCAGTTCGCCGGCCACGTTCGGCAACCTGCTTTCGTTCGGGTCGGTGCCGGTTCCGGTGCTGACCTTGCCGGATGCGGGGTTGTTTTCGCTGGATTCCGAAACCTCGCTCTATGCGCGTGGCCGTTGGCAGTTCGAGCGCGGGCCGGCGCTCGATGTCGGTGCCAGCATCGGTCGTGGACGCCTGGCTCCCCTCGGCATCGGCAACCTGCCGAACGCGTTGCTGCCCAACGTGGACCTCGATCAGCTCTCCTTGAGCCTCGGCTTGGATGCCGGCTCGTTGCGCGGTGCAATCGTCGGCCATGTGCTCAGCAGCGACGATCCGGCTTTCGCCGGCAAGCGCTGGACCACGCTGGATCTTGGCGTTTCGTGGCGCACGCCGTGGAGCGGCGAACTCAGCGTCGGCGCGCAGAATCTTTGGTCGTCGCCGAATGTTTCCCCGCGCGATGCGGCGGAAAATCCCCAGGTCCGCACCCCGTACATCCAGTACCGGCAGGATCTCTAGACGCCGGCTGCGCCGGCGCGCGTTCCGCGAACGGGCCGTCTCGCCGCCCTCTCCCTTGATCGATGGTCCGCGCAGGCTCTGCGGTGCAGCGCCGACATCGGTTGTTGCGCGTTCGGGCAGGTGACGGTGCCTCCATTGCGACTCGCTGTTGCGCATTCTGCGAGGTCGCGTATCCGCAAATGCGCCTTCTGCGTCGCCTGATGCACTCCTCGCGAGTTTTCGCAAGTGCCTTGGCGCTGCGTCGCCGCAAATCGGGAAAACGTCCAACTTGATGAATTTACGTGGATTTTTCGCGATGTTAAGGGTGCGCTCAGGGATTCCAAAGTCGTAAGAATCTTGTTAGTATCGTCCACTGCCGAGGGTTTTGGTGGACCGTTTTGGTCGTTCCCAGGGAATGGGAGAGCACATGTCCCGAGCTGTGACACAACTCTGACGTTGGAGAGTGGTATGAATCTTATGAGCAACGAGCTTTTCAAAGCCGTGCGCTATGCGTTGTACGCGGGCGCGACGGCAGTTGTAGGCTTCTCGGCTGCTCCTGTTTTCGCGCAAGACGCGCAAGACCAGGGTGGCCAGCAGTTGGAAACCGTCACGGTGACGGGTTCGCGCATCCGCAAGGCGGACGTCGAAACGGCCCAGCCGATCGTCGTCATCGATCGCGCGACGATCGAACACCAGGGCTTCAACTCCGTCGCCGACATCCTGCAGAACCTGACCGAATCCGGCGCACCGCCGATCGCGCGTTCCAGCGTCTTGGCTTCCGGTGAAAACGTCGGCGGCTACTACATCGACCTGCGCAACCTCGGCGCCAACCGTACGCTGGTGCTGTTGAACGGCAAGCGTCTGGGAGCGACCACCGATGGCCTGCAGGATCTGTCGCAGGTGCCGGTTTCCGCCGTCGAACGCATTGAAGTCCTGAAGGACGGCGCCTCGGCGATCTACGGTTCCGACGCGATCGCGGGCGTGGTCAACATCATCACGCGCAAGAACTACGACGGCGCGCAATTCGATTCCTACGTCGGCCAGTATGACCAGGACGACGGCGCCAAGCAGACCTACAGCATGACGCTCGGTGCGCACAGCGACCGCGGCTCCATCACCGTGGCGGCCGAATATTCGAAGGAAGATCCGGTTTGGGCGAAGGACCGCTGGTTCAGCCAGTGGCAGAACACCAACCGCCACCCGGGCAGCGGTTCCACGCTCGTCTCGCAGTGGGGTGCGTTCTTCCTTCCGGACGGCTCGTGCCCCGGTCAGGAAGATAGCCCGATCGGCACGTGTACGCTCAATCCGGGCGGCAACCCGTTCAACAATGGCCAGAACGGTCTCCCGAACGACTACCACGGCACGGGCGCGGCCGGCGGAATGTCCGACCGCTCCAACGCCAACGAGCAGATGATGGAGCAGACCGGCATCGAGCGCCGTTCGCTGTTCGTCAGTGCCGACTACGCGATCACCGACAACATCAAGTTCAGCACCGACCTGCTGTACAACAAGCGCTCGACGATCCAGCAGGTTGCGGGCTATCCGTTCCAGCCGGCGTTCAAGTTGCCGGCGGCGGGTTCGCCGTACATCGGCCTGTCCGCGGATAGCTACTACAATCCCTGGGGCAATCAGTACCAGCCGGATCACGAAGGCGGCCAGTACATCTATTTCTATCGTCGCGGCTGGGAAGCGCCCCGCACGACGCGTAGCGACCTGTCGACCTATCGCGTGTCCGGCACCCTCGAAGGCTCCTTCGAGATCGGTGGCCACACCTGGAACTGGGATGTGGGCGGCTACGTCAACACGAACGACGCGTTGAAGGTCAACCATGGCGACTTCAGCCTGCCGGCGGTGTCGGCCGCGCTCGGCCCGTCGTTCCTCGATCCGGGAACAGGCCTGGTGACCTGCGGAACGCCGGAGAACCCGATCGCCTACGGTTCCACGCCGGGTTCGTGCATTCCCTGGAATCCGTTCCTGCCGGCCGGTCAGGGCGGTTCGGGCTCGTTGTCGGATCCGGGGCTGCAGCAGTTCCTGTTCCCGTACTACACGTCCACCGGTCGCACCAAGACGGTCGATTACAGCGCCAACATCACCGGCGCGGTGTTCACGCTTCCGGCCGGCGACCTCGGTGTCGCGGCGGGTTACGAGCATCGCAATGAATCGGGCAACTACTCGCCCGACTCGTTTGCGCAGGCCGCTCTCAGCACGAACCTGTCCGCCGGTCCGACCAACGGCAAATACGCGGTCGACGAGTACTACGTCGAAGTCGACGTGCCGGTCCTGAAGGACCTGCCGCTGGCGAAGGAATTGTCGTTCAATGTGGCCGGTCGCTACTCCGACTATTCCTCGTTCGGCAACACGACCAACGGCAAGTTCAGCGTGACCTGGAAGCCGATCGACGACCTGCTCGTCCGCGGCAACTATGCGCAGGGCTTCCGCGCCCCGACGATCGGCGATCTGTACGGCGGCATCGGCGGTTCGTTCGAACAGTACCTCGATCCGTGCGATACGGTTCGTGGCGCCGCGGCGCATGATGCGACCGTGCTGGCACGTTGTACCGGCGGTTTTGGCGGACAAAATCCAACGAAGCCTAACTATGTGCAGATTGGCCAGGGCGGCACGCCGTGCACGACCTATCCGTGCCAGAGCGGAGTCAACTTCTTCTCCGGCTCGAACCCGACCCTGCAGCCGGAAACGGCTACCAGCAAGACCTTGGGCCTCGTGTACAGCCCGAGCTGGGTCCAGGGCCTCGACCTCAGCCTCGACTGGTATCGCATCCACATCAAGAACGCGATCGCGGGCGATGGCGTCAACGATATCCTGGAAGATTGCTACCAGAAGGGTATCGAGTCGCGCTGCTCGCAGTTGCTGTTCCGTCGTGATTCGAACGGTGTCGTCAACTACGTGCTGTACGGCAACACGAACAAGGGCTGGGTCGATGTCGAAGGTTACGACCTCGGCGTGAACTATCGCCTGCCGGAGTTCTCGTTCGGCCGTTTCGCGGTGCATTGGGATACGACCTACGAGGCGCACAACACCGTCAAGTCCACCGACGATGCGGCATTCCTCAACCAGGCCACCAGCTTCCTCGGCGATCCGCGTATCCGTTCGACGGCCAGCTTGGATTGGACGTATGGCGACTTCGGTGCCACGTGGACTGCCCGCTACTTCTCCAGCATGAAGGAAGGTTGCGTGTACGACGACGAGTGCAACCTGCCGGACTACATCGGTTCGGATGGCATCGCCGACCCGCAGAACCGCACCGGCGCCAACACGTTCCATGATGTCCAAGTCCGTTGGACCGCGCCGTGGAACGGCACGATCTCGGTCGGCGCCAACAACGTGTTCAACCACTATGGTTCGCCGCAGTACACCAACACGGGTGCTCGCCTGGGCCAGTGGTCGTACTACGGTGCGTTCGATATCGGTCGCTTCTACTATCTGCGTTACACGCAGAAGTTTTAGGAAGCGCTGGTTCGTTGCAAACTTCAACGGCCCCGGAGACGGGGCCGTTTTTTTTTGCCGTGCCCGGCACGGATTCGGGAATGGCACGGCCATTCCTGAATGGCGGCCATCGACAGGAAAAAAGCGTTGTTGTAATAATGGCGTTAAGGTCGCGGGGGCGATCTCGGTATGCCGGGCCTGACCGGCTCCAGCCTCGAATCCATTCCAACCATTTCCTGGCTCCAATCGTACGGAGAGTCCCGAATGTTCAATCACCAGATTCTGCTCGGCAGGCCGGCGCGCAGCGCGTTGTTTGCAGGCATTTCCGCGGCCATCGCCGCGCAGGCGGTCCCGGCGCTGGCCCAGGATTCCTCCACGCAGGGCGATTCGTCGTCGCAGCGCCTCGGCACGGTGGTCGTCACCGGTTCGCGCATTCGCCGCGTGGACATGGAAACCTCCAATCCCGTCGTGACGATCGGCCGCGAGGCGATCCAGCAGAGCGGCAAACTCACCGTCGGCGACCTCGTGCAGGAACTGCCTGCGATCGCCGGCAACGCCAGCAACCCCCAGGTCAACAACAGCGGCGGCGATGGCGGTTCGTACGTCTCCCTGCGCGGTCTCGGCAGCAACCGCACGCTCGTGCTCATCAACGGCCGTCGTTCGATCACCGGCGACGTCAATTCGATCCCGTCGAACATCGTCGAGCGCATCGAGGTCCTCAAGGACGGCGCCTCGTCGGTGTACGGTTCCGACGCGATCGGCGGCGTGGTCAACTTCATCCTGCGCAAGGACTACAACGGCGCGGAATTCACTGCCGACTACGGCCAGACGGACCACGACGATGGAAAGCGCCAAGGCACCAGCCTGACCTTCGGTCACACGACCGACAAGGGCAGCATCATGGCCGGCATCAACTACAACAAGTTCGATGACGTCTCGTCCGGCAACCGCGACTTCTCCAAATACGCGCAGTACTTCAGCAGCGGTGCGGTGGCTTCGGTACCGGGCTCCTCGCGCACGCCGACCGGCCGTATCTACGTGCCGGCCGATCTGTATCCGAACAGCGGGTGCAGCGCCGATTCGAATGGCAACATCAGCCTGACGTTGGGCAACCCCGCCGGCGGCGGGGCGGTCGGCGACTACCGCTGCTACAAGTCGTCCGATGCCTACAACTACCAGGCGGTCAACTTGCTGTTGACGCCGCAGGAGCGCACCGGACTGTTCGTGGTGGGCAACTACCAGTTGACCGACAGCGTGCAGATCTACCTCGACGCGTTCCACAACAAGACCGTATCCAACTTCGCGATCGCGCCGCTGCCCTTCGATGCGCGCGGCGACGCGGTCGAAATCGCGGCCGACAACTACTACAACCCGTTCGGCGTGGCGTTCGGTCCAGGCGACGGCACCACGGCCGACCAGCAATTCCTGTCCCGCTTCACGTCGCTGGGCCAGCGCCGCGGCTACTACTCGACGACGGTGGATCAGGCCGCGCTCGGCTTCAAGGGCGCTTTCGGCGATTCCAGCTGGCAGTGGGATGTCGGCTATATCTACGGCAACTACAACCAGCCGAACTACACCAAGGGCTACGTCTACTATGCCGGCCTGCGCGAAGCGCTCGGCCCGTCGTTCCTCGATCCGGCCACGAACCAGGTCACCTGCGGCACGCCGAGCCAGCCGATCGCCAACTGCACGCCGCTGAACATCTTCAACATCAACGATCCGCAGACGATCGCGACGCTGCAGAAGTATTCCGACACGCCGCACTACGACACGCGCCGCCTGCTGCGCTCCGTCGAGGCCAATGCCAGCGGCAACCTGTTCGACCTGCCCGCCGGCACGATGAGCCTCGCGGTGGGCGCCACCTATCGCAAGCAGAGCCAGACCAGCGATGTCGACTTCAATGCGATCGCCGACGAGAGCGGCAACTGCGCGATCTCCCAGGAAGCCTGTTCTTCGCCGCTGTCGGGCGGTTTCAACGTCAAGGAACTCTACGGCGAGCTGTTCATCCCGCTGCTGAGGGACGTGCCGTTCGCGCAGGCGCTGAACATCACCATCGGCACGCGCTATTCGAAGTTCAGCAACGTCGGCAACACGACCAACAGCAAGATTGCGGTCGAGTGGCGTCCGATCGAGGACCTGATGCTGCGCGGCACCGTGTCCGAAGTGTTCCGCGCGCCGGACCTGAACGAGATCTACCAGGGCTACAAGGGAGACGCGCCGGTCTTCCACGATCCGTGCATCGGCGCCGACCTTGCCGGGCACAGCAACGCTTGCGAGAACGTTCCCCCGGGCTTCGCCGGCACCGGCCTCAGCCAGAGCACCGGCGTCGCCACCGGCGCGGCGATCTCGGGCATCCAGCTCAAGCCGGAATATGGCCGCTCGTACGATTTCGGCGTCGTCTACGATCCGCACTGGATCGAAGGATTGTCGTTGAACGCCGACTACTGGCGCATCAACCTCAACGACACGATCATCAACGTCAACGCGCAGACCGTCGCGAACATCTGCTTCGCCGACAACAGCAGCGACTTCTGCCGTTTCATCCACCGCTATTCGGACGGCAACATCCGCTACATCACCGAGCCTACGGCGAACCTGGGCACGCTGAATGCGAGTGGCGTCGACTTCGGCTTCCGCTATGCGATCCCGGAAACGCCGATCGGCAAGTTCCTCGTCACGTTCGACAGCACCTACTACATCCGCTACGACAACACGGTCAGCGACTTCCTGCCGACCTTGCACGTCGCCGGCCACTACGACAACCAGTACGGCAACTTCGCTCGCTGGCGCGCGCTGGCCGGCATCAACTGGCAGAAAGGTCCGTTCGATGCGTCCTGGCGCATCAACTACATCGGTCGCATGTCGCTGGGCAGCGAGGACCCGGGCCAGAACAAGTCCGCCGACAACTGCTACCTCAATCCCGAGTGCGACGTGGGTCCGTGGACGGACACGCCGACGCGTCTGCGCTACGGCGCGTACGCGTACCACAACGTCAGCTTCGGCTATAACCTCGAAGCGCTGAAGACGCGCCTGGAAGCCGGCGTCGACAACCTGTTCGACAAGCAGCCGCCGATCCTGTACCAGAACAACGTGCTCAACGCGAACACGGACGTCAGCACCTACAACACGATCGGCCGTTTCTACTGGGCGCGCGTGAGCGTGAAGTTCTAGGCGATTGCGCTGCGGGAAACCGGAGCCGTGCGGCCCGAGCCGCACGGCTTTTTCTTTTCGGCACGACGGACCTGGCGCAATGATCGAATCCGCCGCAACCTTGCGGTCCATCGTCGAGGCGCTGCAACTCGGCCGACCGGCCGATGCCGAACGGCTCGCACGGGCGGCGCTGTTGCGCGCGCCGGGGCACGAAGCGACGCTGACCCTGCTGGGCATGAGCCTGCATGCGCAAGGCCACAGCGAACAGGCGGCGGAGGCATACCGCGAGCTGACGGTTCGCCATCCCGGAAATCGCGGACACTGGAGCAACCTGGCGACGATGTTGCGCGAGTGCGGCCGGCTCGACGATGCGGAGTCGGCGTACCGGCATGCGCTCCGCCTGGCGCCGCCGGATGCGACGCTGTGCTTCAACCTCGGCCTGCTGCTGACGCAAAAAGGCGAACTCGCCGGCAGCCGCGACTTCCTGCTGCGCGCGCATCGCCTCGATCCGGCATCGAGCGAGATCCGCATCCACGCCGCGCTCGCGTGCTACGAATGCGGCGACAACGCGGCCGCCCAGCGCTTGCTCGATGGCTGGCGGGATTGGCGCGACATCGCCGTCGAAAGCGAGCTCGATCTAGGCTGGATCCTCGGCCTGCTCGGTCACGTCGACGCGGCCGAAGCCTTGTTGCGGCGCTCGGCCGCGCGCGAACCCGATCGCCTGCATGCGCGTGCGCGACTGGCGATGCTGTTCGAGCGCAGCAACCGCCTGGACGAAGCACGCGAGCTGCTGGAGGGAATGCCCGCCGCCGAGCATGTCGACGAACCCGGCTTGCGCAACGACATCGTCAGCGCGCACGCTGCGTTGCTCGCGCGCGAGGTCGACGCGACTGCGTCGCCCGGCAGGATCGGCGCATTGCTGGACGTGCAGCCCGCGGCTGCCGTGCGCGCGAATCTGCTGTTCCTGCAGGCGCGCGCGTACGATCGCCTGCGCGATGTCGACGGCGCGATGCGCGCGTTGCGCGACGCGCATGCGATCCAGTTCGACGCAATGGCGAAGCTCGAACCCGCGCTCGCCGCGGGTACCGTCGAGCCGCTGATGCGCGCGGCGAAGAACCTCGATGCGGAACGCTTCCGTGCGTGGCCACGGCTCGCGGAACCGCCCGCTTCGGCATCGCCCGTCTTCATCGTCGGCTTCCCGCGTTCCGGCACGACGATGCTGGAACAGATGCTCGATGCGCACCCGGCGCTCGGATCGATGGACGAGCGCGCATTCCTGCAGGATCTCATCGATCGCATGGAAAGCTGGGGCCTGTGCTACCCGGACGATCTCGACCGCCTCGACGAGGCGCAGTGCGAGGAGCTGCGCGCGTTCTATTGGCGCCTCGTGGCCGACACCGGCCGCTTGCTGCCGGGCCGGCGACTGGTCGACAAGAACCCGCTGAACCTGCTGCGCCTGCCGATCATCATGCGGCTGTTCCCGCGGGCGCCGATCGTGCTGGCGCTGCGCCATCCCTGCGACGTGCTGCTGAGCTGCTACATGCAGAACTTCCGTTCGCCGGCTTTCGCCCTGGTCTGTGCGTCGCTGGACACTCTTGCGCGCGGCTACGTCAATGCGATGCGTTTCTGGATCCGCCATGCGCAATTGCTGCAGCCGCGCGCGTTCGTGTCGCGCTACGAGGACCTGCTCGACGATTTCCCGGGCCAGGTCGATCGCCTGGCGGCCTTCCTCGGACTGGACGACGCGGCGCCGATGCTGCATTTTCACGAGCATGCGAGCCGCAAGTCCTTCATCAGCACGCCGAGCTACACGCAGGTCGTACGCCCGCCGAGCAAGTCCGCGATCGGGCGCTGGCATGCGTACGATCGCTGGTTCGAGCCGGTCCTGCCGATCCTGCAGCCGATCATCGGGCACTGGGGCTATGCGGAGTAGGGCGCTTCGATGAACGGGCCGGACGCCGTCGCAGCCGGGGCGCGATTGGGCCGGTGCGTGCAGGTGTTCGACGGCGCGCTGACGCCGGCGTTCTGCCGGCAGATGATCGAGTCGTTCGACACCTTCGAGCGTTTCCACGTGGCGAACGGGCGGGGCCATCGTGCCGGGCTGGAGGAGAGCGCCTGGCACGAACTGAACATCACGCCGATCTCGGACGCGGCCTTCCGCGGCTTCTTCATCCGCGAAATGGACATCCATCTCGCCCGCTACAACGAGCGTCTCGGCCTGACGATTCCGGTTCCGTGGCGCCCGAAGATCGACGACCTCTGCATCAAGCGCTACCGCGCGAGCGCGGGCGAGCGCTTCCAGCCGCATTTCGACGCGCTCGACGAGAAGGCCGGGCGCTACCTCGTGTTCCTGTGGTACCTCAACGATGTCGAGGAGGGCGGCGAGACCGAGTTCTGCAACCTCGACCTGCGCGTGCAGGCCCGCGCGGGGCGTCTGCTCATGTTCCCGCCGTACTGGATGTTCCAGCATGCGGGGCTGGCGCCGCGCTCGAACGACAAGTACATCATCTCGACGTACCTGATGTTCTGAGGCGCCACGCCGACGCCGCGGCGCGACGGTTCAGAAGCTGTTGACGTCGAACGCCTCGTGCATCGGCACGTCGGCGCCTTCGGCGAGGCGGATCTTCAACGCAAGGCCGTCGCGCGAGTCGGCGTGGTTGAGCGCTTCCTCCAGCTCGATCTTGCCTTCCTTGTAGAGCGCATACAGCGACTGGTCGAAGGTCTGCATGCCGTCCTGCAGGCTGCGGTCCATCGCTTCCTTGACCTCGTGGATCTGGCCGCGGCGCAGCAGGTCGCGGATGTGCGGCGTGTTGATCAGCACCTCGACCGCGGGCAGGCGATGACCGTCCTTGCCCATCACGAGGCGCTGGCTGATGACCGCCTTCAGGTTCAGAGCGACGTTCATCAGGATGTTCTTGTGCGCCGCCTCCGGGAAGAAGTTCAGGATGCGCTCGATCGTCTGGTCGGCGTTGTTCGAGTGCAAGGTGGCGAGGCACAGGTGGCCGGTTTCCGAGAACGTGATCGCCGCTTCCATCGTGTCGGCATCGCGGATCTCGCCGATCAGGATCACGTCCGGGGCCTCGCGCATCGCGTTCTTCAGCGCGGCGTGGTAGCTGTGCGTGTCGAGGCCGACCTCGCGCTGGTTCACCACCGACTTCTTGTGCCGGTACAGGTACTCGATCGGGTCCTCGATGGTCAGGATGTGCCCGGCCGTGTTCGCGTTGCGATGGTCGATCATCGAGGCCAGCGTGGTCGACTTGCCCGAGCCCGTCGCGCCGACCAGCAGCACGAGGCCGCGCGGCTCCATGATGATGTTCTTGAACAGCTGCGGCAGGCGCAGCTGCTCGATCGTCGGGATCTCGCTCTTGATCGCGCGGATCACCATGCCGACCTCGCCGCGCTGCTTGAACACGTTGATGCGGAAGCGGCCGGCTTCCTTCACGGCGATCGCCATGTTCAGTTCGAGGTTCTTCTCGAACTGCGGCACCTGGCCTTCATCCATCAGAGAGTAGGCGATTTTCTTGACCATGCCGCTCGGCATGCCGGTATTGCCGAGCGGATAGAGCTTTCCCTCGACCTTGATGTTCACCGGCGCGCCGGTCGTCAGGAACATGTCCGACGCACCTTTTTCGGTCATCAACTTGAGGAAATAGCCGATATCCATCGTCGTTCTCGCTGCTGTTTGTGAAGGCGCGGCGCCGCTCCCCGTGAGCGCTGCCATGCATCGAAGATTGCCAAACCGGTCGCCGCATTCCCACAATACGGCCCAGATCGATTATCGCCCGAGCGACCGCCAGCCTTATGACACCAAGCCGCCGAAAAATCCATGCATTGATCGCGGTTCTCGCCGCGCTTGCGCTGCAGGCCTGCAGCCCGACCAAGCCGCCGGTACAGGAACTGGATGCAGCCTCGCGTGCGTTGTCCGCGGCAAGCACCGCCGAGGCGCCGCTCTACGCGCCGAACGAATATCGCAGCGCGGGACAACGCTACGACCAGGCGCAGGCCGCCGAAGCGCGCCGGGACTACGACGTGGCGGCGCAGCTCGCCGCGGAATCCTCGGTCGACAGCGAGCTCGCGAGCACGAAGGCGCGCCTCGGCAAGACGCGCCAGGCGGTGCAGAAGCTCAAGCAGGACAACGCCAACCTCGACAATGATCTGAATGCGCATCCGGCGCCGGAGGACCAGCCGTGAACCGTTCCGACATGTCCCCGCGCATTGCCGCCGGATTCGTGCTGGCACTCGGATTCCTCGTCGCCGGCAGCGCTTGTGCGCGCGACGAGGAATACGACCGCCTAGCCGGCCAGCTCGACCAGCTTGCGTCCGATCCGGTGCTCGGCCAGCGCGCGACCGCGCAGATGGACCGCGCCCGTACCGCGCTGGCGGAGCTGAAGGAAGCCAAGCGGCGCGAACGCGAACATCGTGCCTACGTCGCCGGTCGCCGCATCGAGATCGCACGCGCCAGCGCCGAGGCCGAATACCTCACTGACCAGCGCAACGCGCTGCAGCAGGAGAACGATCGCCTGCAGCTCGCGATCGCGCGCCGCGACGCCGCGCAGGCGCGCGCCGAGCTCGAACGCCAGCGCCTGCAATCGCAGATTCGAGCCGAAGAAGCCGAGCGCGCACAGCGCGACGCCGAAGCCGCCCGCGCCGAGGGCGAGCAGGCGGCCCAGGCGGCAGAGGCGGCGCGAGCCGAAGTCGCGCAGGCCAAGCGCATGGCCGCCGCGCAGGCCAAGGCCAGTGCGCTGG
>Ga0153956_1000689_pt1 | contig 35243 bp, 35 predicted proteins | sample TSFL040MetaG_FD_104704 | JGI IMG/M metagenome (GOLD analysis project Ga0153956, IMG submission 104704) | Attine ant fungus gardens microbial communities from Florida, USA - TSFL040 MetaG | ecosystem: Host-associated > Fungi > Mycelium > Unclassified | place: USA: Florida, Wekiwa Springs... | reverse complement strand
GGCGGGGTGGCGCCGGTCAGGGTCAGCGAGCGTTCGGTGTCGTCGAGGACGTGCACGAAGCAGACGTCGGTGCCGGTGGCCGCGGTGATCATCCGGGCCGCCGCGGCGGCCAGCGGTTCCACCCCGGGCCCGCTGGAGGCGGCCTGGATGAGCTCGCGCAGCAGCGCCAGCTCGTGGTTGGCGTCCACAAAATCCCGGAAATCGCGCACCGCCCCGGGCTTGCGGGCGCGGGAGCGCGGCCCGCCGCTGGAGCTCACCGGTAGATGCCTTCGCGCAGCGCGGTGGCCACCGCGCCGGTGCGGTCGGACACCCCGAGCTTGCGGTAGATCGAGCGGAGATGGGATTTGACCGTCTCGTCGCCGATCACCAGCTTGGTGGCGATCCCGCGGTTGGACAGCCCGCTGACCATGTAGGCCAGGATCTCACTTTCCCGCTGGGTGAGCCCTTGGCGGGCGCCGGGCCAGAACTCGTCGCGCTGCAGTCGTGCGGCGGTGCCGGCTGCCCGCGCCGCCAGGCCCGGGTCGATCACCGTCTCGCCGCGGTGGACCAACTCGATCTGATGCACCAGGTCGTCACTGCTGATGCTCTTGAGCAGGTAACCGCTCGCGCCCACGCGCAGCGCCTCATACAGGTACTGCTCGTCGTCGTAGACCGAGAGCATCACGACCTTGCGATCGGGGTCGCGTTCCCGCAGCGCCAGGCAGAGGTCCAGGCCGCTCTCGCCGCGCATCCGCACGTCGCACAGCACGACGTCCGGGTCGGTCTCGGCGATCACGGCCATGGCCTGCTCGGCATTGATTGCCTGGCCGACCACTTCGATCCGGTCGGCGAACGCGGTGAGCATGGCCCGCAGGCCCTCGATCACCATTTCGTGGTCGTCGACCAGGACCAGGCGCACGGGCATAGCAAGACAATAGGGCCCTGCCAAATGAACCCGGCGGTGATTACCCCGCCCAGATCCCCCCAATGGGGGAGGACACCCGGGCCCGTTTCCGGCACGGTGTCTGTTATGCAGATCACAACTGAACTCGCGACATGGACCGGTCCGGGCCGCCCGTTCTGGTGGGACCAGGTGCACCCGGATGCCGAGGTTTACCCCCTACAAGCGGTGATCTTTGATCTCGACGCGCTCGCCGACGCCGACGGTGAACCCCGGTCGGGCCTGGTGGACCTGGTGTTGAGCCTGTTCGCCACCGGTCTGTGGATCGCGGTGGTCGGCGCCGGCCCGCGTGCCTGGGTGCAGGAGCGGGTGCGGGAACTGATCGGTGACGGCATGGCCGAGACCGTGGTCAGCGCCGACGACCTGACCGGTCCCGCCGGCGATGCCGAGCTCTACCGGCTGGCGCTGTGGGAGCTGGGCATTGTGGCCGGCGAGGCGCTGGTGATCGCCGGCTACGAGTCCGGGGCCCGCACCGCAGCCGCGATCGGCCTGCCGGCGATCTACGCCGGTTCCAGCCGTTACGACGGGCTGCTGGCCAACGGATGCCGGGAGTTGCAGGCGCAGCGGGTGGTCGCCCGGTTCAGTTGCCGCGAAGCAGGTTGATCTCGGCGCTGGTTACGCCGCGCCGTAGTCGTTGTTTGACGCTGACGCCTCCGGTCGCCGACCATGAGGTGGTGCGTCGACTGGTGGTCCTGCTGTGCGCTGCGTTGTGCGTGCTGGGCGTACGGGCGCCACTGGCCGCGGCGGTCGTCGAGCCGTGGTTCGGGAATGCGGTCGGCAACGCCACCCAGGTCGTTTCGGTTGTCGGAGTCGGTCATTCGACCGCAAAGATCGACGTCTACCAGCGGACCGCGGCGGGCTGGGAAGCGGTCGCGGCCGGGATTCCGGCACATGTCGGCTCGGCGGGCATCACGCGAGACACCAAGGAAGGTGAGCCGTCGACCCCGATGGGGTTCTACTCGCTCGATTCGGCCTTCGGCACCGCGCCCAATCCCGGCGGTGGCCTGCCGTATGTGCAGGTCGGATCCGACCACTGGTGGGACAGCGATTCCAACAGTCCGACCTACAACACTATGCAGGTCTGCAAAAAAGCCCAGTGCCCGTTCAACACGGCGGCCAGCGAGAACCTCAATATCCCGCAGTACCGGCACGCGGTGGTCATCGGCGTCAACAATTCCCGCACACCCGGTGACGGCTCCGCCTACTTCTTTCACACCACCGACGGCGGACCGACGGCGGGCTGTGTGGCGATCGATGACGCCACGCTGGTGAAGATCATCGGCTGGCTGCGGCCGGGCGCGGTGATGGCGATCGCGAAGTAGCTGGGGTTCAGCTCTCCCGCAGCAGGTTGATCACCGCGCTGAAGTCCTGCGCGCCGTGTTCGGCGGCGAAGTCGCGGTAGATCTGGGCGGCGTGGCTGCCGAGCGGGGCGGCCGACCCGGTCGAGGCGACCGCGTCCATAGCCAGCCCCAGGTCCTTGTTCATCAGCGCGGTGGCAAAGCCCGGCTCGAAGTTCCGGTTCGCCGGGGAGGTGGGCACCGGGCCCGGGACCGGGCAGTTGGTGTGCAGCGCCCAGCAGTTTCCGGTGGCGCCGGTCATCACGTCGAAGAGGGCTTGGTCGGCCAGGCCCAGCTTCTCGGCCAGCACGAACGCCTCGGCGACCGCCACCTGCTGCACGGCCAGCACCATGTTGTTGCAGACCTTGGCGGCCTGGCCGGCGCCCGCCGCACCGCAGTGGATGATCTTGGCGGCCATCGGCTCCAGCACCGGGGTGGCCCGCGCCACGGCGGCGTCCTCGCCGCCGACCATGAACGCCAGCCGCCCGGCGACCGCGCCGGTCACCCCGCCGGACACCGGCGCGTCGAGCTGGGCCAGTCCATGGGACGCCGCGAGGGCGTTTACTTCGCGGGCGTCGGCGACCGAGATCGTCGAGCTGTCGATGAACAACGTGTCCGGCCCGGCCACCGGCAGGATCTCGGCGTAGCAGCTCTTCACCGCATCCCCGTGCGGAAGCATGGTGACCACCGCGTCGGCCCCGGCCACCGCCTCGGCGGCGCTGGCGTGGATGCTCACGCCGTGCTGCTCAGCGGCCGCGGTGGCGGCCGGCACCGGGTCGAAGCCGCGCACGGTGTGCCCGGCGGCGACCAGGTTCGCCGACATCGGCCCACCCATGTGGCCCAGACCGAGAAACGCGACGATTGCCATGTGTGCTCCTAACTGGCCCTGGGGTCTTGGGTGGCGGGGCTACTGGCCGGAGCGGACGCGGGCCGCCTCGGCCCGGCCGATCACCAACCGCATGATCTCGTTGGTGCCCTCCAGAATGCGGTGCACCCGAAGATCCCGGACGATTTTCTCCAGACCGTATTCGCGCAGATATCCATACCCGCCGTGCAGCTGCAGTGCCTTGTCGGCGACGTCGAAGCACGCGTCGGTGACGTAGCGCTTGGCCATCGCGCACAGCTCCACCTTGTCGGGGGAGTTGTTGTCGAGCGCCGTTGCGGCGCGCCACAGCAGCAGCCGTGAGGTCTCCAGGGAAGTGGCCATGTCGGCGAGGGTGAACCGGATCGTCGGTTCGTCCAGCAGCGCCTTGCCGAATGCCGTCCGGTCCGCCAGATAGCCGCCGGTCTTGTCGAACGCTGCCTGGCCGCCGCCCATCGAGCAGGCGGCGATATTGATCCGGCCGCCGTTGAGGCCGTTCATCGCGATAGCGAAACCGGAGCCGTTGCCTTCTTCACCGCCGAGCATCGCCTCGGCCGGCACCCGCACGCCATCGAAGATCACCTGCGCGGTCGGTTGGGAGTTCCAGCCCATCTTCTGCTCGGCGGCGCCGAAACTCAGCCCCGGCGTGTCCTTTTCGACGATGAACGTGGAAATACCCCGCGGGCCGTCCGCGCCCGTTCGGGCCATCACCACATAGACGTCCGAGACTCCGGCGCCGGAGATGAACTGTTTGACCCCGTCGAGCACGTAGTCGTCGCCCGAGCGCACCGCGCGCGTGCTCAATGCGCTGGCGTCCGAGCCCGCGCCGGGCTCGGTCAGGCAGTAACTGGCCACCGCCTCCATCGATGCCAGTCGCGGCACCCAGCTCTTGCGCTGGCCTTCGGTGCCGTAGCTGTCGATCATCCAGGCGCACATGTTGTGGATCGACAGGTAGGCCGCGATCACCGGGTCGGCGATCGAGAGCTGCTCGAAGATGCGCACCCCGTCCAGGCGGCGCAGCCCGGAGCCGCCCACGTCGTCGCGGCAGTAGATCGCCGCCATCCCCAACTGGGCCGCCTCCCGCATCACGTCGACCGGAAAGTGGTGGGTGGCATCCCATTCCAGCGAATACGGGGCCAGGCGCTTGTCGGCGAACGCCGCCGCGGTGTCGACGATCACCCGTTCTTCGTCATCCAAGATCGTGTTCATTGCTGTAGCTCTATTCCATTGTGGGGATGTGGAATTCAGCGCCGTCCTTGATCCCCGAGGGCCAACGCTGCGTGACGGTCTTCACCTTCGTGTAGAAGGTGATGGACGCCGTGCCGTGCTGGTTGAGGTCGCCGAAGCCGGACCGCTTCCAGCCGCCGAAGGTGTGGTAGGCCACCGGCACCGGAATCGGCACGTTCACCCCGACCATGCCGACCTGCACCCGGGAGGTGAAGTCACGGGCGGTGTCGCCGTCGCGGGTGAAGATCGCCACTCCGTTGCCGTACTCGTGCTCGCTCGGCAGCCGCAGGGCTTCTTCGTAGTCGTGGGCGCGGACGATGCACAGCACCGGGCCGAAGATCTCGTCGGTGTAGATCGACATGTCGGTGGTGACCCGGTCGAACAGCGACGGTCCGGCGAAGAAGCCGCCGGTCAGATCGGCGTCTCCGAATTGGGTGTCGTCACTGGCCCGTTCGCGGCCGTCGATCACCAGGTCGGCGCCGGCCGTCACGCCTTGGGCGATGTAGTCGTTGACCCGGTCCAGGGCGGCCCGGGTAACCAGCGGGCCGTAGTCGGCCTTGGGGTCCAGGCTGTGGCCGACCCGCAGGTTGTTGATCCGCTCCACCAGCCGGGATCGCAGCCGCTCGGCGGTCTGCTCGCCGACCGGCACCGCCACCGAGATCGCCATGCAGCGCTCGCCGGCGCTGCCGTAGCCGGCGCCGATCAGCGCGTCGACGGCCTGGTCCAGATCGGCGTCGGGCATCACGATCATGTGGTTCTTCGCCCCGCCGAAGCACTGGGCGCGCTTGCCGTTGGCGGTGGCCGTCGAGTAGATGTACTGGGCGATGTCGGAGCTGCCGACGAAGCCGATCGCGGCCACGTCGGGGTGGTGCAGCAGGGCGTCGACGGCCTCCTTGTCACCGTGCACCACCTGCAGCACGCCGGGCGGCAACCCGGCCTCACCGAACAGCTCGGCAAGGCGCACCGGGACCGACGGGTCACGTTCGGACGGCTTGAGAATGAACGCGTTTCCACACGCCAGGGCCGGTCCGGCCTGCCACAGCGGGATCATCGCCGGGAAGTTGAACGGGGTGATCCCGGCGACCACACCCAGCGGCTGACGCAGCGAGAACACGTCGATGCCGGGGCCGGCGCCCTCGGTGTGCTCGCCCTTGAGCAGATGCGGGATGCCGACGCAGAACTCGATCACCTCGATGCCACGCTGGATGTCCCCGCGGGCGTCTTCGAGGGTCTTGCCGTGCTCACGGGAGAGCAGCTCGGCCAGCTCATCGACATGGGTGTTGACCAGGTCGATGAAACGCATCATCACCCGGGCCCGGCGCTGCGGGTTGTAGGCGGCCCAATCGCGCTGGGCCGCGGCCGCGGAGGTGACCGCGGCGTCGACGTCGGCGCTGTTGGCCAGCGGCAGGGTGGCCTGCACCTCGCCGGTGTTGGGGTCGAAGACGTCGGTCGTGCGCTGCGACGTGCCGGCGTTTCGGTGGCCATCGATGAAGTGCGGAATCTGTGTGTTCATGCGGTCATCCCGGGAGTGTTTCGAGTGGCGAGTGGTGGGCTGGATCCGCCCGGCCTCGAGAATACTAGGACATCCTAGTAATTGCTAGGGGGGCAGCGGCCCGGCCTTGTCTTGGCGGTTGCGGCTACCTGGACCGCCGGTTAACGCGGCTCCCAGGAGGGCAGCAGCCCGGCGGCGCGGACCCGCTCCAGCGACGGTGCGCCCGCATCCCGTTCGGAGACCACCAACGGGTGATCGACCGGCCAATCGATGTCGATCGCCGGGTCGGTGGCACAGATGGTGTGCTCGCGCTGGGGGTCGTATTCGGCGGAGCACAGATACATCACCGTCGAATTATCTTGCAGGGCCAGGAATCCGTGGGCCAGCCCGGCGGCGAGATACACCGACCGGCGATCCCGGGCGTCCAGCAGTACCGCATCCCAGTGGCCGTAGGTCGGGGAACCGACCCGGACGTCGACGACGACGTCGAAGACCGAACCTGACACGCAGGTGACGTATTTGGCCTGACCAGGCGGCATCTGGGCGAAGTGCAGGCCGCGCAGCACGCCGGCACTCGATACCGAGCAGTTGGCCTGGCGCAGGTCGAAGCGGTGTCCGGCGAACGCGGTGAAGTCATGGTCGGTGAACCATTCGAAGAACACGCCGCGGGAATCGGCGTGCTGGGTAGGGGTGAGCTCCCACGCCCCCGGGATGGTCAGTTCGCGTGCTTCCACGTTAGCGTCCCAGCGTCGTGTAGCGGGCCTCGGCGGCCTCTTTGAGCGGGGCCCACCAGGATTCGTTGGCGCGATACCAGTCGATGGTCTCGCGCAGGCCGGCCTCGAAGTCGGTGTGGTTCGGCTTCCAGCCCAGTTCGTCGCGCAACGCCGACGGGTCGATCGCGTAGCGCAGATCGTGACCGGGCCGGTCGGAGACGTGGTCGAAGTCGTCGGGGTCGTGGTCCATCAGTCGCAGGATGCTCTGCAACACGCTGCGGTTGTCGCGCTCCCCATCTGCGCCGATCAGATAGGTGCGCCCGATGTGTCCGCCGGTCATGATCTGCCACACGGCACTGTTGTGGTCGTCGACGTGGATCCAGTCGCGGACGTTGGCGCCGCTGCCGTAGAGCTTGGCCCGGCGCCCGGTGAGCAGGTTGGTGATCTGGCGCGGGATGAACTTCTCCACATGCTGGTAGGGCCCGTAGTTGTTGGAGCAGTTCGAGATCGTCGCGCGCACGCCATAGGAGCGCACCCAGGAGTGCACCAGTAGATCGGCGGCGGCTTTGGTTGAGGAGTACGGGCTGGACGGGTGATACGGCGTCGTCTCGGTGAATCGGCGCGGGTCGTCGAGGGTCAGGTCGCCGTAGACCTCGTCGGTGGAGATGTGGTGCAGCCGTATCCCGTGGGCGCGCACCGCCTCCAGCACGGTGAAGGTGCCGACGACGTTGGACCGCAGAAACGGCTCGGGGTCGGCGAGCGCGTTGTCCACGTGAGTTTCGGCGGCGAAGTGCACCACCGCGTCGGTGGTGGGATCCAGCTCGGCGACCAGCTCGGTGACCAGCGGGGCATCGGTGATGTCGCCCTGCACCAGCCGGATCCGATCGGCCTGGGAATCCAAGCCGGCCAGGGATTCACGGCTGCCGGCATAGGTCAACGCGTCCAGCACGGTGATCGAGGTCCCGGGGCGCTGGGAGAGCGTGCTGTGCACGAAGTTGGCGCCGATGAACCCGGCGCCACCGGTGACCAGCAGATGCATGGGGCAACCCTAGCGGTGGGGCGCGCGCCGTCGCGCCCGCGAGCCGGAAATCCACCCGCCGCATAAGCCCGGCGGTTTAGCGAGCCTCGACGGAGGAGAGGCGATGCTGGGGCCGCCGCATCAACCCGTCGTTTTTGGCGTGGGGGGCGGATGCGGGTATCGTAGGTCGACGGTGCGGCGTCCGTCGTCGACTCTTGCGTGTCCAGTCTGAGATTCTTGGGGTTCTACCTGGAATTTCCTGCCACCGGCCCACGTTTTGCAGTCGTAGTCGGTGCTGCGCCGTGGCGGGCGCATGCACACGCGACAAGTAAGTCAGACACGGAGGATCGCCGGAGAGTAATGGCCAAAAAAGACGGTGCAATAGAGGTCGAGGGTCGAGTGGTCGAGCCCCTGCCCAATGCGATGTTTCGCATTGAGCTGGAGAACGGTCACAAGGTGCTCGCCCACATCAGCGGCAAGATGCGGCAGCACTACATCCGTATCCTGCCGGAAGACCGGGTGGTCGTGGAGTTATCTCCCTATGACCTGTCCCGGGGACGCATCGTCTACCGGTACAAGTAGCTCCCGACCGCCCGAAGTACGTCAACCAGCGATTAGAACAGGACCACAGCAGCCGTGAAGGTGAACCCCAGCGTCAAGCCGATCTGCGACAAGTGCAGGGTGATCCGTCGGCACGGCCGGGTCATGGTGATCTGCTCGGACCCGCGCCACAAGCAGCGCCAGGGCTAAGCGGCGACCGCTAGCGCGGCGTCAGCCGGGCGCTGGGGGCACCTCCCGCTTGCGGGGGACGGGTCGTCGCCATCGACACAGATCGCCGGCCCGGCGCAGCCGGGTACCAGCTACAACTGAATCCAGACCTCCCAGTACCAGTGAGCGGCAGGCATCTTTTAGAGATGGGCCAGCTCACACACGCCCGGATCGGAGGCCGGGCCCCGGAGCGGTTGACCGGGAACGGGCTGGGATCACAACCTCCGTAACGAAGATGAAAGGGGCATGCCCCCATGGCTCGACTTGTAGGCGTCGACCTGCCGCGCGATAAGCGCATGGAGATCGCGCTGACCTATATCTACGGCATCGGCCGTACTCGCTCCAACGAAATCCTGGCCGCGACTGGTATCGACAAGGACCAGCGCAGCAAGGACCTGACCGACGACCAGCTCACCCAGTTGCGTGACTACATCGAGCGCAACCTGAAGGTTGAGGGCGACCTGCGCCGCGAGGTTCAGGCAGACATCCGTCGCAAGATTGAGATCGGCTGCTACCAGGGTCTGCGGCACCGTCGCGGTCTGCCGGTGCGCGGCCAGCGGACCAAGACCAACGCGCGCACCCGTAAGGGCCCGAAGCGCACCATCGCCGGTAAGAAGAAGGCCAGGTAATCGTCATGCCACCGAAGAAAGCGACCGGCCCCAAGAAGGGTCAGAAGACCCGCCGGCGGGAAAAGAAGAACATTCCGCATGGTGCCGCTCACATCAAGAGCACCTTCAACAACACGATCGTGACGATCACCGACCCGCAGGGCAACGTGATCGCGTGGGCGTCGTCGGGCCACGTGGGCTTCAAGGGCTCGCGTAAGTCCACCCCGTTCGCCGCGCAGCTGGCCGCCGAGAACGCTGCCCGCAAGGCGCAGGAGCACGGCGTGAAGAAGGTCGATGTGTTCGTCAAGGGCCCGGGTTCGGGTCGTGAGACCGCGATCCGCTCGCTGCAGGCCGCCGGCCTCGAAGTCGGCGCGATTTCCGATGTCACCCCGCAGCCGCACAACGGCTGCCGTCCGCCCAAGCGGCGTCGGGTCTAGGAGGACTGAAACAACATGGCTCGTTACACCGGACCCGCCACCCGCAAGTCCCGCCGTCTCGGCGTTGACCTCATCGGTGGCGACCAGGCATTCGAAAAGCGGCCCTACCCGCCCGGCCAGCACGGCCGCGCCCGGGTCAAGGAAAGCGAATACCGACTGCAGCTGCAGGAGAAGCAGAAGGCTCGCTTCACCTATGGCGTGATGGAGAAGCAGTTCCGTCGCTACTACGAGGAAGCTGTCCGTCGCGGCGGCAAGACCGGCGAGGAACTGCTGCGCATCCTGGAGAGCCGGCTGGACAACGTGGTTTACCGCGCCGGCCTGGCCCGAACCCGCCGGATGGCCCGTCAGCTGGTCAGTCACGGCCACTTCACCGTCAACGGTGTGAAGGTCGATGTGCCCAGCTACCAGGTGTCGCAGTACGACATCATCGACGTCAGGGACAAGTCGATCAACACGGTGCCGTTCCAGATCTCCCGTGAGGTCGCCGGCGACCGCCCGATCCCGGGCTGGCTGCAGGTGGTCGGGGAGCGTCAGCGCATCCTGGTCCACCAGTTGCCCGAGCGTGCGCAGATCGTCGTGCCGCTCACCGAGCAGCTGATCGTCGAGTTCTACTCGAAGTAATCCAACACTCGGGGGACACCCCCCGAGAGCCCCCGAAGGCGTCATATAGCGGGCGTCGAAAAGGAGAAGAAAAACAATGCTGATCTCACAGCGCCCGACCCTGTCCGAAGAAGTCGTGGCCGACAACCGGTCGCAGTTCGTCATCGAACCGCTGGAGCCGGGATTCGGTTACACCCTGGGCAACTCGCTTCGTCGCACCCTGCTGTCGTCGATCCCCGGCGCGGCGGTCACCAGCATCCGCATCGACGGTGTGCTGCACGAGTTCACCACGGTCCCCGGCGTCAAGGAGGATGTCACCGACATCATCCTGAACCTCAAGGGCCTGGTGGTCTCGTCCGAAGAGGACGAGCCGGTCACCATGTACCTGCGCAAGCAGGGCCCGGGTGCGGTCACCGCTGGTGACATCGTTCCGCCGGCCGGCGTGACGGTGCACAACCCCGACATGCACATCGCCACCCTGAACGACAAGGGCAAGCTCGAGGTCGAGCTGATCGTCGAGCGCGGCCGCGGTTACGTCCCGGCCGTGCAGAACAAGGTGTCGGGCGCCGAGATCGGCCGTATCCCGGTCGACTCGATCTACTCGCCGGTGCTCAAGGTGACCTACAAGGTTGAGGCCACCCGTGTCGAGCAACGCACCGACTTCGACAAGCTGGTGCTGGACGTGGAGACCAAGAACTCCATCAGCCCGCGGGACGCGCTGGCCTCGGCCGGTAAGACCCTGGTCGAGCTGTTCGGGCTCGCGCGGGAACTGAACGTGGAGGCCGAGGGCATCGAGATCGGGCCGTCGCCGGCCGAAGCGGACCACATCGCGTCGTTCGCGTTGCCGATTGACGACCTGGACCTGACCGTGCGGTCCTACAACTGCCTCAAGCGTGAGGGCGTCCACACGGTCGGCGAGTTGGTCGCTCGCACCGAGTCCGACCTGCTCGACATCCGCAACTTCGGTCAGAAGTCCATCGACGAGGTCAAGGTCAAGCTGCACCAGCTCGGCCTGTCGCTCAAGGACAGCCCGGCCAGCTTCGACCCGTCGCAGGTTGCCGGTTACGACGTCGCCACCGGCACCTGGTCGGCCGACGCCGGTTATGACGAGCAGGACTACGCCGAAACCGAGCAGCTTTAACGCCCAACCTCTCGAAAAGAGAGCCGTCCCGGCCCTACCTGATACGGGGGCCGGCCCCATTTAGGAGAAGTCGCAATGCCCAAGCCCACTAAGGGTCCCCGCCTCGGCGGAAAGTCCTCGCACCAGAAGGCGCTGTTGGCCAACCTGGCCACGTCGCTGTTCACTCACGGCCGGATCAAGACGACCGAGCCGAAGGCGCGGGCATTGCGGCCGTACGCCGAGAAGCTGATCACGCATGCCAAGAAGGGCACGCTGCACAACCGGCGTGAGGTGCTCAAGAAGATCCGCGACAAGGACGTGGTGCACTCGCTGTTCGCCGAGATCGCCCCGCACTTCGCGGACCGCAACGGTGGCTACACCCGCATCATCAAGGTCGAGCCGCGTCAGGGTGACAACGCCCCGATGGCCGTGATCGAGCTGGTTCGGGAGAAGACCGTCACCTCCGAGGCTGACCGCGCTCGCCGCGCCGCGGCCAAGGCCGACAAGGCTGCCCCCAAGACCGAGAAGGCCGAGAAGCCCGCCAAGGCCGAGGCCGAAGAGACGGTCGAAGAGCCGGCCGCCGAGGCGACCGAGGCTGCTGAAGCCACCGAGAGCACCGAGGCCGCTGAGGCGACCGATGCGGCCGAGGGTACCGACGAGTCCTGACGGCACGGCCGAAGTCGTCCGGCTTCGGCTCGACATCGCCTACGACGGCACGGAATTCGCCGGCTGGGCGGTTCAGGCGGGACAACGCACGGTCGCCGGAGTTCTCGACGAGGCTCTGACGACCGTGTTCCGCACTCCGGTGCGGTTGTTCGCGGCGGGTCGCACCGATACGGGTGTGCACGCCACCGGGCAGGTGGCCCACGTCGATGTTCCGGATTCGGCGCTAGCACATGCCTATTCGCGGACGCGACGCGAGGGCGAGCCGGAGTTCCTGGCACTGACCCGGCGATTGGCGCGTTTCCTGCCGACCGACGTACGGGTGTTGCGGGTGCAGCGCACCGTTGCTGAGTTCGACGCCCGGTTCTCGGCGCTGCGCCGTCACTACGCCTACCGGTTGTCGACCGCGCCGTATGGCGTGGTGCCTTCCGAGGCCCGCTACATCACCGCATGGTCGCATCCACTGGACGTCGATGCGATGGCAGAGGCCTCCCGAAATCTGGTGGGGCTGCATGACTTTGCCGCCTTCTGCCGTCACCGCGAGGGGGCGACCACCATTCGCGACCTGCAGCGCCTGGACTGGGTCCGCGACGGTGATCTGGTCACCGCGCACGTCAGTGCCGACGCGTTCTGCTGGTCGATGGTGCGCTCGCTGGTCGGCGCAGTGCTGGCGGTCGGTGAGCACCGGCGCGATGCCGCATGGTGCGCCGATCTGCTGAACGCGCAGCGCCGATCCAGTGATTTCACCGCCGCACCCGCACGTGGGCTGGCCCTGGTCGGTGTCGACTATCCTCCGGACGATCAGCTGGGGGCGCGCACCATCATCACCCGGGATCTGCGGACCCGCTAGGTGTGCCCAGGCGTGAGCGTGCGCCGTTGTCCAGCTTCGGCGTGCAAACACGCACTCTCGTGGGAGGCGGGCCTACAGCAGGCCGGCGACGAAGGAGGCGGCCTGATTGGTCATGCCGGGGGTGTAGCCGGAGTGCGCGGAGAAGATGCGCCCCGGGGAACAGATCGGGTCGCCATCGGTGCACAGGTCGATGGTCTTGAACCCGTAGGCGGGACTGTTGGTCAGCGGCTGACCGATCTTGGTCGACGGGTTGCCGAACACCGCGATCGCCGCGACGTGATCGGCGGCCTCGGGCGGCAGCGGCGCGGTGAAACCGAAGCCGGGCACCGGTGCCGCGGCGACGATGTCCATGATCGCTGCGCCCTGCGAGTACCCGCCGAGGACCAGGCGGGTGCCCGGGCAGTTCTCCACCATCCACATGACGTGACCGCTGGCGTCGTTGGCTCCGTCGGCTGCCCGACCGAAGTCATAGCTGGCCGGGTAGTTGACCGCATAGGTGCCGACCGATCGAGACGTCCGCCCCCGCAGGGCGTTGACCAGGCCGTCGCCGACCCGGCCCAGACCGGGCGGCTCGCTGGTCCCGCGGGCGAACACGACCTCGACGTCGGGGCAACCGTCAGCCGAGGCCGTCGGCATCGATGACGCGGTGGGGTCCATCAACAGCGCTGTGGCCGCGGCCCCTGCCGCCAGGATCCGGAATGCCTTCATGGTGAACGATAGTAGCGAAAATAAGCCTTGATGAGCTAACTAAACCGGCGTGGGCCGCATCACGGCGCCAGCGTCGGCGCCGGACCCGCAGCCCGCAGCCGGCCGGCGATGAAGTTCGCCGCTTGGCTGGTCAACGCGGGAATGTAGCCGTCGGTGTGATCGGTCCACTCGTTGCCCGGGCCCTCGTGGCAGATCGGGTCACCCGGATTGCACAGGTCGAGGGCCTTGGAGCCGAACAGGGCGCTCTGCGCGCTGATCGGCCCGCCGGTGCGGTCGGCGGGGTTGCCGAACGTGGTCACCGCCACCACCTGGTCGGCGTACTGGGCGGGCAGCTGGTTGCCCCAGCTGATGCCGCCCACCTGCGTGCCGGTGACGATGTCGATCACGGAGGCGCCCTGCGAGTAGCCGCCCAGCACCAGTTGGGTGTTCGGGCAGACGTCGGCCGCCGCTTTGACTCGCTTGATCACGTCGTTGGCGCCGTCGCCACCACCCAGCTGCAGCCGGCCGGCCGGGTAGTTGACCGCGTACTCGTCGACCTTCTTGGAGGTCTGCTGGCGCAGCGAGTCGATGAGCGCCCGGCCGACCCGGCCGACGCCCGGGGGCTCGCTGGTGCCGCGGGCGAAGATGACCTCGACGTCCGGGCAGTCGTAGGCGGACGCCACCGGGGCGATGCTCGGGGCCAGTGAAGACATAGCCGGGAGCGTCAGCAGTGCGCCTGCCATCAATGTCGCGGAAAAAATGCTGCTCAACTGAACAAAACGCATACCGGAGATGGTACCGAAACCCGAAATCGATACCGACCGGCCTGTGGATGGCCGACTACGGTCGCACCGGTCTCGGCAATAGCGTGGGGCCGATATGCCCGGTCGATCGACGACGCAGCTTCAGCTCAGCGCACACCGCTTCCTGGCCCGCCGGATGGAGCGGGCCCTGCGGTGCGGGCAGGTGACGGGCGGCCCCGTAACCGGTCGAGCCGCCCTGGGCTTGGGGTGGCTGTTGAGCATGATGGTGGCCGCCGGCGCGGTGCTGCTGGCCGTCGTACGGCCGCAGCCGGTCCTGGGCGACGCGCCCATCGTGCTGGACCGTGCGACCGGGGCGCTCTATGTCCGGATCGGCGACACCGTGCATCCGGTGTACAACCTCGCTTCGGCTCGGCTGATCACCGGTGCGGCCGAGCCGCGACCGGTGGACGGCACCGCGATCGGCCGGGTTCGGCGTGGGCCGCCGCTGGGCATCCCGGGGGCGCCGGGCGTACTCGGGGCGGCGCTGCCGGGCGCGGTGACGTGGTCGCTGTGTGAGGACTCCGCCGGCACCACCCTCATCGTCGGCGTCGAACCGTCGCCGTCCGCTCACCTCGACCCGCAACAGGCGATACCGGTGCGTGCCGAGTCCGGGGCAACCTATCTACTCATCAACGGACAGCGGATTGCGCTCGATCCGGCTGATCCGCTGCTGGATTCCGCTGCGCCCAGGCGTGTCTCGGCGCTGCTGCTCAACGCCATTCCCGTGGCTCCGCCGGCCGTAGCGGCGGATCCGGTGGACCGTCGCACGGTGGGCTTGGCCCCGGCCACGCTGTGCGCGCATTGGCGCGCCGACGATCCGGCGGGCACCGCCTTGTCGGGCGGGGTGCGCCTGCCGGCGGGGGAGACGCCGACAGTGCTGGCCCAGGCGGACGGGCCGGGCTCCGCCCTGGACGAGGTCTATCTACCCGCCGGGCACAGTGCCTACGTACGTGCGGTCGACACCTCCGGTCAGCCCGGCGGCGTCGGCTATCTGATCGCCGACAGCGGGGTGCGGTTCACCGTCGACGACGACGATGCGGCGAGCAGGCTGGGCCTGCCCGCGGTGGCCGCCGGGGTGCCGTGGCCGATGCTGGCCGGGTTGCCGGCCGGCCCGCGACTCAGTCGGGACCAAGCGCTGCTGAGCCGTGACGTGGTTCTGAGCCCGACAGCGCCCGGCCGGTGACGGCTGCCAGGAGCAACGCCAGCAGGACCGCCGTGCCGACGATCGCGGCACGCAGCCCGGGGGTCGCGGGTGCGGCAGCGGGCTCTGAGTCCGGGGCAGGGCGGGGCAGCGGTGCGGCAGGCCGGGCCGGTATGCCGGAGGCGGGCACGTCAAAGGTGAGCGCCGCCAACGGGTCCACCACCCCGGCACCAACGACATCATCACGTCCGCCCGGTGGGTGGTGGGCGGTGGTCTTGATCCGGTCCATCACCTGCTGCGGCGTCCACTGCGGGTGCCGCGCGCGGATCAGTGCCGCCAGACCGCTGACCACCGGCGCGGCGAAGCTGGTACCGTGCAGCGGCGAGCCGTCGAGGGTGTCGGCCGTCGCATCGCCGACGGTGCTCAACGAGAGCACCGCTTCGCCGGGAGCGGCCACGTCGACCCACGGTCCGGGCAGGGTGAACGCCGAGGCGACGCCGCGGGCATCCACCGAGGCGACGGTCAGCACGTAGTCGTCGTACCAGGCCGGAGTGACGATCGTGGGTCCCCCGGCGCCGCAACCGTCGTCGAGGTTGCCCGCTGCCGCGACGATGACACTGTTCTTGACCTCGACCGCATACGCCAGGGCGGCGCCCAGCGCCCGGTCGTCGAGTCCCGAATTTGCGGGCCGACAGGCCACCGCGGAGATGTTGATGACCGACGCGCCCAGGTCGGCCGCCGTACGCACCGCCTTGGCGAGGGTATCGACATCGCCGATACCAGGGGCATCGCCGCGGGCGGCGAATCTTGCGCTGGAAGCTCGGATGCCGATCACGGTTGCCGACGGCGCCACGCCGCTGAACCGATCGGCCACGGGATCGGGTGCGGCCGCGATGATCCCGGCAACCAGGGTGCCGTGCCCGTCGCAATCCCGGGTGCCGTCGCCGGTGGACACGTAGTCACCGCCGCCGATCAGACCGGGCAACCGCCGGTGCGCCGCAACACCGGTGTCGATCACCGCAACGCGTTGGCCGGCGCCGCGAGACAGCGTCCACGCCGCGGCCAGGTCCAGACCGTCGAGCTGGGTCGGGCGCCCACCCTCTCCCAGTGAGCCCACGGTGCACACCGCACGTTGCACCGTGGGGTGTGCCGGTGCGGCCGGCACCGGGGCCGGCAACAGAGTGCGGTCGACCGGTGGCGGTGCGACCGCGTTGGCCGGTGGAATGCCCGTTGCCACTGCGACCGTGGCGGCCGCCACCAGCCGAGCGATCCGGGTGCGGGGCACGGGTCAGCCCAGACTCAGCCCGCGCGCAACGCTGTACAACCCGCACAGCCAGCACGCCAACGGCACCAGTGCGCCGAGCATCAGGCCCTCCACGACTTCGGCGCCACGGCGGAGCAAGGGGAGCTCGGTCGGAGCGGCGAAGCCCAGGCCGAGGGCGGCCACGATCAGCGCCACGGCGAGCGCCGCCGGCCAGTGCCCGGTCGCGTTGCAGGCCGCATGAAGCAAGCCGATCGCCACTGTGGCGGCGCCGCCGGCGATCAGCGATGCGATCTGCGCGCCGTCGGTGTGCGAGCGGGCGCGCAGTGCTACCGCCGCACCGGCCGCCGCCGCGAACACCGCACCGACTATGCGGGGTGCCCCAACAGTCGGTGCTCCGGCAACCACCGCCGCCCCCAGGATCACCAGTGCCGTAGCCGCCGCGACCAATCCCGTCAGCAGAGCGTGCGCAGTTGTCACCCGCGGCGCCTCCCGACGGGACAACCCGGTGACCACGGCCGCCACTCGGCCGGCGACGCGGATCATGCCGACACCGGCGACAACCGCCACGGCTCCCACCCGGACTGGTGCAATCCCGGTGACCGCGACGGCCATTCCCGCGACCGCTGCCAATACCGCCAGCCCGGCCAGACAGCACAACACCGTGCGCACCAGCCCGGCACAGCCACACGGTGGAACGGTCATCAGGGCAACCGCCCCCGCTGCTACAACCGCCAACAGCGCGTTCGGGGCGCCGGGCCCGCCGGGTATCGCCACGAAGCCGGCCACCCCGGCCAGCCCGGACGCCGTCAGCGCGGCGCTGAGCCGGCGGGCCGCCGGACTCCACGGGCACTCGATGGTCCGCACCGCAGCCGCCACCCGTTCGGCCGGATCGTCGAACATCACCTGCGGAGCCGGGCATTCGGAGCGGATCAACACCAGGGTGGAGCCGTCGCGGATGCCTTGTTGAGACAGGGTTTTCCCGCTGTCCAGCGCAGCTCTGCCCGGCTCGGACAGGCGATAGGGACGCAGTGAGTCCGGGCTCATCGGGTGCGGAATCAGATCCAGGACGGACGCGATCAGGGCCGCCACCGGAACCTCGGACGGTAGCGCCAGATCAGCGTGCGCGGCGTCGGCGTGTACGGCGACCCGGTACAGGCCGGAATCCGGTATCGGCACGTTGCGTTCCCCTTTCGGCTTCGTCGATCGCACGCTACTGACATGGTGGGCGAAAGGGTTTCGGCTATCCACAGCTGACTTGCCGGTCGAGTCGGCGCTGCCTACGGTGTGCCGATGACCGGCCCCGCGCCGACCGCGATCCCGCCCGCTCCGCCCTCCCGGAGTGAGATTGCTGTCGCTGCTCCGCCATCGGTGCCGGAAGCCGAGCCGCGGATGATCCTGACCCGGCTACTGCCGGCGATCATGGCGGTGGGAATGCTCGCCGTGACCGCTGTCGCCTACCGCTCGGGCGGCCCCGCCGCGCGCAGCCCACTGTTCGCGCTGTTCCCGCTGATGATGCTCACCTCGGCGATGGCGGCCGTATTCGCCGGGCGAAACCGCGCATCTGGCAACGGCATCGACGACGACCGCGAAAACTACCTGGCCTATCTGGCCACCGTGCGAGCGTCTGTGGCCGACAGCGCTGCGGCCCAGCGTGCATATGCGCTGTGGTCGCATCCAGAACCGGAAGCGCTCTGGGCGTTGGCTGGTGGGTCCCGAATGTGGGAACGCCAGGTTGGCGATCCCGAGTTCGGCTCCGTGCGGGTGGGGATCGGCCCGGCCGTCCCGGCCCGTCGATTGATGGCACCACCGCGCGATCCGGTACGGCCGGTCGATCCGGTCACCGACATCGCGCTGCGCCGATTCCTGGACGCCCATGCCAGGGTGTCGGAGGTCCCCGTCGCGCTGACCGTGCTGGGACCTTCGCCGCTGTTGCTGCACGGCGACACCGAGCGGGCGCGCGGTCTGCTGCGTGCACTGATCTGTCAGCTCGCCGTGCTGCACGGCCCCGACGGACTGCTGATCGCAGCCGTGGCCGGCCTGCATTCCGGCGACTGGGATTGGTTGAAATGGCTTCCGCACCATCAGCATCCGTCGGCCGCCGATGCGAGCGGACCCTTGCGGCTGACCTACCCCGACCTGGCCGCTGCCGAAACCAGCCTCGCCGGCCGACGGGCCGTGGTGGTCAGCGACGACGCAGCGGGTCTGGGGGTGGCGGAGTTGGGTGCCCGTGGCGAGGAGCGCCGCCTGCGGGTGACCGCGACGGCGTTGCGTGACGCCGCGGACCACCTTGGCCGGCCGGACTTTCTGCCACTCGCCGACGCGGTGGTGTGCGCGCGGCGCCTGGCCGCGCATCGGCCGCTCGGCTCCGGCGGCGGACTCCGTGGGTGGGCGGACCTGCTGGAGATCGGCGACATTGACGGCTTCGACCCGCCGACCGGATGGGCCGAGGCGTCGGCGCAGCGGTTGTGCGTGCCGATCGGCACCGATGCCGGCGGAGAGCCGCTGTGGCTGGACATCAAGGAGGCCGCAGAGCGGGGCAGCGGGCCGCACGGGCTGTGTGTCGGCGCCACCGGCTCGGGGAAATCGGAGTTCCTGCGCACCCTGGTGCTGGGGATGACGGCCCGGCATTCACCGGACGATCTGAACCTGGTGCTGGTCGATTTCAAAGGCGGGGCAAGCTTTCTCGGTTTCGAGCAGGCCAGGCATGTGTGTGCCGTCATCACCAACCTCGGTGAGGAGGCGCCGCTGGTGGAACGGATGCGCGACGCGCTGGCCGGCGAGATGCAGCGGCGCCAGCAACAGCTGCGCGCTACCGGGGCGCCTGGCCTCGCCGCGTATCGGCAGCTGCGAACCGCGCAGCCGTCGCTACCGTCGCTGCCGGCACTGCTGGTGATCGTCGACGAATTCGCCGAACTGCTCCACCAGCACCCCGATCTGCTGGACACCTTCGTCGCCATCGGCCGGCTGGGCCGATCGCTGGGAATGCATCTGCTGCTGGCCAGCCAGCGGCTCGAGGAGGGCAGGCTCCGCGGTCTGGAATCGCACCTGTCCTACCGGGTGTGTCTCAAGACGATGTCGGCCGCCGAATCACGGATCGTGCTGGGCACCAGCGACGCCCACGAACTGCCCAACATCCCCGGAGTCGGGTTCTTGCGGACCGCCGACGGCACGGTGCGGCAATTTCAGACGGCCTACGTCTCCGAGTTGTGCCCTCCTGCCCGGTCCGATCCCGTCTCGGTGCGCCCGTTCACCGCCGCGCCACTGGGTCCCGTGCGGGAAGTGGCCCACCCGGGCGGGCGCACCGTGTTGCAGGCAATGCTGCAGCGGTTGTCCGGCCACGGCCCCGCCGCGCGACAGATATGGCTGGCGCCCCTGGGCGATTCCCCGACACTGGGATCCCTGCTCGACGCCGACTACGCCGACCTGACGGTTCCCATCGGAGTCGTCGATCGGCCCTTCGAACAGTGTCGGACCACCTTGTTGATCCGGTTGGACGGAGCCGCCGGGCATGTCGCCGTCGTGGGCGCCCCGCAATCGGGCAAGTCGACCGCGCTGTCCACCCTGATCGGCGCGCTGAGCGCTACCCACGATGCGTCCCGGGTTGCGTTCTACTGCTTGGACTTCGGTGGCGGAGAACTCTCAGCGATCCGAGGGCTGCCGCAGGTCGGAGCGGTCGCCGGCGTTGGGCAACCGGAGCTGGTCCGGCGGGTGGTCGCCGAGATGGAGGCCATCGTGGCGCGGCGCGAAACCCAACGAGCCGGCCGCCTCGCGGACGAGGACGGCCCGACCCAGCACGTCTTCCTGGTGATCGACGGATGGGCCGCCTTGTGCCGGGAGTTCGAGGTGGAAGCCAGGATTGTCGCGCTGGCCGCCCGTGGCCTGTCCTTCGGTGTCCACGTGATGTTGGCCGCGTCGCGGTGGGCCGAGGTGCGGCCCGCCCTGCGAGACCTGATCGGCACGCGTATCGAGCTGAGGCTGGGAGATCCGGCCGAATCCGAACTGGACCGCCGCCAGGCCCAGCGAGTGCCGCGGGACCGGCCCGGCCGAGGCTTGACCCACAACGGCATGCACATGCTGCTGGCCCGTCCGCAGGGCTGGGAACCGATGCGGCACCCCGAGGATGCCGTCGCGCCACCGATCCGGTTGCTGCCGACCGTCATCGACCGGTCCGACCTGGCCGCCGACCCCACGGGCCTACCGATTCTGGGTATCGATGAACGCGGATTCGAGGTTGTTCCCATCGATTTCGGTCGCCAACCGCATCTGCTCATCCTGGGCGACAGCGAGTGCGGCAAGACCTCCGTGCTACGAACGCTGTGTCGGGAGCTGGTCCGGGCTCACCCCGCCGGGCACGCTCAGCTGTTCGTGGTCGACTACCGCCGCGGTCTGCTGGACGTCGTACCGCCCGGACACCTGGCCGGCTACGCGATGTCTCGGCCCGCGCTGACCACGCTGCTGCCGAACCTGATCGATCAGCTGGCCGGGCGGCTCCCCAGTGCCGACCTCGGTCCCCAGCGGCTGCGCGCCGGCTCATGGTGGTCCGGGCCGCAGCTGTATGTGGTGGTCGACGATCACGACCTGGTGGCCGCCGCCACCGGCAATCCGCTGGCACCACTGCTGGAATACCTGCCGCACGCCGGGGATCTCGGGTTGCACCTGATTGTGGCCTGCCGCAGTGGGGGAGCGGGCCGGTCGATGTACGAGCCGATGCTGACCGCACTGACCGACTTGGGCGCGATGAGGCTGACAATGGGCGGCGTGGCCGGCGGCGCCGCGGACACCCCGTGGGGTTCGGTACGCCCGGTACCCCTACCGCCCGGGCGCGGCATGTTGATCACCCGGGCCGACGGCGAGCGGCTCGTCCAGGTGGCATGGGAACCATGAGCGTCGGGCATAAGGCTGTGATCGAGGCCGGCCCCGCAACTATCCGCCGAAGATGTTGCGGCGATGCCGAATCAATCGATGCACCCGTTGCGCTGGAGTGGATTGATGACCCGGTCGGGCTGGTCGACGGGCAACCGGTGTCAGTGCCGGTGCTGCTGCGCGACGTGCTGGCCTGCCCGCTGCCCACCGCGTCGGTAGAGTTCATCCACCCGTCGTGGTGGCCGGCTCGACGGGTGCGGCTGCTTACCGCGGCGGCGCGAGACCTGGCCGACGAGGTGGTCACCCGATCGCGAGCAACACTGCTGGCTAAGGCGTTTGACGCCGCGGTGGTTGTGGAGATCGCCGCCGGACTGGTTGCCGTCACCGGCGCGGACGTTGTCGCCGAGCCGCGCATTGGTGCCCCGGATGAGGTCGTTGATGCGGTGGCCCGCCGGATACGTACGGCGCTCCGGGTTCATCCCGGCGCAATCGTGATCGATGCACCGGCCGGGATCGGCGGTGCCAGTGCCCTCTCGGCTCTGATCGAGGAGCGGCTGCGACCCGAGGTGCACGCGACCGTGGTCGATCGGCTGCCGTCGATCCGCCGTACGGGCGACGCACCGGTCACCGAACCGGGCTCCACCGCCCGCCGGCTGTGGCTGGCCCCGGCCGCCGCGGCGGGCGGTGTGATCGCGCTGGCCCTACTGGTGCGCTACGGTGCTCGATCGGACAGCGCGGCTCCCGTGACCTACCTGGTGGAAAGCCGAGTCGCGGTGCAGGTTCCGGCCGGTTGGGTGACGCGACGGGTGACTGATGGTCCGGGGTCGGCCCGGGTGGAGGTCGCGTCCCCCAGCGACCCGCAGCTGGTGCTCCACGTCACCCAAGCGCCCGCCGTCGGCGATACCCTGACCGCCATCGCGGAGCCGTTGCGGCGAGCACTGCAACGCGCCGACACCGAGATGCCCGGAGTGTTCGCCGATTTCGACCCGGCCGGCACCAGAGCGGGACGGGCCGCCGTGACCTACCGGGAGATTCGCGACGGCCATCACGTCGACTGGGCGGTTTTGGTCGACCGCGCAGTGCGCATCGGCATCGGGTGTCAGAGCCCACCGGGTGGCGAGGAGACGCTGCGAGCGGTGTGCGAAGAGGCGGTGCGCTCTGCCCACGCCGTCAGCTGAGGGCGTGGGTCACTGGCAGTCAAAGCGGGGGGTGGAGGGGATTTCAGGGCCGGCAACGGCGTGGCCATTACAGCAGTGCGCCGACCAGCATGAGCGGGGCGAGTCCGACCAGCGCTGCCAGCGGTTCGCCGATCGCGTCGAGCGGGTTGCCGGCGGCCATCTCGGTGTTGAAGAGTTCCAGGGCCAGCGGTGGCAGGGTGAACAGCAGCGCGCTGGCCATGTCGACCGCAGGGAGGCCGGTGTGGGTGAACGACAACTCCCCGAAGCCCTGCGTGAACCAGTTCGCGGCGCCGGCGAGGAACGCCGAGAGGTAGTTCGAGATGTCGTCCTGAGATCCGTCGAGGTTGAACGCGGCTGTCGCGGAGTTGATGATCGGACCGAGTACGTAGTCCATCGTCTCCGGCGAGATCAGTTGGTAATTGGTCGGATCCATCAGGGTTTTGAATGCGTCCTGGACGCCTTGCTGTAAGCCGTTCAGCAGGGCGTCGGGAACTTGGTCGAGGACACTTTGGGGTGGCAGGAACCCTATGGGAGTGGGCACATCGGCGAAGCCCGGCGACCAGCCGTTGTCGATACTGCCGTAGCCCAGATTGACCAACACCGACAAACTCGGCTGCAGCAGATCCGCCAGGGGATTGCCGACGACCGGAATCAGCCGCAGCGGGTCCAGTAACGGCAGGCTAGGCGACTCGATCATGAAGTAGTTGGTGAGCGAGTCGGCCGTCGACGTCGAGAGTTGAATGGCGTTGTCGACCTGATCCGGCGTCAGCCCCAGGTACGCGATGTGGTTGAAGACGATGCCCAGGTAGGCGTTGAGGTCGGACAGCAAGTTGATCGGGTACTTCGGGAAGTCGGCGAAGCCGTCGTATTCGTAGGTGTAGATGTCGGTCGGGGAGATATCCGACGGTGTCGCACCGCTGAAAGTAAGCCCCAGGCTGGTGGCATCCGGAGTGTTGCCGTCCGGGACCGCGAAGCGTTCCAGCAGGCCGCCGTTGGGATTGCTGGGGTCGCCCAGCAGTACGAAATGCACGTCGTTGGGGTCCACCCCTTCGGCGGCCAGCCGCGACATCAGCAGCGAGTCGACCGTGGAACTCTGCGAATAGCCGCTGACCACAACGGGATTGTCGTGACTGACTACGCCGGCGGCGATCTGCTCTTTGATCGCATCCAGGATGATCTGCTGGCCCTGGGCCGTCGAGGTGTCGAACGTCATGCTGAACGGGCCGGTGAACGGATACAGCGACTCCGGTGTGGTCACCGCCCGCATGTCGCCGGTGAAGCCGTGCGGTTGCAGATACAGCTTGTCGAAGGCGTTGAGCCAACCCTGGCTGGGTGTCGCGATGAAGCTGGCGCCCATGACCAGGGCGGTGCCGTCCCCGAGCGAGGATTCAGCGCCGGCCAACAGCACCTGCGCGTGTGCTGCCACTGACTGCGCCGGCGGAACGACCAGCACGCCGGCGCCGGTGATAACCAGTCCAGCGGTGAGATAGGCGCCCAGAGCACGCTGCATTTCTCCTCCTCCATGCCTCGTTCTGCATTTATGCCATCCGGCCGATGGCCGCGGAAGGGGAATGCGCAGATCGACGCGTCGGCCCGGTGGCCCACGACAACGCCCGGCGGTTGCCACAGACCGAGGGAACCGAAACCCGCCGACTGCCGTCGAACTACATATCAGCGCGACCAATCCGCGACCCGCCGAAGGTAGGAGCAGACGTGACCACATCCGCAGCCACCACCACACTCAGCGCCGACTTCGACGTCATGCTCGCCGTCGCGGCGGCCACCGACGCCCGCAACGAGGAGATCCGTTCGATGTTGCAGGCGTTCGTCGCCCGGATGCGGGCGCTGCCGCCATCGGTGTGGTCAGGCCTGGCCGCAGCCCGGTTCCAGGACGTCGTGGACCGCTGGAACTGCGAATCGGTGAAGCTGCACCACGCGCTGGCGCGCATCGCCGAGACCATCCGCCACAACGAGCGGGCGCTGCGCGACGTCGCTCAAGCCCACTCGCACCACATCGCTGCCGCCGGCGACGGAATCTGAACGGGGCCGGAGATGGACGCCGCACTGTCCTACAACTTCGACGAGATCGAATATGCCGTCCGCCAGGAGATCCACTCCACGGCCACCCGGCTCAACGGGGCACTGGAGGAGCTGCGGTCGCAGATCGCACCCCTACAGCAGGTCTGGACCCGGGAGGCGGCCGGCGCCTACCAGGCTGAACAGCTGCGATGGCAGCACGCGGTCGGCGCGCTGAACCAGATCCTGTTTGACCTGGGTGGAGCCGTGCGCGACGGTGCGGCCGATGTCGCCGACGCCGATCGTCGTGCCGCGGGAGCTTGGGGGAGGTAGGAGAGGCCACCCCCGAACACGGTGTGGCCCCGACGGTGGAGAGCCGACGGGGCCACACCGGCTCCAACGCCGGCGATCGCCGTTTTGACCCGCCCCGATCGCCGCCGGTAAGCTGCACCGTTGGCGTGCGGTGCCTATTGGCGCAGCGGGTTCTCGGGTCACTGTCGGTCGCCGAGAACCAGTCCGCCGTCGACGCCAGACCGGCACCCGGCTCGCTCCGGGATCCGCTAGAACCGGGAAACCCCGGCTCGAGTTAAAAGAAGAGGTAAGCGCTGTGCCCACCTATGCGCCGAAGGCGGGTGACACCACACGTTCGTGGTATGTCATCGACGCCACCGACGTGGTGCTCGGCCGGCTCGCCGTTGCGGCAGCAACTCTGCTGCGCGGCAAGCACAAGCCGACATTCGCGCCGAACGTTGACGGCGGTGACTTTGTCATCATCATCAACGCCGACAAGGTCGCCATCAGCGGCGACAAATTGCAGAAGAAAATGGCTTACCGCCACTCGGGCTACCCGGGCGGGCTGCGCAAGCGCAGCATCGGCGAGCTGATGGAGACCCGTCCCGACCGTGTCGTGGAGAAGGCGATCCTCGGGATGATTCCGCACAACAAACTGGGTCGTCAGGTTCAGCGCAAGCTGCACGTCTACGCCGGGCCGGTGCATCCGCACACCGCCCAGCAGCCGATCCCGTTCGAAATCAAGCAGGTGGCGCAATGACCGAGACGGCATTTGAAGGTACCGAGGCCCCCGAGGTCGATGAGGCCGCCGAGGCCCCCGAGACCATCGTGGTTGAAGAGACCGTAGAGGTGCACGAAGAGGTAGCGCCGGCTTACGAGCCGCGCGACCTGGGGCGTCCCATCCAGACTGTCGGCCGCCGCAAGGAGGCCGTGGTGCGGGTGCGCCTGGTGCCCGGCACCGGCAAGTTCAATCTGGACGGGCGCACCCTGGAGGCCTACTTCCCGAACAAGGTGCACCAGCAGCTGATCAAGGCTCCGCTGGTCACGGTGGACCGGGTGGACAGCTTCGACGTCTTCGCCCACCTCGATGGCGGCGGCCCCTCCGGCCAGGCCGGTGCGCTGCGGCTGGCTCTGGCCCGCGCCCTGATCCTGGTGCAGCCCGAAGACCGCCCGGCCCTGAAGAAGGCCGGCTTCCTGACTCGTGACCCCCGGGCCACCGAGCGCAAGAAGTACGGTCTCAAGAAGGCCCGCAAGGCTCCGCAGTACAGCAAGCGCTGATCTGCGATTGCATTCTGGCAGCGAGTTGGGGGTGCCTTCCGCACGCGGAAGGTGCCCCCGGCTTGCGTTTAAGGGTGCGTGTTTTCGGTCCGATACCGGCGTGTCGGGCCGGAGAGATGCGCGCTCGCGGCGATAAAGGATAGTGATGGGTCGACTTTTCGGCACCGACGGCGTCCGCGGGGTTGCCAACCGCGAGCTGACCGCTGAGCTGGCGGTCGCGCTGGGTGGCGCGGCGGCACAGCGGCTCTCCACCGGGACCGGGCGACGGGTGGCCGTAGTCGGTCGTGACCCGCGGGCCAGCGGCGAGATGCTGGAGGCCGCGGTCATCGCCGGACTGACCAGTCAGGGCGTCGACGCACTGCGCATCGGGGTGCTGCCGACACCGGCAGTGGCCTATCTGACCAGTGCGTATGAGGCCGATTTCGGGGTGATGATCTCCGCCTCGCACAACCCGATGCCCGACAACGGCATCAAATTCTTCGGTCCCGGCGGACACAAACTCGACGACGCCACCGAGGACCAGATCGAAGACCTGGTGGCTGCCGGACCGGGCCTGCGCCCGATCGGCGCCGAGCTGGGCCGGGTGGTGGACGCCAAGGATGCGCTGGGCTGCTACCTGCGGCATCTGGGCGAATCCAATGCCAGCCGGCTGGACGGCCTGACCGTGGTGGTGGACTGCGCGCACGGCGCGGCATCGGACGCGGCGCCGCGGGCCTACCGGGCCGCCGGCGCGACCGTGATCACGATCAATGCCGATCCCGACGGACTGAACATCAACGAGGGGTGCGGCTCGACGCACCTGGAACCGTTGCGCGCCGCGGTGCTCGCCCACGGCGCCGACCTGGGCTTGGCGCACGACGGTGACGCCGACCGCTGCCTGGCCGTCGATGCTGCCGGCAATGTGATCGACGGTGACGCCATCATGGTCGTGCTGGCCCTGGCCATGCGTGACGCCGGAGAACTTGCCGATGACACGCTGGTGGCGACCGTGATGAGCAATCTCGGACTCCATCTGGCCATGCGCGAGGCCGGGGTCACCGTGCACACCACCGATGTCGGCGACCGCTACGTTCTCGAGCAGCTGCGGGCCGGCGGATTCACCCTCGGCGGTGAGCAGTCCGGCCACATCGTGCTGCCCCAAGTGGCCACCACCGGTGACGGCATCATGACCGGCCTGCGTCTCATGGCGCGTATGGCGCAGACTCGCACTCCACTGGCCGGGCTGGCTTCGGTGATGCGCACGCTGCCGCAGGTGCTGATCAATGTCGAGGTCACCGACAAGGCCGAGGTGGTGGGCCGCCCGGCAGTGCGTGATGCGGTGCGGCGTGCCACCGAAGAGCTCGGTGATACCGGACGAATCCTGTTGCGCCCGTCGGGAACCGAGCAGCTCGTCCGGGTGATGGTGGAAGCCTCCGACGAGCAGACGGCACGCCGGATCGCGGCCGACGTCGCCGACGCGGTACGCACTCGGCACTGAGCCCGGCGAATCAACCCGGCGGTTCAGCGAGCCGAGGGGAACCCATCCAGCGCTGTCGACGTCATACCCCTATGGGACGACAACAGCTCTACCTCGATACCGCCGCGCTGCACGCGGTGGCCGCCCACTTTGATGCGACTGCGGCGGCTATTGATATAGCCGCCCGTATTCGGTTGGGCGGGTTGGCCTTCGACGGTGACGCCGCCGGACGCGACCATATCGGGGCGGGTGAGGCGCTGCGCCGTGGTTTGCAGGCCTGGTTGCCCGAGCTGATGCGCTGGTCGCGGGCCAGCACCGAGGTCGCTACGGCACTGCGAGTCGGGCTGGTGCGCTACGGGCAGGCCGAGGCCGCGGCCGCCGAGCGGGTCGGCTGACGTGGCTCAGCGATACGACGTGTCCGGACGGCTGGTCGAGGGGCGCGAGGCGGTCACACACACGCAGGCCTACGTGACGGCCTGCTATCGGCGGGGATACCGACATCCGGAACTTACCGGCTACGACGGCCAGCTCGTCGACCGCTACGACAGTGAAGCCGGCCTGGACCTGCGGTCGCTCGATACCGACTGTGCCGCACTGAATGTACTGGCCGACGCCGCCGACGACGCGTTACGAACCCAACGACAGCAATTGGCCGGACTGGACAATGCCTGGCGCGGACCGGGCGCGGACGTCGCCACGGAATTCCTGCGCCGGCACTGCGACGCCGCCGCACAGCTGATTGACCGGCTGCGCGCCGCGGCCGGCGGCTGCGGTGTGCTGCGCGACGAGCTGTGGCGGTTGGTGGACGCCAAGGTGGCCGCGGTGCTGGCCGTCGACGAGCGGGTGGGGGCACACCGGCCGTCCTGGCTGGCGGCTGCCCAGGCGGTGAACTCCGGCTCCGACGACGAGCGTGCCGCCGACGTGGTGGAGAAGCAGGTGATGCCCCACGTGGACAACGATGTTCGTGGCGAGTGGATGGTTGCCCTCGGGTCGGCGCGCGACGGGATCGCCGCGGCTTACGGCGCCGCCGTCGCGACAGCCGAGCCCGGCGCCGGCGTGGTGTTCGCGATTCCGGGGGACCTCGGACCGGTGGTGTGGCCCGACGCGGCGGGGCCTGTTGTGCCGCAACCGGTTGCGCCGATGGCAGGACCGGTCGATGTTCCGCCTATTCAGCCGGCGGCGGTGTCGCCGAGCCCATCGGCACAGACAGTGAGCGACCCGGCGGTGGCCGGACCGCTCGACGGCGGGCCGGGCGATCTGGGACTGCCCGGCGCGCTCGGCCTGCCCGGCGGCCTGGGCTTGCCCGGCGACCTGGGCTTGCCATCAGCGGGAATACCCGGCGGCGCAGGCGGTGGGCTCGGCGGCCTCGCAGGCCTGGGTGGGTTGATTCCGCGGCTTGTCAGTGCGTTCGGCGATCCCGGCGCCGGACAGCCGTTCGACGAGCCGTTCGATGATCACACCCGGGCCGACGCCGAACCCGACGACTCCGGCGACCTCGCCGATGCCGAGCCGGAGCCCGAACCGACAGCAGATGTAGCCGAGGCCCCCGAGCAGGCGGAACCGTCCGAAGATATCGGTCCGGAGCCGGTGGCCGAGGACAACGGAGACGCCGAAGATACCGAACAGATCGGGGAGGGCGAGGCCTCCGCGTCGATGGCTGATGTCCCGCCGAAGACCCCGTGCGAGATCGCGGCTGATGAATTACCGCAGGTAGGGGCGTGACGGATGGTTCGCATCGTGATGCAAGATTTACCGCATCATGATGCGAGCGCGCGTACGATGGTCAATGTGAGAACAACCGTGGTGATCGACAGTGATGTCGCTGCCGAGATCGAGCGACTTCGGCGGCGGGGTCTGGGTATCAGCGAGGCGCTGAACCTGCTTGCCCGCCGTGGCATCGCCGCGCAGGCCAGCGCTCCCGGGTCTCGATACCGTCATCGCAGTGCGCCGATTGGCCTGAAGGTCGATGTCACCAATGTTGCCGAAGTGCTCGACCTACTCGACGACGACTGATGAACTTCGATGTTCCTAGACGCGAATCTCCTGCTGTACGCCGTCGACGCCGATAGCAAACACAATCCGGTGGCCGCGGCGTGGCTGGAAGAAACGTTGAACGGCGCCAACAGGATTGGTCTGCCGTGGCAGACCATCGGCGCGTTCTTGCGGATCGTCACGCACCCCAGGGTGACCGCTAACCCATTGGACGGGTCCCAGGCGTTCAGGTACGTCTCGGACTGGTTAGCAGTCCCTGTGGTGTGGATCCCGCCCGCCACCGAATCGACGGCAAAGACGTACGCCAAGATCTGCACACAGCTCGATGTGACCGGCAACCTCGTACCGGATGCCCAGCTTGCCGCTCTCGCGATCGAGTACGGCGTCGAACTGGCCTCTGCCGACTCCGATTTTCAACGGTTCCCGGGCCTGCGCTGGGTCAACCCGTTGGCTTCCGGCTAGGACCCCGGCGCTCGTCGCTCAGCCCGGGCGGGTTCCCCAGGACTGCAGTGTCGAGACGATCTTGGCCGCTGCCTCCAGCTCCTCCAGCGACAGTTCCTGGGTCGGCGTACGCCACTCGGCGAGAACCGCCAGCTTGCCGTCGACGAAGTTCTGCTTGGACTGGCCGCGCTGGATCTTGCCGCTTGAGGTGGTCGGCAGTGAGACGTGATGCACCAGCACCACGGCGTCGGCCGCGATCCCGTGATGGGTGGCGACCGCCAGCCGAATCGCCTCGATGACGGCGTCGAGGTCGGTTTCCGCGGCCCGCGCACTGTCCACTTCGTGGACGATGACCAGCCGCTCAAGACCTCCCGGCGGCGCGTCGGTGGCGAAGGCCGCCCCGCGGCCCGATACCAGGACCGGACTGCATTGCTGCACGGTGAATTCGATGTCGTTGGGGTAGTAGTTGTGGCCGTCGACGGTGATCAGGTCCTTGCACCGACCGGTGGTGAAAATCTCACCGGCACACAGGAAACCAAGGTCTCCGGTGCGCAGGAACGGGCCGCGACTCGGGTCGCCCGGCTCGGCCAGCACCGCGCCGAACGTCGCGGCCGTCTCCTCCGGCCTGTTCCAGTAGCCCAGCGCCACATTGGGTCCGGCGACCCAGATCTCGCCGATCTCGTCGGGTCCGCAGGGCTGGTAGGTCACGGGATCGACGATGGCGAGGTCGGTCTGCCGCGGCTGGCCGCAGCCCACGAACGTCGCGGCGGCGGGGTCATCTGGCGACACGTCGACGATACGGTCCTGCTCCAGCGCGACCCGGTCGAGGTAGCGCACTCCGGGCACTCCGGCGGGTGATCCGGACGCCACACACAGGGTGGCCTCGGCCAACCCGTACACCGGATAGCACGACGAGAGCTGGAATCCTGCCGGCGCGAAGGCGTCGGCGAACGCCGCCAGTGACGTGGCGCGCACCGACTCGGCGCCGTTCATGGCGACCGTCATGCAGGAAAGGTCCAGTGCTGCACGCTCTTCGGGTGTGCTGGTCTCCACGCACCGGTCGTAGGCGAAGTTCGGTGCGGCGGTGATCACGCCGCGATGGGACGACACCAGTTCCAGCCAGCGCATCGGGCGCTTGATGAATGCGGTCGGGGACATCAGCGCCGTGCTGGCCCCGACGTAGATCATCGACAGGATGCCGCCGATCAGGCCCAAGTCGTGATGTGGTGGCAGCCAGAAGACGCCTTTGCCGTTCTCGTCACCGTTCCACGACTGACGGATGGCATCGCAGTTGTGCAGGATGTTGCCGTGGCTCAGCAGCACACCCTTGGGCGATCGGGTTGACCCGGAGGTGTATTGGATGGCAGCCGGTGAGTCGATGTTGAGGTCGGGAGCCACCCAGGCGTCGGGGTCGGCGCCGGCATCGGTGAAGAACCACTGCTCGGGTTCGCCCGGTATCCCGGCGACCGCGGCCCGGGTGTCCTGGCTCTTCTCGGAGGCGGTGAGCGCGAACTTCGCGGCAGCGTCGGGGACGACGACCTGTAGGCGCGGCGCCAGCTTCTGATGAACCGGCACCGCGACGGCGCCCGCGTACAGGCAGCCGAAGAACCCGGCGATGAAGTCCAAGCCCGGCCGCACCAGCACCAGCACCCGCTCGCCGGTGACGTCGTAGCGCTGCAGGTTCGCCGCGATAGCGCGTGCGCGACGGTCCAGCTCACGGAACGTCAGTTCGCTGCGGCCTTCGTCGTCGCCGTTGTAGGAGAAGCTGAACGCAACCTTGTGTTCGAACCGTTCAGCTTGGCGTTGCAGCAGCTCAACCAGGGTTTGAGCGATGGGTGTTGTCACGGTGGGCGTGAAGTCCATGGCCCCCATCTTGGCGTGCGGGGTGTCTTGAACCACATCCGGCCCACATCCGGCCCACCGCGCGCTGAATCAGGACGGCAGCAGGGCGCGCAACTCCTCGACGTAGCGCAGTGCTTCGGCGGGCTCGGTGGCCAGCGGGCCGACCAGCAGCGTGGTCACACCGGCCTCGGCGTAGGCGGCGAGGCGTTCGGCCACCAGACCACGCGGCCCGACCAGCGATGTGTTCCGCACCAGCTCGTCGGGCACGGCATCGATCGCCTCGGCCTTGCGCCCGGACAGGTACAGCTCCTGAATGTGATTGGCGACGTCGCCGAAGCCGTATCGGGTGGCCAGGTTGTGGTAGAAATTGCGGCCTTTGGCGCCCATTCCACCGATGTACAGCGCCAACTGCGGTTTCGCCCAAGCCAGCCGGTCCTCGACGTCGTCGCCGATGGCCAGCGACGCCCCGACGATGACGTCCAGCGGGCCTAACGCCGGATCACGTTTGGCGGCACCGGCTTTCAGGGACTCGCCCCACACGTCATCGACCCGTTCCGGGTAGAAGAACACCGGCTGCCACCCGTCGGCGATCTCGGCGGTCAGCTCAACGTTCTTGGGTCCCAACGCGGCGATCGAGATCGGAATTCGTTCCCGCACCGGGTGATTGATCAACTGCAATGACTTGCCCAGCCCGGTTCCGCGCTCCGCAGGCAGGGGCAGCTGGTAGTGCTTTCCCTGGTAGGTGAGTCGTTCGCGGCGCCACACCGCCCGGCAGATCTCCACCACCTCTCGGGTGCGGCCCAGGGGAGCGTCGAATGGCACGCCGTGGAAGCCCTCCACCACCTGCGGCCCTGAGGTGCCCAGGCCCAGGGCGAACCGGCCGTCGGACACGTAGTCCAGGCCGGCGGCCGTCATCGCCAGCAGGGCGGGCGTTCGGGTGTAGATCGGCAGGACCCCGGTCAGCAGCTCGACTCGCGACGTCTTGGCCGCCAGATAGCCCAGCTGGCTGATGGCGTCGAACGAGTAGGCCTCTGCGACGGCGACCACGTCGATCCCGAGTCGCTCCAGCTCAACGACGTGTCCGACTGCTTCTTTGAAGCCACCCGCGTAGCCCAGCTGCACCCCGATTCGCATCCCTCACCCATACCAGGGTTTCGCGGACACCGGACCGTGCCTGAAACGGGACAATCGTCCACTCTCAGTGAACGATAATAATTAACCAGGCGATTTGGAAAGTGAACGTGTGTTAGCTCGAAAAAACATGCGGAAATATTTGAGAAAAATATTTGAGACAAATACTTGATCCTTGGCGTTTTCACGGCTAGTGTCTCATCTCACACGCAAGTAAATGTGAATTCAGTAACAGCACGGCAGTCCCACGGCTTCCGAGGTGACTGCCCAGGGCGGCACCTCACAAAAGGAGATGGTTGTGCAGCAAACCCTTCGCCCCTACGTCACCGCCGGTATCGCGATCGTGGGCTCCGGCCTGATCGCCGCCACCCCGGTAGTAACAACACCGCTGGCCGGCGGCCCCACCATTCGAGATGTCGCACTCACCGCGGGCGGCCTCCCCGATCTGCTGGCGCCGTGGACGGCGGTGTTCAACACGGCCTCGGAGAACGCCACGATCCTCACCCAGAACTACTTCCTGGCCCCCGGGGTGGCGTTCCAGCAGATCATGGCCAACCAGTCACAGTTCTGGCAGTCAGTCCTGGACAACCCGTCGACCATCCCGGCCGTGGTGCAGCAGATCCAGAGCAACCTGGACGCGGTGATGACCGGCTATACGCTGCAGAACGCCTCCGCCGACACCAGCGCCACGGTCACTTACCACACCCTGAGCGGGTCAGACCCGAACACCTACGCCTTCGGCCATGACCTGCTCTTCGGTTTGCTCCCGGGATTCCTGCCCCCGGATCTGGCCGAGGGTGCGACGCCGATCATCAACTTCCTGGCCTCACCGCTGAGCGCCATCATCATGGGCTCGATAGGTCCCTGGTTCAGCCCGTGGGTCGCGATGATGAACAGCATCCAAGACGGTGACAGTTTCCCTCAGATCATGGCCAGCTGGACCGACGGTCTCCTGAATGGTTCCAAGCTTGACCTGGGCTTCCTGCTCCCGCTGATCGCCAACAGTGGACTGCTGCCGGCGGGCACCAACATCACCCACCTGGACTTCGCCCTCGGTGGCCTGCTCAGCACCGGAACGGTCGCCGTGGGCCCCTACCAGGTGACCGACCAGGCCGGGGATCTCGTCAACATTCACGCTGTCGGCGGGTCGATTTTCAACGGCCTCGGGATCTCGCTGGAGACCGGGTTGTTGCCGGGGACTCCCCTGGATATCGAAAGCTACGGGGTCGGCCCGATCGCGGCCATGGAGGCCTGGGGGCAGACTGTCGGGGCGCTGCTCGGGTCAGGTTGGGATGGCAAGGGCCCCGTCGAGGTCTACCCCCCGTGGCCGGGCATCAGCTTTCCGACCATCCCCGACAACCTGTTCGACGACGGTGGCGCAGGAGCGGGTGCGGCCACCGACGTCTTTGCTGAGCTGGCAGGGCTTTTCGGCGTCGACGCCTGAGCTGGCCCGCCCGCTATACCGACATTCCCTCACAACCTTCATCACTGCTTCAAAGAACCGCTTCACAGGAGAGGTGTTCGCACATGAGTCGTCGTCACAACAGCAGCCAGGCAGGTAACACCGGAGCGCGGTACCGCAGGCGGATGGTCGGCACCGCCGGCACGGTGGGCGCGTTCCTGGCCTTCGGGATGGCCCCGATGGCCGCGGCGCCCGCCGCACATGCCGATATCGACTTCGGTGATCTCTTCGGTGATCTGGGCGGTTCGTGGTCGACCGGTGACGCCGGTGACACCGCGGCAACCTGGGACCTCGGCGAGCTGTTCGGTGCGGCTGAGCCGGGTAGCGCTGCCGGGGATCTGTTCTCCTGGACCGGAATCATGGACCAGTTGTTCTATGAGCCGCTGCACAGCATCGCCCAGCTCTGGATCACCAACCCGCTTGGCGAAGCCATCAACGGGATGGTCAATGAGTGGTCGGGCATGTACCTGATCGGCAACGGTGTCGACGGTACCGCGGAGTCGCCCGACGGCGGTGACGGCGGCCTGTGGCTCGGTGACGGTGGTGCCGGCTGGGACAGCGATGAGGTCGGGGTAGCCGGCGGTGATGGCGGCTCGTCGCTCAGCTGGCTGGGCAGCGGCGGTGACGGTGGAGCCGGTGGCGCGGGTGCGGCCGGCGGTGATGGCGGTTCCGGTGGCTGGCTGTTGGGCAACGGCGGTGACGGCGGCGCTGGTGGTGCCGCGGTCGCCGCGGGCGGTTTCGGTGGCGCCGGTGGTGACGGCGG
>Ga0153956_1000688_pt1 | contig 35249 bp, 36 predicted proteins | sample TSFL040MetaG_FD_104704 | JGI IMG/M metagenome (GOLD analysis project Ga0153956, IMG submission 104704) | Attine ant fungus gardens microbial communities from Florida, USA - TSFL040 MetaG | ecosystem: Host-associated > Fungi > Mycelium > Unclassified | place: USA: Florida, Wekiwa Springs... | reverse complement strand
TGCCCAGCTGGCTCGCCCACTACAATGACGTGCATCCGCACCGCGCTCTGGGCTATCGTTCACCCCGCGAGTACATCGCGCAAACCCGCGAGGCTCCGTCAGGCCTTTAGGGGGCAACAACAATCGCCATCGCGTCCTCGAAGCATGACGGGTGCGAGGCCGCGATCGATTACGGGAGGGATGGTATGCAGCGAATCGGCTTGGTCATCGGCGGAGGCAGTGGGATTGGCGCTGCGGCCGCAATGTCTGTCGCGGCTGCGGGCCAGCAGGTCGCGGTCGCCGACCTGGACGGCGCTGCCGCCGATCGAATTCGCTTGCAACTGCCAGGTGAGAATCATCGGAGCTATTCAGCGGACATAGCGAGAGAAGAAGACGTAATCGCGCTGTTCGATGCTTGCGAATGCGATCTTGGCCCTGTCGCGGTCCTCATCGTCGCGGCCGGGGTATCCGGGAATATCGATGGCCAGCGGCCTAGCCTGTTGGACATCAGCGCTGACAGCTGGGATCAGACCATGGGGGTAGCGTCGGCACCCTTAGCGATTTGCTTGCGCCTCAACTCGGATCGAGCAGCCTGCGCTACGCGCTTATCGCGACGACCGCCGTGGTCAGCGGGTTAAACCAACTGGGCGCCAGCAGGCTTGGAAACGCCTTGAGTCGGGAAAATACACGTCGTTGTTAGAAAATTCGTTCGGAACATGCTCAGGATTTGGTCTTGGCGCTCCCGTGCAGAATCTGCTCATAGCTCCATCCCCTGTGATGCCGATAAATTTGCACCATTAAATACGGGACTAAACACCTAGGCCGTGCCTTCGGCCATAATCGATGGAATAAATCATGATTACCGCGTCTGTGCCCCTCCCCCGAAGCCGGAGGAGGGGCGACGACGGGCGCAGCCTCCCCAGGTCGTGAACCCGTCGTATTCGTCACCCAGATTAGGTTAGAGCGATTAATCCGGCCGACGAGTGCTCAATCTCACGCTGTCCCTGCTGCTCCCATAACGCCTCCCGCATCAGAGAAAGAGCGAGCATCTCGGCTTTCCCGCAGGCAATTTGCAGCACCCGCACAGACGTTGCATCTCATTATATATCAAGGCTGCCCCAAATCATCTCCTTCGATCGGCCAGAGCGTATGCATTTCGGGAGGCTCCGATACGGCCTCGAGCAGGGGTGCGAACACCTCCCCGCTCAATGCCGCCCCCGCTGCTTTCTGATCGGACAGCGACGACCAATGCTCCATGAAGAAAAGAACATTTTGGCCGCCGCCATCCCGGTAGATCTCGATCTTGAGGCAGCCTGCGGAATCCCGAACGCGATGTCGCAGGCCCCTTAACGCCGCCTCAAGCCTCGCCTCGTTGCCTAGCGCTCCTGTCAATTTATAGAGCTTGACGACGCTCACCCTGCCCCCTCTTCAAAGCGCCATGTTGATGATCTTGGCCTGGGTGAATTCGTGAAATCCTTCCTGGCCATTTTCCACGCCCAGGCCCGATTGCTTGGCGCCGCGGAACGGCATGTCGAACGGTAGATCGAGATGCTTGTTCACCCAGACAACGCCGGAATCGATCTTCATCGCCAATTCAAGGCCGCGTTCGGGATTCGCTGTCCAGATCGTGCCGCCTAGGCCGAACTCGCTGTCGTTGGCGCGCGCGACCACCTCGTCCAAATCCTCATAGGAAAGGACCGGCAGGATCGGGCCGAATTGCTCTTCGCGCACCAGTCGCGCGGAATCCGGAATGTCGCGAACGATCGTCGGCGCGATAAAATAGCCCGGACGGTCGAGCGGATCACCCCCAGCGATAACGGTGCCATTCTCCCTGGCATCGTCGAGGTACGTCTTGAGCTTCTCGAATTGCTGGCGGTTCTGCACCGGGCCGATCTGGGTGCCTTGGCGCAAGCCTTCGTCGACGATTGCCGCATCGGCGAGTCTGGCCAGTTCCTCGCACATCGCATCATAGAGCGAAGTAGGGACATAGACACGCTTGGCGGCCAGACATACCTGCCCCGCATTGAGCATCGCGGCGTCGAAAATCCGCGGTGCGACTTCCTTCACGTCAACATCGTCGAGCACGATTGCCGCGTCATTGCCGCCCAGCTCAAGCGTCAACCGCTTGAGGGAACTCGACACGCTCTCCATCACGCGCTTGCCCGTGGCAGTCGAACCGGTGAACGACACTTTGGCGACATCGGGGTGCGATGTCAGCCGGCTCCCCAGATCGTTCTGATCCACGACGATATTGAGCACGCCGGGCGGCAGGATCGGCTGCGCCACCTCACCGAATAACAAGCTGGTCAGCGGAGTCGTGGGGGCAGGCTTGGAGACCACGGTGTTGCCGGCCATCAGCGCCGGCGCGACCTTGCCCGCGAGCAGCAGCAGCGGGAAATTCCAGGGTGTGATGGTGGCCACGACCCCGAGCGGCGTGCGATGCTCGATAATACGCTGATGCGCTTCATCGACCCGCGTTATGGTCTCCAATTTGAAATCGGCAAAGGTACGGAACGCCGCGGCCGCCGCACCCGCCTCGAACTCCGCCTGCGCGAGCGGCTTGCCTTGCTCCAGCGTCAACAGCCGGGCGAACTCGCCGCTTCGCGCATCGATCGCGTCAGCCAATGCAAGCAGCTTGCCGCGCCTTTCATCGTCGGGAAGGCCGGACCAGGCCGGAAACGCGCGCTTTGCCGCGGCGACGGCTGCATCAAGTTGGTCGGAATCCGCCCGCGCGCATGTCTCGGCAATTTCGCCGGTTGCGGGATTGACCACGTCCAGCGTCAGGGCGCCGTCGACGAGTTGGCCATCAATCAACATCTTCCGGATCATAAATCCTCCTGCAGGTCGTGAGGGGTGAACGGGCCGGTCATCGCGGTACAAGCAATTGCCGGGTAATATTCTGAATATCGGTGACACCGGTGAGCGCCATCGCCGTTTTCAGTTCCGCCTGAAACTGGTCGATCAACTGCTGGACGGCACCCTGCCTGGCGGATGCGAGGGCATAAACCCAGGGCCGTCCGACCAGACAGGCCGCTGCGCCGCTGGCCAACGCCTTCAGCAGATCGATACCGGATCGTATGCCGCCATCGACCAGGACCGGCATTGCGCCGCCGATCGCATCGACGATGCGCGGAAGCTCCTCGATCGGCGACGGGCTGGAATCGAGCTGGCGCCCGCCATGGTTGGAAACGATCAGGCCGTCCGCGCCGTGATCGGCCGCCATGGCCGCGTCTTCGACATCAAGCACGCCCTTGAGCACCAGCTTTCCGGGCCAGCGCTGTCGGATCCAGGCGATATCGCTCCAATTCACCGTCGGATCACCGCTGGCGGCGATCCACCGCCAGAAATCATCGAGCCTGCGCGCTTCGGGGACCGCGGGGGCGAGATTCCCGAACAGATACGGGCCGCCGCGCAGATAGTCCCCGAACAGCCAGCGCGGATGGCTCAAGCCATCCGTCATCAAATGCAGGCGATCGACAAGCGACCGCTGCCCGCTCAAATTGCTTTTGTAGCGGATGCCGGGAACGGGCAGGTCGACCGTCAGCACCAGCACCTTGACACCGGCAGCCCGGGCCTGCGCCAACAGCGCCTCGATAAACCCGCGGTCGCGCATCATGTAGAGTTGGAACCAGTCCGGCGGCGTCCCTGCGGCGACGAGATCGCCCACCGAGGCGATCGACATGGTCGACAGGCACATCGGCACGCCGCAGTCAATCGCCGCCCGCGCCGCCGCGAACTCCTTGCGATGCGAAACGATGCCGCCCATGCCGATCGGCGCCAACACCATCGGCAGCGCCAGCCGTTCCCCGAACAGCGTGGTCGCGGTATCGATGCTGCCGACATCATTCAGGACACGCTGCCGTAGCCGAATCTCCGCCACCGCCTCTCGATTGAGGCGCAGCGACTGCTCGTCGAACGAACCGCCGTCGATGAAATCGAACAGTTCGCGCGGCAGGCGGCGGCGTGCGATCTCCCGCCGCCTGTCATAGGCGATCGGCCGGTTCATCGCGAGATCATCGTCTCCTTCTCCGTCATGAATTCGAGCAAGGCGGGCCGCCCCGCCTCGGTCTCCGCGATGCCGCGCCTGATCGCCGGGACGATCTCGTCCGGATCGGTGATCCGCTCGCCATAGCCGCCGAGCGCGCGGGCGAAGGCCGCATAATCTCCCGAAATATCGGTGGCGCGATATTTGGCGGTCGCCTGCGGCATGATCGGCAGCTCGATCGCCATCGAATTGTTGTTGAGCAGGATCGAGAGGATCGGCAGCCTCTCGCGCACCGCGGTTTCGAAGTCCATCCCGGTGAAGCCGATGGCCGCATCGCCCCAGACATTGATGCAGAGCTTGTCCGGATGCGCGAGCTTCGCGCCCATAGCCAGGCCGAGACCGTAGCCGAGCTGGGTCGACTTGCCCCAACCGATATAGCTCAGCGGCGTGATCGACTTCCAATATGGCGTCAACTGGTCGCGCGGGCTGCCGGCATCGTGCGTGATGATGGTATTGCGGACGTCGACCGTCTTCTGCAGGTCCCACAACACGCGATAGGGGCTGAGCGGCGTGCCCGTCGACGTCAGCTTGGGCAGCCATTTCTCCAGCCATGCCTGCTCGACCCGGCGGATCTCGTCATGGACCGCCTGCGGGTCGCGGGGCGCGCCGCCGAGCCGATCGGCACAGGCGCGATGCAGCGCCGCCAGCGCCAGCCTGGCATCGCCGATCAGCGCCTGGGCCGCGACCACCGTCTTGTTCAGGTCCAGTGGATCGGACGTCGAATGGATATAGGTCTTGCCCGCCGGCATCTTGATGCCGAACGACGTCGCCGAGAAGCTGCAGCCGATGCCGAAGATGAGGTCCGCCCGCTCCAGGAAATGCGGAATCTGGCCGGGCAGCGCATTGCCGCCGGAGCCGAGTGCGAGCGGATGCGTCTCGTCGAAAGAACTTTTCCCGGGAAGGCTGGTGCATACCGGCGCGGCCAGCAGTTCGGCAAGCGCCTGAAGCTCGGCATAAGCGGCGGCCCAATGCACTCCCTGCCCCGCGTAGATCACCGGCCGCTCGGCACGCACCAGCGCGTCCGCAGCCGCTTCGATCGCTACAGGGTCCGGTGCCGAGCGCGCCTTGACGACCGGGGCATAGTCGAACGCGTCGATCTCCTCTTCGAATACGTCGAGCGGCACCTCGACCACGACCGGCTGTGGACGGCCGTTGCGCAATTGCGTGAACGCGCGGCGCATGACGTTTGCGGTTTCGCTGGCTGAGGTCAGCCATTCGGCATGCTTGCTGACGCCACGCATCTGCACGGCGGACAGATAGTTGTGCGGCACCTGGGCGATGGCGCGCGGATAGCCCTGCGGCATGACGAGGACGGGGACGGAATCGGCATAGGCTTGCGCTACGCCGCCATAGGCGTTCTCGGCGCCCGGCCCGTGCTGCATACAGAACACGCCCATCCTGTCGCCGCGCGTCATCCGCGACAAGGCGTCCGCCATGTGCAGTCCGGTCCGCTCCTGTCGAACGATGATGGTGCGGATATCGACCTCGGCCGCCGCCTCCAGGACGGCGTTTCGCGGATAGCCGAAGACGACATTCACATTCTCGCGCTTCAGAATCCTGGCAATCGCCTGGGCAGTTTTCATGATCGACGAATTCTCCGTTATGTCCCACCGACAGGGCGGACAGCTGTGCATTTCTCAGGCTCGGGCGCCGCCGCGCATCATTGCGGCAAGGCGCGCACCCCCGCTTCCCGGGCAAGACCCAATTCCTGAACGCGCCTGGCATGGCGCTGTTCGTCTCGCTCCGGATCGATGAGCAGCGCTGCAACGACCCCGCAGGTCAGTTGCGCAACGCCGAACGCCGCGAAGCCGAACAGATATCCCTGATACTCGGTAGCGCCGGTCTCGATCGCCTTGCCCATCGCCAACGGGGCAATGAAACCGGCGGACACCGTGGATGCCCCGAAAATGCCGATCAGTCCGCCGCGCAGGCTGACCGGGCTGAATTGCCCGATCAGGGTGAACAGCATCGGGTTGCACACCACGCTCATCGACAGCGCGATGACCAGCAGCACCGCCTTGGCGGTCGCATCGGGGATCAGATAAGCTCCCACGACCGTTAGAACGCCCGATCCGATCACCAGCAAGGCGGACACCACACCGCGGGCAAGACGGATGCTGGCGCCGCGCTTCAGCATTTGCTGCGAGACAAGCGACACCAGGATCGGCCCTACCGCCGCAATCATCCAGGCGAATGAGATCATCATCGACGAGCCACCGGGGGTGAAACCGAGCGCGCTCTGCAGAAAATGCGGTAGCCAGGAGAAAATCAACGTCACGGCGAAATAGCTCGGGAAGGCGAGCAGCATACAGCCGATGAACGTCCTGGTGCCGACGAGGCGGAGATAGGCGAGCGCGGAAGGTCGCGCATCGGGCGACACCTCTTGCGCGGGCACCATACCTTCTTCGCCCTCACGTCCCACGACCAACCACACGATCGCCCAGGTCAGGCTGAACAGCCCGAGCACGCCAAAGGCGATGCGCCAGCCGAACTGATTGATGATCCAGACCATGAAGGGCGTGCCCACGATCATCGCGATGGCCGGCCCCATCATGTAGAAGGCATTGGGGATCGCCCGCTCTTCGTTCGGAAACCATTTGTACATCGCGTGGATGGCGACGGGCGACGTTGGCCCCTCACCCGCGCCGAGCAACATACGGCTGGCGAGCAGCACCCCAAACCCGGCGGGGATCAGGATCGGCAGCATCGCGACCGACCAGCTGACTGCCATGATCAGCAATATCCGGCGGCTCTGGAAACGATCGGCCAGCAAGCCGCCGATCAACTGGAGCGGGATGAACAGAAGAAAGAATACGGAATTAAGCAGGCCGAATTCGACCGGGGTCAGCCCCATTTCCTTCATGATATGCACTGCGGACAGGCCAATGACGGCCTTGTCCATGAAATTGATGATGTAGAGCAGCGCCAGCAGGAAGACGATAAGCCATGCCATGCGGCGCTCACGACGGATCTGCATCAGCGCGCGCCTCCAATCGCATTCCATTCATCGAGCCGGAGATGCCGCGCCAGGTCGTCCGCCTGCATCTCGAAATTGGGCATGTGCTGCGGGGCGACCGAGCCGGAGATCAGTCCCGCCAGGTCCGACAGGCCCGATTGCACGGCACCGACCGCGCGGAGCAGCAACAGATTGGGATAGCTGATCTGATTGAAACCCAGGTCGTAGAGTTCCGCCGGCCCCGGCCAGAGGCGAATCTTGCGCTCACCCACCACGGCGACCGGATTGGCGTGGCGGAAGCGATCGCCCACGATGCGCAGGTCTTCCACGGTCTGCAGGCCCGCGATGAAGACGCCGTCCGCGCCGGCTTTCAGATAGGCATCGGCGCGGCGCAGCGCGGCGTCCATCCCGTCGAGCAGGAAGGCATCGGTCCGGCCGATGATCATCATTGCCCCAGGATCGTCACGTGTCTCGCATGCGGCGCGCACCTTCGCGCTCATTTCATCGATGGTGACGAGTTGCTGGGAACCCCCGTCCCCCGGCTTCTTGCTCGCGCGCAGCTGATCCTCGAAGATCAGCTGGCCGCAACCCAGCGCGTCGAAGGTTCTGACCGTCAGGACGACATTCCTGACGTCGCCGAAACCGTCATCGGCATCCATGCCCCAGGGCAAGTCATGCCCGCGCAACACCTGCCGAGCCCCTTCGGCCATTTCGCCCAGCCCGGCCAGGCCGACATCAGGCCATGCATATTGCGCTGCCAGGATGCTCGAGCCGGCCAGCCCGACGGCGTCGAAACCGGCATCCGCGACCATGCGCGCAGTCATTGCATCATGCGCGATCGGCGCGATCAGCGGCCGGGGCAAGGCGAGCAGGTCTTTGAAGGTCTTTGGCATGAGGAAGCTATTTCTTGCCAGAAAGAAGAGGGATGTCGTCCGCGCGCCGCGATTTAGGCTGATCGGTGAGGAACTGATGGATATCGGCCACCTGCGTATCGCTCAGTACCCGGTCCGTGAAGGGCGGCATCAGCCTGACCGGGTGGCGAACAATGGTGGTGAAACCGTCGAGCGGCATGGGATTGCCGGCGAGATCGGGGCCTGACATCGGCCCGATCCCTCCCCGTCCGGTATAGCCGTGGCAGGCCCAGCATCCCGCGGTCATGTAAAGCTGCCGCCCACGCTCGACCGGTTCGTTCGAAACGACAGGAGCCGATGCGGTAGGCGATGATTGCGCTCGTCCCGCCGCGACGGCCAGCACGCCCGAAGCTACCGCCACGAAAACCAGGCCAGGCGCCCTCATCGCGGCTGCCCCACGACGTCAAGCAGTGCGGGCTCGCCCTTGCGCACCACCGCCAGGGCACGCTGGATCGCCGGGCGAAGATCGGCGGGATCGCGGATCGGTCCCTCCGCATAGACACCCATGCCCTGCGCGATCCTGGCATAGTCGATATCCGGTCCCCGCAGGCTGGTGCCGATGCCGGTACGATCGATGCCGCGACTGTGACGATTGGCCATCAGCTGCAGGTGCATCCGCTCCTGATGATAGCCGCCATTATTATGCATGATCGTCAGCAGCGGAATCCGGTGATGCGCCGCGGTCCATAATGCGCCGGGCGCGTACATGAAATCTCCATCGGACTGAAAGTTGATCGAAAGACGTCCGGCATCGCGATTGCCGATCGCCGCGCCCAATGCCGCCGGCAGCCCATAGCCGACGCCGGCGGCCCCGGAGCTGCCGGTATGGCTGTAGAATTTATCGATCGGCCAGAGCCGGCGCGCCCAGGTGTTCGGCGTGGCCACGGTCGATCCGACCATCGACCAATCGTCATGCTGGATCTGATCCCAGACCTCCATGGCCAGCCGTGCGGGATGAACCGGGTTCAGGTCCCAGCCGATCGCCGCCGCGTCGCGCGCCTTGCGCCGCATGACGGCATAGGCATCCCGCAAGGCGCGCCCGCGCGCGGCGAGCGCCGAACGACGCTGCGCCGGAATCGCCGCCTTCACCGCTTCGATCAGGCTGGGCATGGTCGCCTCCGGATCGGCGGACATGGCGATATCGGCGGCGCTATAGCGTTGGAAATCCTGGTAATTGGCCTTGATCAGCAGATCACCGGTGCCGATGCTGATGACCTTGCAATTCTCGTCGATGGTCGATCGCCAGGGCTTGCCGATCGTATCGTCAAGCGCATGGATCGTGCCCCAGAGATCGGTCGGCTCCAACGCGAGGACGACATCCGCCTCGGCCAGCAGCTCGCCCATCCGCTGCGAGTGGTTGAGATAATGCGAGCTGGGCAGATTGACGCGCGTGGCGGTATCGATCACCGGCGCCTGCAAAGCCTCCGCCAGCATGGCGAGCAAGCCGAGCGCCGCGGGCGTGCGGGCATAGCGATCGGCGACGATCACCGGATTTTCCGCCGCCGCCAACAGCTTTGCCGCTTCGCGGACCGCCCCCGTGTCACCCTGCGGCGGGCGATCGAGCGTGAGCTTCGGGATGCGGAGCCTGGCCTCCGCCGCCGGATCGAGTTCCTCTTCCTGCAAATCCATGTCGACGGTGATCATCACCGGCGCGCCCGGTACCGCCGTCGCCAGCCGGACCGCGCGCACCTGGGATTCCGCATAATGCTGCAACGATGCCGGCGCATCGTCCCACTTGGTATAATCGCGCACGATCAGGGCATTGTCCTGCACCGAATGCTGCCATTCGACCGGCGCGCGTCGCGTATTGGCATCGGTCGCATTGCCGCTGACGATCACGATCGGCACGCGATCGGCATAGGCGTTGTAGATGGCCATCGCCCCGTGCTGGACGCCGACCGTGCTGTGCACGAAGGCCATCATCGGCGCGCCGGTCACCTTGTAATAACCGTGCGCCATCGCGACCGAGGTTTCTTCGTGACAGCAGGTCAGCCATTCCGGGCTGGCATTGCCGCCATAGTTGATCAGCGATTCCTGGAGCCCCCGGAACGTCGACCCCGGATTGGCCGCGACATATTTGATCCCCAGCGTCTTGATCACGTCGACCATGAAGTCCGCGCCGGACCGGGCGATCGTCGTCTTCGGGCTGATATCGACAGGCTCGGTCTCGGCACGCATGTCCGGCGCCGGGACTGCCGGTTGCGGCCTGGGTTCGGCGAGGCCGGCCGCGGCCGACGAAGGCGCCATTCCCAGGGCGCCGCCGATAACGACGCCACCCTTCAGAAACTGCCGCCTTCGCAACCCCGATTCCATTACCCGCCTTTCCTGCATTCACGCGCCCGATCAGAAGTTCACGTTACCCCTGATTCCGAACGTCCGCGGCGCCTGGAGGCTGGCGCCGATCAAACCGCCACCGCTGATGGTGTAGGTCCGGCCCGGATTGACGAGCGCGATCACCGCCTTGTCCTCGATGTTCTGAATCCAGAGGCTGACGCTCCAGTTCCGATCCGGCGAATTGTAGGTCAGGCTGGCGTCGGTGCGGTTGTAGCCCGGCACCCGGCTCTCGCGCAGATAGTTGAGATTGGTCTCACGCGAGGATTCGTAACGTTCGGTGACCGAGGCGACAACGTTACCGCCGTTGCCCAGATCGAACGTCTGGTCGATCCCGCCTTGCAGGACCCAATCCGGCGCGCTGAGCAACTGGCGGCCCGAACAATTGACCAGGAACGAGCCCGAATCCGGCGTTACGGGACAAGTTTGGGTGTTGGCCGGACTGGTCGCCGCCCGGAACACGAAATTATCGTAACGGGCGTTCATATATTGGCCGCCAAACGACAGGCGCGTGTTGTTGACCGGCAGATAGGCGATGTCCCACTCCACGCCCTTGACCGTCGACTTGGCAACGTTCTGGGTGATCGTGAAAAAGCCGATGCCTGGCAGCGACGCGAAGTTCTGGACCTGCTGGTCCTTGTATTGAAGATAGAAGGCTTCGAGATTCACCTGCAGGCGCCGATCGAAGAAGCGGTTCTTCGTGCCGATCACATAAGAGATGATATGCTCCGGGTTGAATGGCGCGCCGCCCGGGGGGCCGTACGAAAAGCCACCCGCCTTGAACCCGGTTCCGACGTTCGCGTAGATCAGCGATTCCGGCCCCGCGTCAAATTCCGCGCCGACCTTCCAAGTCACGGAATCAAACGACTTGCGCTGATCGACCAGGCTGACGAACGTACCCGCGCCTTCCGGTGGGCGGTCGCGCAACGATGACGTTGCGAACGGATAATTGGCGATCGTCCAGCGCGGCGAATAGCTCGCCTTGGTATCGCGATTGACGCGCATGCCGCCCGAAATGCGGAACGCGGGCGTGAAGGCATAGGTCAGTTGCGCGAAGGCGGCGACCGTCTTGTTGGCCAGATTGAGCGAGGCGTTGGACAGGCCGGTGCCCTGCTCGTTGATCTGCTGCAGGTGGACGCGCTCCTTCAGGACGAACGCACCGACCAGGTAGCGAAGCGGCCGATCGTTGTCGGATGCCAGGCGGATTTCGACCGAGTCCTGGTTCTGCGGACCGTCTTCACCATTGTAGAAGGTCGCCATGATGCTTTCGAAATTGACGTCAGTCGCGCGGTGCGCCGCGATCGCCGTCACCGTCCCGATCGGCGTGGCCAACTCGACCGTGCCGGTGATGCCCCAATAGGTATTGTCGAGGAACACGCTGTCACGCCGCCGCACCGCCACGCCTGATTTGGTATAGACGCTCTGGATCGAGCTGTCGGGATTGAGCAGCCCGGCCCATGGGTCGCCGATGAAACCGCTCAGCCCGGTCGTGTTGCTCGTCGCCGTCGTACTGTAGAGCAGCGAACCGCCCGGGCCGGCGCCGCGCTGCCGCGCATAGTCGCCGACTAGGGTGATGCTCGCGTCCGCGGACGGAGCATAGCGCAGCGTGAAACGACCGGAGACGGTATCCTCGTCGCTGGTGCCGTCGCGGAAATAGCCATTGCGGCGCACCGACTGGAATGCAGTGCGGGTGGTTAGCGTGTCGGACAACGGGATATCGACGCCGCCGTTGACCTGGACCAGGCCGTAATTGCCGAATGTCGTACCCATCGTGCCGCCGAACGTTTTACCAGGCGCACGCGGAATCACGTTGACCACGCCGGCGGTCGCGTTGCGGCCATAGAGGATGCCCTGCGGCCCCTTCAGAACCTCGATACGCTCCAGATCGAAGAACATCGCGTTCGGACCGGATGGACGGACCAGGGGAACGCCGCCGATGTTGACCACCGTGCCATTGTCTTGCTGCGAGTTCGTGGTGAAATTGCTGATGCCGCGGATCGAGAAATTGGCGTAGGGGCCGGAGGTCGGGTTCGAGCGGAAGGCCGGCACCAGGTTGGTGAGGCGCGTGGTATCGGTGACGCCGCTCTTGGTGAGCTGGTCGCCCCCCACAGCCGCAACCGAGATTGCTGCGCGCTGCAAGGTTTCGGAACGGCGTTGCGCCGTCACCACGATATCTCCGATGCCCTGTTCCTGATCGCTAGGCGTGGCAGCAGGTGTGGCCGGCGCTGTCTGCGCAGTCGCAGTGCTGGAAACGCCCACGAACAGACCGATGGCGGTAGCGGCCAGAAGAATGTGTTTCATGATATCCTCCCTCTGCCGCGTTTGATTTTCGCGGCTAGCTTTTCGCGATCCCGCCGAGCCGGTCCCCCGGATCATTCAGGTATTCAGCGCTCTCGTCGGCTTTCTGAGAGGCAGGGCGGCCCAGTGACAATGACCATTTAATCACACGCCAGGCTCGCAAAAGTCATATCGGCCCTGCGAGCCAGTCAGCGATGTTCTTAAGTCAAGCCAGCGATAGCTTTTTTTCGCTTGTCGCTTATCCATCCAGATGGTTCCGAAGGCCCCCAGAAAACAGAGGAGGCGGACCTGCGATCGTTTCGTGAACGCATCAACCAGGACGGATATGTCCTGAACTTCTATTGTACCGTTCCAGCGCCATTGATCGCCGAGCTCGCTGCCAAGGCTGGGTTCGACGCGGTGACCCTGGATATGCAACATGGTTTGATCGACTATGCCGAGGCGGTGGCAATGATCAGCCCGTTGGCAGGCCGGGACGTGGTGCCGATGGTGCGCACGCCCCCGCTCGACCCAAGGTTGATTATGAAGCTCCTCGATGCTGGTGTTCTCGGCATCACATGCGCGCTGATCGAGAGCGGCACGGATGCGGAGGCGCTGGTCCGCGCGTGCCGTTATCCGCCGCGCGGGGAACGCAGCTTCGGCCCGTTGCGCGCTGGCCTGGTCCACGATGGGTATTACGATCGCGCGGACGAACTGGTCACGGTACTGGCCATGCTCGAATCCCGCAAAGGCTTCGACAATCTGGATGAAATCCTGGCCGTGGACGGGATCGATGGCATCTATATCGGCCCGATGGATCTCGCCCTGTCAATGGGCCACGCCCCCAGCCTGGATGTCCCGCAGGAAGTAAGTGACGCGATCGACCACATCCTGCGCCGTTGCCGGGAAGCGGGCAAAATCTGCGGCATGATCGCACCCGATGGCGCGCATGCCGCAACGCTTGTCGAGCGTGGCTTCTCCTTCGTGACCATCTCGAACGACATCCGCGCGATCGATCAGACGATCAAAGGCTGGCTCGGCGATGCTCGCAAGGCGAAGACCTAACGTCGGAGAATTGGCGGCAACAGGTCCTTCGGGAAGTTCTGATAGCAGACCGGACGCAGGAAACGCTCGATCGCGCTGGTGCCGACTGACGTAGAGCGTCCATCGGCGGTGGCCGGGAACGGCCCGCCATGGACCATCGCGTTGCAGACCTCCACCCCGGTAGGCCAGCCGTTGACCAGGAGACGGCCCGCCTTCCGCTCAAGGAGCGGCACCAGACCGACCGCGAGCGCCTGATCGCTCGCCTCCATCTGCAAGGTGGCGGTCAACTGCCCGTCCAGGCTTTCCAGGCACGCGCGCATCTCCGCCGCGTTCTCGCACGGTACGATGACCGCGCTCGGCCCGAATATCTCATGCCGCAGTTCGAAATCCGCCAGGAAGGCGGATGCGCTCGCGACGAACAGGCATCCCGTAACGTTGCGCCCGGCGAGTTGGGAGCGTCCACCGAGCGGACGGATATCAGGTCGTATGCTCCAGGCGCTCGCGATATGCACGAAGCGTTCGCGGATGGCGTCGGTCAACATCGGTTGCGCGGACACCCGCGCCAAGGCGGCCGATGCCTGCTCCATGAAACGATCGAGCGCCGGCCCCGCAATACCCAGGATAACGCCGGGGTTGGTGCAGAATTGCCCGGTGCCCAGCGTCAGCGACTGGACGAACTCCTCCGCCAGTCGCGCTCCGTGCATCGCCAGCGCCGACGGCAGAAGGACGACGGGATTGACGCTGCTCATCTCGGCAAACACCGGGATCGGCTCTAGGCGCTGCGCCGCCAGCGACATAAGGGTGACGCCACCCGACCGCGAACCGGTGAAAGCCACCGCCTTGATCGCCGGATCGGTCACGAGTTGGGCGCCAAGCTCTAGATGATTGCCCTGCAGAAGTGAAAAAACGCCCTCCGGCACGCCGCACCGGGCGATCGCACGGCGGATCGCGCGACCGACCAGCTCGGCGGTCGCCGGATGCGCCGGATGCCCCTTGACGACCACCGGGCAACCTGCGGCCAGCGCGGAAGCCGTGTCGCCCCCCGCCACCGAAAAGGCGAGCGGGAAATTGCTCGCGCCGAACACTGCGACCGGGCCGATCGGAATACGCCGCTGCCGCAGGTCCGGGCGCGGAAGCGGCGACCGTTCCGGTAGCGCGGGATCGAATATCGGGCGCTCCCAAAGCTCGCCGCGGGTCGCTCCAGCAAACAATCGCAGCTGCCCCACGGTGCGGGCGAGTTCGCCGCGAAGCCGGACCTCGCCCAGGCCAGTTTCGATATCGGCCTGGGCTACCACCGTGTCGCCCAGCGCGGTCAACTCGTCCGCGATCGCATCGAGGAAGTCGGCCCGCCGATCTGCGCTCAGCGCCCGAAACGCGTCGAAACAATCTGCTGCAAGCGTACAGGCTTGGCGCACGATATGCGCCGGCGCATTGCCGATCGGCGGATCGAGAGCGTCGCCCAGCCGCGCGTCCCGCGCCTGGAAATGCGCTTCGCCGATATGATCTTCCCGTCCGATCAGGCTTGCGCCAGTGACCTCCATCACGCCGTCTCCTTCCAGACCGGCCTGCCGGTTGGCCAGGGGCGAGAAAATGCAAATTTTGTCGGAGCAATCGCGCGCAAAGATCATCTGAAAACCGGCGCATGTCGCTAGCCATCAGGTGAATTTACCCCTACTCTTCCCGAAGAGAGGATCGACCGCGTGACATTGCCCCTGCTGCCCCCCCTGAATGCGTTGCGCGCGTTCAAGGTCGCAAGCTTGACCGGCAGCTTCAGCGCCGCGGCAAGCGAGTTGTGCGTCTCCCAGGGCGCCGTAAGCCGCCATATCGCCAAGCTGGAGGATTATCTCGGCGTTCGCCTGTTCGAACGCACCAATCGCGAGGTGCGCCTGACCACGGTCGGCGCCGAATATGCTATCAAGCTTCAGGCCGCGTTCGAATCGATCGAACAGGCGACGGTCGAGCTTCATACCGAGCGCAAGCGGGATCGCCTGAAAGTCGGCGTCTTCCCCTCCGTGGCCAACACCTGGGTGATGGAAAAGCTGAACGAATATCAGGCGGACCACCCCGAACTGGGCCTGGACATCGTGTGCCAGACAATGTTTTCGGACGTGGATATCCATTCGCTCGACATCATGGGAATGAACACGCTCGTGCCGTTGGAGGGAGTCGACTATCTGCCGCTGCTCGACGTGGTGCTGTCGCCGGTCTGCACGCGCGAGATGGCGGAGCGGATCGGCGACGATCCGGCGAACCTGCCCAATTTCACGACGCTTCATTCGCTGCGCCGACCGGAGCATTGGCTGCAATGGCTGGAAGCCGCCGGACTTTCCCCCCGTTCATGCCGCGCGTCACGGCATTATGAGAATTCGGCGCTGGCGCATCAGGCGGCGGTGAGCGGCATGGGCGTCGCCATGTCGCTGACGTCGATCAAGAACCACCTGCCCGCCTATCAGAGCATGGTGCACCCTTTCCCGATCACATTGCCGACCAGCGAAAGCTATGGCCTGGCGTGGCGCCGCTCGACGCCGAAATCGTCCAGCGCGCGCGCGTTGATCGACTGGATCGATGCCCAGAAGTCGGCGCGCGACACAAGCGGTCGTGGGGCAGCGCACTAGGCGGAACTGGACAGCGGTCAATTGCCGTTGTGGATGACCAGCCCGCCGTCAATCACCAGATTCTGTCCGGTAATGAACGATCCTGCTTCCGAGACCAGGAACAGCGCGGCCCCGGCGATATCCTCCACCTCTCCCAGACGGCGCAGCGGGGTCGCGGCCAAGCGCTTCGCCAGCACTTCCGGGTTGTCGAGGATGCCGGAACCGAAATTCGTCCGGATCAACCCCGGCGCCAGCGAATTGGCGCGAATGCCCGAAGGCCCCCATTCCAGCGCGATGTTGCGGGCGAGCTGTGCGATCGCCGCCTTGGCGAGCGCATAGACGCCGATCTTGTCGGCGCCGCGCAGCGCCGCAATGCTCGACATCATCAGGATCGCGCCGCCACCGCGCGCTGCCATCTTCGATGCGACGAGGTTGGTGAGCCACAGCGTGTGGCGGAGATTGACCGTCATGGTCAGTTCGATCTCTTCGTCGGTCGCCCCGGCAATCGGACCGAAATGCGGCGAAGCGCCGGCATTGCACATCAGGATATCGATGCCGCCAAACCGCTCCTCGGCGGTCCAGACAAGCAGTTCCAGCTGATCGCGCCGCGTCACGTCGCAGCCGACCCCGATCGCGCGATAACCGGCGGCGACCAATTCCCCGGCGCGGGCCGCACAGACTTCCGGTTCGTCGCTCGCCAGCACCACATTCGCACCGGCTTCGGCAAAGGCGGTGGCGCTGGCCAGCCCGATCCCCCGGCTGGCGCCGGTGACGACGGCGACCTTGCCGTCGAGACGGAAGCGATCCGCGTAGCTCACCGATTCAGCCCCACCCAGGGGCGATCGATGCCGGCGGCGGTTTCGAACTCGACGATCGCGGGAAGCTCTTCGACAAGAAGGTCGAAATCCTCCTTCGCCTCCAGCAGCGCGCGCCGCCGTTCCGGGTCGATCGAAAAGGAAATCGGCTCCAGCCCGGTCACCAAGATGCGATTGCCGGAAAGATCGATCGTCATCGCCGCATCGTTGGAACGCCCCAGCGCGTCGGCGATGCGATGCACCACGGCTTCGTCCAGGCGGATCGGCAGCAGACCGTTCTGCAACGAATTTTCGTGGAATATATCGCCAAAGCTGGGGGCGACGACGGCCCGTATGCCGTATTGCGCCAAAGCCCATACGGCCGATTCGCGCGAACTGCCGCAACCGAAATTCGCCCCGCCGACGATGAAGGTCGCCCCCCGGTACTTGGGCTGGTTCAGCACGAAATCCGGTCGTTCGTTCCCATCCAGGTCAAAGCGCCAGTTGGTGAACAATACCGAACCGAGATCGCGTTTGCCGCCCTCCATGGAACGGGCCGCGATGATCGCATCGGTGTCGACGTTATTGCGCATGAGCGGCGCCGCGATCCCGCTGACGGACTCGAACCGTTTCATTCGATGCCCTCCAGCCGCCGCACGTCGGTGATACAGCCCTCCACCGCCGCCGCGGCGACCATGGCCGGGCTGGCGATATGCGTGCGGCTTGCTGGCCCCTGGCGGTTTTCGAAATTACGGTTGGTGGTCGAGATGCTTCGCTTCCCCGGCGGCACGATATCGCCGTTACCACTGACACACATCGAGCAGCCGGCTTCACGCCATTCGAAACCCGCAGCCTTGAAGATCTCGTCCAGACCCATGGCCTCGGCCTGCGCCTTGACCGCGGTGGAACCGGGCACGACCAGGGCACGGACATTGGGGCTAACCTTGCGTCCACGCACGATCCGCGCCGCCTCCTCGATATCGGACAGGCGACTGTTGGTGCAGGATCCCAGGAACGCGACATCGATGGGCATTCCCATCAGGCTCATGCCCGGCTCGACCCCCATATAGGAAATCGCTTTTTCCATCGTGGCGCGCCGCTCGGAATCATTGGCCGACAAAGGATCGGGCACCGGCCGGTCGATCGCCATGACATCCTGCGGCGACGTTCCCCACGAAATCTGGGGCGCCAATGTCGAACAATCGAGTTCGAGTTCCCGCTCGAATATCGCGCCTTCGTCGCTGACCTGAAGGCGCCAGTCCTCCAGGGCTCGATCCCAATCAGCGCCCTTCGGCACGAACGGGCGGCCATGGAGATAGGAGAAAGTCGCGTCGTCAGCAGCGACGAACCCGGATCGCGCGCCAAACTCGACCGACATGTTCGAGATGGTCATGCGTCCTTCGATCGGCAGGTCACGAATGGCCGGCCCGGCATATTCCACCGCGTAGCCGGTGCCCGCGGCCGTGCCATACTTGCCGATCAGGCCCAGGATCATGTCCTTGGCATAGACGCCCTTGCCGCGCTTTCCGGTGAAGGTTGCCCGCAGCGTCCTGGGCTTGTTCAGCAACAGGCATTGCGACGCGAGAACCTGGCCAACCTGGCTGGTGCCGATGCCGAAAGCCCAGGCGCCCAAACCGCCGCAGGTAGCGGTGTGACTGTCTCCGCAAACCAGCGTGACGCCGGGCAGCGCCACGCCCAGCTCCGGACCGATGACATGCACGATCCCCTGCCGCTGGTCGTCAATGTCGTACAGTTCGACACCAAACTCCTCGCAATTCCTACGCATCGCCTCGATCCAGAAGGTGGTCGCGGGCCAGCTTTTCGCGGTGCGGTTAGGTTCGGTCGAGACGCAGTGATCGATCACCGCGAAGGTCTTGGAAGGTGCGTGAACGCCGATACCCGCCTTGCGAAGTGCATCATAAGCTTCGAAGCAGGTCGTCTCCTGCAGGAAATGGCGATCGATATAGATCAGCGAGCGATCTCCATACGGCTTGACCAGGTGCCGCTGCCAGATCTTCTCAAACAACGTGCGCGATTCCGTCACAGCATGCCCCTAAACGATATGGAACGGACGACGTCAGCCATTCGCGGTCGCCGATTTCTGCCCCGCCTCAACCTCATTGAAATGCTTTTCAATCGCTGCCGTCAGAGCAGCCTGCTTGCCGCTGTTGAGATGCTCCATATTCGCCCGGTTCCATTCCATCGAGCGATTGCGCCAGTCGTTGCGGCGATTGAACGCCGGGATCACCTTGCTGGCAAACAGGTCGAAGGACTTCTGGGTTTTTTCCCAGCTTGCCCAGTTATGGGCGAGCAACAGCATCACGCCGAAGCCACCGGTCTTTTGCCAGTAATTCTCGAGCACGCGTACCGCATCTTCGGGTGAACCGATCGCGCCGAGGCCTCCCGCGTTGATTTCCTCGATGCTCGGCAGGCCGATCGCCGCGCCGCCGTTCGGATTGAGCGAACGCGAATAGTTCTGCCACTTCTCGAAGCCTTCGGCCACGTCGGCGATCGCTTCCTCCCGCGTATCGGCGATATGGAAGCAGGCCATCAGCCGCAACCGCTCGCGATCCATGGTCCGGCCATCTTTCGCGGCGGCTTCGCAGGCGAGGTTCCAGTTGAGATCGAGCGTGTCATAGCCATGCACACTGCCCGCCGCGACGCACAGCATGCCGAGGTCGAACCGGCCCGCGGTCTTGCCGCCCGAGGGCGTGACCGAACTCGTCACCACCATTTCCGGGCGTGGCAGGGTGTAGGGCTGGATATGCAGCCGGGCGTCGCGCAGATCGTACCATTCGGACGACTGGGTGATCGTCTCCCCGGCGATCAGCCGGGTAATGATATCGATCGACTCCGCCATCCGGTCGCGCTGGGTCTTGGGGTCAATCCCCAGGATATGCGCGTCCGATGCCAGCAACCCCGGGCCGAACCCGAACATCGCACGGCCCCGCGTCTGATAGTCGAGCTGCACGATCCGCTGCGCGACCATGAACGGATTGTGATAGGGCAGCGATATCACCCCGGTGCCCAGGCGGATATACCTGGACCGCTCCGCTGCGGTCGCCACGAACAGTTCCGGTTGACCGTACAGCTCGAAGCCGCCCGAATGATGTTCGCCGACCCACGCCTCCGCATAACCGAGGCGGTCGAGTTGCTGGATCAGCGAGAAATCGCGCTCCATCTGGACCAGGGGGTCCTGATCGGTGTCGTGGAACGGCGGCAGGAATGCGCCGATCCGCAGGTTTCGAAACTGAGACATGGATAATTCCCCCGATCTGTCAGGCGGCCGCGACACCGCCATCCACCGCCAGATTAACGCCAGTCATGAAACTGGATGCGTCCGACGCGAACAGCAGCGCCGCGCCCGCAATTTCTTCCATGCGGCCCAGCCGCTTCATCGGCGCGGTCGCCGCGAACAGGGCGCCGGCATCGGGCTGCCGCAGCCGGCCGCCGGCCATGTTGGTCGGGAAACCACCGGGCGCGATCCCGTTTACCCGAACGCCGAACCCAACCATCTCGTTGGAAGCCAGCCGCATGACATGTGCAAGGCCGGCCTTGGCCGCGTGATAGGCATAGCCGGGAAGAGGAGACGTGGTCATCGCCGCTACCGAGGTGGTGACGATGATCGATCCGCTGCGTTGCTCCTTCATCGCCTTGGCGGCGGCCTGCATCGTGAACATGGCGCCCGCCAGGTTGATCCGCATCGAGCTTTCCCACAGGTCCAGCCCGACTGCTTCGATCACCCCTTCCGGGCTGCCATAACCGGGACCGGCGGAGACCCCGGCGTTGACGAACACCGCATCGATACGGCCGAGCGTCGCGACCTCGCGCGACACCAATTCGGCCGCCTCGACCGGGTCGGACAGGTCGAATTTGGCTTGGCGAATGATACCGGGAAGATCGGCGAAGTCCGCCGCCGCCGTCGCCATGCCGGCCTCGTCCCGGTCCATCAACGTGACGCTGGCGCCGTTGGCCAACATCGCTTCGGCGATCGTGTATCCAATTCCGCTCGCGGCACCGGTTACGATGATATTCTTCCCGCGTACGGAAAAAAGCTCTTCTGCCGTCAGTTTCATCTGCCCTGCGCCGCTCCTGCCCGCTTGTCTTCGAAGACGACGTGCATCGCCCGGACACATTCTCACAATGTCAATTTACTCATTGGTTGCCGGCGAAAAGATCATACGTTTCGCTGTTTCGGCCGCCTTCCCACACGCAATCAGCACAGCCGCTAACCGTCGCCCGGGACGCGCCAGCGTCCGCGAAACGAAACCGGTCCCGCGCCGATGCCGGCGGGCGGCGCGCGATGCTCGACGTGGCAGCAATAAGGCGCCGCGAAATGCGTCGGGAGCAACAGGGCGCCCTGCGACACGCAATCCTCCAGCACGGCCAGCCGCACCGCCAGTGCGGCGTCCGGATCCTCGTCGAACACCGAGCGGAGATGCGGGAAAGGGAGCTGAACGGGATGATGGATGACGTCCCCGGAGAACATCCCCTGCTCGCCGCGAGACTTCAGGCGGATCTTCACATGCCCGGCGGTGTGACCGTAAGCGGCCTCCACGGTGAGCAGGTCGTCGACGGTATGGCCTTCGTCGACCAGCACCATCTGGCCGGCCTCGACGACCGGCAGGATGCTGTCGGCAAACACATTCTCGTTGATCGGACGCGATCGATAGCCTGGCTGCCGATCGTCCCAGCGCTCGAATTCGGCGCGCGTGAACAGATAGCGGGCATTGGGAAAGGTCGGCACCCAGCGACCGTCAACCAACCGGGTATTCCAGCCGACATGATCGGCGTGCAGGTGTGTGCACATGACATAGTCGATATCCTCCTGCCGCGCGCCGGCGGCCGCCAGCCGCGCGATCCAGGGCTCGTTGCGCTGGTGGAAGCGCGGGATGCTGGGACGGGGCTTGTGGTTACCGATGCACGCGTCGATCAGGACAGTGTGATGCGGCGTGCGCACCAGCCAGGAGTGGATGCTGGTGCGCAACGCTCCCGTATCCGGATCGATGAACGCCGGCACTAGCCAGTCGCGTTCGGCTTCCCATTGACCGGGCTGGTAGTTGGCGAACATCTCGCCCGGCTGAAAGCCCGGCCCTTCATAGTCCTCGATGCGCGTCGCAACGGCATCGCCAATCTGAACGCGCACCGGCCCCATGGCCTTTCTCCCGATCAGTCCCCGGAGCCCAGCGGCTTGCCGGCATCCGCTTCAGCCTCGGCCAGAAGATTGGGCATGACATGGCCACATGCATCGCAGGTGCGATGGGCTTCATTGTAGAAGAAGTTGCGATAGGCGTTGGCGACCGGATCCTGGCCGTAATCTCCTACGCCATAGCGCTCCTCATGCAGCAGGTGATCGCATTCCGGACAATACCATTGGAAGATGTCGATCTCTCCGGGACGCCGTTCCCGCTCCAGGATCAGCGCATAGGCGTCCGCGGCAAATCGCGGCGAGTGCGGGATGCCAGCCGGCGTATGGATCGCAGACCCTTCCGGGATCACCGCGATTTCCTCGCCGCCGTCCGGGGTGCGGTAATGCAACCGCATCTCTCCCTTGATCTGGAACATCACCTCGTCGCTGGGATTGATGTGGAATTCGCTGCGATAGGTGCGCCCACGCGCGACGAAGACCAGCGATTCCGGCTGCTGCCACAGCACGCTGACATAGGCCTGGCTCTTGTCGAGCTGCCGGACGCGGTCCTGCAGGCTGACGATCGGCATGGCGTAATCTGGGATCGGGCGTTCAGTCATCCTGTTCATCCCAGATAGGCGACGCAGTCGATTTCCACCTTCACGCCCTTGCGATGCGGCGTGCCGCCCGTGCAGGTGCGGGTGACCTTCTCGCCGGCCATGAAATCCCGGAACGTCTCGTTGAAGGCCGGAAAATCGGCGGTGTCGCGCAGGCACACGCGCATGTTCACCACCTGCGCCATCGTTGCTCCGCCGCCCGCCAGGACTGCCTGCAGATTCTGGAGCGTCTGGCGGGTCTGGGCGGCGATATCGTCGCTGACCACCTCGCGCGTCGCGGGGTCGAGCGGCCCCTGGCCAGAGACGTAGAGTAGATCGCCGGCCCGGATCGCCTGGGCCAGCGGCGATGGCTTGCTCTGGTCGGTGAACCCGGTGACCGGAGCCTGATCGCTTTGGATAAGAACCTTCGGCATGGACTGTTCCTTCAGAAATTGACGCGTCGGACGGACGATCCTCAGGCCAGTGCCTTGTCCCGTTCCTTGAGCAGGTCGAGCGCGACATCGACGATCATGTCCTCCTGCCCGCCGACCATCCGGCGGCGGCCAAGCTCGACCAGAATATCGACCGCCTTCAGGCCATAGCGCTCGGCCGCGGCTTCGGAATGGCGCAGGAAGCTGCTGTAAACACCGGCGTAGCCCAGCGCGAGCGTCTCACGATCGACCCGGACCGGGCGGTCTTGCAAGGGCCGCACGATGTCGTCGGCGGCATCCATCAACTTGTACAGGTCGCAACCATGGTTCCAGCCGAGCCGATCGGCCGCGGCGATGAAGACCTCGAGCGGGGCATTGCCGGCACCTGCGCCCATTCCCGCCAGGCTGGCGTCGACGCGATCGCACCCTTCCTCCACCGCGGCGATGGAATTGGCGACGCCGAGGCTGAGGTTGTGGTGCGCATGCATGCCGGTGCCCGTCTCGGGAAGGAGGACGTCCTTGAGCGCCCGAAAGCGATCCCGGACATCGTTCATGCCCAGCGCGCCGCCGGAATCGACGACGTAGATACAGGTGGCGCCATAGCTCTCCATCAGCTTCGCCTGTTCGGCGAAGTGTCGTGGCATGGTCATATGGCTCATCATCAGGAACCCGACCGTATCCATGCCGAGCGCCCGTGCCGCCTCGATATGCTGACGGGACACATCGGCCTCGGTGCAATGGGTCGCCACGCGGACGATCCGGGCACCGGCATCGTAAGCGGCCCGCAGGTCGTGCACGGTGCCGATGCCCGGCAGAAGCAGCGTCGCGACCTTGGCATGCCGAACGGTGGAGGCCACCGCCGCGATCCATTCGAGATCGGTGTGCGCACCGAAACCATAGTTGAAGGACGAACCCGCCAGGCCGTCGCCATGCGCGACCTCGATCGAATCCACTCGCGCCTCGTCCAGCGCCTGGGCGATACGGCGTGCATCCGTCACCGAATATTGATGGCGGATCGCGTGGCTGCCGTCGCGCAGCGTCACGTCCGAGATGTAGAGCTTCTTTCCGGGCGGAGCGACGCGATTGATCATATCCGCGCCTCCTGCATTGCCGCGGGCGTGTCCGCATGCATCGCGGCCGCGATCCGCTCGCCGCAGGCGAGCGCCGCGGACGTCATGATGTCAAGATTGCCGGCATAGGCGGGCAGATAATGCGCCGCGCCCTCCACCTCCAGGAACACGGAAGTCTTGAGGCCGGAGATATGGCCGACCCCGGGCACGTTGAGCGGCGCATTGTCGGGCACCCGCTCGAACTGCACCTGCTGTTTCAGGCGATAGCCCGGCACATATGCCTGAACCCGCGCGATCATGTCCGCAACGGACCGCGCGATGGCATCCTGGTCGGCCGGCTCGGAAAAGCAATAGACCGTGTCGCGCATGATGAGCGGCGGCTCCGCCGGATTGAGGACGATGATCGCCTTGCCGCGCGCGGCGCCGCCGACGGTTTCGATCGCCTTGGCGGTCGTTTCGGTGAATTCGTCGATATTGGCGCGCGTCCCGGGTCCCGCCGACTTGCTGGCGATACTCGCGACGATCTCGGCATAATGCACCTTGGCCACGCGCGACACAGCGGCGACCACCGGGATGGTCGCCTGGCCCCCACAGGTCACCATGTTGAGATTCGGCGCCTCCAGATTCTCGTCGAGATTGACGACCGGAACCACGAACGGACCGAGCGCCGCCGGAGTCAGGTCGACCAGCTTCACGCCATGCTGGCGCAGCACCGCGTCATGCATGCGGTGCGCCCCAGCCGAGGTGGCATCGAACACGATGCGGATATCGCCAAATCCCGGCAGTCCAAGCAGGCCGTCGATCCCGCCCGCCGTGGTCGGCACACCCAATCGATCGGCGCGGGCGAGGCCGTCCGAGGCCGGATCGATACCGACCATTGCGCCCATCTCGATATGCTCGCCGTGCCGCATGATCTTGATCATCAGGTCGGTGCCGATATTGCCCGAGCCGATGATCGCGGTCTTGATCTTTTCCTGAGCGTGCAATCCCTGTCTCCACGAAAGCGATAAACCAGGCTGGGCCCTAGGTTTTGCCGAGGGCAAGGGCCGTCTTGCCGCCAATTCCCCATTGCGTACGCGGCACCTCGGTGATCAGCACGCGGATGGCCTCGTAAGGCGCATCGAGGCTGACGTGCAGCGCCTCGGTGACGGCGGCGATCACCTCGGCCTTCTTCGCGTCGTCGCGGCCTTCCATGATCGAGAGATAGGCGATCGGCATGCACTGGCTCCCTGTCAGATGAAGCGGATCGAGGCGCTGCCGACGCCCTGCACGGTGACGCGAACATGGTCTCCAGCCGCGACCGCATATGCTTCGGTGACGGCGCCGGTCATCACCAGCGTCCCGGCGGGGAGCACTTGCCCCTGATCGGCCAGCAGGTTCGCCAACGCCGCCAGGCTCGCGGCAGGATGGCCGAGCACCGCCGCCCCCGCACCGGTGGCCAGCACTTCTCCATTCTTCTCCAGCACGACGCCCGTCGTCCGCAGATCGAGACCATCGGGCGAAACGGCGTCCGCGCCGATCACATAGCGCGCCGCCGACGTATTGTCGGCGATCACGCTCACCAGGTCGAAGCGAAAATTCCGATAGCGCGAATCGATGACCTCGATCGACGCGCTGACATGGCCCACCGCCGCCATCGCTTCGGCGGCGGTGCACCCGGGACCTTTGAGGTTACGCGCGGTGATCATCGCGATTTCCGCTTCCACCTTGGGATGGATCAGGTCGGCGACAGGCGTCGCTCCGCCATCCGCCACGCAGCCTTCAGCCATGAGAAAGCCGTGGATCGGCACTTCCACGCCCATCTGCTGCATCTTTGCGGGCGAGGTCAGGCCCATCTTGCGCCCGGCCAGGCGCCCCCCGGCGCCAAGCTTGCGCGCCAGAATGGCGTTCTGGATGGCATAGGCCTGTTCGAGCGAGAGGTCCGGCTGGTCGTCGGTGATCTTGTCGACCTCATAAACGCCGGTTTCGGCATCGTGCAGGAAAGCGGCCAGACGCTCGATGTCGGGCCGGACGACGCTGTCGGTTGGGGATGCCATCACAGCTCCTCTCGTTTCAATCGATGAAGCGGGCGCGACAACCGCCCAGCCCACCAAGCGTCATGGAAATGCTGTCCCCGGCCTTGACCGGGAACATGATCGACAGCGACCCGGACAGGATGACCTCGCCGGCCTTGAGCGGGATTCCGAAAGCGCCCAGCGTATTGGCCAGCCAGGTGAGACAATTGAGCGGATGGCCCATGGCCGCCGCACCGGCGCCGGTGCCAATCACCTCGCCATTCTTTTCCAGCACCATGCCGATCGTCCGTAGATCGACCGCATTCGGCGAGGCGATGCCGTCGCCCAGCACGAATGCCCCCGACGAACCATTGTCGGCGACGGTATCGCCGATCGAGATATTCCAGTCGCGCACGCGGGAGTCGACGATCTCGAAACAGGGCGCGACATGGTCGATCGCCTGGATCAGGTCCGCATTGGTCAGGCCGGGACCGATCACGTCCCGCGCCATGACAAAGGCGATCTCCCCCTCGGCACGCGGCGCGATGAATTGCGACGCAGATATCGCGGCGCCGTCTGCATATGCCATGCCGGACAGCAAATGCCCGAAATCGGGCTGATCCACCTTAAGCATCTCCATCACCACCTTGCTGGTGACGCCGATCTTCTTGCCGATCACGCGCTGGCCTGCGGCAATCCGGTGCGACGCCATTGCCAGCTGGATGCGATAGGCATCGGCGATCGACAGATCAGGGTGATCGACGATCAGCGGATCGATGGGCACACGCGTTTCGAGCGCGCGGTGGAGACGCAACCCCAAGGCGTCGATCTCTCCCCTGGAAAGGCCCATGCCCTTTACCCCCGCCTCGGTCACAGCTTGACGCAGACGCTGCGCAGCTCGGTGTAGAATTCGAGCGAGTGCACCCCGCCTTCGCGACCGATCCCCGAATGGCCCGACCCGCCGAACGGCGTGCGCAGATCGCGCAGGAACCAGGAATTCACCCAACACACACCCACGTTCAGGCGAGCGCTGATGCGATGTGTGCGCGACAGATTGGTGGTATATACCGATGCAGCAAGACCGTAGGGCGTATCGTTCGCCAGCCGGATTACCTCTTCCTCGGTATCGAACGGCGCGATGTGGCAGCATGGCCCGAAAATCTCTTCGCGCACGACACGACTGGTTTCGGGTAGACCCGTCCAGATCGTCGGCTCCACCCACGCGCCTTGTGCCAAGTCCCCGGGCATTTCCGGAACGCCGCCACCGACCACGACCTTGGCGCCTTCTTCACGAGCGAGCCGATAATAGGACAGAACCTTCTCGCGATGTTCCAGCGAGATGAGCGGGCCGATCCTGGTATCCTCGGCCTCCGGCCGGCCGGGTTTCATCGTCCGTGCGGCCTCAGCGAGCCGGGTGACGAAAGCATCGAAAATCGGCCGCTCGACATAAACCCGCTCAGTACCGAGACAGACCTGGCCGCAATTGGCGAATACCGACCGCGTCGTGGCCTCGACCGCTACGTCCATGTCACAATCGGCAAACACGATCGCCGGGTTCTTGCCGCCCAATTCCATGGACGATGCCTTGATACCGTCCGCGGCCGCACGCAGGATGGCCGTGCCCGTGCGGGTTTCGCCGGTGAAGGTGATCGCATTCACGCCCGGGTGAGTCGTCAGAAACTCGCCGGCCGACTCCGGGCCGAAACCGTGCACCACATTGTACACTCCAGGCGGAATGCCGACCTCGTTCATTACCTCGCCAAGCAGGGTAGCAGTGGCCGGACTTTCCTCCGACGGCTTGACCACCACTGTGTTGCCGCAGGCAAGTGCCGGGCCGACCTTCCAGGTCATCAACAAAAGAGGCAGATTCCACGGGCATATCACCGCGACGACCCCCTTGGGCACGCGCACCGCATAGGTCAGCGCGCCGGTGCCGTCCGGTGTCGGCATCTCGAAGAATTCGGTGCCGACATTCTTCACCGTATCGGCGAAGATCTTGAAGTTCGCGGCACCGCGCGGAATGTCGAGATGCGATGCGAGCGATACCGGTTTGCCCGTATCGGCGACCTCGGCGTCCAGGAAGTCCTTGAAGCGGCGATTGATGCCGTCCGCCACGGCGTACAGCATGGCGGCGCGATCGGCGACCGACATCGCGCCCCACGGCCCCGACAATGCGGTTCGCGCCGCCGCGACTGCGGCATCGACTTCCGGTCGACCGGCCTCATGCACCCTGGCGATCAGGCGATTGTCGACCGGGCTGCGATCATCGAACAGCCGGCCGCTCGTCGATGCGACGCTACGGCCATTGATGAAGTTCAGGATTTCGGGCGTGCTCATCCCTGGGCTGCCTCGTGGGCCTTGGCCTGATCCTGTTGCTCGCGATTGGCGACGTTGGCCAGGATCTCGGCGCCGCGATTGGCTGCGGACAGGCCGCGGAACAGGAAGCACAGGTTCACCGTATCCTGCATTTCCTGCCAACTCGCCCCGGCACGACGCGCCGCGATCGCGTGAAGGACAGCGGCGTCCGACAAGTCCATCAGCAACATGCCGAACAGCATCAACTGCGCCGTCTTCACGTCGAAGCTCTTCGGATACATGCCATGAAGCCGCATCTGCTCCTGCAGGTCGACCATCCTGGGATCGAGCGCGCCGGTGACGGAGAACCGCGCCTCGATACGCGGCGGCACGAAGCCGAGCAGTTCTTCATAGACGTGAACGCGCTCTTCGAACGTCACGCTGTCGGCATAGGCGCCGATGCTCGACCGCACCGCTTCGACATTTACCCGGGATGGGAGCATGATTGTGCCTTTCGCTGAGGAATGGATCGGGACGAAGCGCCAGCCGCCCAGACATCGGTGATGTCCGCGACACGACAGACATCGCCGAACAGGAAGCGGATATTGTCGAGCGTGGCCGCGTGGAGCGATGGGGTATGCGATGCCACGGCATCTTGCGGCACTACGCAGAAATACCCGCGGGAATGCGCATCGCGAACGGTGGATTCCACGCAGATCTGAGTCTGCACACCGGCGAAGACCAGAGTCCGCACGCCGAACTGCGCCAGGACCGATCCCAGCGTCGTATCCGCGAAACCGCTATAGCTATGCTTTACCACCGACGCGTCGCCGGCGACCGGCGCCACGCCGAACCAGTCCGCGCCCCAGGTGCCGGGCTTGCAGCATTCCGCAGTGATGCTGCGCGCAAGCAGTTTGACGCGCATCGAATCCGGCAAGCGGTCATGCGAGTAATCGGCAAAAACCCAGATCACCGGGACGCCCGCGGCCCGCGCGGCATCGATCAATTGGGTGACCGGCGCGACGACAGCCTCAGCCGCTTGTACCGCCTTGCCCATCACTTGATCGACATAGCCGCCCGGCTTGCAGAAATCGTTCTGCATGTCGATGACAAGTAGCGCGCACCCATCGGCGCGCAGCCGCTCCGGCAACGTCGTCGGCAACTGGTCATCGGGCGTGTGCGGTCGGTTCACGACAAGTCCCAGATCGCGCCGCCCATGCCGCAGCGCATCGGAATCGACGGTACGTAGAACACGTCCTCGGCACCTGGCCGACCGAGTTCGGCCGCCGCGCCCATGGCGACGATCCAGGCGAGCAGCTCAGCGGCGCCGCCGTCACCCCCCGACAGGAATTTTTCGAAAGTCGCCTCGCGTTGCACGCGATCGACATCGCCACTGACCATCAATTCCATGAACCAGCGGTCGAAATCCTCGTGGACGGTGAAGTAATCGAGTCCGCCCGGATCGTGCGAAAGGCCCCCGGTGCCCATCAGGAGGACACGATCGTCCCCCGGCAGGGCAGAGACGATCCGGGCGATCTCGCGACCGACTTTCAGGCATTGCTCGGCGCTCGGCACCGGCGGGACGATCGGATTCATGTGGATCGGGACGAACCGCACCGCATAGTCCGGGAACAGGAACTTGAGCGGAACCGACCAATTGTCGTCGAACAGCAGGCGTTCGGCAAAGGCATGGTTGATCCCGGCGCGCGCGGATTCGCGGACCAGCGTGCGGCCGATCTCCCGATCCCCCCGGATCGTATAGTCCGGCACGTTCAGCCAATTGCTGAACCAGGGCGCTGGGCCGGACCATTGATCGCCGATTCCCACGCAGAAATCGGGAATGCTCTCCATCGGGAAGTTCAGGAGGTGATCGTTGGCGACACCGATCACGACGTCCGGCTTCAGCGCCGCCACTCGCCGGCGCATGTCTTCGTAGCCCGCCAGTACGGCGTCCTGTTCATGTTGGGGGCACTTGTCGATCCAGCCAGTCACACCTGGCGCGTGGGCAATGCCCAGCGTTGCGATCAGCCTGGCCATTACAGCGCCTCCTCTGCCGGTCGTGATGCGGTCGCAAAGCGATCGAGCAGCGAGGCATGCCCCTCGGCCAACGCGACCTCGATATATGGATTGCCCAGATAGGTGGCGCTGGGATGCCGGGTGAAAAGCTGGATGTCGTGTCCGGGCACCAGCCTGGCCAGATCGTCGCCCGCGACCGCCTTCATCCGTTGGAAGGCGCGGATCATGTTCCAGGTGTTACCCTGGATATAACCCGGCGGCCACATGCGCTCGAGATTTTCGAAGGTGTAGCAACAATCGCCCGCCAGCGCGTACGGGCCGCGCCGGGTCTCGATTTCCAGCCACTGGCTGCCGAAGGTGTGCGTATCGCCCGCCAGCCGGCAGGTCACGCCCGGAGCGATCTCCGCATCCCCATCGAGAAACTCGACACGCCCTTCGGCCATCGCGCGTTCGAGCGCTGAAAAATCAGCCGGGTTCAACGAAGAAAAGGCCCAATGGTCCTTGCCCGTCGCCGTCTCGCCGAATTCGGCGATCACCTGACACCAGCCTTCATATTCGGCGCGCTGCAAATAAATGCGCGCGTTGGGAAAGGCGTCGAGATTGCCGGCATGATCGAAATGCATGTGGGTCAGGACCAGCTTGCGAATGTCCGCCGGATCGAAGCCGAAGCGCGCGATCAGGGCATCGCTGCGCACGAAGTCGTCGAAGCGGCGGCCGGTCATCGACGCCCCGTCGCTGAAGCCCGTATCCACGAGGACCAATTCGTCCCCGGCGGAACGCAGGAGCGATACGATCATCGGCACCGGGACCAGCCCGCGATTGCTCGCGACCGGCGATCCGCTGAGAAAATCGTGAGGCAGATTGCCGGTCGCATAGGCGAACGACCAGATGCTCCAGTCCGGCGCTCGTTCCGGGCTATTCGCCTTCATGCGCCGCCACCGGAACCTATGCCCATTTTCTCGGCGTAGAGCCGCGCGGCATCGCTATCGTTGTGATTGTAATCGCCGCTTGTGACCAGACGCGAAATCTGCGGCAGGAAATAGGGATGCACGCCCAATCGGGCCAGCGCCTTCAGGTCCACGGCGCGCCACGCCAGACGCTCCGGCTCGGTCAATCCGAACGCCGCCATCGACGCCTCGATATCCCGCCTGAACGCTTCATACTTTTCGGCATCGCGCCGCAATTCGAAAACCATACGGTTCGACGGCAGCGTGCGATCGGTATCCCGGATGCCCATATGCCCTCCTATGATCGATATTTTCTAATAAATCGATTATTTGTTCTGCGTCTAGAAATCTGGCAGTCGATGTCAATATGAAAATCGATTTTTCGGGAGGCTGGGTTGGAGCAGGGTCAGAATCGCATGGATGGCGGCAACCAGACCCGCGCGACCAGCATAGCCAGCCTGTTGCGAGCGCAGATCACCGGCGGCGAAATCCTGCCGGGCGAGAAGCTGCGGCTCGATGATCTGCGCAACAGCTTCGGCGTCAGCCTAAGTCCGTTGCGCGAAGCCCTGTCGCGGCTGAGCGCCGAAGGCTTTGTGGTGATGGAAGATCAGCGCGGCTATCGGGTCGCCCCGGTATCGACCGGCAACCTTATCGAAGTGACGCGGCTGCGCTCCACGATCGAGAGCTTCGCGCTCCGCGAGTCCATCGCGTTGGGCGACGACCGCTGGGAAAGCGAGCTGGTCGCAAGCCTCTATCGGCTGTCGAAGCTCGAGAGCGACGGGGTCAGCGGGGCGCGGCTTGCGGATTGGGAACGGGCCCATCGCGAGTTGCACCAACAGTTGCTGTCCGCCTGTCGAATGCCCTTGCTGCTACAGTTCTGCGCCACGCTCCACGACCTCAGCGATCGCTATCGCCGACTGTTCCTCGAGAAGAATCCGATCGATCGCGATGTCTCGCAGGAGCATGACAATATCGTGCGCGCCGCCCTGGAGCGCCGCGCCGATGACGCATGCGCATTGCTGAGCCAGCATGTCGAGCGCACCGGCGCCAACATCCTCGCCGCTTTGACGCGCAACGATCCGGCCATGGCCTGACGGCCGCGCCGGCACCAAAAGTCATCGCCACCCGGGCCTTGCCTCCAAAAAAATCATGACGGCGCGAATCGCATAGGCGCGGCCCATCGCCTGTGTAATTTCCCCCATCCGGTCGATCTTCAGGTCGGCGGATTGGGAGGCTTTGCGGTGTCGAATTGGCGGGATGAGGTATCCGAGTCGATCCGCGCGCTGATCGGCGAGCGACTCGTCACCACCGTCGGCATACGCGATCACCATTCCGGTGGGCTCGAGCACAGCCAAGTCGAAAAGCACCTGCCCGACGCGGTCGCCTTTGTCGAGACGACCGAGGAAGTCTCGCACATTCTCCGCCTGTGCGACCAATATCGCGTGCCGGTCGTCCCTTATGGCGCCGGCACCTCGCAGGAAGGGCACACAGTGCCTGTCGCGGGCGGCTTGTCGCTCGATCTGTCCCGCATGGATGCGATATTGGAAGTAAATCCCGGGGACTTCAGTTGTCGTGTGCAGGCCGGCGTCTGCCGGGAGCAACTGAACGCCCATCTGCGCGACATGGGCCTGTTCTTCCCGGTCGACCCCGGCGCGAACGCGAGCCTGGGCGGAATGTGCAGCACGCGCGCGTCGGGCACGCTGGCGGTCGGCTACGGGAACATGCGGCACCAGGTTCTCGGGCTCACCGTCGTACGCGCCGACGGCGGGATTTTGACGACCGGTGGCCGCGTGGTGAAATCATCGACGGGTTACGACCTGACCGGACTGTTCGTCGGCGCCGAAGGGACGCTCGGCGTGGTGACCGAAGTCCAGTTGCGGCTTCATAGCATTCCCGAAGCGACCAGCGCCGCGATCTGCCAGTTCGAAACCCTCCACGCCGCCGCCACAACCGCGGCTGCGATAATGCAGGCGGGCATTCGGGTCGCCCGCATCGAATTGTTCGACGACCTGATGATGGGCGCTTCGATCGCTTATTCGAAACTGACCGGAATGGCGGCGCTGCCCACGCTGATGCTGGAATTCCACGGCAGCCCGGTCGCGGTCGAAGAGGCTGCGCGGCTGGCCAAGTCGCTGGCTGAGGATGCCGGATCGGTCTCGTTCGATTGGTCGGCCGATGCCGAGCAGCGCACGCGGCTATGGAAGGCGCGCCATGAGGGCTATTTCGCCGGCCGCTCGCTCCGGCCGGGATGGGAGGCGATCGGCACGGACACGGTAGTGCCGATGTCCCGGCTGGTCGAGGCAATCGAAGGCGCCAAGCGCGACCTTCTCGAATCCGGCTTCGTCGGCCCGATCGTCGGCCATGTCGGCGACGGCAATTTCCACGCGATGATCCTCTATCCCCCCAACGATCCGGATGCGCACGAACGCGCCATGGCGGTTGATCGCAGTATCGTTCGCCGCGCCATTGCGCTCGGCGGATCATGCAGTGGTGAGCATGGCATCGGACTCGCCAAGCGCGAATTCCTGGAAGCGGAGCATGGCGCGGCGGCCGTGGCATTGATGCGGCAACTGAAGGCGGCCCTCGACCCCCATGGCATTCTCAATCCGGGCAAGATTTTCCCCGAAACATTCTGAGGAACGAGAAGAGAACGTGCAGCAACCATCTGCGTCGTCAGCCCCCCTGATCCGAGCAGCCCGTGCGGGTGCATTATGCTCGGCGCTGGCGCTGGTCGGCAGCATCCTTTCCGCTGCCGCTGCCGCTCCCGCGTCGGAATTCACGGAGCAATCGAACGCCGGCTCGGCTCTCTATGCCGCTCGTTGCGCGGTCTGCCACGGCGCGACGCTCAAGGGCGGCAGCGGCCCCACGCTCGTTCCGCCGACCCTGCCCGATATGCCCGTCGGCAAGACGACTGCCGCCGACCTGTCGCGCTGGATCAGGCTGAACATGCCGCTCGGCAATCCCGGAAGCCTGTCACAGGCCGAAAGTCACGCGTTGGCCGCCTTCATCGCCAAGGAGAACGGCAGCTACGCCGGGCCTGACCGCATTTCATCGGCGAACGCCGGGGCAATCAGGATCGGCCTGAAACGCTGATCGTCGACACGATGCGCTGCGCCCGTGCGAACCCGATGTGGCGAAGCTGCCGAAAAGGAGATTTATGACAAGCCCCCTGATCTTGGGAATCGGTGGCACCACGCGCCCAGGATCGTCGTCTGAACTGATCCTGCGCGCCGCGCTGGGCGAGATCGAAGCGCTCGGCGGGACTACCGAATGCCTGGCCGGGCCGGACATGATCCTGCCGCTTTACGCCCCCGACAGTCCGCACCGGGACACAAAGGCGCTGCGCCTCATCGAGCTTATCCGACGCGCCGATGGCATCATAATCGCGTCGCCCGGATATCACGGGTCCATATCGGGGATGATCAAGAACGCGCTCGATTATGTCGAGGACACCGCCAGGGATAGCCGCCCCTATTTCGACGGACGCGTGGTCGGGTGCATCGCTTGTGCCTATGGGTGGCAGGCGACGGGATCCACCTTGGTTGCGCTCAGGTCGATCGTTCACGCGCTTCGGGGGTGGCCGACCCCGCTGGGGATCGTCGCCAATACGACGATGCAGCTTGTCGAGAAGGGCGTGGTCACCGACACCGCATTGAGCGCCAGCCTCAAGATCCTGGCGTCGCAAGTGATGCATTTCGTGCAACGGCGCGGTCAGCACTGATGAGGTAGCCCCCTAAATGACCTGACAGGGCCCCGCTCTTAGATAAGAGTGAGGCATATGACTGACGGTACGACCAGGCGTTACAATGACGGCGAGGTTCTCTCCGGTGTTCAGCGCCGG